>Ga0065720_1021070_pt1 | contig 11622 bp, 11 predicted proteins | sample Thericmetagenome_FD_59107 | JGI IMG/M metagenome (GOLD analysis project Ga0065720, IMG submission 59107) | Thermophilic microbial communities from the Joint Bioenergy Institute, California, USA of rice/straw/compost enrichment - eDNA_2 v2... | ecosystem: Engineered > Solid waste > Grass >... | reverse complement strand
CCCCCCCCGGCCTCCTTCTCCGTGCTCGAGCTCAACCCTACAGAGATAGAGAGCTTGACATCGACTCTTCCGAGTCAGTGTCTGGGTTGGAGATTCAGATTCTCCAAGCCGTACGGAGGTAGCTTCGTCCCGACCTTGGCACAACCCTCACCCCTCCTTCCCCTTTGATAGCCAAGTTATTCCTTCGACGCAGGGTTTTTTACAGTGCGGAATGTACATGCTCCAGCAATGTGGCTTGTGCTCTCCGTCACTGTAAACACGACCTAGGACCCTCAAAGGTGGAGCCGGTCGAAAAATAGAATTCAAAAATCAAAATTATCTGCTCCGTTCACCGCGCTGTTTGATGAAATACCAAATTGCGGAGGCCAAAGCAAAAACCGTGCAAAAGGGAAGCCCACTTTCAGCCAGCTGTAACGCTAAGATTTGTCAAGGCTAGGACAATTTGCATCAGCCGCGAATCGAACGCGGGGCTCATCGATGGCAACGATGAATTTTACCACTAAACCACTGATGCTTCGGATACCTGTGGGTCTCAACATTGGCATTCAAGGGTAGAGTTGGCGAAGTGGATTCGGGTGGCAGGGTGAGTTGAGTTGAATTGAATTGCATTTCCGACCCATATCACCCATGAGGATGCTCGGTCGTGCCCACGACGCCGGCGGGCAAAAGGTACATATGAGCTTGCTAGTCTAAGCTATGTACACGTGGGAAATACTTGAGAGGGAAAACCGGTGCGTATCCGTGGGATAGATGAGTGGTGTTAGAAAGGGAGAGAAGTAGGGAAAAAGAGGGAGAAAGGAAAATGGGCTAGGAGGGGTGAGTGTGAAATATGCGGATGTCCAAACTAGACCGTTCCGATTCTGATCCTTCGTTGTTAGGGGTGTGCATCGATCGAGATGGTGAGGTCATGCGTGAGGGAGAGTAGGAAGGGCGTTGAGGATGGTTGGCTTGTCCTGTTTGATGGTTCCTGGCTGAGCTGGAAGGTTCGAGTTGTGATTTTCCATTCTCGAACAGTTGATGTGAGTGCCAAAATGCTCAGGAGTCCAGGCGGCCAGCAAGAGGATTGTCAAGGGAGGAGAGGGGGGGGATGGCAGGGTGTTAGAGGGACGAGGAAACATCATCAGAGAGGGAACCACACGATGGTGACCTTTGTAGTTAGACAAGAGCTTTAAGATTGGGCTGCTGATATGTGATTAAGAGGGGGGTTTATGTGCTCAAGTGTTGACAAGGAGGTGGTCAGCTGACGGGGTTGAAGATGTTCAACGTGCCACATTGATGATCTTATATGCTAAGTACTGTATAATGTTTCCATTTGAATTCTATTTTGCGACAGATCCCACACTGAGGGTGCTAGGTCGTGTCCCCCGTCGACGGCGGACAATAGCTACCTAATAAGCTACATCCATGTAACGCTGGGGAGAAGCCGGCGCCGGGACAAAACTGTTGTGGATACAGGGAAAGGCATGCAGGAAGTTGTGTGTCGTAGGCCGGGCGGGGGTCACTCTCGCACGATTCCGAGGATATGAATCTCCAGCTTACCTCGCCGCCCAAGCCTTCCGCCCAGCTGGTTCGCAGTCCAGGCCCCAGGCCGCCTTGGTCCGGACCAAGAATCACCCCAGACTTACGGATCATATTAGATGTCCCGCACTCGGACGTCGAACTCACCGACAGCTTCCTTCGGGGCGACGTTTAACGCTCCGGGTCTTGATGGAGTGCCTCTAGCATTTATTCGACAAGCCAGGGACAAATTGCTACCGATCACCCGATGTTTCTCTGAGACCTTTCTCCGCCTCAGCTACTTCCCCTCGACGTTCAAGTAGACAACTGTGGTTACAGCGTCCAAGCTATAACGGTACCCGCTTGTGACATCAGCCTGGCTCACGATCGCCACGACCGTCCCAACCTGACCCAAAGCCAATCACTCCGTCTGGCTAGTTAGGGAAGCAGGTTTCCTTGGTCTTAGCGCCCCGCTTACTGAAGCACTCTGAGATCGAGCTCGTGGGCCAAGCCTTCGACGCTGCCACAGGGCAACTCATACCGACGCTGCGAACCCTCAGCCCCCTCCTCCGTGATTGAGCCCAACCCTGCAGAGATAGAGAGCTTGACATCGACTCTTCCGAGCCAGTGTCTGAGTTGGAGATCCAGATTCCCTAAACCGCACGGGGGTAGCCTCGTCCCGGCCTTGGCACAACCCTCAACCTCCTTCTCTGCTAGCACGTGATTTTCCCTCGACGCAGGGTTTTCTCTCCAATATCACATGTTCATAGTAATCTAGCTTTTGCTCTCCGTCTCCATGAGCACGACCTAAGATCCCGGGAGTGGAGCCGGTTGAAAAATAGAATTCAAAATCAAAATCGAGCCCTCTCTCAATCCTGCCGTTAGGCCACTTAGCTCTTTCGTAGGTCGCCAACACTATCTATCCACACAATGCACTTTTCCCACTATCCTTACGACATCAAGTTCTAGAGCCTGCAGGTAATATTGTGACACAGGGCTGTACATGCTGAGCCTCGAACGCCACTTCGACATAGCGAGCTATGCGGTCTTTAGGATAGCCTGGAGGAGAGCCTTGTGGTGGGGTATTGGGCGACAAGCCAAGCCAATAGGTTTACGGGAGTCTGTAGCTCGAGCACTATGTTGATGCGTCTATCACGAATCAGAGCATAGTTTGGGTCACACAACTGAACACGAATTTTGCTGCAGGTGTGAAGCATGCTGAGTCATAGACTCAGCGATACCCCGCACTGTTGTTGGGTCAGATTGGTTGGGCATATATACTCTCTTGAACGGCTTCCCCGCTGCACCGTCTCCAAAGGCCTTCTTTCATCCTATGCACGTTGAAGCTGAAATTTTTCTTGTTTGTTCATATCAGATCTCCTCTTTATAAATGTCATACGATACAAGCGAGCTCTGGGGTAGAATGTGAAAATAACTGAAGAGCTCTCACTCTCCAAAATGGGCCATTTTGATGACCTAGAGGTTACTGGCATCCCGGTTTCGCAGAATTCTGGTACTATGAACACTGGCGCCCTTGCGGTGAATTATCATCAACTTGGTTTGTCCGAACCTTGATCTAGCATGTTTCCAAGTAATCGTCTTGTGACTGACCTTTAGCTAATATCTGTTACATAGAACACGAAAATGTAGAAATCCTCAGTTGGCTCTCTTCTCTGTGCACAGTAGACTACTCTCTACAGCATGCCAACTTCTTTGACAAAAGAGAGGAAGGAACTGGACAATGGTTTATCCAATCTCCTCAGTTTCAGGAATGGTACAACCTTGTTATTTTTTTTCGTACCTGTCTCATTCCTCTTTTCCTCAAGCTAATCAGCCCACCAGGTTGTCAAGGAAGCCAGTAACTCTCTTCTGCCCCGGCATCCCTGGTGCTGGGAAGACTTTTCTTGTATCCATCGTCATCGACTATCTCCAACAGAAATTAGGAGAGAGTGACGTTGGCATCGCATACCTATACTGTGACTACCGGCATATAGATAACCAGACAGTGGAGCAGCTCATTGCCAATCTCGTAAAGCAACTATTCAGAAACAAGTTTCCACCGCCACCCGCAGTCATGGATGCCTATAACCGACATGGGAAGAAGCATAGATCACAGCCATCATTGAGCGATGTCGAGGACATGTTCCATGCTGTTACCGCACTGTACAAGGACGGAGTCTTTGTTATTGTTGATGCACTGGACGAATGCCAGATGAGCAACAATGTTCGTTCCAAGTTCATCAAAACACTCCTGCAACTTCAATCCAGAGGAACTAATGTCAACCTCCTGGCCACATCCCGCCCCGAACCTGATATTATGGAAGCCTTCAGTGGATACTCCTACCTTGAGATCATAGCCCAAAAAGACGACATCGAGAGATACATACGCAATCGGATGTCCGATTGGCACGTTGTCTCAAACTACCCGGACCTCCGAGATGAGGTCGTTAGTTGTATTATCAGCGTTGCGGATGGCATGTAAGTTATAGTGTTTCATGAACCATGGGTCATTGATCCAATTGAGCACGTGTTTACTTGCAAAATCAGGTTCCTACTAGCCCGCCTCTTCCTCGAATCCCTGAAGAGTAAAGTTAGCGCAAGGCGTATCCGTGAAACAATGAAGAAGCTTCGCAAGAGCTCTCAAGAAAAGAATCCAAAGCTTGCCCTATTACGCCAGGCATATGATAGCGTAATGGAGCGAATCAATGGACAACCGTCTGATTACAAGGAGCTTGCCAATCATGTGCTATCCTGGATCGTCTGCGCCAAACGTCCTGTAAAAACAATAGAGGTTCAGTATGCATGGGCTGTCAGAGATTGTGAGGGCAGGATTGAGGAAGCGGCGGTTCCTGATGTCGAAGACATGCTTCTGGCATGTTGCGAACTCGTTGTCGTCGACAAAGAAAGCGATATCATTCGACTTGTCCACTGTACAGCTCAAGAATATTTCCAGGATACTTTGACTCGGTGGTTTCCGGACGGCCATTCCAATATCGCCAATACCTGCGTATCGTACCTTTCGTTCAATGACTTTTCAGGTGGCCCTGTCAAGACGCGTGAGGAGGCGTACGAACGACTTGAAAAGCCTCTCTTCTCCTACGCTGTTGACCACTGGGGACATCATATTTCTGCGTGTCCCTCCTCAACTTTTCGACTGATTGACCGATTGAAAGATCCGGAATGGGTCAGTATGGTTGTACAACTTAGTGCCATCTTTTCCGAGATCAGAAAGTATCCGTGGCTTTCTTCACCAGATTTGAGGCCATCACAGAATGCGTTTCACATAGTCGGTGTCTATGGGCTCAATGATTTCGTCGAGTTACTTCTTGTGCATGCCAAGGATATTGATCCAGACCGACAAGACAAGGCAGGCCGAACGCCGTTAAGTTGGGCTGCAGAGTATGGACAAACGGAGGTTGTTAGAACTCTGTTATGTGATGGTCGAGTTGATCCAGAACGACAAGACAATGAAGGCCAAACACCGCTAAGTTGGGCCGCAAAGAATGGCCAGACGGAGGTTTGTAACGCTCTGTTGTGTGATGGCCATGTTGATCCAGACCGACAGGACAAGGCAGGCCGAACGCCGCTAAGTTGGGCTGCAGAGTATGGACATACGGAGGTTGTTAAAACTCTGTTGTGTAATGGTCGAGTTGATCCAGACAGACAAGGAGACGATGGCCGAACGCCGCTGAGTTGGGCTGCAGAGAATGGCCATTTGGAGGTTGTCAAAACTCTGTTATCCGACGGCCGAGTTGATCCACGCCGACAAGATAACCTCGGTCGAACTCCTTTGGACTATGCGGAATCTCTTGGCCACACCGAGATTGTTAGAGCTTTGACATCCAATAGCTGGGTATGTCAATGAGATAATCAGGACTGATCTCAGACGGGTGTGTCATTCCTTTCGTTATTGCTTAGTTAGATAACCTATAAAGCATTGTCTCTCTCATATGTGTATATGGATAGTGTTTTCTTTTCCCCTTCCCTTCCTAACTCTAGGTTGTCCTGCTCCTGTTCACCTTTATATGATGTTCGGAGAGTAGATGATATCTCGACTCTCTGAAGCGTAAATTTCAATGGAAACATTCCATTTATTCTCACAAGTTTGTAATCTGTATTGCTTGAAGTCGAATATTCCTTCAAATCTTAGTAGTTTGGAGGATATTATGCCGTCTTCCTAAACGAAAGCCTGCTCTGAGAGAAATGTGAAAATGGGGACCAAGTTCCCGTTGAGCTAGGCTGAGATTTCGATATAATAGAACGTCAGTTGTAAAAATTCCAAGAACTCCTGAGACTGGCTCAAAGGTCGTGACCAGGCCACGGAATCTCAAAAGTTCTCACGGAATGTTCAACACTGTGGTCATCACTTGTGGCAAGCAGCCGTTCGTATCACTCATTGATGACTTACCACGGACATCCTCGACTATGTTACTAGCTACATCCTTCTATACACAATACAGATCGTTCTCCCAAGATGAATATTACTCTTCCCTAGGTGATATTCACGACTGCGTAGTCATTTGTCACTCTTGGGTGGGTGATTGTCAACAGGGCATGCGCGACTCTTTTCTGATTGGCCAGTTTCCTGTATGCGTTTATGGGTCTAAGTTAGGCCTTACCGTTTTATGAGGTATAACAAACGATCGCTTAAATTCGAGGCAATTATGCGTTGGGGTAGGGCTTTTCTTCAATGTAATATGGTCAAAAGTCCCCTAGTTGTATCAGACGCACTCGAGGTAAATTTGTTTCACAAGATCCCAACTCTATTCCCAAAAACTTACTACTTGGAATGTTACCAGAACTTCTTCCTTCCCATATGAGTCATTGGACCTTAAGCAGCCGACTCCATCCTCGTTGACGTAAGAGACCTGCCCTCTTCCCCCCCCCTCCCCCCAAACAACAACAAACCCACACGCCCTCTATCAGCGTCGCATTCCGACGGCGACAGGTCGACAGGTCGCTACCCTCATCTGCATCACCGTCGAAAATGCTGCCTTATGGACGTTATCCGCTCGGAATGCATCACCGCACGTTTGACCCTCCTTGAGCTGACCTCGCGCCCATGCGGTCGATTTACTTGTTCGTCCCCTGAAGCAGAAATAATTGGTGGGTGAATCTAGGGGAGCTGAAGAAAGTCGAAGTTTGAGGACGGAGGGACAGCTTAGGGTGTTAACCTCGGCTGCCTGGTGGGTTGATGATTGTTCGGTTATATTTGGGGGTGGGAGGTGGGGGAAGGGAGAAGAGGATGCAGTTGGCGTTGCTGAGTGTGAAGAGTTGACGGTGATGTTTATATACTCCATAACCTGTTGATGAGGAGCGAAGGTAGTATTTTTTCGTTTCCTTGGATATCTTGTACACAGTGTTTCCGTATGCTCTCGGATATCTCATCTAGACCTTATGAGTATCAAGAGATGATAGTCCAGATAGGGGTTATTTCCGTTAGTGTGCAGTATCTTGTCATCAACTGCTAAAGATTTGTCAAGACTGGTTTAACTAGGTGCTCCAATGCACTGGATGTAATCTCAATGTCTCATCAAGAATGAGCCTGTTACACACCCCTGCTGTGACCCGGATCCCAACCTGCACATTTCCTCACCACCATGATTACTCACTGTCATCATCCTCCCTCACCCCTCTCCCCCTCACATCAGAAACCGCCGATCTCTAGGTGCCCGTAGGGTTACATCAGCCAGTCGGAAGGCCGCAGCTAGGCCATGTGAAAAAGACGTTATCGCCGCGACTCAGCAGACGGGCCAAGCCATGGAAGCCAGACCAGCAGAGAGAGACCAGTCTGCCTGCAGGTAATTGGGTATCTCTGACGTGCAGAAGCAGGAGTACACAGCTCAGCGCTGCGGCGGCTGCAGCGGCCACTCATCGAAACATACCGTATCATTTTGCAGAGGCAGGAAAGAGAAAAAAAAACAGGAAAGGCCCGGAGAGTGCTGCACAATGACCCGATGGCTGCTGGATCGGGGAAATGCGGCCAAATTCCAAATTGTGCCGGGAAAGACGCGAGACGAGACAGACGCAAAGTGTAGCGTAACAAGCGAGCCGTCTACCTTACGACCATCATGGATGGGGATGGGGAGAGGAGGAATGGGGGGAAATTGAGGAAAATGGCGCAGTTGCAGGAGAGAACTCGGCCGTTTGGACCGGGCCTTTGACAACCACAATAGGCCGTTCAATTGTTCCTCCTCTAATTGTCAAAGAATTACCAGGTGTATCCCGTACGAGTTACGAGTTACGAGCTAGAGGGAAATTATGCAAGGGTGTGCAAGGCTGCGAGCGTGGTGATGTCGACGGCCAAAAACCTAGAGGAAAAAGCCAAGGATCAGCAGGCCCGTCTTCCCGCCGCTTGCAGGGGGTCCACTCGATCCGCTAGCGAAGCTAGGAAGAGATCTCTATCGAAACAGGGACATGAGCCATTGAGCTGAGCCGAGTTTTCGTGACGAATCGCACTTCAGAGCAGGGAAAGCGCTCCATCTGATGATATCTCTCTTAGCTGCATAGCTTAAGTTAGCTTTTGTAGAAGTTTCGGACCAACTGGTGGCACAACGGCACAAGAAGCTGTCATGAGCCATGCAATTGCAGGGCTGACCGTCACACAAAAATCGGGTAGTGGCCAAGGCGGTCAGTTCCGAGAAAAATAAAAAAGTTAAACCGAATTTCTAGCCATCGGAGATAAATTACCCCTTCAGCTCGATCAAGTTCCTCCTCGAATGCTCCGTATCTATCGTGCCTGTTATCGTGTTTTGACCTCGAACATTCTCAATTGCCCCGCAGTCCCGCAGTACTACCCCGCCATCGCCCCAGTGGACCCTGCCCATACTTACCAATCAGCACGCGCGATCAAGAACAACCGGCACGAATCGAGCTCTCTGCGGCACGGCAAGGGCCGAGAGCGCTACCAACATCAGTGATTCCCGCAAGCTAAAACCAGCCATTGCGCCTTTTCTCACACAGGTTTTCTCTCCGACTTTTTTCTGTCTCTCCAGACGCGTCGAAACAACAATCTCCAACAGCACTACGCTCATTGAGCACAGAGACGTGGTCAGTGGAGCCCCGATCCAAGACAGGGTTCCGCCGGGCCAGCGAAATCGGGAAAGTGGGCTGTCTTGGTCCGCCCCTCCAGTTACCCCTGCTGGCTGCTGTGCTGTCGACCAGTCAGCGTACGCCGTGCCAGCTGCCAGTTGCCCCGCTGACGTTTGCTGTACAGCGTCGAGAGGCGGGCGTCCTGTGGACTTCTCCCGTCACCGACTTGTCATTCCCTGCGACCGCCAATTCCGGATTCCTGACCCTCGCTCGCTAGCACGAACAAAATCACTGCGGTGACTAACACGGATTGAAACGAGCGCAGCGTTTTGGGCCGTCTGACTGAGATTTATCTGCGGCAGCGCTGAGTCAAACAGCTACCTTACCCAACTGACCACCTCTTATAAGTTTTGTCTCAAGCAGCGAAAGTAGCAAAGTCGGTCTGCCCAACCCAACCCCCGAAACAACCTAAGGCCATCATCTCTTCACCTCAACACCACAACCGCCGTCATGGACGACATCGCCCAACCGACACCCATTCACCCGGGCGACGACCACGAGCACGCCGAATCGGCCCTCCCCCCGCACATGCGCGAGTCGGTCACCAAGGTCCCTGTCACGCCCGACATCACTCGGGAAACGTACGAATCCGACACGAGCGACCGCACGAGGGTGCCCGAGCCGCCCAACGGCCACTACTTCTCACGCCGCGAGCTCGACCACGCGATTGCCCCGTCGCCGGACGCGGATAATACTGCTCAAGAGGGACAGACCTTCCAGGAGAAGATCGATACCGGTGCTAGAGAGGGTCATGAGTTTCTAAGAAGGTTGAGTGAGATTGTTGTGGGGAATACCTCGTCTACGAGTGAATCAGGGGCCTTGATGCATGATATTCGCGTCAAGCATCCTGATCTAGCGCTGACGGGGAATATTATCTCGGCGACGTTCAATATCCCGCATTCGCTGCGGTATCGCAAGGGTGCCGATTGGGTAAGTTTTGACCGGTTGGCCGACTTTTTTTTTTTTTTTTATTTTTTTATTTTTTTTTTTCCTTCCCGTGACGTAACAACGGTGCTAACACCCCCCCTCCCCCTTCTCCTCAGGAACTCACTCCGCGCCGGGGACAATCCGCCCTCTTCGACGCCTTCTCCTACCTCTCGTCGGACGACATCCCCTGGAACCACACGGTCGTCGCCTGGACCGGCGAAATCGAGATCCCGCAAGATGTGCCCTCTCCCCCGGGCACACCGCCCTCCGGCCCCGTCCTCACTCCCACCGACCCGCCCCCGTCCCGCGCGGGCCCAGCCCTCGCCGCCGAAGGTCTCTGGATCCCGAAGGAAGATATGCTCCGTCTCGAGCACCAGCTGTCCCACTCCAACAAGATCAAGACCGTCCCCGTCTGGCTAGCCGACGACGCCGACCTGACCGACGAAGGCATCCACCTGCGCGACCAGGCGCGCTGGCGCCGGTACGCCGAGCACGAGCTGTACACCTTGTTCCACTACAAGCAGCACGAGCCGAACGACGGCCGCGCCGAAAAGGTCCAGTGGACCGATTATATGCGGATGAACCTCCGATTCGCGAATAAGATCCTCGAGGTGTACAAGCCGGGGGATATCGTCATTGTGCATGACTACAATCTGATGTTGTTGCCCGGCATGTTGAGGCAGCGCGCCCCGCACATGTATATCGCCTTTTTCCTGCACTCTCCCTTCCCGTCGTCGGAGTTTTTCCGGTGTTTGCCGAGGAGGAAGGCCGTGCTGGAGGGGGTGCTGGGCGCGAATTTGGTCGGGTTCCAGAGCTATAGCTACTCGAGGCACTTCGTCTCGTGCTGCACGCGCATTCTGGGCTATCCTTCGGATAGCACGGGCGTGGATGCCAATGGTTCGCGCGTGGAGGTGGGCGTGTTCCCCATCGGGATCGATGCGGCCAAGGTCGCGCGCCTGGCCTGGTCGGAGAGTGTCTCGCAGAAGTACGAGGCGCTCAAGCGGTTGTATGCAGGGAAGAAGTTGATCGTGGGACGCGACCGTCTCGACAGCGTGCGCGGCGTCGCGCAGAAGCTCATGGCGTTTGAGCGGTTCCTGGAGTTGTATCCCGAGTGGCGCGATAAGGTCGTGCTGATCCAGGTCACGTCGCCGACCAACATCGAGGAAGAGAAGGAAGACCCTGAGAATAAGATCTCCTCCCGGGTCAACGAGCTCGTGTCCAAGATCAACGGCACCTACGGCTCCATTGGCTTCACCCCCGTCCTGCACTACCCGCAGTACATCTCCCAAGACGAGTACCTCGCCCTCTTGAGGGCCGCCGACATCGGCCTGATCACCTCCGTCCGCGACGGTATGAACACTACCAGTCTCGAATACGTCATCTGCCAGCGGGAGTCTGCCGGTCCCCTGATATTATCGGAGTTCTCGGGCACCGCGGGCAGTCTCAAGGACGCAATCCATATCAATCCGTGGGACTTGACCGGTGTGGCTGACCAGATCAACTTTGCACTGACCATGCCCATGGAGCAGAGGCGCGCCATGCAGGAGAGCTTGCTGGCGCACGTGACCAGTCGGAATGTGCAGTATTGGATTGCGGGGTTCTTGAGGAGGTTGGTGACTGTGCTGGCGAGTCGCAGGTGTGTGACCTCGACGCCATTGCTTGATAAGGAGGTTTTGAGGAGGAAATATGAAGCGGCGGGGAAGAGGTTGTTCATGTTTGATTACGACGGGACCTTGACGCCGATTGTGAGGGAGCCGAGTGCCGCGGTTCCGAGTAAACGGGTGATCGAGGCCTTGACCCAGCTCAGCAGGGATTCCAGGAATAAGGTGTGGATTATTTCAGGACGCGATCAGGATTTTTTGATGCAGCATTTGGGGCATATTGAGGGGCTAGGGTTTAGTGCGGAGCATGGGAGCTTTGTGCGGGAGCCGGGGCAGAAGGAGTGGGAAAATTTGGCCGCGAGGTTTGATATGGGTTGGCAGAAGGAGGTATTGGAGGTGTTCCAACGCTACACTGACAAGGTTCCGGGTACGTTTTCGTTTACATACTCTCTCCTCCCTACTTTTTCTTACAAACTTTCCCATTTCCCCCTCTCTCTCTCCCCTC
>Ga0065720_1003912_pt1 | contig 11631 bp, 10 predicted proteins | sample Thericmetagenome_FD_59107 | JGI IMG/M metagenome (GOLD analysis project Ga0065720, IMG submission 59107) | Thermophilic microbial communities from the Joint Bioenergy Institute, California, USA of rice/straw/compost enrichment - eDNA_2 v2... | ecosystem: Engineered > Solid waste > Grass >... | reverse complement strand
GGAGCCGATGATGTGGCGGCACGCCGCGGTGTGGCTCGGCGTGCGCGACCTGGAGGCCCCCGCCCTCACCGACGCCGACAGCACCTGGCTCGCCGTGGACACGCTCGCCACGCTGCTGCACATCGCCGACGTGCCCGAGGCGATGGACGAGTTCGAGTCCCTGGAGAGCGGGGACGACCTGCTGCGGCTCATTGACGACATGGCCGGCTGCGACCATCCGGACACGCTCGCCGTACTGGAACTGCTGGGGCGGCACCACCCGGACCCGGCGGTGAACAAGGCGGCGCGCAAGGCGGTGATGAAGGCCCGGTCCCGGTGAGCGCGGCCGCCCGGCCGGACGTCCGGTGCCGGGCGGGCGTTTAAACTGGGGGTCTCCCGGTAGTGAAGGCACAGAACGGAGCCTCTTCGTGGCCATCAAGCCCATCCGCCTGTTCGGCGACCCGGTGCTGCGCACTCCAGCGGAGCCGGTGGTGGACTTCGACAAGGAGCTGCGCAAGCTCGTCCAGGACCTCACCGACACGATGCTGGACGCGCCCGGAGCGGGCCTGGCCGCGCCCCAGATCGGTGTCGGGCTGCGGGTGTTCACCTACTGCATCGAGGACCAGATCGGGCACCTGGTCAACCCGGACCTCGACCTCTCCGACGAGATCGACGAGGAGGGCGAGGAGGGCTGCCTGTCCTTCCCCGGCCTGTCCTTCCCGACGCCGCGGGCGGTGCGCGCGGTGGCGAAGGGTTTCAACATGTACGGCGAGCCCATCACGATCGAGGGCACCGAGCTGATGGCCCGCTGCCTGCAGCACGAGACCGACCACCTCGACGGCGTGCTGTTCATCGACCGTCTCGACCCCGAGCAGCGCAAGCTCGCCATGAAGGCGATCCGCGAGGCGGAGTGGAGCGGCCTGAAGCCGCCGGTGGTGAAGTTCTCGCCGCACGCCACCCAGGGCAAGGCCCTGTGACGGGCCGGACGTGACGCCGGGGAACCGGGCCGGGCGCCGTGCCTGACACGGTACCGGACTCGGGAACGGACACGGGACCGGACACCGGACCGGAACCGCACAGCTGAGGCCGGCCCCGGCGCCGGGGCGGGTGCCAGGGCATCGGGCCGCACCGCGCCGGGCGCCGCGCCGGAGCCAGGCCGGTCATGCCGCCGGTCGTCACGCCGCGCGTGACCGCCCCGCCGGGGCCTGTTTCGAGAGAGGCGAGGGGGAACCTTGCGTTTGGTGTTCGCCGGGACGCCGGAGACGGCGCTGCCGTCGCTGCGCGCCCTGCTCGACTCGCCGCGCCACGAGGTGGCGGCCGTGGTGACCCGGCCGGACGCCCGGTCCGGGCGCGGGCGCAGGCTGCACCCGAGCCCGGTCGCCGAGCTCGCCGCCGAGGCCGGCGTCGAGGTGCTCAAACCCGCCAAGGCGGGCGATCCGGAGTTCCTGGCGCGGCTGCGGGAGATCGGGCCCGACTGCTGCCCGGTGGTCGCCTACGGGGCGCTGCTGCCCCAGGCGGCGCTCGACATCCCCCCGCACGGGTGGGTGAACCTGCACTTCTCCCTGCTGCCCGCGTGGCGCGGCGCGGCCCCGGTGCAGCACGCCGTGCTGCACGGCGACGAGATCACCGGCGCGACCACGTTCCGCATCGTGAAGGAGCTCGACGCCGGCCCCGTCTTCGGCGTGGTCACCGAGCGGGTGCGGCCCGACGACACCAGCGGCGACCTGCTCGCCCGGCTCGCCGAGGCCGGCGCGGGCCTGCTCGTCGCCACCCTCGACGGCATCGAGGACGGCACGCTGGAGGCCCGTCCGCAGCCCGCCGAGGGCGTCTCCCTCGCGCCGAAGCTCGAGGTGGACGACGCCCGCGTCGACTGGACCGCCCCGGCGCTGCGCGTCGACCGGCTCATCCGCGCCTGCACCCCGGCGCCGGGCGCGTGGACGCTGTTCCGCGGCGGGCGGCTCAAGCTCGGCCCGGTGCGGCCCGTGCCGGACGCGAAGCCGCTCGCCCCCGGCGAGCTCGCCGCGAGCAAGGACGAGGTGCTCGTCGGCACCGCCACCGACCCGGTACGGCTCGGCGAGGTGCGCCCGGAGGGCAAGCGCGCGATGACCGCCGCCGAGTGGGCCCGCGGCGCCCGCCTCGCCCCCGGCGACCGGCTGGGCTGACGGGCGCCGGCGAGGCCGTACGCCGGCCTGGACAGACGATGGAGCGAACGTGATGGGGGAACGGCGAAAGGGCCGCGCGCGGCCGCGCCGCCCGGCCGGGAACCGGCGGCCGGGCCGGGAGCCGGGCCAGGGCAAGGCGAGGTCCGGCGTACCGGACGCCGCCCGGAACGCGGCCTTCGACCTGCTGCGCGCCGTCGACGAGCGGGACGCCTACGCGAACCTGCTGCTGCCCCGCATGCTGCGGGAGCGCGGCGTGACCGGCCGCGACGCCGCGCTCGCCACCGAGCTCGGCTACGGCACGCTGCGCGGCCTCGGCACCTACGACGAGATCATCTCGGTGTGCAGTGACCGCGCCCCGGAGAGGCTCGACCCGCCGCTGCTCGACGCGATCCGGCTCGGCGCCCACCAGCTGCTGCGCACCCGCGTCCCCGCGCACGCCGCGGTGAGCGCCACCGTCGCCCTGGCGCGGCGGCGCGTCGGCGAGGGCCCGTCCCGGTACGCGAACGCCGTGCTGCGCCGCATCGCGACCCGCACCCTGGAGGAGTGGCTGCCGATCGTCGCGCCGGACCCGGAGGAGGACCTCGTCGGCCACCTCGCGGTCACCCACAGCCATCCCCGCTGGATCGTCACCGCGCTGCTCGACGCGCTCGGCGGCGACGTCGCCGAGACCGCCGCGCTGCTCGCCGCGGACAACGAGCGCCCGCTGGTGACCCTCGTCGCCCGCCCCGGCCGCGCCACGGTCGGCGAGCTGCTGGAGGCCGGGGCCGAGCCGGCCCGCTACTCGCCGTACGCCGCCTACCTGCGCGACGGCGACCCGGCGGCGATCCCCGCCGTCGCCGAGGGCCGCGCCGCGGTCCAGGACGAGGCGAGCCAGCTCGTCGCGCTCGCGCTCACCCGGGTGCCCGTGGCGGGCGGCGACGGCCGCTGGCTCGACCTCGCCGCCGGCCCCGGCGGCAAGGCCGGGCTGCTCGACGCCCTCGTCACCGAGCGCGGCGGCCGCCTGCTCGCCTCCGACGTGCAGCACCACCGGGCCCGCCTCGTCCGGCAGGCGACCCGCGACGCCGCGGTGATCACCGCCGACGGCACCGCGCCGGCCTGGCGGGACGCCGCGTTCGACCGGGTCATGCTCGACGCCCCGTGCACCGGCCTCGGCGCGCTGCGCCGCCGCCCGGAGGCCCGCTGGCGGCGCGCCCCGGAGGCGCTGCCCGAGCTCACCGCGCTGCAGCGGCGGCTGCTGTCCGCCGCCGCCGACGCGGTGCGCCCCGGCGGGGTCGTCGCCTACGTCACCTGCTCGCCGCACCTCGCCGAGACCGGCGTGGTCGTGGCGGACGTGGTGCGCCGCCGTGGCGACCTGGAGACGCTCGACGCCCGCGAGTACGTCCCCGAGGCCGACGGGCTCGGCGACGGGCCGTACGCGCGGTTCTGGCCGCACCGGCACGGCACCGACGCGCTCTTCCTCGCCCTGCTGCGCCGCAGGCCCGGCTGAGGCCGCGGCCCGCGGACCCGGCGGCGGATCGGGCGGCCGTCGCGCGGCGGGGGTGTGAGCGCCGGGCGGCGGGGCATTGGTGCGGGCATGACGCAACAGGCAGCCATCGCAGAGGTCACCAGGGTCATCGACGGCCTGTACGCGGCCCCCAGCGAGCGGGTGCCCCGCAACGACATCTACGCGCACGCCGTCGCGGCCGAGCTCCCGCCCGATCTGATGAGCCACTTCGACCGCCTCCCGGAGGGCGAGTACGAACGCGACGAGCTCATCGAGACGCTCAACCAGATGATCCGCGAGCGGGGGGAGGAACACAGCCTGGGCCTGATCCCGGAGGTCTGAGCCGGCCGGGCGGGGCCGGCCGGCGGCGGCACGGGCGCGGGGGCACGCCGGCGCCCCAATAGACTCGACGACCGTGGTACAGATCTCGCCCAGCATCCTGTCCGCGGACTTCGCGCGGCTCGCCGACGAGGCGGCCCGGGTCGCCGACGTCGCCGACTGGCTGCACGTCGACGTCATGGACAACCATTTCGTGCCGAACCTCACGCTCGGCCTGCCGGTCGTCGAGTCGCTGGTGAAGGCGACGCGGCTGCCGCTCGACTGCCACCTGATGATCGAGGACCCGGACCGGTGGGCGGTCGGGTACGCCGAGGCCGGGGCGGGCAGCGTGACCATCCACGCCGAGGCCGCCAAGGCGCCGGTGCGCGCCCTGCGGGCGATCCGCAAGGCCGGGGCGCGGGCGGGCCTCGCGCTCAACCCCGCCACGCCGGTCGAGCCGTACGAGGATCTGCTCGGCGAGATCGACATGCTGCTCGTGATGACCGTCGAGCCGGGCTTCGGCGGCCAGTCGTTCCTCGACATCGTGCTGCCGAAGGTGCGCCGGGCCCGCGAGCTCATCCAGCGGCACGGCGGCACGGTCTGGCTCCAGGTGGACGGCGGCGTCTCCGCCGACACGATCGAGCGCTGCGCCGAGGCCGGCGCCGACGTGTTCGTGGCCGGCAGCGCCGTGTACGGGGCCGAGGACGCCGCCCGCGCCGTACAGGAGCTGCGGGACCGGGCCGAGGCGGCATGGAAACGGCGCGCCTGACGCGCGCCCGGATGTGGAAACCGCGCGCCTGACGCGCGCCCGGGACGCGGCGGCGGCCCTGCCGCGCGCCGGAACGCGCGGGCGGCGCGGCCCGGCGCGCGCGTGGGCCGCGGCGCGCCTGGGGCACGCCGCGGCGTGGCGGCGGCGCGGCCGGGCCGCCCCCGCGCGGGGCCCGGCCGCTACTCGGCGAGCGCCGACTCGGGCACGTCCCGCCCGGCCGAGCTCGCCGACCCGTTCTGCGCGGCGGTCGTCGGCTCCATCGGGAAGTGGCAGGCGGTGAGGTGGCCCTCGGCGTTGCCGTCGAGCCGGACCAGCGGCGGCACCTCCTGCGCGCACTTGTCCTGCGCCTTCCAGCAGCGGGTGCGGAACCGGCAGCCGGACGGCGGATTGACGGGGGAGGGCAGGTCGCCGGTGAGCCGGATGCGCTCCCGGCCCGGCTCCGGGTCGATCTCGGGCACCGCCGACAGCAGGGCGTGGGTGTAGGGGTGCCGGGGCCGTTCGTAGATCGACTCCCGGTCGCCGATCTCCACGATGCGGCCGAGGTACATCACCGCGACCCGCTGGGAGAAGTGCCGCACCACGGCGAGGTCGTGGGCGATGAACAGGAACGCGATGCCGAACTCCTGCTGCAGCTGCCGCAGCAGGTTGACCACCTGGGCCTGGATCGACACGTCCAGGGCGGAGACCGGCTCGTCGGCCACGATCAGCTTCGGCTGCAGGGCGAGCGCCCGGGCGATGCCGATGCGCTGCCGCTGCCCGCCGGAGAACTCGTGCGGGAAGCGGTTGTAGTGCTCGGGGTTGAGCCCGACGATCTCCAGCAGCTCGCGCACCCGCTTCTCCCGCCCCCCGGGCGGGTCGATGTCGTTGATCTCCATCGGGCCGCGGATGATCGAGCCCACCGTGTGCCGCGGGTTGAGCGACGAGTACGGGTCCTGGAAGATCATCTGGATCTGCGGCCGGATCGGCTTCAGCTTCGCCCGGCTCGCGTGGGTGATGTCCTCGCCGCGGAACCGGATCGTCCCTGCGGTCGGCTCGAGCAGCCGCGCGACGAGCCGCCCGGTGGTGGACTTGCCGCAGCCGGACTCGCCGACGAGGCCGACCGTCTCGCCGGCCGCGACGGTGAGGTCCACGTCGTCCACGGCGTGCACCGACCCGACGCGCCGTTTGATCAGGGCCCCGCCCATCACGGGAAAGTGCTTGGTCAGCCCGGAAACCTCGAGCAGCGGCTCGGTCACGCCCGTCCCCCTCGTTCGGCTCGATCGCGCTCCTTCGCGATCCGTCGCTTCTCCTCCAGCGGCAGGTGGCACGCGTCCGCGTGGCCGTGCTCCGGGGTGAGCGCGGGCCGCTCGCCCGTGCAGAACTCCGGGCCGACCCGGTCGACGTAGTCGCACCGGGGGTGGAACGGGCACCCGGACGGCGGCGACAGCAGGCTCGGCGGCGTGCCCCGCACCGGCCGCAGCGGCACGTCGAGCGGGGAGCGCAGGCTCGGCATCGAGCCGAGCAGGCCCCAGGTGTAGGGGTGCCGGGGCTCGTGCAGTACCTCGCGCACGGTGCCCCGCTCCACCGCCCGCCCGGCGTACATCACCAGCACGTTGTGCGCGGTGTTCGCCACCACGCCCAGGTCGTGCGTGATCAGGATGATCGCGGTGCCCGTCTTCTGCTGCAGGTCCTTGAGCAGGTCGAGGATCTGCGCCTGCACGGTCACGTCGAGCGCCGTGGTGGGCTCGTCGGCGATGAGCAGGTCGGGGTCGCAGACGAGCGCCATGGCGATCATCACGCGCTGGCGCATGCCGCCGGAGAAGTGGTGCGGGTAGTCGTCCACCCGCAGCTGCGGCTGCGGGATGCCCACCAGCCGCAGCATCTCGATCGCCCGCTCCCGGGCCTCGCGCTTGCTCGCCCCCTTGTGCCTGCGGTAGGTCTCGGCGATCTGGCGGCCCACCGTGTGGTACGGCGAGAGCGCGGTGAGCGGGTCCTGGAAGACCATCGCGATCCGGTTGCCGCGCAGCCGCTCCATCGTGGTGCGGCTCGCCGACACGAGCTCCTGGTCCTCCAGCCAGATCTCGCCCTCGATGTCGGTGGTCTCCGGGTCGTGCAGCCCCAGGATGCTGAGGCTGGTGACCGACTTGCCGGAGCCGGACTCGCCGACGATGCCGAGCGTGGTGCCCTTCTCCAGGTCGAAGGAGAGCCGGTCCACGGCGTGCACCACGCCGTCCTCGGTGGTGAACCGGACGCTGAGGTCGCGGACGGCGAGGAACGGCCCGGGGCCGCGGCGCGTCCGGGCCTCGGTGGTCGAGGTCGCGGTCGTCACTGTCTGCTCTCCCATCAGCTCAGCCGTACCCGGGGGTCGATCACCGCGTACAGGAGGTCGACGATGATGCTGAACACCACGATCGCGGCGGCGGCGAGCAGCACGGTCGCCATCAGCATCGGCAGGTCGGAGTCGGTGACGGCGCGGATCGCGAGCCGCCCGATGCCCTGCAGGCCGAAGGTCGTCTCGGTGATGATCGCCCCGCCGATGAGCGACCCCAGGTCGACGCCGAAGATGGTCACCACGGGGATGAGGGTGCCGCGCAGCGCGAACCGCGACACCACGGTACGGCGCGGCATGCCCTTGGCGGTCGCGGTCCGCACGTAGTCCTCGGCGAGCTGCTCCACCATGGTCGAGCGGGTGATACGCGTGTAGTTGGCGGTGAAGATGATCGAGAGCACGATCCACGGGAGCAGCAGGCCGTACGCCCAGGCGATCGGGTTCTCGGTGATCGGCACGTACTGCGGCCGGTCGATGATCTGCCACTGGTAGACGAGGAAGTACATGGCGAGCGTGCCGACGAAGTAGATCTGCACCGAGGCGCCGATCAGCGACGACACGCTGGCGATCTTGTCGAGGGGTTTGCCGCCGCCGGAGCGCCGCGATCACGCCCGTGCCGACCCCGAACAGCAGGAAGAACACCGCGGCGCCGAAGGTGAGCGAGAGGGTGAGCGGCAGCCGGTCGAGGATCGTCTCCAGCACCGGCTCGCGGTTGACGAACGAGTAGCCGAGGCAGGGGGCGGGGCAGTGGCCGAGGCCCTCGAAGTCCCGGCCGACGAAGATGCCGGACAGCCAGACGAGGAACTGCTGCCAGACCGGTATGTCCATGCCGAGGTTGTGCCGGGCCTGCTCCAGCAGCTCGGGCGGGCAGACCTTGCCGCACGCCAGCCGTGCCGGGTCCGCGGGCACGGCGAAGAACAGGAAGAACGTGACCGCCGCGATGATGAGCAGGGTGACCAGGGCCCCGATGGTGCGGCGGGTGAGGAAGGCGAGCATGGTCGGCGACAACTCCCGGGGGTGGTGTTTCCGAAGGGGCTCCGGGGCGGCGCGCCGCCCCGGAGCCGGTTCCGGCCGTTACGAGATCCGGCCGGGCGTCACTGCTGCTTGACGAAGATCGTGTTCGGGGAGACGGTCCAGCTCTGCGGGTCGATCTCCGCGCCACCGATCAGCGAGCCGTGCAGCATCGTGCCGATGTCGTTGAGGTCGGGGACGAGCGGGGTGATCTCCTCCATGATCTTCTTGTCGAGGGCGGCCCAGGCCGCGTTCGCCTCGTTGGCGTCCTCCAGCGACATGATGCGCTTCATCTCGGCGTCGATCTCCGGGTCGCGCAGGTGGCTCTGGTTGTAGCCGCCGTCGCGCACCGGGCCGAAGATGACCGGGAACACCGTCGAGCCGGACGGCCAGTCCTGGCCCCAGCCGCCCCAGTACATGTCGAAGCCGTTGTCGACCTTGCTGATCTGGTCGTAGTAGGTCTTACGGGCGAGCGGCTTCGGCACCACGTTGATACCGATCTTGGCGAGCTGGTTCTTGATGACGACCGTCATCCGCTCCTGCGTCGGGGTCTGGTTGTAGGCGTAGACGATCGTCGGGTTCGGGTCGCTCGACTCGGCCATGAGCTGCTTGGCCCGCTCGATGTCGCCGTCCGGCTTCTCCTTCATGCCGAACACGTCGAAGTCCTGCCAGCCGGCCACGACGGGGTTGAGGATCGTGGTGGAGATCACCTTCGCCGCGGGGCCGCCCTCGATCTGCTGGAGCTGCCGGGTCGGCCACGCGATGTTGATCGCCTGCCGGTGCTTGATGTCCTTCACCCGGTCGAGGTTGAAGTAGTAGTAGTTGCCGTACGGCGAGGGCTGGCGCAGCAGCCGGGACTTGAGGTTCGGGTCGCCGAGCACCTGCTGCAGCCGCTCGGGGGCGACGTAGCTGTAGAAGGACATCGCGGTCTTGTCCGCCCCGGCGTCCGCGATGAACCGGTCCGTGATCTGCAGCGCCTCCTGGCCGAACTCGAAGCGCCACTTGTCCGGGTAGGCGCCGCGGATCGGGTCGGTCGCCGGGTCCCAGTGCGGGTTGCGCTCCAGCTCCATCGACTTGTCAGGAGTGTGCGACTTGATGATGTACGGCCCGCTGGAGAAGGGCTCCTTGTCGTACTTCTCCTTGGTGTCCTTGTGCTTGGGCACGATGTAGTAGCCGGCCATGGCGAGCGCGAAGTTCGCGTCGGCGTGCGGCTCCTTGAACTTGAACACGACGGTCTTCTCGTCGGGCGTCTCGACGGCGTCGAGGCGCTTGCCGTCGTAGGGGCCCTTGTAGGACTTCTTGTAGTCCTCGTCACCGGTGAGCCACTGCTGGATGTAGGCGGGGCCGTAGGTGATGTGCGAGGCGAACAGGCGCTCGATCGTCCACTTGACGTCCTCGGACGTGATCGGCTTGCCGTCCTGCCACTTCACGCCGTCCTTGAGGGTGAAGGTCCAGGTCCGGCCGCCGTCCGAGACGGTGCCGGTGTCCGTGGCGAGGTCGCCCACGAGCTTGTACTCGCCCTTGCCCACCCGCTTGTAGCCGGTGAGGCCGCGCGCGTACAGCTGGGCGACGTTGCCCTCGGTGTTGACGTAGATCTGGCCCGGGTCCAGGTGGGCGAAGTCGTCGCGGTCGAGCATGGTGACCGTGCCGCCCTTCACGACGCCCTCGGGCTCGGGGGCGGGGCCCTTGGAGTCCTCGGCGGTGCCGATGGTCACCTTCGGCGCGACGAACGTCTCGGTGGGGGAGGTGGGGGCGGAGGAAGCGGGCGCGTTGCCGCCACCACCGCCGCCCGCGTTGCCCGGGGCGCACGCCGCGCTGAACGCCAGCACGCCGATCGCCAGAACGGCCGTCACCGACCGTCTCCGTCCAGTCATGTTCTTGGTGCTCCTATCTCCTACCTTGGGGGGCGTAGCCGGGTCCGGGGGCGCCGTGGTCAGCGCCGGATCTTGGGATCGAACGCGTCTCTCACCGAGTCGCCGAGCAGGTTGAAGGCGATCACGAAGATGAGCAGCGCGACGCCTGGGAACATCAGGTACGTGATGTCGTCCTGGTAGACCTCGGTCCCGCGCAGGAACATGCGGCCCCAGTCCGGGACGGGTTCGATCATGCCGACACCCAGGAAGGAGAGCGCGGCCTCCGCGGTCACCATCGAGGGGAGCATGAGCGTGGACTGGATGAGGATCGGGGTCCAGAGGTTGGGCAGCAGTTCCTTGAAGATGATCCGCGCGGGCGAGGCGCCGGTCACCCGCGCCGCCTCGACGAACTCCCGCTCGCGCAGGGACAGCACGCTGCCGCGCAGCAGGCGGGCGAGCGACGCCCAGCCGAAGGCGGTGAGCACGATGATGAGCGTCACGGCCCGCAGCCAGACCGGCGTCTCCTCCTCGGGCGGCACGAGCAGGTTCTCCACCACCGGCATGAACGCGATGATGAACAGGGTCGAGGGGAACGACAGCATCACGTCGATCACCCGGCCGAGGAAGTAGTCGGTCCGGCCGCCGAAGTAGCCGGCGACGATGCCGACGATGATGCCGATGAGCGTGCAGCCGAGCGTGGCGGCGAACGCGATCGCCAGCGAGGTGCGAATGCCGTACACGAGCTGCATGAAGACGTCGCGGCCGAGGCTGGGCTCGATGCCGAACCAGAACTCGGAGCTGATGCCGCCGTTGGGCAGGATCGGGAAGCCGTACTCGTTGAGCAGGCCCGGCCTGTCCAGGCCATAGGTGGTGTACGGGTCCTTGCCGTACAGCCACGAGATGAGCGGGGCGGCCGCGGCGACCAGGATGTAGAAGGCGACGATCGCCGCGGAGATCATGCCGGTCCGGTCACGGCGGAAGCGCAGCCACATGAGCCGGCCGGGAGAGCGCCCCACCACGCTTCGGTCCGAGGCTCCCGGCGCGGTCGCCGGTTCCGCGGCGTCCGCGGGGGTGGCCGAGGTGGTCGGAGTGGGGAACGTCATCGTGCAGGGGCTCCCGGATGTTACGCGAAAGATCGGACAAATGGCCGACCTGCTGGCACCCTGACAACTTATTTTCTGCGGGTCAACCGCCTAAGAGGCGTACCTGGTTTCTTCGTCACTTCGTTGTTCAAAGTCAACCAGCTTGTGTCCCGGAGATCTGTTGACCAGCGCGAACATCGTAGCCGAAAATATGAATCGACTGTTCCCGGCTTGTTCACGATTTTGTGACACAATCCCGACATGATCGGGACAATTAGGGGCCTGAGCGGCGAGAATCCTCATCCTAGGTGATCGCGCGAACAAAAGAGCGTAATTAACGGCCCGTCGTTTGCGGGGGTACCGCGGGGGTGTCGAGAGGGCGCCGAGGGGGCGCCGAGGGGGCGCCGAGGGGGCGCCGAGGGGGCGCCGAGGGGGCGCGGCACCCGGGCCGGGCGCCGCGCCCGGACCGGCACGAGGGGGCCGCCGCGCGCGGACGTCGCGGGACATGGCAGACTACAAGGGCAGCATCGCGTGCTCCGGGGTCGGTGGAACTCCGAACCGGCGGTGAAAGTCCGCGACCCGGCCGAAGCCATCGGCCGGTTGACCCGGTGGAACTCCGGGACCGACGGTGAAAGTCCGGATGGGAGGTAGCGCGCGCGGCGGGAC
>Ga0065720_1021068_pt1 | contig 11638 bp, 9 predicted proteins | sample Thericmetagenome_FD_59107 | JGI IMG/M metagenome (GOLD analysis project Ga0065720, IMG submission 59107) | Thermophilic microbial communities from the Joint Bioenergy Institute, California, USA of rice/straw/compost enrichment - eDNA_2 v2... | ecosystem: Engineered > Solid waste > Grass >... | reverse complement strand
GATCCGCCGGGCCGGCGCGTCGATCATCCTCACCTACTGGGCCCTCGACGCCGCCGCGCTGCTGCGCGCCTGACCCGCCGCCTCGGACCGTCCGAACGGGACGGAGACCGGTTGGGCGGCCGGCCCCGCCTGGTGCAGGGTGGTGAGACGGGCGGGCCCGGGAGGTCTACCCTAGCCCCCGGGCCCTGGTGTCCGTCATTCGTGACGCCGATGGCATTTAAGAATGTCAGTCATCTCCGAGACTTTGCGCTCTTCCGGTTGAGCTACCGCCCCATGTGACTGGAGGGGCGGGCCGGACTCGAACCGGCACCTCAAAGTGTGTCGCTGACATCCCCTCGATTCGGCGGTCGACGGCAATGCTGAAGCTGGAGCAATAGTCTGAGTCTTGGGTGGCCAGCGGTTGCCTCTGCCAGTTGGGCTACCCCGGCGTGAGTGCCGGGGGAGGGAGTCGAACCCTCACTGTCGCCGCCATGCCCTCAGGCTGAGCCTCAGCGTCAGCTTGTGCTCCCGCCCGGCAACGCTTGCGGAGCCGGGCAATTCATTATGGCCCCCCCGTTACCGGGGAGTCTGTGGGGAGATCGTGCCGTCCAGCAGGTAGGCGAAGAAGCGCTCGCCGATGCGCTGGTCGGTGACCTCCGAGTTGTTGGCCTCCTCGCGGGCGAACTTGACCGCCTGCTGGAGCTTGTCCACGCGGCCGAGCAGCTCCTTGACCCGGCTCGCGGGCAGCGCGCCGGAGAACTTCACCGTCCGCCAGTGGCCCACCACGACGTCCTCGTAGTAGACCTCGACCTGGGCCGGGTGCTTGTCGGTCGCCTCGGCTTTGACGTGGTTACGCGGGATCTTCTTGGTCTTGGTGGTCTGCACCGGCTCCGTGGCCCAGCAGTCCGCCGCCTGGTCGTAGCTCCACGACTCGGAGGCGTCGAGCACCGGCAGCTTCGCCACGAACGTGTGCAGGTCGGCCAGTTGCTTCTCCAGGAACAGCAGGTACGTCGCGGGGACGGCCCGCAGCAGCACCTGGCCGTCGACCACCACGTCGGCCTTCGCCTCGCAGTTGGCCCAGTCCTTGGTCGCGGTGACGTCGAAGAGCCGAGTCAGCGTGGTCGCGGTCTGCCGCAGCACCTCCTCGGCGCGAACCTGCACGCGCGTGGACTCGGGCGGGTACTGCTCGCCCTCCTCGTCCTTGGGCTGGTACGTCCGCGAGATGCCGGCGAGCAGGGCCGACTTCTGCAGCCGGTGGTGCGCGTCGGTCACCTCGGCGTACGCCTTGCTTTTGACGCCCTTCTCCACGGCGATGATCTGATTCAGCTTCGTCACGGCGGACACCGTAGCCCAGCCTGTCAATCTACGCGAACTGATTTGGTTCGGAATCTACGCGAATAGATTCGTAGACGCCGGCGTCGGGCCTCGGAGATCGGTCGCACATCGTCGATGGCTTGTTGCTCGTCGGCTCCCCGGTCCAGATCCCCGCGGCTCGCGGTCGCCATCGATGCGTCTAAAGCCGTGCCGGCGCTGGGCAGGGTGACCGTGACCGCGAGCCCGCCGCCGTCGCGGGGCACGGCGACCGCGTCACCGCCGTGGGCGCGGGCGATGGACCGGACGATGGACAGGCCCAGTCCGACTCCGCTGGCCCCGGCGATCCGCGTGGTGTCCAGGCGCCGGAACGGCTCGAAGAGGCCGGCCACCTCGTACGCCGGGATCACCGGTCCGGTGTTGGTCACCGCCAGCACCGCGTTCGCCCCGCGGAGGCCAACTTCGATCTCTACCCAGCCGTCCGAGCCCGGGGGTTCGTTGTGCCGGATGCCGTTCTCCACCAGGTTCTGCACCAGCCGTTCCAGCAGCACCGCGTCCCCGAGGACGGGGGCTTCGCCGGCCATCGGCGGCCGGATGGTCACGCCGGCGGCCGATGCCTCAACGGAGGCCTGCCGAACGACGTGCTCCACCACATCGGCGAGATCCACATAGGACCGGGTCGTGAGCTCGTGCCCGGACCGGGCGAGCACGAGCAGGCCGTCGATGAGCCGCTCGTGCCGCCGGTTGATCTCGAGCAGCATCTCGCCCAGTTGCTGCACGTCCGCCGAGGCCGATCGCCGGCGCATGGCGACCTCGATGAGCGATCGGTTGAGCGTCAACGGTGTGCGCAGCTCGTGCGAGGCGTTGGCGACGAACCGGCGTTGCCCGTCGAAGGCCTGGTCGAGGCGCTGGAGCATCGTGTTGAAGGTTTCGGCGAGCTCGGTGACCTCGTCGCGGGGGCCCGGCAGCCGGATGCGTTCGTGCAGCCCGCGGTCGGCGGCCGGAGCGGTGGCGATGCGGCGGGCCGTCTCGGTGATCCGGTGCAGGGGTTCCAGCGCCCGTCCGGCCAGCAGCCAACCCACGGCGAACGCGCCAGCGGTGACCACGGCCAGCGCGATGGCGCCCTGGGTGATCAGTGACCCGAGCGCGGCCGATCGCAGGTGCGCGGGGAGGTCGCTCACGGCCACCACGACGCCGTCGATCTCGACCGGGTCGGTGATCGGCGTGCCCCGGGCGGATGTGAGGTCGGTCGGACCGTTGGTGTACCGGATGCTGCTCGGCTCGGTGGCGTAGACGCCGAGCGGCAGCACGCGTTCGAGCAACAGGTACGTCAACCCCAGCAACACCGCGCCGGCGAGCAGGAACAGACCGCCATAGATAATGGTCAATCGGACCCGGATCGGCAGGCGGTGGGTCATGGGATGCGGTACCCCACGCCGGGCACCGTCTCGATGACGGGCGGGTCACCGAGCTTGCGGCGCAGCTTGAGCATCGTGATGCGGACCGCCGACGTGAACGGGTCCGCGTTCTCGTCCCAGACCTTCTCGAGGAGCTGCTCCGAGGAGACGACGGTGCCCTCGGCGCGCAGGAGCTCGGCGAGCACCCCGAACTCCTTTGTGGACAGTGGGACGTAGCGGCCGTCCCGGAACACCTCCCGGCGGGCGGGATCGAGCCGGATGCCGGCCCGGCTCAGCGTGGGCGGCAGGGCGGGCCGCGACCGCCGGCCCAGGGCCAGGACCCGGGCGGAGAGTTCGGCGAACGCAAATGGTTTGGCCAGGTAGTCGTCGGCCCCGAGGGTCAACCCGGCGACCCGGTCGTCGACGCCGCCGGCCGCCGTGAGCATGAGGACCCGGGCGCTGCTCCCCGACGCGACGATCGTCCGGCACACCTCGTCACCGTGCACCCCGGGCAGGTCACGGTCGAGCACCACGACGTCGTAGTCGTTGACCGTGAAGCGCTCGAGCGCTCCACCCCCGTCGTAGGCCACGTCGACGGCGTGGGCATCGTCGCGCAGCCACTCGGCGATCGCGTCGGCCACCACCGGTTCGTCCTCGACCACGAGCACGCGCATGCGCTCATGCTCCCCCCGAGGGCTGTTTCTTTCCCGTTAACACCCTGGGAAACAGCCGCGAAACGCCGCGAACCGTCCAATCGATCCGCGGCCGGGGACGAGCCGGCCGTGACCAGATCGTGAGGAGATCGATCATGATGATCAGACGAATCGTGGTGGTGGCGGCGTGCCTCGTGACGGTGGCCGCCTGCGCCAGTGACCCGGGCGAGGGGATCGCCACGGCGGGTGGAGGCGGCGGGAGCGAGGCCGGGCCGTCGCCGACGCTGAGCCTGAGCGATGAGGAGCGCGCGCTGAAGTTCGCCGAGTGCATGCGCGAGCAGGGAATCGACATGCCCGACCCGCAGGTCGCGGGTCCCGGCGGGGGCGGTCCGGTGGTCGCCGGCGGGCGAATCGGCGGGCCTGGTCAGTCGACGGAGGAGATCCAGGCCGCGCTCGAGGCGTGCCGACAGTACGCGGCCATCGTCGATGGCGGCGCCCCGCTCGACCCGGCCGCGCAGGAACAACTGCTGCGGTTCGCGCAGTGCATGCGCGACCACGGCGTCGAGTCCTTCCCCGACCCCCAGGGCCGGAACATGGTGCTGTCCGAATCGGTCGTCAACGACCCGGATTTCCCGGCCGCCCAGGAAGCCTGTGTCCAGGGGTTCGCGGGCGCGACCGCCGTCGATAACCGGGGTGGCCGGTCGTGAGCGCCCTCGACGAACGCGTGCCCGCCCCGGCGGCGACCCACTCGACGGCGACCAACCCGACTGCGACCAACTCGGCGGCGGCTGACCCGGTTGCGACCGACTCGGCCGTGCCCTCCCCGGCCACGTCCGGCTCGGCCCCGGCATCGGTAACCGAGCCGGCCCCGGCGGATCCCGCCCGCTCCCGCCCCGGCCGGCGTCGGTCGAAGCGGGCCATCGCCGTGGCGGCGGTGGCCCTCGTGGGTCTGGCCGCCGTGGCCGCCTACGCCGCCGGCATGATCCGGGCCGGTTCCGGGGCCTCCGGGCCCGCCGAGGAACCACCGGCCACCGCAACCATCACACGCCAGACGCTGGTCCAGACCATGTCGGTGGACGGGGTGATCGGTCATGGCCCGAGCCGTACGGTCACCAACCGGTTGTCCGGCACCGTGACGTGGTTGCCCGAGGGCGGCACGACCATCGACCGCGGCGGGACGCTCTACCGAATCGACGATCTTCCCGTGATCCTGTTCTTCGGCGACCTGCCGGCGTACCGCGACCTCGGCCCGGGCGACACCGGCACGGACGTCGCGCAGTTGGAGCAGAACCTGGCGGCGCTGGGCTACTCCGGGTTCACCGTGGACGACGAGTACACGTGGCAGACCGCCGAGGCGGTGCGCCGGTGGCAGCGCGACCTCGGACTGCCGCGGACCGGTCGGGTCGAGCTGGGCCGGGTGGTCTTCGCCCCGGAGCCGGTGCTGGTCGAGGCGCCGGTGGCCCAGGTGGGCGGGCTCGCCTCGCCCGGGCAGGACATCCTCTCGTACACCGGCACCCGCCGCGTCGTCACGATTCAGGTCGATATCGAGGACCGGCGGTTCGTGCCGGTCGGCACCGAGGTGACCGTGGAGCTGCCCGACGGCCGCCGCCTGGCCGGCACGATCGAGCAGTCCTACGCGGTGGTCGAGATCGATCCGGCCACCGGCAGGCCGTCCACGGTGGTCGAGGCGGTCGTCAGTTTCGAGGGCGAGGCCGGGGAGGACCTGGACCAGATCGCGGTCGATGTCTCGATCGTCATCGGTGAGCGACCCGACGTGCTCACCGTGCCGGTCGCCGCGCTGGTCGCGCTGGCCGAGGGCGGCTACGGCATCGAGGTGATCGAGGGATCGACGTCGCGCTACGTCGCCGTGGAGACCGGTCTCTTCGCCGGCGGGCGGGTCGAGATCCGCGGGCCGGGCATCGCCGAGGGCATGACCGTGGTGATGCCGTCATGATCGAGCTGGCGGACGTGACCAAGGTCTACGGGGGTTCGGTGACCGCCCTGGCCGGGGTGTCGCTGGTCGTGGCGCCCGGTGAGCTGGTGGGGGTGGTCGGGCCGTCGGGTTCCGGCAAGTCCACGCTGCTGCACATCATGGGGACGCTGGACCGGGCGACCTCGGGCACCGTCCGGATCGACGGGCTCGACGTGGCCCGGCTGACCGACCGGCAACTGGCCGCCCTGCGGGCCCGGCGGATCGGGTTCGTGTTCCAGCAGTTCCACCTCGCCGCCGGCGCCTCGGCCCTGGACAACGTGGCCGACGGCCTGCTCTACAGCGGGGCGAGCCGGGCCGAGCGGCGGGAGCGGGCCGTCGCCGCCCTGGAGCGGGTGGGCCTGGGCCACCGTATGCGCCACCGACCGCACGAGCTCTCCGGCGGGGAGCGGCAGCGGGTGGCCATCGCCCGGGCGACGGTCGGCGACCCGGTGCTGCTGCTGGCCGACGAGCCCACCGGCAACCTCGACACCGCCTCGGGCTCGGCGGTGTTGGCGTTGCTCCGGGAGCTGAACCGAGCCGGCACGACCGTGGTGGTGATCACGCACGACCTGAGCATCGCGGCGAGCCTGCCGCGGCGCATCCAGCTGCGGGACGGGCGAATCGTGGCCGACACGGGCGCCCAGGCGCGCGCGGACGCGGTCGAGGTGGTGCGATGACGTCCACTGTAGACCGGGCTCCGGTGACCCCGGCGGACCGTGACCGGCTGCCCACTGCCCGGCTGCGCCCCGCCCGGCTGCGGCCGGCCGACGTGGTGCGGGTGGCCGGGGCCGGCCTGCGCACCCGCCCGCTGCGGGTCGTGCTGTCGGCGCTGGGGATCGCCATCGGCATCGCGGCCATGGTCGCGGTCGTCGGCATCTCGGCCTCCTCGCGGGCCGAGCTGGACCGCGCGCTCGCCGCGCTGGGCACCAACCTGCTGACCGTCTCACCGGGACAGAACCTCTTCGGTGGGGACGCGGTGCTCCCCCGCGAGAGCGAGGCGATGATCGAGCGCATCGGCCCGGTCACCGACGTCTCGGCCGTGGGCCACCTGCCCGACGCCAACGTGTACCGGTCCGATCGGATCCCGGCGGGCCAGACCGGGGGCCTGCGCACCTACGCGGCCCGGCTCGACCTGCTCGAAACCGTGGGGGCGACTGTCCACAGCGGAACCTGGCTCAACGAGGCGACGCACCGGTACCCCGCGGTCGTGCTCGGGGCGAAGGCCGCCCAGCGCCTGGGCATCCGGGCGCCGCACCCCGACGCGCAGATCCTCGTGGGTGGCGTGCTGTTCACGGTGGTCGGCATCCTCGATCCGGTGCCGCTCGCCCCGGAGCTGGACTACGCCGCCCTGATCGGCTGGCCGGCCGCCGAGACGTACCTGGACTTCGACGGGCATCCCACCACGGTCTACACACGGTCGGTCGACTCCTTCGTGGAGGCGGTGCGGGCCGTGCTCGCACCCACGGCCAACCCGGCGGCGCCGAACGAGGTCACCGTGTCCCGGCCGTCGGACGCGCTGGCGGCGCAGCGGGCCGCCGGGTCGGCCTTCACCGGCCTCCTCGTCGGGCTGGGGGCGGTCGCGCTGCTGGTCGGTGGCGTGGGGGTGGCCAACACGATGGTCATCTCGGTGCTCGAGCGCCGGTCAGAGATCGGTCTACGCAGATCGCTGGGGGCGACCCGCGGGCAGATCCGGCTGCAGTTCCTGGCCGAGTCGCTGCTGCTGTCCACCCTGGGTGGCCTCGCCGGCGTGGGCGCGGGCGCGGTCGTGACGGCGGCGTACGCGGCGTACCAGGGGTGGCCCGCCACCGTACCGACCTGGGTGGCCGCCGGCGGGGTGGGTGCCACGATGCTCATCGGTGCGCTGGCCGGTTTGTATCCGGCCGTCCGGGCCGCCCGGGTCTCGCCGACCGAGGCCCTGGCGACCGGGTGACGGCGATGCCCCGGACGGTGACCCCCGGACGGCGATGTCCCGGACCGTCACGTCCCGGACGGTGACATCCCGGACGGTGACGCTCCGGACGGTGACGCTCCGGACAGTGACGTTGCCGACGGCGATGCTCAGGCGGCCAGCTGGGCAACCAGGTCGTCGACGTCCACTTCGTACTCGCGCCACTCCCGGTCAGCCTGGAATCCGAGCTCCTTGTTGACCTGCTGGAGCTGGACCCGGTCGGTGGCGTGCCAGGTCTGGACCTCGCGCAGCTGGGGCTGCCGGTCGCGCAGCTCGAGCAGCATCCGGGCCTTGATGGTGCGGGCCAGGCCGTAGCTGTTGTGGGCGGGCACGATGATCGTGTCGTACTGGTCGGCCCGGGTCGGGTGCTGGGCCGGCACGACCAGCTCGGTCAGGCCGGCCACCACGCCGGTGCGTTCGTGGATGGCGACCACGATGTACGGCCGCAGGCCTCGCACGTTCAGGCAGTGCAGGCTGGCCCGCAGCCGGTCGGCGTCGTACGCGATGGGGCGCACGTCCATGTCCCCGACCGGGTCGGCCCGGCGCACCTGCTTGGCCTCCGCGTAGGCCGGCAGCAGGGCCTCGGGAAGCGACCCCTCGTGCACCTGCACCACGTACCCGGCGGCGAGGTCGGCCGCCATCTCCTCGACGTGCTGCCAGTCCACATGGGACAGCGGCAGGATACTGCGCATCTCGGTGTAGACGTGGGTAAAGCCGTACCGTTCGTAGAAAGCGGCCGCCGGCGTGCCGCCCACCGCCTCGACGCCGAGCGAGCTGAAGTGCTCGACGCTGGCCCGGTCGGCCACGGCCCCGAGCAGGGTTCGGCCCACGCCGTTGCCCCGGGCGTCGGGCCGCACGTAGAGCTCGAGCACGCCGAGGTCCGACAGGACCAGCAACCCGGCGAAGCCCAGCATGCGACCGTCCGCGTCCTGCACTACCCAGCACGTGCGCCGCTCGCCGGGCATGGTCTCGACCAGGTACTCCCGCAGGTGGTCGTTGACCCACGGTGGGTCGTTAGGGAGATCGTGGGCGCCCACCGCGTTGTAGAGCTCCAGCCACGCGGCGATCTCTTCCGCCGGAGCAGCGGCAGGGTCCCACTCCCGAAGCCTCACGGGACCAGCTTGCCCGCCCCGTCCCGATTCGACAATGCCGGGTCCACCCTGTCCGTTCCACGAGCTGGGACAGGCATCGGTACTCGGGCCGTCGGCACCCCCGATAGGCCGGATCGAAGTGCCATTACGTCGGCGTGGAGGATTGGCCGCGACGTAAAGCCGACGGTAGGCTTGCGTTCTGCGCCGACATGTGCCGGTGGATCGGTCCGATTCACCTCTGGCGAACGGCGGTCCGGTGGGGCAGGATGATCCCGAACTTCCAGGGGCGGAGGTTTCAGCTTTGGCGTCAAAGCGGGACCTGCCGAGCGGCCTGGTGACGTTCCTCTTCACTGATATCGAGGGATCGACCCGGTTAGCACAGATGCTCGGCGGCCAGTACCGGCCGATGCTCGCCCAGCACCGGCAGATACTGCGCCGTGCGCTGGGCGCGGCGGATGGCGTCGCGATGTTCACGGAGGGTGACTCCGTGTTCGCGGTCTTCGCCGATGCCAATGCGGCTCTGCGGGCCTGCATCGCGGGGCAGCGTGCCCTGGCCGCGCACAAGTGGCCCAACCCCGAGGCCCGACCCAAAGTCCGCATGGGGCTGCACAGCGGGTACGCGCAGCCGGTCGCCGGCGAGTACGCCACCCCGGTCGTGCACCGGGCGGCCCGGGTCGCCGCCGCCGCGCACGGTGGTCAGGTGCTCTGCTCGGCCGCGACCGCCCAGCTGGCGGACAAGCTCCCCGAGGACGCCTCGCTGATCAACCTGGGCCTGTTCCAGCTTCGGGGCTTCGACGGCCGGGAGCGGCTGTTCCAGCTCGTCGCCGACGGCCTGGAGCGGTCCTTCCCGCGGCCCCGGACACCGGCGGCGGCCGCCCACAACCTGCCGAACCCACCGTCCAGCTTCGTCGGTCGCCGGGTCGAGGTCGAGGAGTTGCGCGAGCTCATCGCCAGCCGGCGGCTGGTCAGCGTGGTCGGTCCGGGCGGGGCGGGCAAGACCCGGCTCGCCATCGAGGCGGCCAGCGCGTTCGCGCCCTCGGCCCCCGACGACGAGGCCGACCCGTCGGCGGCCTCGGCCGAGTCGGACGGTCACGCGCCAAGCGAGGCCGAGGCTCGGCGGGCGCTCGCGTCGATCTGCCCCGACGGCGTCTGGTTCGCCGACCTCGCCGCGGTCACCGACCCGTATCTCGTCGCCGTGGCGGTGGCCGAGGCCCTGGGTGTCCGGCCCGAGCCCGGTCGCCAGATCGTGGAGACGGTGGTCGAGTTCGTCCGGCCCCGCTCGCTGCTGCTCGTGCTGGACACGGCCGACGCCCACCTGTCGGCGGTGCGGCCGCTGGTCGACCGCCTGGTCGGGGCCGGTCCCGGGGTGCGGGTCCTGGCGACCAGCCGCGAACCCCTGGGCGTGCCGGGCGAGCTCGTGTGGCGTATCCCACCCATGGACATGCTCGCCACCACCAACGGCCCGATGCCCGACGCGGTCCGCCTGCTGGTGGACCGGGCCACCGCCGCCCGGGGTGGGCGGGAGCCCGAGCCGGAGGAGCTTGCCCACCTGTACCGGGTCGCCCAGCGGCTGGACGGCCTGCCGCTCGCGCTCGAACTCGCCGCGGCCCGGCTGCGCCTGTTCACCGCGAGCCAGCTCGCCGACCGCCTCGAGGACCTGCTCGGCACCCTGGACGTGAGCACCGGCATGACCGGTGAGTTCACCGCGATCACCCTTACCCGGCACCGCCACTCGACGCTGCGGGCCACCGTCGACTGGTCGTACCGCAACCTGCCGGGGCGGGCCGCCGCCCTGCTGCGGCAGCTGTCCGTGTTCGCGGGCGGGGTCGACCTGCAGACCGTCGAGTACGTGGCGGGGGCGGGCTCGGTCACCCAACTCGCCGTCCTGGTCGACAAGTCGCTCGTCACGGTGGAACCGGGACCCAACAAGAGCGAGGTGGTCTACCGGGTCCTCGACCCGATCAAAGCGTTCGGCGTCCGGGCGCTGGTCGCGGCCGGCGAGGAGGAGGCCGCCCGGGACCGCCACCTGCAGTGGGCCCTGCACGCGGTCAGCCGGGTGCACACCGACGCCAACGGCGAGCCGCTCACGCTCAGTACGTACGCCATCGACCACCTGGCGGCCGAGGTGCGGGCCGCGCTGCTGTGGAGCGTCAACGCGGGCCGCATCCGGGAGGGGCTGCGCCTGGCCGTGCTCATGGACGAGTGGTGGCGTGAGCGCGGGCTGGCCCGGGAGGGACGGCTCTGGCTGTTCCGGCTCTTCGAGAAGCTCGCCGCCACCCGGGGGGCCGACGAGATCCCGGCGGCCGAGCTGGCCGCGGCCTATCACGTCTCGTCCCGCCAGGCCGGGGCCGACAACGAGCTGGATGAGCAGCTGCGCCTGCTTGTGGAGGCGGAGAAGGCGGCGTGGCGCACCGGGCAGGCAGCGCTCATCGCCCGGGTCAGCGCGTACCGGGGCGAGGCGCTGCACGCGCTGGGCCGGGACGAGGAGGCCGAGCTGGCCTGCCGGGAGGCGATCGAGTGGGCCCGCAACCACCACGTCGAGGCCGAGGCCCTGCCCGCGGTGTTCTGCCTGGCCCAGATGCTGTGGCGGCGGGGGCGCCTGGCTGAGGCGGCGACCGAGCTGTCGGCCGCCCGCGCCGTGGCCTCGACCCACCCGACCGAGCGCGGACGGCGCAGCATCGACATGCTGCTCGGCATGGTCGCGCTGTCCCGGGGCGACCTGATCGCCGCCCACGACCACATCGTCGTCGCCCTGAAGGGCCGGATGTCCCACGGCTACCACTGGGGCGCGACCGAGGCCCTGACCGCCATGGCGGTGCGGTGCGCGCTCGGCGGCGAGATGACCCAGGCGGCGACGCTCTTCGGCGCCTCGCAGGCGGCCCGCTCCCGGCTGAAGCGCCACCGGGGCGCGCTCGGGCCCATGGGCCAGCGGCACGAGTCGGCGGTGCGCCACATCATGGGCGACGCCGCGTTCGACGAGGCGTACGCGGCCGGGGCCGCGATGAGCCTGGCCGAGGCGGTCGACTACGCGCTCAAGGTCGAGCACCCGGACTTGAGCAACGGCATGGTCCGGCTCTCCGTCGACGCCGACCCCACGGCCGACCTCTCGCTGCCCACCCTCTGACGCCTGAGCCCTGAGCCTGAGTTCGTCGATCTAGGGCTTAGGGTCGTGGATGGAGATCAACTCACGACTCCAAGCCCTAGATCAACGCGAAGGGTCGGGCGGGCTAGAGGATGGTCCAGGTGTCGCCGGAGTTGAGGAGCTTGGCCAGTTCGGCCTCGCGGTC
>Ga0065720_1021063_pt1 | contig 11646 bp, 10 predicted proteins | sample Thericmetagenome_FD_59107 | JGI IMG/M metagenome (GOLD analysis project Ga0065720, IMG submission 59107) | Thermophilic microbial communities from the Joint Bioenergy Institute, California, USA of rice/straw/compost enrichment - eDNA_2 v2... | ecosystem: Engineered > Solid waste > Grass >... | reverse complement strand
TCGAAGAAGCCCTGGATCTGGGCCGTGTGCAGGTCCACCGTGAGGATCCGGTCGGCCCCGGCGGTCTTGACGAGGTCGGCGATGAGCCGGGCCGAGATGGGCTCGCGACCGCGGTGCTTCTTGTCCTGGCGAGCGTACGGGTAGAACGGGAGCACCACCGTGATGCGCCGTGCCGAGCCCCGCTTCAACGCATCGATCATGATGAGGGTCTCCATGATCCAGGTGTTGATGGGCTCGGTCATCGACTGGATCACGAAGGCGTCGCTGCCCCGCACCGACTCCTTGTAGCGCACGAAGATCTCGCCGTTGGCGAACTCATAGATATCCGTCGGCGTCGTCGAGACGCCCAACGCGGCCGCGATCTCCTCGGCGAGCGCCGGGAACGACCGACCGGCGAAAAGCATGAGTGTCTTGCGGTTGATCCCCTCGCGCACGTTCTTGCCCGCCTCGTGCGCCATCAGCCCTCCTCGTTGGCGGGCACCGCGACTCCGTCCAGCGCCGCGGCGCTCTCGCCCACCGCGGCACCGGCTACCCCCGCACCGGCCGTCGCCGTGGCGGCCGCCGCAGCCGCCTTGGTCCCTGGCCGTCGCCGCTGCACCCAGCCCTCCACATTGCGCTGCTGGGCCCGCCCGACCCCGAGCGCGCCCGGCGGGACGTCCCTGGTGATGACGCTACCCGCTGCCGTGTAGGCCCCATCGCCTACGGTCACGGGGGCGACCAGCATTGTGTCCGAACCGGTACGCACATGCGAACCGATGACCGTGCGGTGCTTGGTGACCCCGTCGTAGTTGACCACGACGTTGGCCGCGCCGATGTTGGTCTCCTCCCCGATTGTGGCGTCGCCCACGTACGACAGGTGAGGGATCTTCGTGCCCGCGCCGACCTGGGAGTTCTTCACCTCGACGAACGCGCCCACCTTGGTCCGCTCGGCGAGCTCGGTGCCGGGGCGCAGGTAGGAGAAGGGTCCGATATTCGCCTTGGGCCCGATCGTCACGCCCTCGCCGTGGGTCCGCACAACCCGGGCCCCATCCCCGACCACCACGTCGACCAGCGTGGTGTCCGGACCGATCACCGCCCATTCCCCGACCCGGGTCGACCCGCGCAGGTGGGTGTTGGGCTCGATGACGGTGTCCCGGCCCAGCGTGACGCCGACGTCGATCCAGGTCGTCATGGGGTCGACGATGGTGACGCCGGACCGCATCCACCCGTCGTTGATCCGGTCCCGCAGCAGCGCCCGCAGGCGCGACAACTCCACGCGGTCGTTGACGCCCAGCACCTCGGTGGGGTCACCGGTCGCGTGCGCCAGCACGCCGTGGCCGGCGTCGACCAGCAGCCCGATCACGTCGGTGAGGTACTCCTCGCCCTGGGCGTTGGCCGTGGTCAGCTTGCCCAGGCTCTGGGCGAGCAGGGACGCCTCGAAGGCGTAGACGCCGGCGTTGATCTCGGTCACCGCGCGCTGCTCCGGGGTCGCGTCGCGCTCCTCCACGATGGCGTCCACGGCGCCGGTGACCGGGTTGCGAATGACGCGGCCCAGACCGTACGGCTGCTCCACCTCGGCCGTCAGCACGGTGGCGGCGGCCCCGGCCGCCTCGTGCGCGTCCACCAGCGACCGCAGTGTGGCCGGCCGCAGCAACGGCACGTCCCCGTTGACGATGACCACGGTGCCCTCGGCCGGGCCGTACGCATCCAGCGCAACGCGGGCCGCGTGGCCGGTGCCGAGCTGGACCTCCTGCAGGACCGTCACCGCGTCCGGGGCAATCTCCTTCAGGTGCGCCGTGATCTGGTCCGCCCCATGGCCCACGACCACGATCGTCCGGCTGGGGCCCAGCGCCGACGTCGCGGCGAGGACGTGCCCCAGCAGCGTGCGTCCGAGCAAAGGATGAAGCATCTTTGGCAGGGAGGACTTCATGCGTTTGCCCTCACCCGCAGCAAGGACGATCACCGTGCGCTCTCCGGTCACCCGGGCCGCTCCTCTCGCGCTCGGGGCGACATCTCGTCGGGGCGTGCCGCCCTGTCGAACGCCTCATGCTAGCCAGCGTGGGCCAGGCACGCCGATGACACCGACCAACTGGAACGCCCTGCGATGGTGTCGTTCTTCGGCGGTGACGACCCGGGGCTTCCCACCGAGCCTCAGAAGGTCATAGCTGGGACGCCTGGATTCGAACCAGGACATAAGGATCCAAAGTCCTCCGGGCTGCCATTACCCCACGTCCCATCAGGTGACGCGACCGCACCGCGTGGCGCGGCCGCGCACAGACGGCGCAACTAAGCCTAGCGGGCGTTCTCGGCCAGCCAACACCACGATTCTCGCGCAGGCTCCCGTCCGAGCGGTGACACTCGGTTCTGACGGGGTCACGGTGAGACGCTCACCGAACCCGACACTCGTAGCTCTTCCAAATTAGGCCGACCTAACCTACGCTGGCGTTACCTACGCTTACGTAGCCGTCGCTTAGCTCGACTGCCCGGCCCACTGAGAGGTGCTCATGTCCACCGCCGTCATCGAACCACCATCCACCGATCCTCCTGCCCCCAAGCCCCTCACCATGGGCCGCCAGCCCGCCGGCGTCCTCGTCGCGCTCTGGCTCTTCGTCGTCCTGCCGTTCCTCGCCCTCGTCGCCGCCATTCCCGTGATGTGGGGCTGGGGGCTGAACTGGGTGGACGTCGTCCTGTTCGTGATCTTCTACGCCATCGGTGGCTTCGGCATCGGCGTGGGATTCCACCGCCACCTCACGCACGGCTCGTTCAAGGCCAAGCGTGGCCTGCGCATCGCGCTGGCCGTGGCCGGCAGCCTGGCCATCGAGGGCGCGCCCACCCAGTGGGTGGCCGACCACCGGCGGCACCACCAGTTCAGCGACGTGGAGGGGGACCCCCACTCGCCGTGGCGGTACGGGGCGACGTACTGGGGCCTCATCAAGGGGCTGTGGTACTCGCACGTGGGCTGGCTGTTCCACCGCGAGCTGTCCAACCGGGCCCGGTTCGCGCCGGATCTGCTGGCCGACAAGGACATCCAGCGCATCGACCGCCTCTTCCCGACGCTCGTGGCCACCTCCGTGCTCCTGCCTGGCGTCCTCGGCGGGCTGATCACCTGGTCCTGGACCGGGGCCCTGTCGGCGCTGTTCTGGGCCGGGCTGGTGCGCATCGCCCTGCTGCACCACGTCACCTGGTCGATCAACTCGGTGTGCCACGTGTACGGCGAGCGGCCGTTCGACAGCCGGGACAAGGCGACCAACTTCTGGCCGCTGGCTCTGCTGTCGTTCGGTGAAAACTGGCACAACCTGCACCATGCCGACCCCACCTGCGCCCGGCACGGGGTGCTCCGTGGTCAGATTGACATGAACGCCCGCCTCATCTGGATCTTCGAGAAGCTCGGCTGGGCCACCAACGTACGCTGGCCAAAGCCGGAACGGCTGCAGGAGAAGATGGTCGAGCCGGAGAAGACGGTGTTGAGGGGCGCTGCCCGCTGACCGAGACGCCGCGCCGTCCAGGACGGGAGGAAGATGAGCGAGGCCTACCGTCCCGCCGGTGACGGCGACACGGAGCCAGACGACGACCGTATGACCCCGACCATGCCCGCCGCCCCATCCCGCGTGACCTCGAGCGGCGGCAAGGTGAGAATGTCCTCCGCCCAGCGCCGCGAGCAGCTCATCGCGGTCGGCCGGCGCATCTTCGCCGAGAAGGGACTCGACGCCACCTCCGTAGAAGAGGTGGCGGCTCGGGCCAAGGTGTCCAAGCCCGTGGTCTACGAGCACTTCGGCGGCAAGGAGGGCCTGTACGCCGTCGTCGTCGACCGCGAGGTGCGCGCGCTGCTGGACCGCATCACGACCGCGCTGACCGGCGGGCACCCGCGCGAGCTCCTGGAGCAGGCGGCCCTGGCCCTGCTCGACTACATCGAGGAGGAGACCGACGGCTTCCGCATCCTCGTGCGGGACTCCCCCGTCGGCTCCGCCACCGGCAACTTCTCGTCGGTGCTCAACGACGTGGCGCACCAGGTCGAGCACATCCTGGCCCGGGAGTTCAAGACCCGGGGGTACGACGGCAAGCTCGCCGAGCTGTACTCCCAGGCCCTCGTCGGCATGGTGGCGCTCACCGGTCGGTGGTGGCTGGAGGTGCGCAAGCCGCGCCGGGAGACCGTCGCCGCCCACCTGGTGAACCTCGCCTGGAACGGCCTGTCCCACCTGGACCCGAAACCCGCCCTCACGACCCGCAAGAAGTGACGGGCGCGCGGATGCGCTGATCGCGGGTGAGGCCCGACGCGGTGGGCGCGCGGACTCATGATCGCGGTGAGGCGCCCGTGGGCTCTGCCGTGCACATTCGCCTCACCCCGATCAACGCCCACGATCACCGTGAAGCACCCGTACCCCTGACACCCCACAACTGCCTCACGGCGATCATGGGGCGCAGGAGGGACGCCTTCCTGACATCGAGGTGGGGCCTGGCATCCAGGAGGGACGCCTTCCTGACATCGAGGTGGGGCCTGAAGGTGGGGCCTGGCATCGAGGTGGGCCCGAGCGGCGGCCTTCGGGATGACGACGCCTGGGTGGTGGGCTACTCGTAGTTGCCGGTGGTGCCCACCTGTTCCTGACCGCCGGTGACGCCGGGGTCCGACCGGACGCCGCGGGCCTGCCGCCGGGCCAGGTGCGCGGCCAGGCGCTCATGCTCCAGCCGATCCTTGCGGTCCTTCCGCCAGTCGTGGGGCTCCTCCCGCCAGTCGTGCGGCGGATTGGGAGTGGACAGCCGGTGCTCGGTCGGGTCCGGCCCGCGACCGTGACGGAACTCCTCCTCGCGGCGGACGTCCAGCATCGTGCCGACCTTGCCGTAGAGACCGGCGATCAGCAGCACGAGGCCGATGATGAAGGAGACGACGCTGGTGATCGGGGTGAAGCCGAGGAAGTTGAAGTCCGTACGCTCCAGCACCAGCATCACCAGACCGGACGCGAGGAACACCACGCCGGAGACGAGCGCGACCCACCGGTGCACATCCCCGCCGATCACCACGCTGGCCAGGATGACCACGCCGACCACAATGGACAGAACGGCGAACGCCCGGTTGGCGTGCAGGCCGAGCACGTACGGCAGGTTCTCCTGAGCGAAGAAGGGCCGCCCGCCCGTGCGCAGCACGCCGGCGATCCCGAAGGCCAGCACGTAGGCTCCCGTGAGCCCCGCGAGCAGACGGTAGAACGGCTGCAGCGGATGGTTGATCGGGAGGTGCACCATACGGCTCATTCTCGGCCGCGCCGGCGGCGCTCCGGGCGGCTTTCGCCCGATCCGCCGGCGCCGTCCAATCAGCCGACCGGGCCAGCGAACCCGTCGGCCGACCGGGGCCGCGCCCGTCAGCCGACTGCTTCGGCAATCTCCAGCCACCTCGTCTCGGCCGCCTCCCGCTCCGCCCGCACCTGGCGCAGCTGGGCGTCGAGCTCGGCCAGCTTGACGTAGTCGGTGGCGTGGGCCGCCAGGTCCGCCTGCAGTTCCGCCTCCCGCTGCTCGAGCTTGGCGATCACGCGCTCCAGCCGGGCGAGCTCCTTGTTGGCCGCCCGCCGGGCCTGCGCGGCCCCCGGGCCCTCGCTGGTCCCGGCCTCGCCGGCGGCATCGGTCTTCGTCGATCCAGGCGGACGACCCCCGGTCGCCGTGGTACCGGCCGGCGGTCGCCCCAGCCGGGCCAGGTACTCGTCGATGCCGCCGGGCAGGTGGCGGAGGGTGCCGTCGCCGGGGAGGGCGTAGACGGCGTCGCAGACCCGCTCGACGAGGTACCGGTCGTGCGACGCGACGATCAGCGTGCCCGGCCAGGTGTCCAGCAGGTCCTCCAGCGACGCGAGGGTATCGGTGTCCAGGTCGTTGGTCGGCTCGTCCAGCAGGAGCACGTTCGGCTCACCCGCGAGCAGGCGCAACAACTGCAGCCGGCGCCGCTCACCACCCGACAGGTCACCGACCGGCGTCCACAGTCGACGGTCCGAGAACCCGAAGATCTCGGCGAGCTGGGCGGCGCTGCGCTCCTTGCCGCCGAGGTCGACCCGCCGGGCGACCTCCTCCACCGCCTCCAGCACCCGCTTGTCCCGGGGCAGCTCGGCCAGCTCCTGGGACAGGAAGGCGGGCCGTACGGTCTGTCCCACCCGCAGCGTCCCCTGGTCCAGGGGTTGCCGGCCGGCGAGGACGCGCAACAGCGTCGACTTGCCCGCGCCGTTGGGGCCGACGATGCCGATCCGGTCGCCCGGCCCGACCAGCCAGTCCACACTGGACAGGATGTCCCGGTCGCCGAGCCGCACCGTGGCTCCGGCCAGCTCGTAGACCTGCTTACCCAACCGCGCGGTGGCCAACCGTCGCAAGGAGACGGTGTCGCGCGGTTCGGGCACGTCGGCGATGAGCGCGTTGGCCGCCTCGATGCGGAACTTGGGCTTGGAGGTGCGAGCCGGCGGGCCCCGGCGCAGCCACGCGATCTCCTTGCGCAGCAGGTTCTGCCGCCGTGCCTCGGCCACCGCGGCGAGGCGCTCCCGCTCGGCCCGGGCCAGGACCCAGGCGGCGTACCCGCCGTCGTAGGCCCGGACCGTCTCGTCGGCCACCTCCCACGTACGGTCGCACACCGCGTCGAGGAACCAGCGGTCGTGGGTCACCACCACGAGGGCGCCGGTGCGCTGGCGCAGAAACGCGGCGAGCCAGTCGATGCCCGCGATGTCGAGGTGGTTGGTCGGTTCGTCGAGCACGAGTACGTCGCTCGACCGGACCAGCAGCGCGGCCAGCGCCACCCGCCGGCGCTCGCCGCCGGAGAGTGGCCCGACCGGGGTGTCCAGCCCGAGGTCGGGCATGCCCAGCCCGGTCAGGATGGTCCGCACGGCGGCGTCGCCGGCCCACTCGTGCTCGGCCGCGAACGCCGACGCGAGCCAGCCCTGGCCGAGGACGATGTCGCCCACCGTCGCCGTGGGTGGGAAGTCGAGGGCCTGCGGCAGGCTGAGCACCCGCAGGTCGCGCCGATGCGCCACCCGGCCGGCGTCGGGCTCCTCCGCCTTCGTCAGCAGCCGCAACAGGGTCGACTTGCCGGCCCCGTTGAGGCCGACCACGCCCACACGGTCGCGGTCCCCGAGCCCGAGCGACACATCGGTGAGCAGCGCTCCCACCGGGCCGTACCCCTTGCTCACCCGGTCCAGGCTGATCACGTTAGCCACACGTGCTCACCCCAATAACCGTCACCCCAATCAACCGTCACCCCAAATCAACCGAGGCGGGCGCCGGGGACCGGGCCGACGGCGGTCCGTACGGCTCGGCACGTGCCGCTGGTCGCCAGGGCCCGGGCCACCGCATCGGCGTTCGCCGCGTCCCGGCACAGGAAGACGCAGGTGGGTCCGGAGCCGGAGACGATGCCGGCGAGGCTCCCGGCGGCGATGCCGGCGTCGAGTGTGTCCTGAAGGGACGGTCGCAGCGACAGGGCGGCCGGCTGCAGGTCGTTGACGAGCGAGGCCGCGAGCACGGCCGCGTCCCGCTGGCGCAGGGCGGCCAGGATGCCGTCGGAACTGCCGGCCGGAGGCGGCGCCGACCCGGCCGCGCGCAGCCGGTCCAGCTCCCGGTAGACGTCCGGAGTGGACAGTCCGCCCTCGGCCAGGGCCAGCACCCAGTGCCAGGCGCGGCCGGGGGCGAGCACGGAGCTCACCTGTTCCCCGCGACCCCGGCCCAGGGCGGTGCCGCCGAGCACCAGGAACGGCACGTCCGACCCCAACCGGGCCGCGATCGAGGCCAGCTCTTCGCGGCCCAGGCCGGTGCCCCACAGCGCGTCGCACGCCACCAGCGTGGCGGCCGCGTCGGCGCTGCCGCCGGCCAGCCCGGCCGCGAGCGGGATCTGCTTGCGCAGGTGGAGCCGGGCGTGCGGCGGGCGGCCCGTGGCCTCGGCGAGCACCTGCACCGCGCGGATCACCAGGTTGGTCTCGTCGAGGGCCAGCTGGTCGGTGCCCTCACCGTCCATGGTGAGCACGAGCGTCTCCGCCGGCCGGGCCGTGATCTCGTCGTAGAGGCTGACCGCGTGATAGACCGTGGTGACCTCGTGGTAGCCGTCGTCCCGCAGCGGCCCCACCCCGAGGTGGAGGTTGATCTTCGCGGGCACGCGGACCTTCACCGGCCCGGCGGCGTTCTGGTAACGCCGCTCCTCCTCCCACAACGGCTCGGTCACCGACGGCACCAGACCCGCACGCGGATTCCAGTCACGCAGTGACGATACCTGCTGGCCCGCCGCGATCCCGCCCGGCTCGTGCGATCCGGGCAAAGGTGGCGATGTCCACCTGCTCCCCGCGCGTGGTCGGGTCCACGCCGGCCCGGGTCAGGATCTCCTCGGCCGCGGCCGGCGAGCCCGCCCAGGCGGCCAGGGCCGACCGCAGCGTCTTGCGCCGCTGGGCGAACGCCGCGTCGATCACGGCGAAGACGTCGGCGCGGTCGACGTCCGTGACCGGCGCCGGCCGCCGCTGAAACGCCACGAGGCCGGACTCCACCCGGGGCACCGGCCAGAACACGGTGGGCGGCACCCGACCGATCAGCCGGGCTTCGGCGTACCAAGCCAGCTTCGCGGTCGGGGAACCGTACACAGTGGAGCCCGGCCGCGCGGTGAGTCGCTGCGCCACCTCCAGCTGCACCAGGACGAGGCCGCGGGCCAGGCCCGGCAGCTCAGCGAGCAGGTGCAGCACGACCGGTACGGCCACGTTGTACGGCAGGTTCGCCACCAGCGCCGTCGGGGGTGGCGTCATCTGCGCGGCGGTCAGGTGCAGCGCGTCGGCCCGATGGACCGTCAGCTGGTCAGCCTGCTCCGGCGCGTGCGTGGCCACCGTGGTCGGCAGGGCGCCCGCGAGCACCGGATCGATCTCGACGGCGTGCACGTGGGCCGCCTCGGCCAGCAACGCCAGCGTGAGCGAGCCCAACCCGGGCCCCACCTCGAGGACGACGTCGGTCGGCGACAGCCGCGCCTCGCGGACGATGCGCCGCACCGTGTTCGCGTCGTGCATGAAGTTCTGGCCCAACGTCTTCGTCGGGCGGATGCCCAGACGAGCGGCCAGATCCCGGATCTCGGCCGGGCCGAGCAGGCGGACCATCGACGGTTGGCTCGGCGGCTGGTTCATCGGCGCCGGACCACCATCCGCAGACCCCCGCGCGGCCGCAGCGTGGCGTCACCCTCCGGCCGTACGGTCTGTCCCTTCTCGAGGGACAGTTCCACCCGGGGCAGCAGGGTGGCGAGCACGATCCGGATCTCCGCCTCGGCGAACCGGTTGCCCACGCACATGCGCGGCCCGTCGCCGAACGGCAGGTACGCGGTGCGGGGCGGCGCCTCGGCGGTGGCGAACCGGTCGGGCCGGAACGTGTCGGGGTCGTCCCACACCCGCGGGTCGCGGTGGACCACCCAGGGGCTGAGCAGCACATTGGCGCCCTTGGGGATGCGGTACCCACCCACGGTGAGATCGGTCAGCGGCGACCGGTCGAAGACCCAGGCCGGCGGGTACATGCGCAGGGTCTCCGCAACCACTCGGCCGAGCAGCGGCAGGCGGGCCAGGTCGGCCAGGCTCACGCGCTCCACGCCCAGCGCGGCGACCTCGGCCCGCACCTGCTCGGCGATGTCCGGGTGCTCGGCCAGCAGGTACAGCGCCCAGGCCAGCGCGGAGGCGGAGCTCTCGTGGCCCGCGAAGAACATCGTCATCAACTCGTCGCGAATCTCCACATCGGAGAGGGCCGGCTCGCCGTCGGCATCGGTCGCCAGCACCAGCAACGAGAGCAGGTCCTCGCCGGGCGCCGCGCGGCGCCGCCGGATCAGGTCGTAGGCGAGGGCATCCACCGCCGATACGGTCCGGCTACGCAGCCGGTTGCCCGAGGTCGGCAGCCACCCGGGAATCGGAAAAGCGCGCCGCAGCACGACGTTCAGGGAGACGGCGAAGTCGTGCACCGCCGCCACGAAGCGCTCGGTCTGGTCGGGAGTGTCCACGTGGAACAGTGCGGCGCAGACGATACGCAGGGTCAGGTCCTGCATCTCGGCGAGGATGTCCACAGTGGAGCCATCGGCCCAGGCGGCGACCCGCGCCTCGGTGAGCGCGGCCATCGTGTCGGCCTGGGCGGCGATGCTGCGGGTGTGCATCACCGGCTGGACCAGGCGACGGTGCCGGCGGTGCTGGGCGCCCTCGAGAGTGATGAGCCCATCACCCAGGTGCCCGGCCAGCCCCCACCGGGTGCGGTTGGACTTGCGCAGCTCGGCCGCTCGGTGGGTGAGCAGGTCGACGATGATCTCGCCGTCGGCGATGAGGTACATCCACGTGGGCCCCACCCGGATGCGGCTGACGCCGCCATACTCGCGGGCAACCCGGCGCAGCAGGCCCGGCATGTCGTGCTGCATGGCGGCGAGGTTGCCGAGCAGCCAGTGACCACGCGGGCCCGGCGGCGAGCTCGGCTTCGATGGTGCGCTCGGCTTCGATAGTGCGCTCATGGTGACCACGGTCCGAAGAGGCGCTCCGCGTTGGCCGAGATCGCCGTGCACACCTCGGCCAGGTCGGCCCCGGTCAGGTCGGCCAGCGCCCGTACGGTCAGCGGGATCAGGTACGGGGCGTTCGGACGTCCACGGTACGGGGTCGGCGTGAGGAAGGGGGCATCCGTCTCGACGAGCATCGATTCCAGCGGGGTCACCGTCGCCGCCTCCCGGACCGCCCGGGCGTTGGCGAAGGTGACCGTGCCGGCAAAGCTCAGGAGGAAACCGCGCTTGACACAGTCCAGCGCGAACTCCCGGTCGCCGGAGAAGCAGTGCATCATCACCCGCTCCGGCGGGCCCTCCTCGTCGAGCACCCGCAGCACATCGGCGTGGGCGTCCCGATCGTGGATCATGAGGGTCAGGTTGTACCGCTTGGCGATCGCGATGTGGGCGCGGAAGCTCTCCTCCTGCGCAGCCCGGCCGTCCTCGCCCGTACGGAAGTAGTCCAGCCCGGTCTCCCCCACGGCCCGGACCCGCGGGTGCGCGGCCAGCGCCTCGATCTGGCGCAGCGCCTCGTCGAGGTCGGCTTGGCGGGGAGCGTCGTTGGGGTGCAGGGCCACCGCGGCCACCACGCTCGCGTGCTGCTCGGCCAGCTCGACACTCCACCGCGAGGTGTCGACGTCGACGCCCACCTGCACCAGCCGGTCGACCCCGACGGCCGCCGCCGCCTCGATCTGTCCGCCCGGGTCGCCGCCGACGAAGTCCAGGTGGGTGTGACTGTCGGGCACCGGTACGGGAAGGGGTTCCGGCGGCGGCGGAGGGTCACCCGTCCGCCCCGCGCCTCGACTCGATCGCGCCACGCGCCCAGTCTATGGCCCGCGGTTACTGGCTCGGGGCGCCGTCGATACGCGCTCCTGGCTAGAAGGGGATGGGGTCGTCAGAAGGGGATGGGGTCGTCCTCGGCGTTGGGTGTGGGGGGCGTTGTCGTCTGTTTCGATTCCGGACGCTGTTTCGATCGATCTTCGCTGGTGGCGGCGTGGTGTGGTTGCCGGTTGGGGGCCTGCTCGGTTGTTGGGGTGGGTGGGTCGCCGGGGCGGGGTCGTAGGTCGCTGGTGAGGCAGGCGGTGGGGGAGTCGGCGTCGGGGTGGAGGTCGGAGCGGTCGGGGGAGCGGGTGATGCCGACCAGGTTCTGGTATTCCTGGTCGGTGATGGGGCGGAACCAGTCGTGGTCG
>Ga0065720_1021061_pt1 | contig 11648 bp, 11 predicted proteins | sample Thericmetagenome_FD_59107 | JGI IMG/M metagenome (GOLD analysis project Ga0065720, IMG submission 59107) | Thermophilic microbial communities from the Joint Bioenergy Institute, California, USA of rice/straw/compost enrichment - eDNA_2 v2... | ecosystem: Engineered > Solid waste > Grass >... | reverse complement strand
AAGCCCCCTGTTGCTCATGATGCGAACGAGCGCTTCCTCCAGCGGGATATCCTCGGTCGCGAACAGGTATTCGCCGACCCGCCCGCGAATGAGACCCTCCACCGCGTCAAAACGCCGGTCGGCCTCGGCCCGATCGTCCGCCCGGGTGGTCAGCCGGAGCGCAACCTCCCCTTCCTTGGCGTAAGGCGCTATGGTCGGATCGCTTTGCCCCTCGATCAAATCGTGCAGCGCTTCCTCCAGTGCGGATTCGCCGATGCCCGCGAATTTCAGTATGCGGGAGAAAAGCGAGCCCGATATCCGCATTTTGCCGAGAATCCACGGTTTGGCGTACGCTTCGAACATCGGTTTGAGTTCTTTGGGCGGCCCCGGGAGCAGCACATAGTGCCTGCCGTCCTTCTTGACCGCCACGCCGACGGCCATGCCGGTGTCGTTCATCAGCGGTTCGCCGCCTTGGATGATCAGCGCCTGCCTTTTGTTGTTTTCGGACATCGGCATTTGGCGGGCCTGAAAATAGGCGGTGATCCGTTCCAGCGTCGGCTCATGCGTGACCAGCGGTTCGCCGAGCAGATCGGCGACCACATCCTTGGTGATGTCGTCCATGGTCGGGCCGAGCCCGCCGGTCAGAACGATGAGATCGGCCCGTTCGGACGCGATCCGAAGCGCTTTGCCGAGACGCTCCCTGTTGTCGCCGACGACCGTCTGGAAGTAAACATTAACGCCCATTTCGGCGAATTGCTGCGAAAGATACTGGGCGTTCGTGTTCACGATCTGTCCCATTAAGAGTTCGGTGCCGACTGCGATGATTTCCGCGTTCATCGTATTCCTCCGTTTGCTTGTAAAAATCGCCGGCCTTAAGGCGCGGCGTTCACTGCGGCTTGTCGTTGAACAGGATCACGTTTTTGCTTTTCAGAAAATAATCGATGCCCGAATAGATCGTGATCATTGCGGCGACCCATGCGGCGACCAGATCGAAGCGGAAATTGATGTATACGAACGGGAAATTGTTGATGAGCAGCGCGATAATGGCCGTAATCTGGGTGGCCGTTTTCCACTTGCCCCATTTGCTGGCCGGTATGACGACGCCCTCCAGCAGGGCGACCTGGCGGAGCGCCGTCACCGCGAACTCGCGGCTGATGATGATGATCGCGATGATCGCGTCCAGCTTGTCCATTTCGACGAGCGAGATCAGCACGGTGGCGACGAGCAATTTGTCGGCGAGGGGATCGAGCAGCTTGCCGAGATTGCTGACCAGCTTGCGCTTGCGGGCGAGATAGCCGTCCAGGCTGTCGGTCCATGCCGCAATGATGAAAATGAGACAGGCGATGATCTGGTTGTACGTGATGACGAAGGATGTTCCGTTCACTTCCGGAAAGGTGATCGTCGGGAGGTTGAGGTTGACGAGCAGAAAAAACATGATCACCGGCACCAGAAAAATGCGCGCAAGCGTGATGCGGTTCGCGATGTTCATGTTACTGCCACCCCCGACAGATCATATTCGTACGCATGGGTGATTTTCACTTTGCGCAGATCTCCGATTTCCGCTTTTGAAGCGGAGACGAACACTTCACCGTCGATTTCCGGCGCGTCGAACTGGGTGCGGCCGACGTACACGTCATTACGGCCGTCGTAGCGCTCGATCAGCACATCCAGGGTTTTGCCGACGTGCCTGCCGCTAAGCTCCAGGGAAATCTGACGCTGCACCTCCATGAGCGTACTGGCGCGCCATTCCTTCACTTCGTCGGGCACCTGGTCCGGAAGCCGCGCGGCCGGCGTGTCCTCTTCCTTGGAATAGGCAAACACGCCGAGCCGGTCGAAGCGCATTTCGCGCACAAATTCGACGAGGCGTTCAAAGTCCTCATCGCTTTCGCCGGGGAAACCGACGATCAGCGAAGTGCGCAGCGCCGCGTCGGGAATCGCCGCGCGAATTTTGGCGATCAGCTCCCGAACATCTTTCTGCCTGCCCGGCCTGCGCATCTTTTTCAGGATGTGATCCTCGCTGTGCTGCAGCGGCAGGTCGATGTATTTGCATATTTTCGGATTGGAGGCGATCGTCTCGATGAGCTCATCCGTAAAAAAGCCGGGATAGGCGTAATGAAGCCGCACCCAGGCCACTCCCGGCACTTCGCTGACCCTCTCCAGCAGGGCGGGCAGCATGAAGCGCCCGTACAGATCGGTGCCATAGTTCGTCGTGTCCTGCGCGATCAGGCTGATTTCCTTGACGCCTTGCGCGGCGAGCCGCTCGGCTTCGGCGACGATCGATTCGATGCTGCGGCTGCGGAACTTGCCGCGCATGAGCGGGATACTGCAGAAGGTGCAGGCATTGTCGCAACCTTCGGCGATTTTGATGTATGCGGTATAGCGCGGCGTGGATACTTTCCGCGGCAGCATCCGGTCGTAATTGAACGCGGGATGGCCGACGAGCACCGGCCTCTTGCCGGCCAAAGCGGCCTCCACGATGCGGTGGATCTGGTCGAAGTCGCCGGTGCCCACAATGCCGTCGATCTCCGGCATTTCAGCCATCAGCTCTTCCTTGTAGCGCTGGGTCAGGCAACCCGCCACGATCAACGCTTTCAGCCTGCCCGTGGCCTTTAAATCGGCCAGTTCAAGAATCGTGTTCACCGATTCCTCTTTGGCGGCATCGATAAATCCGCACGTGTTGACGACGATGACGTCGGCTTCCTCCCGCACGTCCGTAAGCGCAAAGCCGCGCTCATCCATGATGCCCGCCATGATTTCCGAATCCACCAGATTTTTTTCGCATCCGAGGGTGACGAACATGATTTTCTCCGGCATCTTCGCACTCCGTTCCGAAACCGTCTCGTTTCTTTCATTATGATTTATGCCAAAGTGTTACCTGTAATTGACGAACTGCAGTTCGATCGGCAAATCGGCGCCCTTCAGAAGCTGGATCACCTGCTGCAGATCATCCTTGCTTTTGCCCGAGACGCGGATCTGATCGCCCTGAATCTGGCTCTTGACCTTGATCTTCGAATCGCGTATGAGGTTGTTGATCGTCTTGGCATTGGCCTGATCGATGCCCTGTTTCAGCCCGATGCGCTGCCGCACCGTGCCGGAAGCGGCCGGCTCGATCTTGCCGTACTCGAGCGCCTTGGGCGAGATGCCGCGCTTAACCAGCTTGGAAAGCAGAATGTCTTTCACGCTGTTTAATTTGTATTCGTCGTCGGAAACGACCGTGAGCCCGTCCTTCTCCTGCGTGATCGAGCTCTTGCTTCCCTTGAAGTCGAATCGCGTTTCGATTTCCCGCATGGCCTGATTGACCGCGTTGGTCACTTCCTGCATATCAATTTTGGAAACGATGTCGAAGGAATGCTCCGCCACCTGCAAAAACACCGCCTTTTCTTTCTATGCTTGCTTCCGTGGGTTTCTCCCGATGGTCTTCAACGATTATACCAATAATCCGAAAGCAAGAAAAGACATCCCGAATTCGGGATGCCTTGCCGCGTAATGTTCGCAGGATTATGACCGCTTCGCCTTTTCGGGCTGCCGGAACATATCGAGTATTCCCAGCACGATATGCGCCAGTCCGAATCCGAATATGCCGTATCCCCACGGATCCGGGGTTAAATACCATCCGATCAGGCTGACGACGATGCCGAGGCCGGTGACGATCCAGCTTGTCGTCATGGCTTGTGACCTCCCTCGATTTGGAGTTGTCGCTCGTCAGCAGTATACCCGGAAAACGGCGCATTCATTCAGACACTCGGAGAAGAAGCATTCGGCTCGAAATAGATTTGCAGCCTGCGCGGATTGGCCAGTTCGCCCAAGTTTATTTCCTGATCGTTCACTTTGACGCGGATGGCGTTTGCCTTGCCGAAGTTGAAATACGCGGAGCCGTCAAAGGTCCAGGTGCGGCTTTCGCCGTTTTTCAGCGTCAGATTCGCCTCGACAAACTCGCCTTTGGAATCGTTCTTCTGCACCGCCATCCAACACCGGTCGCCGACGACGGTCACTTCCACCACAAGCTGGTCGGCGCCCGTCACCCGGTAATAATCGACGCTCCCTTCCGTTTTCTCCAGCGTGAGCACCGGCCGCGGAGGCTCCGGTTCCGGTTCGGGCACCGGCTGCGGTTCGTTTTCTTGGCTTTGCGGTCCGGTCTGCTCCTGACCGTCCGGCAGTACATTGCTGTCGGTGAGCGGCGGCGGGGCGCTGAGCGGGGATCTTCCTTCGGCATTCTGGCTGTAGTAATAATAAACAATCCCGACGATGAGAAGCGGAAATGCGATCGCGAGCAAAGCGGCCGCCCATTTGCTCAGCTTTTCCGTATTTTTCGACGATTTTCTGCGCCTGAGCACCGGCTTTTCGATGACGGGTTCGGTTTCGGCGGGAGGAAGGACATTGCGGTAAAGCCGAAGCACCTCGTCCGGTTCCAGACCGACCGCTTCGGCGTAGCTTTTGATGAAAGCCCTCACGTAGAAATTGCCGGGCAGCACTTTGTAGTTGCCCTCTTCGATCGCCTCGAGGTACCTTTTGCGGATTTTCGTCATTTCCTGGATATCGTCCAGGGTGAGGCCTTTTTGTGTTCGCGCCTTTCTGAGCAGTTGACCAAGGTCAGTCATGGTTCACCTCCGGATGTGCTGTGGTCAAAACCCCTCCGAATAATCGAGAATTGATGCCGTGTCGATTTCTTCATCCGGCGTGTTGCGAAGTTCCACGAAATAGTCGAAATCGTCGTACGTATATTCCGATTCTCTGACGAAGATGTCCGGATGTTCAATCACCTTGGTCGTGGGCGAAGCCATGATCTGTTTGATTAAACGATCGTGCTTCTCGTTGGAGCGGAGGGTGCTGACGATGCCGTCGATGATGAAGATATTTCCGGGGCCGGCCTCCTCTTCGGAAAGCTGGCTCCTGACCGTCTGCCTGAGCAGAGTGGAGGAGACGAAGGTCCATCTCTTGTTGGCGCAAACGCTGCCGGCGATGATCGACTCCGTTTTGCCCACCCTGGGCATGCCCCGGATGCCGATCACCTGATGGCCTTCCCGCTTGAAGAGTTCGCCGAGAAAATCTACAAAGAGGCCCAGTTCTTCCCTGGTAAAGCGGAATGTCTTCTCGTTGTCCGCCGCACGGTCGACGAAGCGGCCGTGCTTTAGGGCAATGATGTCGACGAAACGCGGCCTGCGGATGGTGTTCAAAGTGATGTTTCCGACTTTGCCGAGCAGCTTTTCGAGCACCGCGATCTTCTCTTCGTCGGCGGTCTCGATCAGCATGCCGCGCGTGCGGTCGTCGACGCCGTTGATGGTTTGAATGTTGATTTCGAGCATCCCCATCAGCGATGCGATGTCGCCGAGCAGGCCGGGGCGGTTTTTATGTATCGTGTATTCCAGGTACCATTGATTATTTTCCAACCGAAACACCCCAGGAGCGATGATCGTCAATTGATGCCCGCTTTTGGTTATATTCTACAATTTTCGCCGTGATCCTGCCATTGGAATTTTTTTAAACAAAAAGCCTTCGCTGATGGAAGGCTTTTGACCGGATTATTGTTTTTCAACCAGTTTCACCATCAGGCGGGCGATCGTCTTCCGTTCATCCTCGCTGCCGACTTCCCAAAGCTCTTTCAACAGACGTTCCTCGCCGTTTTTGGGGTCGACTTTCTCTTCGAGAAACTCGCCGATCTGAAAAGCCAGCTTGCTGATCGTCTCCTCGCTCATACCCGCCTTTTTGGCCTGCTCAACGCGTTCGGCAAGAAAGCTTTTCCATCTCTCAAAGGTGTCGAGAACGGTTGCCATTCGCGTCTCCCTCCTCTTCTTATCATGATGACGGACAATTGTAATATGCCCGGGAGGGATGCGGACTATGCGTCAGATCATCCAGCCGCCGCTGGGGGTGATCACCTGACCGGTAATGTAACCCGATTCGGGAAGCGCGAGGTAATGCACGAGGGAGGCGATCTCCTCAGGCCTGGCCAGCCTTCCCGCGGGAATTTCGCCTTCGAGTTTTTTCTTCTCTTCGTTATCCAGATGGTCCAGCATCGCCGTGTCCACCGCGCCCGGCGCCACGGCGTTCACGGTGATGCCGGAGGGCGCCAGCTCCTTGGCCAGCGCCTTCGTCAAGGCGTTGACTCCTCCCTTTGCCGCGGAATAAAGCGTTTCGCAGGAGGCGCCGACGGCGCCCCAAACGGAGGAAATGTTGATGATGCGGCCGTATTTTAGCGAAACCATGCGTGGAACGAATGCCTTGACGCACAGGAATACGCCTTTCAGATTGACGCCGATCACCGTGTCGAAGTCGTCTTCCGCCGCGTCGGTGATGAGGCCGTAGTGGGCCACTCCGGCGTTGTTCACCAAAATGTCGGGCATCATCCCTATCCGCTCCAGCTCGTCCCGCATGCGCAAGACGTCTTCCGCAAGGCGCACGTCGGCCTGAACGGCGACGGCCCTGACGCCGTACTCTCCGCATTCCCGCGCCGTGCGCTCCGCCGCTTCGCGCGCCGTAAAATAGTGAACCGCAACGTGAACGCCGGCCGAAGCCAGCCGCCTGGCGATTGCCGCGCCGATGCCGCGGCTTCCCCCGGTCACCAGTGCGGCGGAACCGGCTATGGGCCTTGTCACGGCGCCTCCTTCGGCCGGACGACAAATACGGCCGAGCGGTCCCAGTTCACGTGTTCCCCAAGCCGCCGCTCCGCATCCCGCAGCGTAATGCGCTCCAGAACGGGCAGCAGCTCGAAATAGTCGATACCCATAAACCGGTATCTCGTGAATTCGCTTGCGATCCCTTCGGGGGAATTGAGCTTTCGCAAATATCCGCCAATCCGCTTGCGCTTCACCCGCTCGAATTCGTCCGCGTCAATGCCGGAGTCGAGCAAAGCGCCGATCAGCTCGCGCACGCGCCCGATCAGACGGCCGGGGTCCGGGGTGTCTCCGCCGATGACGGAAAACGCGTAGCCGGGACCGATGTCATATTCGTATCCGAACTGGTCGGTAATCAGTTTCTCGTCATAAAGCGTCTGATAGATCGACGCGCTCTGCCCGAAAATGAGATCAAGGACAAGCGCCGTTGTCAATTCCCGGCGCAGCTTCTCTTCGGGCGAAAGCCCGCCCGCGGGTTCCTTGAACCCGAATTTGCATTTCGGCATGGACACGTCGAGGCTGATCTCCGCTTCTTTCCGCACCACCCGATCCGGCTCTTCGGGAAGAATGCGTCGGACATCGGGAGTTGCCGGAAAAACCTTGCGCTCCTGATTTGCCCGGACGAGGCGCATCACCTGTTCCGGGTCGAACCCGCCGGCCATGAACAGCAGCATGTTGCCCGGATGATAGAAGGTGCGGTGCAGGTCGTAAAGCGTCTCCTTGCCGATGGCGGAGATCGATTCGACCGTTCCGGCGATGTCGATGCGCACCGGGTGGAAGGCGTACAGCGATTCGATCAGCCCGAAAAAGGCGCGCCATTCCGGATCGTCCTGGTACATGCGGATCTCCTGGCCGATGATGCCCTTTTCCTTTTCCACGTTTTCGTCGGTAAAATACGGTTGCTGCACCATGTCGAGCAGATGTTCCGTGTTCGCCTCCAGTTCTTCGGTGGCCGAGAAGAGATAGGAAGTGCGGTCGAATGTGGTGAACGCGTTGACCGAAGCGCCGCGATCGGCGAAGCGGGCGAAGGTGTTTCCTTCGGGATCTTCAAAAAGTTTGTGCTCGAGGAAGTGTGCGGCGCCGTCGGGAACTTGCGTTTCGTCGCCGGCGCCAAGCCGGTAGCGGCTGTCGACGGAGCCGAAACGCGCGGAAAACATCGCGTATGTTTTGCTGAATCCGGGTTTCGGCAGCAGACAAACCTCAAGGCCGTTCGGCAGCTTCTCCCGATAAAGCGTTTCATCCAGGCGCTCGTAACGTTTCCTTTCCATGCATATCACTCCTCCTTCCTGTCGCGGAGGAAATAGATCACTTCCGGCCGGACTTGTCTGGCGGCCTCGGCGATTTGGCCGGCGGTGACGGAAGACACCTCTCCGATCAACTCGCCGATCGAGCCCGCGCTGCCGGTGATCGACGCGTTGAAATCGAAGGCGATCATGGCGAACGGGGAGTCGGCCGTCTCCTTCAGCTGGCTGACGATCAGCGTCTTCGTGCGGTCGATCTCCGCTTCTTCGATGCGCCCCGCCCGCATGTCCTCGAGCTGCTCTTCGATGAGGCCGAGCGCTTTGTCTCGATTGGCGATCTCGATGCCCGTCTGAATCATGACGAATCCTTTGAAACCGTCATACCGGGATGAGACGTAGTAAGCCAGATTGGCTTTTTCCCGCACATTCGTGAAAAGCTTTGAGTGCGGATATCCGCCGAGCACGCCGTTGTACAGCAGCATGGCCGGATAACGGGGATCGCTCCGCAGCACGGGGGTGACGAGACCGATGTTCAGCTTGCCCTGAGTTACGTCCATGCGATCGGTAATCGTCCGCGCCCGCCTCTCTCCCCGCGTTTCCGGCGGCACGAAACGGTACGGGAGAGGCGAATCGGCGGCCGATTCGAGGAAAAATTCCGCCTTCACCGCATCCAGCACGGCTTCCGTCGACGTGTTGCCGACGACGTACATATCGATCTGCGAATCGGACAGCCAGCGGCGATAAAAGGCGAACAGGCTTTGCACGTCGAGCTCCTGCAGCTTCTCCAGCCGGCCCAGCGCATGATGGCGGAACGGATCGTCCGGAAACGTGAGCGCGGTGCATCGTTCGTATGCGTACCTGATTTTGTCGTTGATGACCGCCTCCAGCTTGCTCCGCAGCGTATTTTTTTCGGCATCGACGTATTTTTTTATAAAAACGCCGTCCTCCAGCGCCGGCCGCGTCATCACCTGCCCGAGCAGGGCGAGTGCCTGCCGCAGCAGATTCGCTTCCCCGGATACGAAACGGTCGTCGATGATTTCCAGCCTGAACTGAACGATGTGGTGGTTGCCCCGCTTGAATATGTCGAAGCCGAACCCCGCGCCGTACAGCCGGTCGAGCTCCTCGCGGAACCGCTTGGTTTCGGGATGTCGCTCCGTTCCTCGCCTCAGCACGAACGGGATGAGCGCGGCGGGCGTGACCTCCTCATCGCTTAGCGGACGGCCGACAAAAACGGATATCGCGCACGTCTTGAACCGGTCCGTAGGCAGCACATGCACGCGCATCCGGCCGGCTTCGGCCCTTTCGAACAAGGGTTGCTGATGCCCCAATGCCTTCAACTCCTTCGTCAAACCCCATTATATCGGAAGCGTTCGCCGACTTCCAATGCGGCGAAAGGTACGGCCATCCGTCCTTTTCGCGCCCGAAGCCCCTCTTCCGGGCCCCGAATCGGCGCCCGTAACGGAAAAAGCAGCCCGGGATCCGGGCTACTTCTTTCCTATGATCATCGGGCTTATAATATGTGTTTCGAAAATCGGGACCGAGCCCCGACTTCTCGTTCACTTGCAAAAAATGTGCTTGCCGATCCGCTTGACCTGCGGCCTCGACCATATCCATGCGGAAGTGGCTGTCTCCGGGTTGAAGTAGTAAATGCACCCGCCGGTCGGATCCCAACCGTTGACCGCGTCCTTGACGGCCTTTTTCGCCGTTTCGTCCGGCGTCAGCCAGATCTGGCCGTCGGCGACCGCCGTGAACGCCCGCGGCTCGAAAATGACGCCGGACACCGTGTTCGGAAACAAGGGCGACTTCACCCGGTTGAGGATGACCGCGGCGACCGCCACCTGCCCGATGTACGGTTCGCCGCGCGCTTCGCCGTACACGGCGTTGGCCATCAAATTGATGTCGTTCTCCGTCAGCCCCATGCTGTTGGAAACGGTGAGGCCGGAAGATTTGGCGCCGGTTTCGGACGGCTTATCCATCGTCTTGTCCGGCGTCCAGTCCTTTGTCGCTTCCCACAGTTTCAATTTCGTTTTCGGCCCGATCACACCGTCCACGTTCAGACCGAATTCGCCTTGAAACCATTTGACGGCCTGCAGCGTCTTCCATCCGTATACGCCGTCGACCTTGCCGTGATAAAATCCCAAATATTTCAACCTGCCCTGCAGTTCTTCCACATCTTTGCCGACCGCACCGTATTTGAACACCCAATTGCTGAAGGTTTCTTCGTGATCAAGGCTGCTTAAAAGCTGATACGCGCCGATCAATCCCAGGACGATGCAAAACGTGATGATCACCAGTCGCTTGTTCACTTTTGTCCAACCTTTCCTCATCTAGTCGGTCTGCAAATATTATGAGAAAAGGCGGAAATTTCTATGCAGACTGGCGTCCGGCGGGCGCCGGCCGGCGGAGCGGATTACGAGCTTATCCGGCTGCCGGCGTATTGTTCGGGAGTCATCAACACTTCCCGCGGCTTGCTTCCTTCGTAAGGTCCGACAATGCCGGCCGCCTCCAGGGCGTCGATGAGTCTCGCGGCCCGGTTGTAACCGATGCGGAGGCGGCGCTGCAGCAGCGATACCGAAGCCTGGCGCGCTTCCACCACGATTTGCGCCGCCTGGTCGAACAGCTCGTCCTGTTCGGCGGCGTCCGTCCCTTCCGCATCGTCAAGCTCCGGCACCATTTCTTCGCGGTAATCGGCCTGCTCCTGGGAGCGCACGAAGCTCACCACCGCCTCCACTTCCTGATCGGACAGGAAAGCGCCTTGAACGCGGATGGGCTTCGATTCGCCGACGGGCAAGTACAGCATGTCCCCGCGGCCGAGCAGCTTTTCCGCGCCGGCCGAGTCCAAAATCGTGCGCGAATCGACCTGAGAAGAGACGCCGAAGGCGATCCGGGACGGAATGTTGGCCTTAATGACGCCGGTAATGACATCGACGGACGGACGCTGCGTGGCGATGATCAGATGAATGCCGGCAGCGCGCGCCATTTGGGCCAGCCGCGCGATGGAATCCTCGACATCGCTTGCGGCGACCATCATCAGGTCGGCCAGCTCGTCCACAATGACGACGATCATCGGCAAAGGCTCGAGCCCCTTTTCCGCCGCCAGGGCGTTGTAGCCTTCGATGTTGCGGGTGCCCGACTTGGAAAAGAGCTCATAGCGTTTTTCCATTTCGACGACCACTTTTTTCAAGGCCAGCGACGCCCGCCGCGGGTCGGTGACGACGGGCGCGAGAAGATGCGGAATGCCGTTGTAGACGTTCAGCTCCACCATCTTCGGGTCGATCATCAAAAATTTCACTTCATTCGGTTTGGCCTTGTACAGGATGCTCGTAATGATGCAGTTGATGCACACCGACTTGCCGGAACCCGTGGCGCCGGCCACGAGCAAGTGGGGCATGCGCGCCAAATTGGCGACGACCGGCTTTCCGGCGATGTCCCGGCCGAGCACAATCGCCAGTTTGGACGACGCATCGCGGAATTCCGCGGTTTCCATCACCTCTCGCAGGGTGACGATCGAAATTTCGGTATTGGGGACTTCGATGCCGATCGCCGATTTTCCCGGTATCGGCGCTTCCATGCGAATGTCCTTGGCCGCCAGCGCCAGCGCGATATCGTCGGTAAGGGAAACAATCCGGCTCACTTTGACGCCGACGTCGGGCATGATTTCATAGCGGGTCACGGCGGGGCCTCGCACGACTTCCACCACTTTCGCCCGGACACCGAAGCTCTCCAGCGTCGTCTCCAGCTTGCGGGCGTTGGCTTTGAAATCGGCTGAGGCGCCCTTTGATCCGCCGCCGGGCTTGTTCAGAAGCTGTAGCGGCGG
>Ga0065720_1003911_pt1 | contig 11659 bp, 15 predicted proteins | sample Thericmetagenome_FD_59107 | JGI IMG/M metagenome (GOLD analysis project Ga0065720, IMG submission 59107) | Thermophilic microbial communities from the Joint Bioenergy Institute, California, USA of rice/straw/compost enrichment - eDNA_2 v2... | ecosystem: Engineered > Solid waste > Grass >... | reverse complement strand
GGTCCGTCCGGTTCACCCGCCGCAGCATCTGCGGCGCGGCTCGTCCTAGGGTGATCGGGTGACCCGAGCAGACGGCAGATCCGACGACGAGCTCCGCCCCGTGCGCATCACCCGCGGGTTCCAGAAGCACCCCGCGGGGTCGGTGCTCATCGAGTTCGGCGACACGAAGGTGCTGTGCGCGGCGAGCGTCACCGAGGGCGTGCCGCGCTGGCGGAAAGGCTCCGGACTCGGCTGGCTGACCGCCGAGTACGCGATGCTGCCCTCCGCAACCAACACCCGCAGCGACCGCGAGTCGGTCAAGGGCCGCATCAGCGGGCGCACCCACGAGATCAGCCGGCTGATCGGGCGTTCCCTGCGCGCCTGCATCGACCTGCGCGCGCTGGGGGAGAACACGATCGCCATCGACTGCGACGTGCTGCAGGCCGACGGCGGCACCCGCACCGCCGCCATCACCGGCGCCTACGTCGCGCTCGCCGACGCCGTCACCTGGCTGGGCGCGCAGGGCAAGCTGCTCGACCCGAAGCCGCTGTCGGGGAAGGTCGCGGCCGTCAGCGTCGGCGTCGTCGACGGGCGGGTGCGGCTGGACCTGCCGTACGAGGAGGACTCGCGCGCCGAGGTCGACGCCAACGTCGTCGCCACCGACGCCGGAACGCTGATCGAGGTGCAGGGCACCGGTGAGGGCGCCACGTTCTCCCGAGCCACCCTCGACGTGATGCTCGACATGGCGATGGCCGGCATCGCGCAGCTCGTCGCGCTGCAGACCGAGGCGCTCGCTGCGCCGTACCCGGGGGAGCTGCCTGGATGACCAAGATCCTGCTCGCCACCCGCAACGCTGCGAAGCTCGTCGAACTGCGCCGCCTGCTCGAGGGGCAGGGCATCGAGGTGCTCGGCCTCGCCGACGTCGCCGAGTTCCCGGAGGCACCCGAGACCGGCGCGACGTTCGCGGAGAACGCACTGGCCAAGGCCCGCGACGCGGCCGCGGCCACCGGGCTGCCCGCCGTCGCCGACGACTCGGGCCTCGCCGTCGACGCGCTGGGCGGTATGCCCGGGGTGCTCTCGGCGCGCTGGTGCGGCCGGCACGGCTCCGACGAGGAGAACCTGCAGCTCGTCCTCGGCCAGCTGCAGGACGTGCCCGACGAGCGCCGCGGCGCGAAGTTCGTGTGCGCCGCAGCGCTCGTCGTCCCCGGCGGGAAGGAGGTCGTGGTGCACGGCGAATGGCCGGGCCGGCTGGCCCGCGCCCCGCGCGGCACCAACGGGTTCGGCTACGACCCGATCTTCGTGCCGGAGGGGGAGGAGCGCACCTCCGCCGAGATGTCCCCGCAGGAGAAGGACGCGGCCTCGCACCGGGGCCGGGCCATGCGTGCGCTCCTGCCGCACCTCACGGCGCTGGCCGGCGGCTGAGCGTCACTCCTCCTGCTCGGCGAGCACCCGCTGCGCGATGCGGAACGCGGTGTTCGCCGCCGGCACGCCGCAGTAGATCGCGGTCTGCAGCAGCACCTCGACGATCTCGTCCGTGGACAGACCGTTGCGCCGCGCGGCGCGCAGGTGCAGCTCCAGCTCCGCCCAGTGCCCGTGCGCGACCAGCGCGGTGAGCGTGACCGCGCTGCGCATCCGCCGGTCCAGCCCCGGGCGCGTCCAGATGCCGCCCCAGGCGTAGCGGGTGATGAGCTTCTGGAACTCGGCGGTCACGTCGTCGGCGGCGGCGATCGCGGCGTCGACGTGCTGCGGGCCGAGGACCTCTCGCCGCACGGCCAGGCCGTCCGGGTCCAGCTCGCCGGGATCGAGTGCGGGGGAAGGGGTTGGGGAAGCAGTCACAGGGGCACGTTAGTCAGCGGGGCGAGCCGGTACCTTCGATGCCGTGACGACGTGGCGGCGGGTACTGGCGGGCGCAGCGCTCGTGGCGATCGTCGTTCTCGGCGCGGTGCTGGCGTGGCGGTTCGGCGGCGGCGCCGACGTGCGGGCCACCGTCGCCGCCGCGGGCATGTGGGCCCCGTTGGTGTTCCTCGGCGTGCACACGCTCGTCACCGTGAGCCCGGTCCCGCGCACGATCTTCACCGTGGCCGCGGGCGTCCTGTTCGGCTCGGTCGCCGGCCTGCTGCTCACCGTCACGGCCACGATGCTCTCGGCCGTCGCGGCGTTCTGGCTGGTCCGCGTCGCCGGGGCCGGCCTCGTCGAGCGGTACGCGCCACCCGCCGCGGTGCGCTGGGTGCGCAGCCGGGTGGAGGAGCGCGGGCTGCTCGCCGTGACGTCGCTGCGGCTGATCCCGATGCTGCCGTTCTGCGTGGTCAACTACAGCGCCGCCCTGGCCGGCGTCCGGTTCTGGCCGTACGTGCTGGGCACGCTCGTGGGGGTACTGCCCGGCACCGTGGTGATCGTCGTGCTGGGCGACGCCGTGCTGGGCGGCGACCCGCCGCCGGCGATGCTGGCGGTGTCGGTGATCGGGGCGATCGCCGGCGTCACCGGGACCGTGCTGGCTGCCCGCCGGCCGGACCCCGTGATCGTGCCCGAGTCCGCGCGGGTCAGCGCCGAGTAGCCGGCGCCGAGTAGCCAGCACCCGAGCAGCCAGCGCCCGAGTAGCGAGCGGCCGAGTGGGTGAGCAGGGCTGAGCCGCGGTGCCGGCGGCGGGAGTCGAACCCGCACTTCCGGGTACCTAAAACCCGTCCCTCTGCCAGTTGGGGTACGCCGGCGCGGGCCCCAGCCTATCGGTCAGATCGACAGGTCCTTGCGGAGCTTCGCCACATGTCCCGTGGCGCGCACGTTGTACTGCGCCTGTTCGATCTTGCCGTCCGGGTCGATCACGAACGTCGAGCGGATCACGCCCTGCACGGTCTTGCCGTACATCTTCTTCTCGCCGTACGCGCCGTAGGCCTCGAGCGTGGTGCGGTCCGGGTCGGACAGGAGCGGGAAGGTCAGGCCCTGCTCGTCGCGGAACTTCGCCAGCTTCGCCGGCTTGTCCGGGGAGATCCCGATGACGTCGAGCCCGGCTTCGTTCAGCTCGGCGAGGTTGTCGCGGAAGTCGCAGGCCTGCTTCGTGCAGCCCGGGGTGGACGCGGCCGGGTAGAAGTACACGATCACCCGCCGGCCGCGGTAGTCGGCCAGCGAGACCTCGTTCTCGTCGGCGTCGAGCAGGGTGAACGGCGGGGCGGTGTCGCCCGGCTGGAGGCGGGTACTCATGGCGAGATCGTGGCATCCTGCCCCGACGCCGGCCCGGTCGCCCCGACGAGTCCGCGGGCCGTGATCTACGGTGTGCGCGACGCACAGCCGGAAGACCTGAGGAGAACCGTCGTGGCACGGGACCCGGAGACCATCCAGCGGGAGATCGAGGCCGCCCGCGAGGCGCTGGCAGAGGCCCTCGATGCGCTGGCCGAGCGGGGCAACCCCCGGCGCATCGCCGACCAGGGCCGGCAGGCCGTCGTGGCGAAGCTCGAGGAGCCCAAGATCAAGTACACGCTGATCGCCGTCGGTGCGATCCTCGCGCTCGCGATCCTGCGCAAGCTGTTCCGATGAGGACGGCGGCGAGAACGAAGTTGTGGCGCATGGAAACGATTCGAAATCGCCACAACTTCGTTCTCGACGCTGGTTCTGGACGCAACACGCGCGCCCGGGCATCCGCCCAGGCGCACCTTCAGCTGAGCGCTTCGCGGGTGCGCTCCACGGCGGCGCGGTCGGCGCGCTCGGCCACCAGCGGCCGGTAGCGGGCGATGTAGCGCGCCGCGCCGAACCCGGCCACCGCGACGACCCGGTCGCCGGCGAAGTACCCCGCGACCGTGCCCTTCACCGGCCCGCCGTCGAACCCGGCGCCGTGCAGCGGCACCACCTGCTCGGCCTTGTCCGGCCGGCCGATCACCTGGATCTTGAGCCCGAACTGGTCGGACCAGACGTACGGCACGGCCGGCGGCGGCAGCTGCGCGCCGAGGATGTCGCGGGCCACGACGGCGGCCTGGTCGGTCGCCGAGGTCCAGTGCTCCTGGCGGTGGCGCTCCCCGTCCTCGTCCGCCCACGTGGCGGCGTCGCCGACGGCCCACACGCGCTCCAGCCCCTCGACCCGGCCGCGGGAGTCGCACGGCAGGCCCGCTGAGACGTCCACGCCGGTGTCGGCGAGCCAGTCGAGGTCGAGCCTGCCGCCGATGCCCACGACGCCGACGTCGGCCCCGATCCGCTCACCCCCGACCAGCTCGACGGCCACGCCGCTCTCGCCCGGGTCGACGAACCCGGTGACCGATACCCCGGTGCGCAGGTCCACCCCGGCCTCGGTGAACAGGCGGGCGGCCAGCTGCGCGACCTCGGTGCCCAGCCCGCGCACCGCCGGGGCCGGGCCCGCCTCCAGCACCGTGACCGACACCCCGCGGCCGATCGCCGCCGTGGCGACCTCGCCGCCGATGAACCCGGCCCCGATCACGAGCAGGCACGATGCCTTCGCCAGCTCGTCCCGCAGGGCCAGCGCATCGTCGAGGGTGCGCAGGGTGTGCACCTGCTCCGGCTGCCCGGGCAGCGAGCGGGCGACGACGCCGGGGGCCAGCACGATCGCGTCCGCGTACAGCGATGCGCCGTCGGCCAGCTGCACCTCGCCCGGCCGCAGCGCGACGGCGCGCAGCCCGAGGTGGGTGCGCACGCCGAGCTCGGCGAGGCCCTCCTCGGTGCGCAGCACAACCCGGTCGGCCTCCCAGTCGCCGGTCAGCAGCTGCTTCGACAGCGGCGGCCGGTCGTAGGGCGGGTGCACCTCCTCACCGACGAGGCTGATCCGGCCCTGGTAGCCGGCCGCGCGCAGCTGTTCCGCCGTGCGCAGCCCGCCCAGGCCGGCCCCGACGATGAGGACGTGCTCGGGCTGTGCTGTCATGTCGTCTCCTTCCTGCCGGGAACCCGGCTCAGCCGTCGCGGGTCTCGGGATCGAGCCGGTCGCGCAGCCGTTCCAGGGTCTGGGCGAGCAGCCGGGACACGTGCATCTGCGAGATGCCGACCTTCTCCGCGATCTGGGTCTGGGTCATGTTGCCGAAGAACCGCAGCATGACGATCAGGCGTTCCCGCTCCGCCAGCTCGCCGAGCAGCGGACGCAGCGTCTGCCGGAACTCGACGCGGTCCAGCGCGGCGTCGGCCTCCCCGACCAGCTCGCCGAGCGTCGCGCTGCCCTGTTCGGAGGAGAGCATCTCGTCCAGCGACGAGCTGCGGTAGGCCTCGGACGCCTCCAGCCCCTCCAGGACGTCGGCGAGGGGCACGTCCAGGTGCTGGGCGATCTCCGACGGCTTGGGTGCGCGACCGAGGTCCTGGGCCAGCTGCGCCACGGCGGAGTTGATCGCGACGTGCAGGTCCTTCAGCCGCCGCGGCACCCGCATCGACCAGCCCAGGTCGCGGAAGTGGCGGCGGACCTCCCCGCTGATCGTGGGCACGGCGAAGGAGAAGAAGTCCGTGCCGCGGTCGGGGGAGTACCGGTCGATGGCGTGGATCAGCCCGACCGTCGCGACCTGGACGAGGTCGTCGAGCGGTTCGCCGCGGTTGGCGAAGCGGCGAGCGATGTGCTCGGCGACCGGCAGGTAGCCGGTCACCAGCTGTTCGCGCAGCGCCTCCCGTGCCGGGTCATCCTCGTCCAGCGATGCGTACTGCTCGAGCAGGGGAGCGAGGTGCCCGTACTCCTCGTCCGAGCTCGTCACCGGGGCAGGTCGCCCGCCCGCTTGTCGAGCTGGATACCCACGACCGGCACGCCGCCGTTCACGCTGTGCTGCGCTTCCACGTGGTCGGCCAGCGTCTGCAGCACCCGCCAACCGAACGTGTCGGTGGAGACCGTGGTGCCGCTCTCGGCCGCCTGCACCTGAGCACTCACCTCGATCCGCTCGGCCTGCACCCGGAAGATGCACGTGAGCGTGCTGGCCGGAGCGGCGAGATCGACCAGCGTCGCGCACGCCTCGTCGACCGCCATCCGCAGATCGGAGATGGCGTCCAGATCGAAGTCGGCCCGCGCCGCCAGGTCCGACGCGACGGCGCGGATCGTGGGGATCAGCGCAGCGCTGGCAGCAGTGCGGACCTCCACGGTGGATGTCCCGTCAGCCGCACCGGCCACGGTCGCAGAATCGTCCGGTTCGGACACGCTCGCGGGCCTTCCTCTCCTGGCGTGGTCGCAGGACGCCGACCGGTCGTGAACTGCGAGGACCGGGTGGCGTCCCGGTCGTCGTCCCGGTCGTCACAGTACCGGTCCCGCGGCCCGCCGCCGTGTGACCTGCAGGGGGTCGGCCGCTGGTCGCGACGACCGGTATCCGTCCTGCGCCGATGTGTGACCGTTCACACGCCGGCCGTCCGTTCGCGGATGCGGAAGTGCCGCTCGGCGTAATTCATCGAAGTATTACGTCACAGGGGCCGCGAGTGGAGTTGACTTCCTCCAGGTGCGGATGTCGTGACGGCGACGCCGCCGCGCGAGAAGGACAGGGCACAGATGGTCGCGCTACCGGAGGGGCGTGCTGCGGCGCACGCCACCTCATTCGCCGACTCCCCCCGGCGGACCGGGCCGGTGGCGGCCCGTCGGGCCGTCGCGGTAGCGGCGAGCACCACCGAGCTGCTGCGCCCGCAGTCGGACCTGGCGCGGATCCTGGAGTCGTTCGACGAGATCGACCTGCTGATCGTGGCTGACGAGCGCGAGCACGGCGGCGGTGTGGTCCCGCTGCCCGTCGCCCGGGTGGGGGGTGCGCCGGTCGACCTGAGCACCCTCGACCTCGACGACTGCGACGTCGCCGTCCTCGACGATCTCGAGGACGAGGAGGAGGACGACCCCGCCGCGGAGCTCGACCGCGCGATCGCCGCGCTGGGTCTGCCGCGGGCGCGCGCGCACCGGCTGGGGTTCGCGCCCGGCTTCGGTGGCGAGGCCGAGCCGGACATCGTGGCCGCCATGAGCGAGCTGGTCGGGTTCGATCCCGAACCCGGGGTGTACTGTCTCGCGCCAGCGGCGGCCGACGGCCCGGACGGCGCCGTCGCCCGGGCCGCGCGGCGCATCGCTCAGGTCTACGGCCTGCCGCTGCTGTCGTACCGGTGCTTGGAGCTCGCCGTCGTCGACGGCGAGCTCCCAGCACCCACGGGGCAGTACTAACTCGCGATCGCGATTCCGCGGCTGGCGAGGATCGCTTTGCGCTCGCCCTCGGCGAGTCCGCCCCAGACGCCGAAGGGCTCCCGGGTGCGCAGCGCGAACTCGCGGCATTCCTGGATCACCGGGCAGGTCGCGCAGATCTCCTTCGCGTGCGCCGTGCGTCGGGCCCGCGAGGGGTTGCGCTCGCCGTCGGGGTGGAAGAACACGGAGCTGTCCATCCCGCGGCACGCTCCCAACCGCTGCCACTGCCACGCGTGATCCATCGGACCTGGGAGCCGGGAAACGTCGCTCATCGTCACCTCACGTCCGTTCGGTGCCCGGTGGTGTCGGGCGGTCGACGGCGGCGTTCCCGGGGTCGTGGAGGGTCAAACGTCCCTCATGGACGGTGTTTCCACGGGTCGATCGTTGCACGCGGAAGCAGGACGGGAAGAGCGGCGGAAAAGCGCTGTTCAGCGTCGTCCCACCGTGGTGAATCGATCTAGCGATCGAGGTGGAAGTGCAGTGGGTCACACCCGATCGGGTTAATCGTCGTCGAGTGTGATCGCGCTCTCGAGGTCCTCGTGCACGTCGAACAGGCCCACCAGGCCGGCGATCGTCAGCGGCCGGATCACCCGCCGGGAGCGGCAGACGAGCCGCAGCGGCACCCCGGCGGCGCGGGCCGCGTCCCGCACCTCGACGAGCACCGCCAGCCCGCTCGTGCCGAGGAACGTGATGCCCTCGAGGTCCAGCACCAGCACCGAGGCGGCGGACAGCTCCGCGAGGATCGCCGATCGCAGCTGCGGCGAGGTGAGCATGTCGACCTCGCCGCCGATCGTGACGATCCGCAGACCACCGTCCTCGGCGCGGGTCGAGAGGGTGATCTGGCCGTCGGTGTCGGCGGGCGGTCGCACCGATGTCATGTGTGCTCTCCCCGGGGTCGGCGACGGCGACCACGGTAGGGCGCGCCGGCCCGGAGCGCATCTCAGAGCCCGCACACCGAACGCGCCGAGCCCGTGACNGCCCGGGGAAGGCGAGGACTNNGCGCGAACGGGGTGTGGTGCGGGGTTCCCNTCAGACCGTGGCGACGGGCTCCTTGTCCGCCTCGCCGACGACCGGAGCCGGCTTCTCCAGCTCGCCGCCCAGCAACTTGTGCAGGCGGGCCATCTCGGAGCGGACGCTGTCGTGCAGGCTGCTGATTCGGCGCAGTTCCTGCTCGGCGGCCTCGCGGCGGCGCCGGGCCTCCTGCTCGCCGCGGGAGCGCAGCTCCTCGGCCCGCGCCCGGGCCTCGGCGACCAGCTGCTCGGCGTTGCGCTGGGCCTCCTCGGAGATCCGCGCGGCCTCCTCCCGCGCCGCGGCCAGGGTGACGGCAGCCTGCTGCTCCCGCTCCTGGATCGCGACGTTGCGCTGCGCGGCCTCCTGGTCCAGCTCGGCCGACCGGGCGATCAGCTTCTGCTCGACCTCGTGCCGGTGCCGCTCTGCCTCAGCGCGCGCCTGCTCGACGAGCGCGGCCGCCTCGTTCGCGGCCCGCTGCCGCACGTCGGCGGCCTCGTGCTCGGCCAGCCGCAGGATCTTCTCCGCGCGGAACCCGAAGCTCTCCTGCGATATCACGGGCTCGACGCTCTGCGCCGCCGCCTTCGCGGCCCGCAGCTCGTCCTCCAGCTTCTGCGCGTGCCGCTCGGCCGCCTGCCGGGCCGACTCCGCCGCGGCGAGCCGATCCCTCAGCTCCCGCAGGGCACGATCGACCTGGTCCCGGTCGTAACCACGCCGGACCACCTCGAACGTCGAACCGGCGGGTGTGGGGACTCCACCACCGCTGCTCTGTACGGACCTTGGCGCTGGAGTAATCGTCACGTCGCGGAGTGTCTTACCCCTTTCGGGTGGCAAGCCATGCTCCCTCGGCGGACGGCCTCGTCGAATCGGTCGACGGTCCGTCACCGCCACTGTGGACGGGTTGCGCCGATCCGGTGTGCCGGTCGTCGCTCCCGACGACGCGGTCGTGGCGCACGCCACCCGCGCGCGAGCGACTCCTCGCCCAGCCGGCAGTTCGCGTCGGCCCGGCGTTCACCGAGCCGTCGACCACGTCGGCGAGCGTGTCACCCGGTCGGGCGATCCCGCCCGGCCGGCACGCGGAACGGGAGTGAGACAGACATGGACGTGTCCCGACGGGCACTGCTGCGGGGCGTCGGTGCCGGCATCCTGCTGATCGGCAGCACGGAGATGCTGGCGGGCTGCGCCGCGCCCGCCGCGGCTCCGGCGCCGGTCACCGGGTACGGGGACCTCGTGCCCGATCCGAACGGGATGCTCGCGCTGCCGAAGGACTTCCGCTGCACGATCGTCACCCAGGCCGGCGTCACCACGCTCGACTCCGGCGAGCCGACCCCGCGCAACCACGACGGCACCGGCGCGTTCGCCCGGCCCGGCGGCGGAGTGGTGCTCGTCATCAACCACGAGATCGGCGACCCGTACGGCACCGAGCTGCCCGTGCCGCACCACGACGGCCTCACCTACGACCCGGGTGCGGCAGGCGGCTGCACCGTGATCACCACCGACGCGCGCGGCAACCGGCTGGGCGAGATCGTCGGCGTCGCGGGGACGGCCACCAACTGCGCGGGCGGGGTCACCCCGTGGAACACCTGGCTGACCTGCGAGGAGATCGACGCGCTCGCCGGGACGGACGGGTTCTGGCGCGACCACGGCTACGTCTTCGAGGTCGACCCGTTCGATCCCGCGGCCAACCGGGACCCGCAGCCGATCCTCGCGCTCGGCCGGTTCGAGCACGAGGCCGTGGCCGTGGATCCACGGCGCGGCGACAAGTACCTGACCGAGGACGCGAGCAAGCCCAACGGGCTGCTCTACCGGTGGACCCCGCCCACCGGGTGGGCGGCGGGGAAGGGCGCGCTGCGCCGGCTCGGGCCCACCGACGGCGTGCTCGCGGCGATGCGCGCCGTCGACGGACTGGGCCGGCACGTCCCCGACCTGTCGCTCGCCACCGCGGTCGGCACCAGCTACGCCGTCGAGTGGGTGCCGGTGCCCGACCGCGACGCCCGCACCGCGCCGATCCGCAACCAGTTCACCGACTCCGACGTCACCCGGGCCCGCAAGGTGGAGGGCGCTTGGTGGGGGGACGGCGGCGCGTGGATCGTCTCCAGCTACGCGCGGGAGGAGAGCCCGGTGCCGCACGACGGACAGGTGTGGTTCTACGACCCGGCGAGCTCACGGATCACGCTGCGGCTGCTGTTCGCCCGCAACCTCGAACCCGGCGTCGACGGCGCGTACGACGGGCCGGACGACATCGCCGTCTCCCCGTACGGCGGGGTGATCATCGCCGAGGACGGCGAAGGGCTGCAGCACCTCATGGGAGCCACCCCGGACGGCACGACGTTCCCCATCGCGCGCAACGACTCCACCGACGCGACCAAGGACGTCGAGTTCACCGGGCCGGTGTTCTCGCCCGACCGCAGCCTCCTGTTCGCCAACATCCAGGAGCCCGGCTACATGTTCGCGATCACCGGGCCCTGGCAGGGCGGCTGAGGCCGGGCCCATCCGGTCAGGGCGGTGGCCGGGTAGGCCACACTGCGAAGGTGACTTCGCCGACCGACACCGTCCCGCTGCACCAGCACGTGCGGTTGCGCCCGCCTCGGCACCAGGTGCATCCGCGCGCCGTCACGTGGTGGCGGCTGCAGGACGGCATCGGCTACGGCGTGCTGCTCCTCGTCGGGATCGGGGTGCTGGTCTTCGTGCGCCCGTGGTGGCTCGTCGCGCTCGTCGTCGCGCTCGGGGTGGTCGCCGCCGTCGACATCGCTGTCCTGCCCCGGATCCGCTACGACCGGCACCGCTGGGAGGCCACCGACCAGGCCGTCTACGTCCGCGACGGGGTGCTCGTCGAGGACTGGCGGGTCGCGCCGCTGTCGCGGGTGCAGACCGTCGACACCCAGCGGGGACCGCTGCAGCAGTGGCTGGGCCTGTCCACCGTCACCGTCACCACGGCGTCGACGGCGGGGTCGCTGAAGATCCAGGGACTGGAGAAGGAGGCGGCCGCCGAGCTCGTCGAACGGCTCACCGCGGCCACCGAGGCGATCCCCGGCGACGCGACATGAGCAGCCCGCACACCGCGGAGGCGCCGACGGCCGCCGGCCCGGAGGAGCGCTGGCGGCGGCTCGATCCACGCACGATCGCGGTGGCGCCGCTGCGGCCGCTCGGCACGCTGCTGCTGACCGGGCTGATCGTGGTGACCTTCCGCGGCTGGGACCGGCTCGGATTCGTCGAGCCGCTGCTCGGCCTCGCGGTGACCGTCGGCGTGTTCGCGCTGTCGGCGTGGTCGTGGGCCACCACCCAGTACCGGATCACGCCCACCCACGTGGAGCTGCGCAGCGGGATCCTCGTGCGCAAGCACCGCGCGGTCGCCCGCGACCGGCTGCGGACCGTCGACATCACCGCCGACGTGCTGCACCGCATCGCCGGGCTCGCCGTCGTCGCCGTCGGGACGGGGCGGCAGGGCGGGGAGGCCGACGACGAGCTGAAGCTCGACTCGCTCGCCCGCCACGACGCCGACGCGCTGCGCACGCTGCTGCTGGACCGGCGGCCCGCCGCTCCGGCACCGGTCCCCGGCCCACT
>Ga0065720_1005271_pt1 | contig 11665 bp, 17 predicted proteins | sample Thericmetagenome_FD_59107 | JGI IMG/M metagenome (GOLD analysis project Ga0065720, IMG submission 59107) | Thermophilic microbial communities from the Joint Bioenergy Institute, California, USA of rice/straw/compost enrichment - eDNA_2 v2... | ecosystem: Engineered > Solid waste > Grass >... | reverse complement strand
GATCGATGAGATGCTGCAGCAGCTTGCGCGGTTGAAAAACAGGGAGCAGCGCACGTTGAAACTCGACGCCGTCGGCGACATTCGGGTGCGAGCCGGTATGTACTTGCCGATCGTGATTGAGTCGCTTGGTATCAACCAACCGATGATGGTCGATGAAGCGAAGCATAGCTTTAGTGGGGCTGAACATACCATGTCGTTGACGCTGAAGGTGATCTAAATGCTGAACGCAATAAAACAGGCGGCGATGGAAGCGCTTGAGGCAAGTAAGCCGGTGGCCGTCATGACCGGTACAGTAACAAAGATAAGTCCGCTCGAGGTGAACGTCGATCAACGTTTCACGCTCGATGCGGATTTTTTAGTGCAAACAGCCGCGACAGCTGAACTGAAAGTGACGATCGGCGGCACCGAGTACATCATCCGTCCTGGGTTGCAGGTCGGTGACCGGGTCGTTCTTCTCAGGGTCCAGGGTGGTCAGAAATATCTCATTTTGGACAAGGTGGTGAGCGGATGATCCCAGCAGGCGGAAGTATCGACTCGCAGAACATTGATACCGTCGAACTGCCGTCCCGGACATGGCGGCTGGATTTCGAGCGCGGTCGGGTCACAGGGATGATCGAAGGGCTGGAAGCGGTCCGGCAGGCGGTGTTCAAAATCCTTCAGACCGAACGATTCCGGTATCTGATCTATGACGCGGACTACGGCGTGGAGCTCGCTAGCCTGGTCGGCCGGGATCCCGTGTTCGTTCAGTCCGAGCTGCGCCGCCGGATCGCCGAGGCGCTGACGCAGGACGACCGGATCGACAGCGTAACGGATTTTCAGATCGACATCACTGGGGACACCGCGACGGTCCGGTTCACCGTTGTGTCGACGTTCGGATCATTCTAGCAGGAGGTGACGGTGCATGTATGAGTCACAGACTTTTGAAGCAATCCTGCAGCGTATGCTGGACCGGGTGCCGGCCGACATCGACAAGCGGCCAGGCTCGGTCATCTACGACGCGCTGGCACCGGCGGCGGTGGAACTGGCGCAGATGTATATCGAACTCGACGTCGCTTTACGGCTTGGTTTTGGTGAAACATCCAGTGGCGAATACCTGGATCGGCGAGCTTCTGATTTTGGGATTGAGCGTAAACCGGCCACAAAAGCAATTCGAAAAGGATTGTTCTGGGACGCAAACAATCAGCCTTTCGACGTTCCGGTCGGCAGCCGGTATTCTTGCGAACAGGTGAATTTCGTGGTTCGCTCAAGGCTGGCTGCCGGCGAATTTGAGCTCGAATGCGAAACGCCGGGAGAAATCGGAAATACCGTGTTCGGTTCTCTTTTGCCGATTGATTATGTGGTTGGATTGGCCAGGGCTGAGCTTGCAGATGTACTCATTCCCGGTGAGAACGAAGAAAACGATGATGCGCTAAGGCAAAGATATCTGCAGAAAGTCCGCGAACCCGGCACCAGTGGCAACGCAGCGGATTACAAGCGCTGGGCCCTCGAAGTCCCGGGAGTGGGAACAGCAAAAGTTGTCCCTCTTTGGGGCGGTCCCGGGACGGTGAAAGTGATCATAACTGATTCGGACCGGCGGCCTGCATCGCCGAGCTTGGTCGATGCCGTGGCTGCGCATATCGAAGAAGTCCGCCCGATCGGCTCCGCGGTAACCGTCGTTTCGGCAACGGGGAAGCCCATTGACGTCACGGCCACCGTCACGCTTGCGACGGGATACACGCTGCAGCAGGTCCAGGATGCATTCGTGCAGCAGCTGGAGGTGTACTTGCGCGAGACAGCCTTCGAGCTTACCTATGTGAGCTATGCCCGGATCGGCACACTGCTGCTTGGGACGCCGGGGGTGGTAGATTACACCAATTTGTTGGTTAATGGAGGCGTGTCCAACATTCCACTTCAAGATGATGAAGTGCCTGTACTCGGTACGGTGACCTTGGGGGTGTGACACATGCCGTATCCAGATCAGATCGATGTTTTTTCAGCAAAACTCAATAAGAAACAAGACGGCGTGTATGTCATTGAAGAAGAGATCACTCTCACAAATGGAAAGTTCGAAGGATATTTGGCACATGACAACATCATCAACAGCACCGTGAAAGTATACACGGGGCCAAAATTCACGGGCCAGGAAGTCGCCACATGGACGCTTTCGGTTCCTGTAGATATGCCTTGGCGCCGGATAATCCGCATTTTTGCAGATGTAGCAAAGGTATACGTTACCTACGAGACGCTCGGCGACACTGTGGAAGCGGATGATGTGAATGTATTGCAAGACGCCATAACGGCCACGCAGACCGAGTTGGAAAGGTACAAGTCTGAGGGGGTCGTTGATGGAGGAACATTTGAAAGGAGTGAATAATCATGCCGCAAACGATACGAATCAAGCGCGGAACCAAAGCCCAACTGGATGCTTACGGACCGCTCCAACAAGGAGAAATGGGATTTTGTACCGACACGAAAGAAGTGTATATCGGTGACGGGACACAGAATACGTTGGTCGGCCGGGTCATGTCCGGAACGCTGGCGAACCGGCCAAATGCGGCGGTACAGGGGAGATTCTATTATGCCACAGACGACGGGTATTTGTATCTGGACACCGGCTCAGCTTGGCAACGCATCAGCGCCAAAAGACTGACCGATCTGACCGGTACGCTAGACGATATTGCTGACGGTACGAACTATGGTAAGGTTGCAAAGTCGAATATCACCGGTGGGAATGTGAACAAGGTCTCGGACGGAACTAAGACGGCCACTGCTGCTCAAATCCGAGACCATATCGATAATGCGGCCATCCACCGCCAAATCAACGACACCGGGACGGGCCCGACAGACCTCTGGAGCGCACAGAAGATAAAAAACGAGATCGAATTGGCCAAGCGTAATATCGAACCGCAGGCAAGCGTGAAAAACCGTACAACAACCACGCCGCCATCCTCTCCGACAACTGGGGATCGCTACATCATCCCTGCCGGTGCAACAGGTGCGTGGTCTGGAAAAACGAACCAGATCACGGAGTGGAACGGGTCCGCGTGGGACTTCTACACGCCCCAGACTGGTTGGACATGCTACGTGGACGACGAGCAGAAAATTTATAGCTGGAACGGTTCGGCGTGGGTGCGTACAGGTGGCGCCTTGCAGACCATCACGGCTGGAAACGGGCTCACCGGCGGCGGTCAGGCGGATACAGTCACGCTTCATGTTGGGGCCGGCAACGGCATCAACGTCACGGCTGACACGGTGGAAGTGAAAGCGTACCGGGGCATTACAGTGGATGCCAATGGCGTGGCGGCCAATATTGACAATGACAGTATCGTGTACGATTCCACGAACGGAAACCGGCTCATGGTGGCTGTGATCGACGGCGGAACATTCTAAGGCTTGGGGTGACAGCCGATGCCAAGAAAAGCGCTCATCAAAATCCGCAGAGGACTGGAAGCGCAGCTTCCCGTGCTCGATATAGGTGAACTCGGCTACTGTACAGATACGAACAAACTGTACATCGGGACGCCGACCGGGAATCAGCTTCTGGTCGCCGCCCAATCCGTCGGAGACATGCTGAAAAGCATCTATGACACGGATTCCGACGGCAAGGTGGACACGGCGGAGGCGGCGGACAGCGTGCCGTGGTCAGGGGTGATGGGGAAACCGAGTACGTATGCTCCATCAGCACATACCCATTCCGCGAGCGACATTACCAGCGGAATAATTGCGGCTGCACGCTTGCCGGCTGCTTCCACGTCGGCTGCCGGAATTGTGCAGCTGAACAGCTCCGTCAACAGCATCAGCACCACGCAGGCGGCAACTCCCAGCGCGGTGAAAGCGGCGTACGATCTGGCGGCGTCCAAGCTGGGGCCAGGTGTTACATGGAACCAGCTCAAGGGGGTGTAATCCGTGTACGGAAAACTGTTATATGGATCATCCCTCTATGCGGAGAATGGCGATTCGAAGCAATCGGAGAATCGATCGGTTGATCTAATGTCTTACCTGCCCGAATTTTACCAGCAGATCAGGGACTTCCGGGAAATGATGAAAACGGCGGGTGAAGAAATAGGACTGCTTTGGAACGAAAATGACAGCGTTCTGAAGCAGTTTTTTGTTTCGACAGCAACTTGGGGCCTTGACCTGTGGGAAAGTGAGCTGGGCCTCGCCACTGACTCAACCAAACCGGTTGAACGCCGACGAGAGATCATTCTGGCCAAGCTACGCGGCGCCGGAACAACGACCAAACAGATGATCAAAACCGCCGCGGCTGCTTTTTCCGGCGGCGAAGTGGACGTGATCGAGTTTCCGTTGGAACACCGGTTCGTGGTGAAGTTCATTGGTGTGAAGGGAATACCGCCGAACATGCCGGGGTTTATCGCCATGCTGGAGCAGATCAAGCCTGCTCACCTTGTGTACAGCTTCGAATACACGTACACGACATGGGATATGTTGAAAAGCTTGACTTGGGCGGTTGCAGGGACGAAAACGTGGGATGAGCTCAAAAGATATGACGGATAAAGGAGCGTGGGGAACGTGCAGCAAACACCAAATTTGGGGCTCAGAAAGCCCGAAGGTTCAGATGTGGTGGACATCGACGATCTGAATTACAATGCCGACGTACTGGACGTTGAGGTGACAAAGCTGGCCACTGCGTCGCAGGCCGGTCGGATGAGCGCTGCGGACAAAGCTAAACTGGACGGCATTGCGGCTGGTGCCGAAGTTAACCAAAATGCGTTCTCCAATGTGAAAGTCGGCGCGACGACAATTGCAGCCGATTCGAAAACCGACACGTTGGAACTGGCGGCTGGTTCCGGTATTTCGCTCACGCCGGACGCCACCAACGACAAAGTGACGATTGGGGTTGCCTTCGACGATACGGTTCACGGGAACCGCAGCGGTGGAAACTTACATGCGACAGCTACGCAAACCACTGCTGGCTTCATGTCGGCAGCGGATAAAACGCGGCTGGACGGCGCCACGAGCACGGCCACGCCGAACACGATTGTGCAGCGGGATAGCGCGGGGCGATTTAAGGCGGCGGCGCCGGCGGCTGCTGACGACATCGCGCGAAAGGACACAGTGGATGCGGTACAGACTAACCTCAACAACCACATTGCCGATTACGCCCGGCATCCTGGCTACGGCGTGACCGGAGGAAGCGGAAACGCCTATACCGTCATGCTGTCTCCCGCTCCGTCTGCCTATACGGATGGAATGGGGATCGTGATAAAAGCCAATCGTGATAATACCGGCGCCAGTACACTCAACATAAATGGGATCGGGGCACGACCGATCAAAAAGCCGAACGGGAACGACGTTGCGGCTGGTAACATCAAAAATGGCGGCATCTACACCCTTCGGTATAATGCAACGACCGGAAATTTTATCTTACAGGGTGAAGGGGGTGATTTTAACGTCGGAGACACGATTACCGACGTAAGGTTGTTGACATTGAACGGTGGCATGGGCGCCGAAGTCTGGTCCAAAACCGATGTTACGAATGCCTGGGCCACCGCGGTCGATTCATCGGGATACGTCTATTGTACGCATGATGTCGGCAGTGGTAACAAAGCCATTCGCAAGCTGGACAGTTCCGGGAACGAAGTCTGGTCCAAAACCGATGTTGCGTACGGTCGGGGCATCGCGGTCGATTCATCGGGATACGTCTATTGTACGCATATTGTCGACAGTGGTGGCAAAGCCATTCGCAAGCTGGACAGTTCCGGGAACGAAGTCTGGTCCAAAACCGATGTTGCGTACGGTCAGGGCATCGCGGTCGATTCATCGGGATACGTCTATTGTGCGCATTATGTCGTCTGTGGTAACAAAGCCATTCGCAAGCTGGACAGTTCCGGGAACGAAGTCTGGTCCAAAACCGATGTTGCGTACGGTCGGGGCATCGCGGTCGATTCATCGGGATACGTCTATTGTGCGCATAATGTCGACAGTGGTGGCAAAGTCATTCGCAAGCTGGACAGTTCCGGGAACGAAGTCTGGTCCAAAACCGATGTTGCGAATGGTCAGGGCGTCGCGGTCGATTCATCGGGATACGTCTATTGTGCGCATAATGTCGACAGTGGTGGCAAAGCCATTCGCAAGCTGGACAGTTCCGGGAACGAAGTCTGGTCCAAAACCGATGTTGCGTACGGTCGGGGCATCGCGGTCGATTCATCGGGATACGTCTATTGTGCGCATAGTGCCGGCAGTGGTAACAAAGCCATTCGCAAGCTGGACGGAAATAGATATTTTAAAATTATATAGGAGTGATCGAAATGAAGTTTTTGACGGGCACACTTGTTTCGCCGGATAAAATGTTGGTAGAAATGGTTTACAATCTCGATCATCCTGCGAATGCGGGAATTGATACGTCGCAAGGGGTTGTTGTCGAGGCGGAAGCCGAACCTCCCGCTCCGCAACCAAGAAAGGGATACTACTGGTTCGTCAATCCGCAGACCGGAGAACAGTGGTTTGAAGAATATGATCGTCCATTGACGCCGGAGGAGCAACTTATGATCCTGCAACAACAGATCGACCAGACGACGATTCTTTTGGGCGATATCATTCTTGGAGGTGGAAACTGATGGTCGATTTTTGGGTGCGATATGTGCTTTTGAAAGAACAGCAGGGTGTCGATCGGGCCGTTACGCTGGCGCAGATCGAAGCAAAATACGGAGAGCAGTTACGACAGCAGGTCGAGGCCCAACTTCCAAGCTCCGTTTGACGCGGGGCTTTTCTTATTTGCGCGGGAGGTGATCCCCCTGGACTGGGCAATTCTCATTTCGGCCGCCGCGGCAATCAGCGGCATCGTGCTCGGCTGGCTCGGGCGAAGCCGCGCGGTGCGGCAGGACGGTGCCGAGGACGGTGAATTGCGCGCCAGCGTTGAGTATATCGCGCGCGGCGTGGATGATCTGCGTGTGGAGATACGGGCCCAAGGGCAAAGGTATGACATGCTTGCGGAGCGTGTGACGAGGGTCGAGGAATCAACAAAACAAGCACACAAGAGAATTGATAAATTGGAGGCGGAATGAACATGGAGGAACAAATTCTGCAGCTTGCTGCCCTCGTGGCGGCCTATGTTGGTGTCGTCAAAGGATTTGGCCTGCCGGAACGATGGACACATTTGGTCGCCCTAATCGTGGCGGCCGTATTTGTGTTGGTCCCTGACGTGGTACGTGAAAAAATCACGTTGATTTCTCTGGTTGGGTTAACAGCAAGCGGAGCATATCAGTATGTCAAAAAGCGGGAGATTGATGCGAAATGAAGTACATCATCGACCACATCCCGAAATCCACGCCCTATAATCGTCGTCCGGGGCATCAGATGACAGCGGAAACGATCACGATCCATAACACGGGCAATCCATCCAGTACGGCGCGAAATGAGCGAGCGTGGCTGACCAATCCGGCCAACGACCGTACAGCCAGCTTTCATATCGTCATAGATGAACGCGAAGCAATCGAATGTGTTCCCCTCAACGAAAATGCTTGGGCGGCTGGTGACGGGATGAACGGCCCTGGAAACCGCTCATCCATCCATATTGAACTTTGCGAAAGCGGAAACTATGCGCAGACGATCGAAAATGCCGCGCAACTGGTCGCGAAGATGCTACAAGAACGTGGATGGGGCGTAGATCGGCTCCGCAGACATTTCGACTGGTCTGGAAAAATTTGCCCCCGGCTAATGTATGACAATGGGAAGTGGACGGGATGGATAGCATTTGTGAATATGGTCGAATACAAGCTGAAAGTTGACATAGGGGGAGATACAATGTTGGAGGAACTGAAAAAACGCATTGAGGAATTGGCCGAGGAGAACAAACGTCTACAGCAACGTGTAGAAACTCTGGAAAAACTTCAAAAAATGCCGGGAATACCGGATTGGGCAAAAGAAGCTGTGGAGGCGTTCACGAAATCGCAGGCAGTGGATGGTTCCGGGCCGCTGGTGGCAAACCCGGAGGGCGGCAGTTATGATTTTTACCGTTTCGTGACCATATTGTACCGGGCCGGGATTGGCCGGGGAAAATAAAGTAATCCCCCACCTTGGCCGTGTGGCTGGGGTGGGGAGATGAAATTATAAGGAACAATTGTTTGGAAGGAGAAAATATATTTTTGACGAAATAAAAAACAAAATTAATTAGCGATTTACTAACATACTGAATTTGGTTTACAATAAATATCCAGATATATGATTCAAAAGGATGGTTTCATATATGAGTAAACCACAGTTTAGGTCATTGATGGTATTTGAAAATGTGAATTTAATGCCAGGGCAAGGCGATACCAAATTAATGCTGGTACAGCCAGTTTTAAATTTCCTAGTTCCTTTTGTTCCAACCCAACTAAGTTTCGTTGTTTTAGGTGCTATTTCACATTTCGATCGTGCAAAAAAATATCTAGTCGAAATAAAAATTGTTAATACTGCGTTAAATGAGGTGGCCAACAAAATTTCATGGGAAGTTATTGAGCAGCCGGATGATGAAAATATCCCTCCCAGTGGAATGCTTGTTGCTGATATTAAGAATATGATAGTCAAATCAGAAGGTAAATACAATATTGAACTCTATGTAGATGGCGAAAAGATTGGAGAACAGTTTTTCGATATTTATAAAAAGAAAGATGTGAATGGTAATGCCTAATACCATGTTATCTCCTTCAAATTCCTTGATTTCAGGAAATATAGTTGTAGAAAAGTCAAGTATTATAAAGAGAGATTTAATTTCCAATACAATGCGTGCAGGTCTAGGTGCAATATTCATTACGACAACGTTTTACGCTCCTCCATTCGATATTTCAACCAATATTGTCCAGAACATTACGCAGGGTGCCGTTATAAATGTTACGGGTAGAGAGTATACTAAGAATACAATCTACACCGATAATTTTCGGGGCGTGGAGGAATATCAAATGACCCACCCACCTCAATCCAAAAAAATAAAAAGTAAAGTTATTCGAAGGGAATTGATAAATAACCATAAGCATGGTTTTGATTTTCCAGATGAAAAGATTGAATCGATCATTAAGAACAAGCCATTTGAAAATCCTCGAATTGTAAAATCCACTGTAACTCGTGGTTTTTTAAAAAAGTAGGGGGTAAATCATTAAATGAGCAATTGGTATAAAGAAATATCCCCTGGCGAACCAATTAGTCAAGGGGATATTTTTTTCGACTGCCCTATATTCATGAGTTTACCGACCATAAATCCATCGGATCCAAGAAATATCACAGAAGTTGAAACTATAATTGATAATGCAGATGTTGTTGTCATGACACAAGCTTGCGATTTGGAAAATCGTAAAACTGAAAGTGTTGTTGTTGCGATGTTATGGGATCCTTTAGAAATGAAACTTGAAAATAAAAATAGGTGGGAATTCATCTCCGAAGTTCATGCAGGAAGAAGGCCGAATTACGCATTGATTGGGAAACATTCTAGTGAAAACATTACAATGAGGTATAAGATCGTCGAATTTTCTCGGATATTTACATTACCATATGAATTTTTAATGAATTTTTCAGAATATCATGGGTTGCGATTGAGATTAAATACTCCACATCGCGAGCTATTATCACAGCAATTCGGCAATTATTTCTCAAGAATTGGTCTTCCAAATGAAGATTTTATTAATAAGAAACAATTAAAAAATGAATTATTCCCTCAGAGTTTATAATTCTGGGGAATCTATATTTTTTCACCTTGTATCCCGAACGCACATTCCCATATAATATACCCAAACACATGTTTGGGGTGTTTGTATGCACAAATACATCGGCCGCACTGTCGATATCATATACCAGTCCAAGGCCGGCAAACTCACCCAACGCCGGATCCAAGTTTGGTCTGTTCGGGGGAACATCGTGAAGGCGTTCTGTCTGGAGCAGCAAGGCCCGCGGATCTTTCGGTTGGAAAACATCCTGGCCTGTCAGCCGGTGGTGAGATCGGCGTGAGTCTGTTCATCCAATCATGTACCTGCAAAGCGCTTATGCAACCGCGCTGGACCCGGGACGAACCGCGGGTGTTCGTATGTACCAGGTGCGGGAAGCCGGTGCCAGGGTATGAGCAGCTGTGGTGGATGAGGGAACGGATGAAGGGGCAGAAGGAACGTTGACCACGGTTGGTGAAATTTGGTACGATGATTATGTCCGGAAGCACCTGTCAGTCCCCCGCATGCGGAAGCACCGCTGCGGGGGATTTTTGTTTTGGGGACGAACTGGGGACAAAAGCTGCTTGTCGTCCCAAAAATTCACTCGGATTTACGCGTAGATAAAAAAGAAAAACCCTTATAAATCAAGGGTTTTGGAGATTTTCGTAAGTGCTGGAAGGTTGGTTTCTCAGCCTTCCAAGCTGTTGTCGAGGGTTCGATTCCCTTCACCCGCTCCATCAAAAAAACCGCGTAAATTCGCGGTTTTTTTGTTATCTACATATATGATCATACAACGGTTGCCTGATCCATCATTGGAGCTTTGCAAGATATTGGCTCAACTTTTTTTCACAAAATTGCGCGAAAATAAGGAATTTAATTTGATTTTTTGTTACAATTGCTTAGATAAGAACAATTTGTTGTGATTGATCTCAGCAAACCAGATAGATAAGCAGTAAACAAACGGGGTGAACGGATTTTATGAGTGGAGCCATCAGTCAGGAGAGCAACCGGCAATCCATCAACAATGCCTTGCGACGCGATGTCAGATTCCTGGGCAACATACTTGGAGAAGTGCTGGTGCATCAAGGCGGTACGGAATTATTGGATATTGTCGAACACATTCGTGAGATGAGCAAGAACTTGCGCGCAGATCCGAACAAGTCAAACGATGAGTTGAAGAAGACGATCCAGGAACTTAAACCGGAAGTCAGGCATCAGGTGATCCGCGCATTCTCGATATATTTCCATCTGGTGAACATCGCCGAACAGAACCATCGCATACGCCGCAAACGTGAATATGAACGCTCGGCTGGCGAGAAGATCCAACCCGGTTCGATCGAAGATGCGGTTATGAAGCTGAAGGAGAAGAATATCGCCGCGGATGAAGTACAGGAAATGATGCAGGGCATCTACCTGGAACTGATCATGACCGCCCATCCGACGGAAGCGATGCGCAGGGCAGTTCTGGAGATTCATAAGCGCATCGCCGACGATATGATGAAGCTGGATGATCCGACGCTTACGCATCGCGAGAGGGAATCGCTGCGCAACAAACTGCTCAATGAAGTGATCACGCTGTGGCAGACCGATGAACTGCGCGACCGCAAGCCGACGGTTCTCGACGAGGTCCGCAATGGCCTCTATTATTTCGACGAGACATTGTTCGATGTTATCCCTGATGTGTATATCGAGCTTGAACGATGTCTCGACAAATATTATCCGGACAAGACCTGGCATGTGCCTCCTTTCCTGCGCTTCGGGTCCTGGATCGGCGGAGACAGGGACGGCAATCCGTCCGTAACCCATGAGGTCACCTGGGAAACGCTCAAGATGCACAGGGAGCTGGCTCTTAGCAAGTATGAAGCAAGCCTGCTGAACCTTCTGAAGATGCTGAGCTTCAGCACCAATATCGTTAAGGTGACCGACGAGCTCCTGGCCTCCATCGAGAAGGACAAGGAGAAGATCGAACTTCGACACGATTTCCTGTGGCGCAACAGCAAGGAGCCGTATCGGATCAAGCTGTGCTATATGATCAAGAAGATCCGCAACAC
>Ga0065720_1021046_pt1 | contig 11666 bp, 5 predicted proteins | sample Thericmetagenome_FD_59107 | JGI IMG/M metagenome (GOLD analysis project Ga0065720, IMG submission 59107) | Thermophilic microbial communities from the Joint Bioenergy Institute, California, USA of rice/straw/compost enrichment - eDNA_2 v2... | ecosystem: Engineered > Solid waste > Grass >... | reverse complement strand
AGGATCTCTGTGTTGATAGAATTTTCAAATAAAACTATTGATTTGTAGAAATTCATCATTTAGTTATAATTGAAGGCAAAACTGCATCTCCAAAATATTCCTTAAGCTTCATGATTTTTTGAAAGCTGATCCCTTTAGGGATTGCCCAGACCGAGTACGTTATTAAACCATTTTTGTAGAGTCTATATATACGGCTTTTGATGGCCTTTTCTGAAAAATCTTGACCTCTCTTGCTCAGGTATATATGTGTGAAGCGAATTCATTTTAGTTGCTTGGTTTATATCTCGGAGTTTCCTTCTTCGGTTTAAGAATTCTCAGCAGAAAATTGGTTTATCATCAAAGATTCTGTTCCAAAGAGATTTATCAAAAAATTAAATAAATCTAGTTGCTCTAGGCTTTAATGCAAAAGTTTATGAAACGCGTTTTAAGATGGGTTGGATTGCATTATAAGTATATATAGAGAAAAGATACGAGTATATGACAGGTTTACTTACAGAATATTTTGAAAAATGTTATTAATGGGAAGGATTATGAGCTTTTCTAAAGTACTCTTCAGCCTTATCATAGCTACCTAGCCTTTCATAAGTCTCTCCTATTTCAGCACATAACTTGGTAACTTCTTCGCTCTTCTCTCCATAGAGCTCAGTTTTAGCCTCCAATGCCAAATGATAATATTCAAGTGCGCTTTCAAACTTCTCTTGGAGTCTAAGGACATATCCAAGATTGTGATAGACAATAGCCACTTGATATCCATGGCTTCCGAAAAGCTGGCTTGCAAGATTTAGTGCCCTTTGGAAATATTTCAAGGCTTCCTCAAAATTCATATCAAGGACATAAAGAGATCCAAGCTTGTTATAGCCAATAGCAATGGCATTGATGTCTCCATTCTGCTCATACACTTTGAATGCACGAGTCATAGCCTCAATAGCAGCCCCATACTTTGATTGGGCTTCATAAACATTGGCTATCTTTGCATAGATATCTCCAACGAAGGGATGTGCGTCGTTATTGATGTCCTTAAGGGTATTAAGGGCTTTATTATAGTTATCGAGGGCTTCCTCGTACTTCTTTTTCTTCATGTGAAGGTAAGCAATATTGCAGTAAATACGAGAATTTTCTGGGTGGTTCGCACCAAAGAATTCAGAATTGATAGCCAGGGCCTTTTGGTTGTATTCCAAGGCCTTGTCCTCCATTCCGAGTTCCCTGTAGACAGTTCCCAAGTTGGAGTATGTGGTTGAGAGGTTGGGGTGACTCTTTCCATATGTTTGATGGATGAGCTTTTCATCCATTTCAAGGTACTTCTTAGCCTCTTCGCATCTGCCAAGATCCAGGAGTGTACTGGCGATATTGTTATAACTTGTAGAAATTTGAGGATGTTTGTCTCCAAGAATCTTCTTATATGAATCAAGAATTTGTAAGTGGATGTCCAAGGCTTCTTGGGGTCTTCCTTGATCAGAGTAGAAGGTACCAAGGTCATTGTATGTATGAAGAATTTTCAGATCATCTTCATCTAAGGTCTTCTTCAGGACTTCTAAAGCCTTGAGGTAGTAGGCTTCAGCTTCTTGCATTCTTCCCTGACTTTGAAGGGAAGAGGCCATAGCTCTGTATAGTTCACCGGCTTCTGGGTGGGTATTCTCTTGCTTTGCGGCCTTCCAGACATCGAGAGCCTTGTTAAGATCAACAAAGGACTCCTTGAAGTATCCCAAGTCATGCTTAATTCTTCCTAAAGCCTCATAGATACTAGCCGTATGGACTGGATCAGGTTTTGGGTTTCTCATGTCCCATTGCAAGGCAATATTGTATGATTCAATAGCCTGTTTGTGGTTTCCGGTGATGTGGTAAATCTGACCAGAAAGACTATGAAGGGATGATTGGGCTGAACAGTCTTCCTTTAGATATTTATCAGCAAGAATGATGGCTTCATTGAGTTGTTGAACAGCTTCTCTGTGCTTTCCAAGTCCGATCAACACTTGAGTGTAGATTTGCTTGATCTTAACCATAGAAGAATGATCCTCTCCAAAAATTCTCTTATTTATCTCAGAGGCCTTTTGGATGGATTCTAAGGCTTTTTTAGGCTTTTGGTCCATAATATATGCCTCAGTCAAATGTGTATACAAGGTAACTCCATCTTTAGTTTCTTCGGCAGAGAGTTGGGTCAAAGCCTTGAGTGCAGCCTTAAACTTCTTAGCTGATTCATTCCCTTTGAAGGTAGAAAGGAGAGCCAGACCCTTGTCTGTGTTCTTTGCAACAGTGTCTCTGAGCTTTTGGGTTGCTTTATTATCAGAGGAAGTTTCAGAAGAGATTGCTGTTGCTGTAGAAAAACTAAAGGTGGGATAGATGAAAGATTGGTTGAAGGGTAGTCTAGAGAGAGGGACTACAGGCTTTAAAGCCTTTGTTAAGGTCTTCAGGACTGATTTACTAAACTTTTGCATGGATAATTTTTATTTCTGAAATCAAATTGCTTAAGATATAGTTGATCAGAATGTAAAAAACTTCTATTACTGACCTTTTCAGTAAAAATAGAAGAAAATTGAAAGTACAATAAATCTCCTCAGGAAGAAATAACGAGAAAAGACCTTGTGTTATTTCAGGAAACAATGTTAAGAGATAAAAATTCTAAAATACGTTGTACTTCCGATCACAAAATTTTGCAGTTACTTATTTCCTGATTTGTAGTTTTAATTTTTGATGAATAATAGACTGATCTGGTCAAGGCCATTTCAACCGTAACAGTCTTTGGATTAGTGATTTATCTATTGACCACATTACCTCCTTTGTATTGTGCAGTTATTTGATGAATCGCATTTGTTGGATGTTAGGAAGAAGGAATATCTACACTAAGGACTGGTTTAACAGTTTTTACTTGCTAGACCGACTAGGTGTGTGGCACTGTCACAATTCTAAATTTTTATTGAAATCATATAGCGAACAGAATGCCAGTGGATTCTTATGTGTCGTATGATACAGGCTTTTTAAATTATTTTGCATATCTAATTTTGCACAACAGCAGATGGATTCTAAATACGAAAACTTTACAGAGAAGTCATCCCATAATGGAACCTACGTCTTCTTATTGGTCGTCAACGCCTGTATGGGTTCCTTCTTCTTTGGATATACTTTGGGAGTGTTCAATCCAATTCAAAAATATATCCAAACCAACGTGTACCCTGACATCCCAACCTGGCTACTTTATTTCGCCACCTCCTTGGTTCCTCTAGGTGCAGGTATCGGTGCTGTCACATCTGGAAGTATTTCCAGTAACTTTGGAAGAAAGAAGGCAATGATTATAACTGATCTTATTGCTGCAGTTGGAGTTGCCGTTCAGTTACTCAACTCCCAGTACTTACTGGTTCTTGGAAGACTGATCTGTGGTTACTGCGTCGGTCTTAACAGTGCTTTGGTCCCAACCTATGTTTCTGAAGTCTCCCCTGTCAAGGTTAAGGGACTCATGGGAACCTTCAATCAGCTCTTCATCTGTATTGGTGTCCTTATCGCCTTCTTCTTGGGATTCGGACTTCCCAAAGGAGAAGATAATTCAGGCAGCCAATACTGGAGATTTATGCTTGGACTTCCTTTAGCCACACTCGCATTGAGGACTTTCCTTCTAACAACAGTCTTCAACTTGGATACTCCTAAGTACTTGATCATGAACGACAAACCCAAAGAAGCCCGCAAAATCTTAGAAAAGATCTATGGCAGCCAAGCTGATGAACAACAATCTCTTTTACAAAAAGAAAAAGACTCTCAAGATGGACAAAGCAAGGTGACTGTTAAGGACCTTTTCTCCCCCAGATATAAGAAGAGATTCATTGCTGGTGCTGGTCTTTCTATGTTGCAACAACTTTCTGGAATTAATGCCATCATCTTCTTCTCCACAGCCATCTTCGAGAACCAAGCAAACGGTAACGAGAATCTCCCCACCATTTATACTGCCATTGTTGGTATTGTCAACGTTCTTTCTGCTCTCGCAGCTGGTCCTATCGTCACAAAAGCCGGAAGAAAAGCCATTCTCAGTACAGGAACTATTCTTTGCGGTATTACCCTTGCTGGCTTTGGTATTCTTAGTTCCATGACTAATGATAAATCTCCCCTGCTTCCTTACTTCATTTTCGCTTATATGGTGGCTTTCGGATTCTCTTTGGGACCCGTTGTCTGGCTCTATATTCCCGAGGTATTGCCAGATGCTGGTGTTTCAATCGCCGTTCTTCTTAACTGGGTTGTTGCCTTTATGGTCGCTCAAGGTTTCCCCACCTTACAAGAATTTGCTGGAACTGGTATTAGTTTCATTTTATTTGCTGCCTTCTGTGCTTTGGGAATTGTATTCATTGGAACCTATGTTAAGGAAACCAAAGGAAAGACAGATGCTGAAATCACTGCCATGTTCAGTGGGGATAAGAATATTGATGACTCAAATCAATCTTTGACAGAAGCTTAACATTTTATAAAAGATGAGTTACGTAAGTACATGGATCAATATTAGTAAACCTTGAATCGAGTTATGATGGTAACTATGATTTCTATTTAAAGAACCTTTCTACTGAATTATTTTTTAGTAATTGTAGATGCTTCAAAGTCAGATCTCAGAGAAAGCCTTTCATAGACTGTAACAGTGGCTTTCGATGCTTATATTTTGTTATAAGATAGTGATTATTGATACCAGAATAAATGCCTTAATCAAAGATTTATTCGTGAGAAAAAATCTTGCCTATAATTTTGCTTCCAAAATGAATAATATTTTTCCTAGATTTCAAAGAGTAGAGATTTTACAATCTGATGAGCAAGCAGTTGGAGCTTCTCTCAGAAGATCCTATGCCAAGAAGGTTGACCTCTCATATATAGTAACAAAATCTCTGGGAGTAACAGAACTCTTAAAGACACACCGACTTAAAACTTTAACTCATTTTTCCATATCAGGATTGTCTCATTCAAACTTTGGTCCTGTTTTTCAGAAGCTAAAGAGGCTACCATCGAATCTAAGGTCATTTTCCCTTATCACAGATCAGAAGGATATAGATATCCCAACTTTTCGAAAGATTCTCAAAAAGCATAAGAGTTTATCCCAAATTACCCTCAAGATTAACTTCCTCCTGGAGCTCGCCCTAAATTATCCAGCTTTCATCTCCAACCTCAAATATCTCCAAAGAGCAACCACAATCCGATTAGACCATGCTTATTATTTTGCTAATTTTGGAAATGGTGAGCAAGATCGCTTTGACTTGACAACATCAGTCCCAATTTTAGAGCGTTCTCTGGCAAGACTAAAACATCTAAGAGTGTTGGAGCTTGAAAATTTCCCAATAGAGGATATTGAGACTCATAAGTCGTTCTTAAATTTTTTGAGAAAAAGGACCAAAGTGATAAATTGTGGAGTTAAGTGGAATGGAATTGATTTGGTTACAGAGGATCAAGATATGGTTCAAAGAAAGACCCTGGAATGTGAATTTGTTAAGAAGAATAGTCGTTTGTCAGCTATTGATATATCATTGACTGGGATAATAGGTTCTTTTGGAAATTCAATTTTAAGAATTCTTTCTGATTCAATAACTGAGACTCCTTCAAACATAATAAAAATGAACCTAGTTCTACAAATAAACAGAGGAGAGTGTCCAGCCAATTTCTATAAAATGTTTAAGAACTTAAGGAACTTGAAACAGCTTAATTTAAAGATTATGGGCTTTGAGGAAACAAAAGATCAGTATGTTTTCCAGGAAATTGCAAAATCAGTTGGCACTATGCATAATCTGGAATTTCTTGAGTTTTATTTTTCTAATGCAGTCGCTGATTCTCCAGGATTTTTAGAGTCTCTAAAGACTTCTATTTCTCAGCTTGGAAAACTAAAGTATCTAGATATGAAAATGTGGTCTTCAGAAAGTGCAGGATATCTTCCTCTATTAGGATCTATCTCTTTTATACCCAAGCTAATAAAATTAGTTTTGTTTATTCGAATAGCTCTTCCGGACATAAATATTCTGACTAGTGTATTTAAACATCAGAACGAGCTAAGACATTTGAGGGTTAGTGTGTATAAGTTCTGGGAAATATCCCAGCCAGAAGATAGAGAGAGGCTAGAAGAACTATTCAATTCTATCAAGAATATCAAGTCATTGCTCATTTTATATTTGGCTTATTCAGCTTCAATTGATCTCAAGCTAGACCTTCTCCAGAAGACAATATTACTTGATATACCAGAAACTACAGTGGATTCGAAGATTCATACCTTTACTGAAGTAGATTTTCAAAAGTTATTTCAAGTATTTAGCCTGACTAAAAGGATGAGGAAATATCAGTTTGAAGCTGATATTGACTTATCTCCTGAGCAATTTGCTCAGGTGTGTCTTGACAATTTCAAGGAGGAGCCCAGGAAAATTAAATTGACACTCTTTTCGAAAACCTCGGGGAAGTACCTACAATATGGGTATCTATAAATTTTTCAGAAAGCTACGAATAAAAACTACTCCATTTCCAATTATTAAATACGCTAAGATTAGGCTCTAAGTGTTGTATATTCAATGATAATTCATAATTAATAGAAGCTATATTACAGAAGATAGTAAATTCAGACTCTAAATCATTCTCTTAAAGATGATAGCTAATTACTAATAATTAAGGAAGTACCGTTTCTGGCTCTGATAGTGGCCAGCAGTCTTAGATTATTTACGGTTAGGTGCTAAATCGGGTTTAATAAATATGTTTCTAATAATTAGCTAGCTAGATCAAATCTTCAATAGAATCAAATATAGTAATAAGGATTCTCGTTCTATCATGGGTAACAACATCGAAGCAATTGCTGATGACTACTACAACCTTGGAAAATACGAGAAGTCTCTTTCAATTTACCAACGAATCCTGGACAATTTAATGGCAAAATCCAAAGACAGTCGCAAAATTGCAATGATTATGAACAAGATTGCCGATACTAAATGCAGATTAGGATTTCCCCGGGATGGATTGAAGCTTCATCAGCAATTGTTAGAAATACTAATGAAGAATGATGGTGAAGGGAGTCTTGATGTTGCAATCACTTACAACTGTATTGGGGTGGCTTATCACGAAGAACAGGCCTTGCATTTCCTTATGAAATCCCAAGAAATTCTCCTCAAGAATCACAGTTCTGAGGAAGAACTAATCGCAGCCAATTATTACGATATTGCTCAGGTTCTAAAGGTCAAAGGAGAGCCCCAAAGGGCCCTCTCATATTACCAACAGGCTATTGAGATAGCAAGGAAACATAAGAAAAGAGGAAGCAAGACTTTGCTGGCTTCTTCATTACATGGACTTGGAAATATTTATATTGATTTGATGAATTTAAATGAAGCAAAAACTTCACTAAAAGAGTCACTTAACATCCGTATAAGCCTCTATGGCAATAAGCATCATGAGGTAGCTAAGGTCTTGTGCAGTCTGGGTATTGTTGCTTACCTTGAAGGAAATTATGTAGAAGCATTAGACTATCATAAAAAGGGTCTTGAGATTAGAATTAATACACATGGAGAGTCCCATTCTGAAGTTGCTCGAAGCCACCAGCATATTGCCATGGTCTACTCTGAGTTGAAGAACTACCAAGATGCTCTTAAAAACTACAAGAAGAGTCTTGAAATCTACGAAGCTAATAAGATCAAGACTGTCGATGTAGCTAACAATTGTAAAAGCTTAGGGGAATTGTACTTTACTCAAAAGAAATATCATGAAGCTATGGGCTATTATATCAAAGGGTTTGAGCTATTCTCTAATTTGAGAAGGCCAGGTTATTTAACTTTGGAGACTTTTGAGTGTAGTTCACAGATTGCTAAGCTTTTCCAAATTCAAGAGAATTACACAGAAACCATCCATTACCTCACCGTATGCCTTGAGCTCGCAGAAACGGAAAAGAGGAAGAAAGAAGCTCAAGAAATAATTCTTAAAATGATTCATGTTTATGAACTTCAGAACGACTTCACATCAGTAGAAAGATTGAGCTCCAAGCTCAAACAAATCTGATAAGAGGACTTAATAATATTCTGTTGCGTTTTTTTTAATGTCATAAATATCTTTTTTATTAATGATTCGAAGAAAGTTAGATATTTTTTTTATTTTCTTTCAAGTACACTACATTAAGTAATCGCTAAAGTTCAATTGGTTACACAGTCCTAAATTTCGAGATAAGAAGTTGACTTAGTCATCGTGCTACATATGGTAATCAAGATGTTACTGCCAAAGTTCAAAGCCTTGTCAAGAATAATGTTCTCACAGTTGCTACTGAAAACAGTGTCTTTGGCGATCCTTGGTACGGAATTGTTAAGACTCTGGCTATTGTTTATCAATATGGGAACCAAGAACCTCAAATCGCTATTGCCACAGAACACTCAACTATTAACATTAGGGGCTAAGATCCAGACATCTAATCTATATATATGAAGTAGAGATTTATATGCAAGCCCTATGAATCATTGATAGTCTATATATAATAATCTACTTGATGGAGCACACTATTGATCAGTAATCTTATGATCTTAGATAGCTCTGCATACTAAAATTGGGTTATCTTGTTGATAAAAATTGAATTGGATATAATCCACGGGTTGAAATTAAAAAAAAATATATATATCATCTTCCATTCACTAGATAGTTAAGATTTAACATCATGTATCTCTGCTTCAAAGATCTTCAGCATTGAAATAATGAATCATGAAAATCAAAGAAAATGTCCTTTAGAAAGTTCTGTTGATTTTAAAAGCATAAACATTTTTTTCTTATTTTGAAAAATTTAATCAACTTAAGCTTGAATGCTAAATCGTAGCGTTCACAAGAACTGAGTGGCTAGGCCATCTCTCCGAAAACTTACTGATGAATATTTATGATTGTTCCATACTCACTCTCTTTATTACTGATATAATTCAATCAAAAAGTCTTCAACTTTTTTGTTCGGGAGTGACCTAGCGCTTAATTATCAGCTCGTTTACCTTCTAACATCTCATTTAAGGAAATGCTACTATAAGGATTTCATCATTTGCTGAGTGAAATATTATGAGAAAGTTGTTAATATTGTTTATTATTTACAAAGAAGGTTTACTATAATATTTAGTAAACAATGGGAATAAAGAAAATCTCAACATTCAAAACAATTAAATATCTAAACCTTCAACTTGAGTTCGGCAGACAGGACATTCAGCTTTCCTTGTCATCCACTCAATAAGGCAGTAAATATGAAATTTATGACCACATTTCGTTTTAAATATTTTCCCTTCTTTTTGCTTTAAAGTATCCGCAATTGCTTTAGTTTGAAGACTAGGCTCACTTTCAGGATTTTGATTTAAATTTTGCAAGCAAATTGAACAGATAGCATCACAATTAGCTTCAATGTCTGTAGTCATCTCGACTAGAACTCCATATCTATTAGGCAAGCGAGTGTGCCAACGTTCAGGGATAAAGAATCTAGGGCCCTTACTATGCTGCAAATGGAGAACTATTATTTGGCTGAAGAAAATCCCAATAAATTGGTAACAAAATTTTGGTGAATAATATGTCCCTAATACATTATCCTCAACTCCTCTGAAGTACAATATGAAAAGGAAAGTTATGCAGCTTCCGACTAGTTCCCTGTATTTTGGAAAAGCCACCAAGTCACTCTGGAGTACATTTTTAATTATCTGAGGGACGAAGCAGCAGGACATCAGTAATTTTGCAAAGTCAAAGATGACAAATAAATACACAATAATTAGTAGGACCACGCCAGTCAATAGTGAGATGCATAATCCTCCACAAAATCCATATCTGGACATACTGCCATCTCTCTTGGCAACAATTTCCCATAATGTCAAATCAGAACATAATATTCCCAGCCAGAAAATAAATAAAATAGGTACCTGAGCTAAAGACTCGTACTTGAGTAAACTGGGTCTCAGATACCCTGTCACCAAGGACAAATTCCACAAAAAGATTAGACCTGCAGTCATGCTAGAAAGTTTATCTCCAGGAACATTGGGATCTGTCATGGACCAGATCAGGCGGATGGTAAAATAGACCTTGACAAGAGAAATAGCAACCACAGAGATGTAATATGTCCAGGTGGGCTTCCCAGATTCAGTGGCCATTACAGATCCTGTATATTCAACAACAACTGAGCAGTCTCCTTCTTGACAAAATTCAAAATCTGAATATACTTTTAGTGTGATTGTTATATTCCCAAGATCGGTTGCATACACTATTCCCTTCTCATTGTTCTGCAACACATTTGTGAAATCGAATTCCAAACTCACATTGTTCTTGTAATACAAAGGAAAAATATACTGATTATAAAATTCAATTTCTGCTTCTCTGATGCTAGTATTATACCTATCCTCTTGCCAGGAATCAGTTGAATTTATGGCTAAGTCCAATAGTGTAAAATTAAAATTTGAAAATTCCTCATACATTCCGTCAAACAAACTAAAGGAAGCACCAAACGTGTCAGGAGAGTCTTCAGTGTAAAGAAATTTTGCAAGCAACTTCCCTTCTTTTTCCTTCATGATAGGCATTTGGGTTTTTGTATTAGGTTCTTCTTGGATCTTTCTCCAAGTTCCAGAAAAGTGATAATCGTAGTTTGCCAGGATCTTGATGACGGTCTGAATCTTATTAATTTTATCATTCAGCTCTTGGGACTCTATTTGACCTAGACAGAAGCCCAGAAGCGTCAGAAATAAAACTAAATTTGGTAAACACATAATTGTAAATTATTTATTATGGTTCGACTCGAAATCTCTTTGATCATAAGGGTTTGCCCCATAGGTACCTCGAATAGACTTCTTTAGAGCTTCCAAGATTGTTAAGATACTCATGAATAATGCCACTAATAGTAGCAATCATTTCTTGGACTAGCAGAATGAGAGTCTGTAAGTACATAAGCATGAAATGTACATTACCTATCTATATAGGTTGATAGAAATTCCTGTAGGTTTAGTTTTCTCCCTAAAATTATTGTGTTAGTCACATATAAATTTATTAATAGCTAAAATGCTGAGCAAGCTCACAAGATGCATCTGTTTCAGCAATTCTGGAGCTAGCAAGGAGGATATTAATGAATTTGAGGTTCCCATCGAAAAGATCACCTTACCACAAGGTGTTGACATGACTTCCAAAGAAGAATTTAATACCAAATCACCACAAAGTGTCCATTCTGTTACTAATTCAACAAGAATTGCCTTAAAGACTACTAGTACAGCTGCAAAGTATATCCCATCAAGTCCCAAAGGATTGTTTGAGTTAGCGTGCCAGTTTCATAAAGAGGGAAGAATAGAGGACGCCTTCAATCATTACAAAACTTGTCTTGATCAGGTGTTACGTGACTCTGGACCAAAAACCGAACAGGCTGCTAAATGCTATCTACAGTTAGGTTTGATCTGCGAGGAGTTGGATAGATACGAAGAAGCAAGTACCCACTATAAAAAGGCCCTGCAAACTCGTATAATGCTACATGGGGATGCCCATAGCGAGGTTTCGTCAGTTTGTATAACCTTTGGAGATTTCTATGAGAAATGTGGTCTTTATGATAAAGCTCTTACCATGTACAATAAGGCACTTACGTCATACCTAAAAATTAATTTTGATGATAAGAAAGCTCTTGCAACTCTATACGACAAAATTGGATCTATTTTAGACCTTCAAGGCCAGATCTATCAAGCCTTCAGACATTTTGAGAAGGCCTTAAATTT
>Ga0065720_1021060_pt1 | contig 11669 bp, 9 predicted proteins | sample Thericmetagenome_FD_59107 | JGI IMG/M metagenome (GOLD analysis project Ga0065720, IMG submission 59107) | Thermophilic microbial communities from the Joint Bioenergy Institute, California, USA of rice/straw/compost enrichment - eDNA_2 v2... | ecosystem: Engineered > Solid waste > Grass >... | reverse complement strand
CCGACCTGGCGCGCGGCGCCGCGCTGCTCGGCACCGGCGGGGGCGGCGACCCGTACATCGGCCGCCTCCTCGTCGACCAGGCGCTCCGCGAGACCGGCCGGACGATCACCCTGCTCGACCCGGACGAGGTCGACGACGACGCGTTCGTCATCCCGACCGCGCAGATGGGCGCCCCGACGGTGATGGTGGAGAAGATCCCGCGCGGCGACGAGATCGTCACCGCGCTGCGCGCCCTCGAACGCCACCTCGGCCGCCGCGCCGACGCCACCATGCCGATCGAGTGCGGCGGCATCAACTCGATGATGCCGCTGCTCGTCGCCGCCCGCACCGGCCTGCCCGTGGTGGACGCCGACGGCATGGGCCGCGCCTTCCCCGAGCTGCAGATGGAGACGTTCTCGGTGTACGGCGTGCCCGGCTCGCCGCTCGCCATCGGCGGCGAGAACGGCGAGACCGTGATCATCGACACCGGGGCGGACAACAAGCGCATGGAGTGGCTCGCCCGCGGGATCACGATCCGGCTCGGCGGCGTGGCGCACATCGCCGAGTACTCGATGACCGGGGCCGAGGTGAAACGCACCGCCGTACCGAACACGCTCACCCTCGGCCTGCGCGTCGGCCGCGCGCTGCGCACCGCCCGCGCCGAGCACCGCGACCCGGTCGCCGCGCTCGCCGCCACCATGGCCGACACCCTGTACGACAAGGTCCGGGTGCTGTTCCGCGGCAAGGTCGTCGACGTGGAGCGCCGCACCGAGGCGGGCTTCGCCCGCGGGCACGCCACCCTCGCCGCGTTCGACGGCGACGCCAAGCTGGAGCTCACCTTCCAGAACGAGCACCTGGTGGCGCGCGTCGACGGCGAGGTGCGCTGCGTCGTCCCCGACCTCATCTGCGTGCTCGACGCCGACAACGCCGAGCCGATCACCACCGAGGGCCTCCGGTACGGCCAGCGCGCCGTCGTGGTCGGCATCAGCACCCCCGCGCTGATGCGCAGCCCCGAGGCGCTCGCGGTGTTCGGCCCCCGCGCCTTCGGCCTCGACGTGGACTTTCGCCCGGTCGAGGAGCTGGTGCCGGGCTGAGACCCCGGCCCGTCATCCCGGTGGATTCCGGGCCGGGATGGCGGGCCGGTCACGGACGGGCGGGAGCCGGGCGCCGTGGCCGGTCCTCGCGTGGCTGCGGGCCGCCCGGCGGGCCGCACGGCCGCCGTGCGCCGGAACCCGCGGCACCGGTCCGGGCCGGCCGGAGACCGGGCCGCCGGCCGCCCGCGCGGCCGGGATCGTCGCGCCGGGCACGGCCCCGGCCGAGGCCCGGCGACTCGCCGGCGGGGTGCCCGCGCGCGGAACGGCGGTGCCCGGGTGCGGAGCATCCGGCGCGGCGTGCCAGGCTGGGCAGATGGTGATGCGACTCGGCCCCGCCGAGGTCGATGACCTGGCGAGAGGCGCCGCGCTGCTCGGCTCCGGCGGTGGCGGCCAGACCGACCTGGCCGCCCGCGTGCTGCGCCGCGCGCTCGCCGCCGGGCCGATCACGCTGCTCGCGGCCGAGGACGTCGACCCGGACGGGTACGTGGTGCCGGTCGGGCTCGTCGGCGCGGTGTCGGTGTTCACCGAGCGGCTGCCGTCCGGCGGGGAGTGGCCGCCGGTGCTCGCCGCGACCCTGGAGCGCACCCGCGTCGACCCGGCCGGGGTGATCGCGATCGAGGTCGGCGGGGTGAACGGCATCGTCGTCTTCGTCGCCGCGGCCGAGCTCGGGCTCCCGGTGGTCGACGCCGACCTGCAGGGCCGGGCGCTGCCCCGGCTCGACCAGATGTCCGTGGCCGCGCTCGGCGAGCCGATCACCCCGCTCGCGATCGGCGACGCCGCCGGGCGCATCCTCATCCTCGACGGGCTCTCCTCCCCGGCGAGCGAGCGGGTGATCCGCTCGGCGCTGAGCGAGTTCGGCGGCTGGGCGGCGATCGCGCTGCGCCCGATCCGGGTCGCCGACCTCGCCCGGCTCACCATCCTCGGCTCGCTCAGCCGCGCGCTGTGGCTCGGCGCCCGGCACGCCGCGTGGCACCGCAGCGCCGACCCGCACGAGATGGCCGCCGCGCTCGGCGCCCGGGTGCTCGTCGCGGGCCGGGTCATGGAGGTGGTACGGCACCGCGCCACCGCCGGGTTCGGCCGCGGCTCGGTGATCATCCGGGCGCATCGCGGCGGCGGCCTGCTGCGCCTGGAGATGGAGAACGAGTACCTGCTCGCCCTCGCCGACGGCCGCCCGGTCGCGTCCACCCCCGACATCCTGTGCGTGGTCGACCGCGCCACCGGGGCCCCGGTGCCCTGCGACACGGTACGGGGCGGGCTCGACGTGGTCGCCTTCCACCTGCCCGGCCCGGCGTTCTGGTGGCGGCCCCCGGCCACCGCCGCGGTCGCGCCGCGCGCCTTCGGCCTCGACATCGACCCGATCCGCCTGGACGCACCGCCGGAGGAGCCATGACCGCCGAACCCGCGCCCAGCCTGCGGGAGCTGCTCGGCTACCCGCCGCTCGCCGCCGCGGTGAGCCTCACCGGCGACGAGGACCTCGACCGGCGGGTCACCGGCATCACGCTCGTCGACCCGGCCGGGACCGGGCCGGTGCGGGCCGGGGAGATCGCGTTGTGCGCGGCCGTACCGGACGGGTACCTGAGCGACTGGCGGGTGGACGCGACGATCCGGCGGCTGCACGACCAGCGGGCGGCCGCGTTCGCCGTGCCGCTGCCGCGGGCGGGGGAGGAGGGGCTGCTCGACGGCAGCCGCAGGCTCGCCCGGCACCTGGGGCTGCCGGTGCTCGGCGTCGGCGCCGACCCGCTGCGCTGGGCGGGGGAGGCGACCGCGTTCCTGCACGCCTCCGCCGTGGCCGCGGCCGAGCTGCTGCGCCGGGCGCACCGGGCGCTCACCGGGGCGCCGCTCAGCCCGCCGGAGGTGGCCCGGGCGCTCGCCCGGATCCTCGACCGGCCGGTCGCGGTCTTCGGCCCGGACGGGACGCCGATCACCGAGTCGTTCGGCCCGCCGCCCGGGTTCGACCCGTACCTGGCGGTGGCGCAGACGATCGTCGCCGACGGCGAGACCACCGTGGCGGTGCCGGTCCCGGCCACCACGGGCGCCGCCGTCGACCTGTGGCTCGCCGCCGCGCTCGGGCCCGCCCCGGCCGCGTGGGCGCGGGCCGCCGGGGACGCGCTGCGCGCCGGGACGCTCGCCGTACAGCGGTATCAGGCGACCCGGCGGGTCGTGCTGGAACGGGACGCCCGGCTGCGCGCGAGCCTCTTCGGCGACCTGCTGGAGGGGCGGCTCGGCCCCGGGCACGGCGCGCGGCGGGACGCCGCGGAGATCGGCTGGCGGCTCGACGGCTGGCACGTCGCCTTCCACATCGCCGCGCTCGGCCAGGTGGACCTGCTGCGGCACACCGACGCGGTCGCCGCGGCGCTCGCCGCCGAGGGGATCGAGGCGACCCTGGTGGAACGCGGCGACGGCTGGTCCGGGTGGACGACCGCCCGCGTCGAGCCGGACCAGGACGCCGGGCGGGACCTGCTCGCCGCGCTGCGCAAGGTACGGCGCCGCCTCGCGGGCCGGTTCGACTGCGCGATCGGCGTCGGCCGCGCGCACCCCGACGCGCCCGGCCTCACCCGCAGCCTCGCCGAGGCGTGGGACGCCTCCCGGCTGGCGCGGGGCAGGCCGCAGACCGGGCGTCTGGTGCACATCGACCGGCTCGGCCTCGCCCAGCTGCTCACCGCGTGGGCGAGCAGTGAGACGTTCGCGCCCGCCGCCACCCGGCTGCTGGAGCCCCTGCAGTCGCAGGCCGGGGACCTGCTCGGCACGCTCGCCGCCTACCTCGACTCCGGCGGCTCGGTCGCGGAGGCCGCGGCGGTGCTCGGCGTGCACCGCAACACGGTCGCGGCCCGGCTGCGCCGCGTCGAGGAGCTGCTCACCGTCGACCTGAACAACCCCGACGACCGGCTCGCGCTGCACCTCGCCTGCCGGGTCACCGCCGACCGGTCCACCGCCACCTGAGGCGCCTCAGGCCTGGGGCTCGGTCACGCGACGGGGACGGTGATCGAGCCGACGGCGCGGCCGCCGAGCTCGGCGGTGAGGGTCCAGCAGCCCTCGCGGGGCACGTTCACGATGCTGGGGTACGAGTTCGGTTGGTCGGCCCGCTGGACCTCCTGGGTGAAGCCGCCCCCGCGGGCCTCGGTGCCGCGGATGGTGAGCGGCCCGTCCGCGTCGCGGATCATCCACAGGATCTTGGTGCTCCTGCCGTCGGGCATCGTGCCGCCCGGGGCCATCGTCGCGTCGCCGCCGGCGGCGTAGAAGAGCACGGCGGCGAACCGGTCGTCCCCCATCCACGGCGGCGGGGCGGCCGGGTCGGTGAACCCGATGCCGAGCCCGGCGGGCAGCCGGTCGGTGCGTACCGGGGTCACCGGGCACGAGGACGAACCGGCCGCGGACCGCGACGCGGCCGGTGGGGACGCCGTCGCCTCGGCCGCGGCGGACGGTGACGCGGCAGGCCGGGCGGCGGGTGGCCGGCTCGCCTCCGGGGCCGGCGGGGCGGAGCCGCAGGCGGCCGGCGCGAGCAGCGCGAGTGAGCACAACAGGGGCGCGGCGGCCCTCAGGAGTTTCGGCATCACTTCCTGCTAGCGCATCGCGGCGTCGCGGTCAATACCTGTGATCGGCTCCGGGGGCGGGGCGCGGTGCCGGTGCACAACCCCCGCGGACATGCCGGCGGTTCCGCCCCGGGGCCTGCCGGGAGCCTCGGGGCGGCTCGGCGTCGGCGGTCGGCGGCCCGGCGTCGGCGGTCGCGCCCGCCCCCTGCCGGGAAATCACGCGTGCGGCGGCACGACGGATTTCATGTGGCGCATGCGGCGGTGAGCGGGAAATCCTTGGCGAAGAAGGCGGACGGGCTCGAAAAACAAGGGACCCAAAAGGTCGCGGGCCTCGCGCCGGGCGGGCGGCCGTCACTCCGCGTCGCCGGTCGTGCGCGGCGCCCTACGGGGTAATTCACGGTGTTCGCCGTGGGGGCCCGTTTTACATGGCGGAGCGGGGCCCTAGTCTCTCCATGAACGAAATTGTCAGTATCGCTCGACGGGCAAGGAGCCTCCCCGATGTCGTTGCCGCAATCGCATGACTACCTGTTCACCTCGGAGTCGGTCACAGAGGGACACCCCGACAAGATCGCTGACGCGGTGTCGGACGCGGTGCTCGACGCCGCGCTCGCCAACGATCCGAACTCCCGTGTGGCATGCGAGACGTTGGTCACCACGGGCATGGTGGTGCTCGCCGGTGAGATCACCACGCCGGTGCAGCTCGACTACACGCAGATCGTCCGGGACACGATCGTCCGGATCGGCTACGACAGGGGAGAGTACGGCTTCGACGGCAACCACTGCGCGGTGCTGGTCGCCCTCGACAAGCAGTCGCCGGACATCGCGCAGGGCGTGGACCAGGCCCACGAGCACCGGGACAAGCTCTCCGACGACGAGCTGGACAAGGCCGGGGCGGGCGACCAGGGCATGATGTTCGGCTACGCCACCGACGAGACGCCCGAGCTGATGCCGATGCCGATCGCGCTCGCCCACCGGCTGTCGCGGCGGCTCGCCGAGGTACGCAAGGACGGCACGCTGCCGTACCTGCGGCCGGACGGCAAGACCCAGGTGACGATCCGGTACGTGGACAACACCCCGGTGGCGGTGGAGCGCGTGCTCATCTCCACCCAGCACGCCGAGGACGCGACGAACGAGCGGATCCGCGAGGACCTGTGGCAGCACGTGGTCACCGCGGCCCTGCCGTCCGGGTTCTACGACGCCGACACGCTCAAGGCCGAGCTGCTGGTGAACCCGACCGGCCGGTTCGTGATCGGCGGCCCGGTGGGCGACGCGGGCCTCACCGGACGCAAGATCATCGTGGACACGTACGGCGGGTACGCCCGGCACGGCGGCGGCGCGTTCTCCGGCAAGGACCCGTCCAAGGTGGACCGGTCGGCCGCGTACGCGGTGCGGCACGTGGCGAAGAACGTGGTGGCGGCGGGCCTCGCGAAGCGGTGCGAGGTGCAGGTCGCGTACGCGATCGGCGTGGCGCGGCCGGTGTCGCTGCTGATCGACACCTTCGGCACCGAGCGGGTGAGCCCCAAGCTGATCGAGCGGCTGGTGAAGGAGCACTTCGACCTGCGCCCGGCGGCCTTCCGCAGCCGGCTCGACCTGCACCGGCCGATCTACTCGCCCACCGCCGCCTACGGCCACTTCGGGCGGACCGACATCGACCTGCCGTGGGAGCGCACCGACCTCGCCGACACGCTGCGCGAGGCCGCGGGCCTGTCCGCCGACGCCGCACCCGCCACGGCCTGAGGCGCGGCCGGGCCCATCGGGCCTGACGCGGCGAACGGGCCGGACGACCCGGGACAGGGGCGGGGCCGGCCTCGTGCCCCTGTCGGCCGCCGGCCCGCGGGCGGGGGCGCGGACGCTCCGGCCGTACGGCCTACCGCCGTCGGCCGCGATCAGCCGTGCCCTCGTCCGGCCTCCGGCAGACCGGACGCGGGCCGCCGGGCGCCCGGCGAGCGGGGCCGCGATGAGCCGGATCGGCGGCGGCGTCCACCCCGTCACCTCGGCTCCGCACGCCCCTGGCCAGGCGGCCGGCCCTCGCCTGGGGCCAGGCCGTACCGATGCGGGGCCGTACCGATCAGGCGGTGCCGAAGCGGGCGGCGAACGCGGCCCGGTTCACCGAGTTCTCGGTGCGGTCCCACACGGCGAACACCACCCGGTCGAAAACGGCGGCGAACCTGCCGTCACCGGTGAGATGACGGTGGAACGCCTCCGCCACCTGGTGCGGGTCGTTCCGGAACACGCCGCACCCCCAGGCCCCGAGGACGAGCCGCCGGGCTCCGTGGTGGGCGGCGACGGCGAGCACGCGTTCCGCCCGTTCGGCGAGCACGTGCGGGATGCGGTCCCGCAGGCCCGGGTCACGCCGCAGCGCCGCCCCGGCGTTCGGGGCGGCCGAGGTCAGGAACGACACCCGGTACGGCTCGGCCAGCAGCCGACCGTCCTCGCCGCGATGCACCGGCACGTCCGGCGACCAGATCACCCGGTGGCTGTAGAGCAGGTCGGCCGAGGCGCGGTGCGCGGCGTAGTAGTCCTGGGCCCGCAGCAGGCACGGGTAGAGCAGCGAGTGCCGGCACAGGTCCTCCTCCTGCGCCCTGGCGCCGCCCAGGTAGCCACCGCCCGGGTTGCGGGCGGAGGCGAAGTTCAGCACCGCGATCCGCGCGTCGCCGTCGCGGTGCAGCCGCCGCGCGCATCCCAGGCTCGTCTCCGCGGTCACCTCGATGACCGTCCGGCGGCCGGGGACGGGTTCGGGCAGGTCGAGGCGGCCCTCGGGCGGGTGGCTCACCGTGCCGGAGATCGCCGCGTCGAGCGCGGGCCGGATCACGACCACGGTGCCGTCGTCAGCCGTGTACTCGCCCTTCTCGATGATCTCGGCGTTCCCGGCGGCGATCCCGCGCAGTCTCGCGCTCATGGCTGCGGAGCATAGATCGCCAGGGCGTCATGGGGCCAACCTTTCATGCCGTACCTCGATGCGATCCGGTATGGGAAATGCTGTTTCCAGACGGGGGCAATTTAGGGGTGGATTGGCCGAAATGTCCGTATCGGTGCGGCGATCGGGGAGATGTCTAATGGTTGAAACGCCCCACCCGATCCTGTTCACGCCCGGGAATGCGGTGCGGCCCGCCGTACGACCCGGGTTGTACGGCGGGCCGCGTGTCCTGGCCGGATACCGCGCCGGTGGTACGGCCGGACCCGACCACCGGAGGAGCCGGCGCCCGGTCCGGCCGCCTAACGTTGGCATGTGGACGAGCGCAGGACGGACATCCTCATCGCGGCGGGCGTGCTGACGCTGTGCGTCGCGGGCACCTACGGCCGGCTGTCCGCCTCGGGGCTCGTCGAACGGCCGATGGACCCCGCCGGGCTGCTGCTGCTCACGGTGCCGTCGATCGCGCTCGCCTGGCGGCGGGTGGCGCCGGTGCCGGTGGGGCTGGTCGCCGTGGCCTGCTGCGTGGCCTACTACGTGCTGCACTACCCGGGGATCTTCGCGGCCGCCCCCGCCCTGGTCGCCGTGTACACCGCCGCGAACCTCGGCCTGCGGAGCGTGGCGATCGGCTTCGCCGTCGTGCTGCTCGCCGGGGTCGGCGTGCCGGTCGCGCTCGCCGAGCGGGACCCCGAGCCGGGCGGCATCATGATGATCAGCGGCTGGCTGGTCGCGACGGTGATCGCGGGGGAGGTGGTGCGCAACCGCCGCGCGTACGTGCGGGAGGTCGAACGGCGGATGGCCGAGGCCGAGCGCACCCGCGAGGAGGCCGCGCTGCGCCGGGCGGGCGAGGAGCGGCTGTGGATCGCGCAGGAGCTCCACGACACGCTCACCCACACCATCTCGGTGATCAACGTGCAGGCGTCCGTCGCGATCCACCTGCTCGACCGCAGGCCCGAGCAGGCGAGGGCGGCCCTCACCGCGATCCGCGACTCCGGCCAGGAGGCGATGCGCGAGCTCCGCGCCACCCTCGGCGTGCTCCGCCGGGTGGACGCCGACGGCGCCCCGATCGGCGTCGAAGGGCTGCCCCGCCTCGCCGCCCGGGCCGAGGCGGCGGGCATCCCGGTCGAGCTCACCGTGCTCGGCGAGCCGCGCCCGCTGCCGCCGCAGGCCGACCGCGCCGCCTACCGCATCGTCCAGGAGGCGCTCACGAACGTGCTCCGGCACGCCGGGCGCGCCTCGGTCCGGCTCACCGTCGAGTACGGCCCGGCCACGGTGACGCTGCGGGTCGAGGACGACGGCCTGCCGCCCGGCGCCGGGCCGGTCACGCCCGGCCTGGGGCTGATCGGCATGCGCGAGCGCGCGGTCGCCGCCGGCGGGTCGCTCACCGCCGGGCCGCGGGCCGAGGGAGGCTTCGCCGTACGGGCCGAGCTGCCGCTGGAGGACCGATGATCCGGGTGCTGCTCGCGGACGACCAGCCGCTGATCCGCGCCGGGTTCCGGGCCCTGCTCGAATCCGAGGCCGACATCGAGGTCGTCGGCGAGGCCGGAAACGGCGGCGAGGCCGTGGAGCTGTGCCGTACCCTCCGCCCCGACGTCGCCCTCCTCGACGTCCGCATGCCCCTGCTCGACGGCATCCAGGCCACCCGCCGCATCGGCGCCGACCCCGGGCTGGGCGGCGTACGCGTGGTGATCCTCACCAACTACGCCCTCGACGAGTACGTCTTCGCCGCGCTGCGGGCCGGCGCCGCGGGCTTCCTCGTCAAGGACACCGACCCGGTGGAGCTGCTGCGCTCGATCCGCGTGGTCGCCGCCGGCGAGGCCCTGCTGTCGCCCCAGGTCACCCGGCGGCTCATCGAGGAGTACGTCGCCACGCCGCCCCGGCCGGTCGCGGTGCGGGGCATGGAACGCCTCACCGACCGCGAACGCGAGGTCCTGCGGCTCGTCGCGCGCGGCCTGGCCAACGACGAGATCGCCGCCCACCTGGTGATCAGCCACGCCACGGCGAAGACCCACGTCAGCCGGATCATGACCAAGCTCGGGGCGCGGGACCGCGCCCAGCTGGTGGTCTTCGCGTACGAATCCGGCCTCGTCGTGCCGGGAGTCCGCTGACGGACGCCGGGCCGAGGGCCCAGCGGACGGTACGGCACCGCGAGGTACGGTCCGGCAGCACGACGGCGTGGGGCGGCCGGGCGCGCCGCGTCGACCGGCGGTGCACCGGCTCCGGGCCCGTGGACGCGGTCAGCGGCCGATCCTCCGCCGACCTGAGGAGAAGCCCCGGAGGCGGCGCCACCCGATCGGGTCGGTGCCGTGATAAATCCACATTTGGAATTGCATTGTGCGTGTTTTGTCCAGGTGCTCGGCGGCCTGCCGCAGTCCGCGAGCAAGCTTGGCGTAACCGCGATCGATTTCGCCGCGTCGGCGAATTAAGTTGCTTGCGTACCCGATCCTGAGGGTCTTTGCCCAGGTCACGACGGCGGCGGCGTCGTGACCTGTGGCGCGTTACGGGCAGAATCCGCGCGAAAGGTTCGGTCTATGGCGAGATACGGCTATCGCTGCGTGCGTTGTTCCGACATCGAGGCCGTCTTCCCGATCGGCACCGCACCCGCGACCGTGCCCTGCCCGCAATGCGGTGCGACCTCGACCCGCGTCTTCTCCGCGCCGATGCTGACCCGCACGCCGGCCGCCGTCGCGGCCCGCCTGGAGCGCGCCGAGCGCAGCGCGTTCGAGCCCGAGGTCGTCACCTCCCTGCCGCCGCGCCGTACCGGGCGCCCGGCGGCCCGCCACCCCGCCGTCAGCCGCCTGCCGCGCCCGTGACCGTCCCCGCGCCCGCGCCGAAAGGAGCCCAGCCGTGCCCGAGCTGATCTTCCCGCTCGACTCGTCCAAGAGGTTCACCGAACAGGAGAAAGTCGGCCACAACCGGTGGCACCCCGAGATCCCGCCGGTGGCGACGGTCAAGCCGGGCGACAGCTTCCGGGTGCACTGCCGGGAATGGTTCGACGGCGCGATCCACAACGACGACTCCGCCGAGGACGTCCGCGACGCCCCGCTCACCACGGTGCACGCGCTCAGCGGCCCGTTCGCCGTCGACGGCGCCGAGCCGGGCGACCTGCTCATCGTGGACATCCTCGACGTCGGCCCCATCCCGGGCGAGGACAGCGGCCCGCTCGCCGGCCAGGGCTGGGGCTACACCGGGATCTTCGCCAAGAAGAACGGCGGCGGCTTCCTCACCGACCAGTTCCCCGACGCCTACAAGGCGATCTGGGACTTCTCCGGCCAGGAGGCCACGTCCCGCCACATCCCGGCGGTGCGGTTCACCGGCATCGTCCACATCGGCCTCATGGGCACCGCCCCATCCGCGGAGCTGCTGGCGAAATGGAACCGGCGGGAGGCGGCACTGATCGCCACCGACCCGGACCGGGTGCCGCCGCTCGCCCTGCCGCCGGAGCCCCGGGACGCCATCCTCGGCTCGGTGCCCGCCTCCGAGTACGACCGGATCGCCCGCGAGGCCGCCCGCACCGCGCCGCCCCGGGAGAACGGCGGCAACCAGGACATCAAGAACCTCACCGCGGGCACCCGCGTCTTCTACCCGGTGTTCGTCCCCGGCGCGAACCTCTCCCTCGGCGACCTGCACTTCTCCCAGGGCGACGGCGAGATCACCTTCTGCGGGGCGATCGAGATGGGCGGCTTCGTCGACCTGCACGTCGACCTGATCAAGGGCGGCATGGAGAAGTACCACGTCGGCGAGAACACCATCTTCATGCCGGGCCGTACCGCGCCGCAGTACAGCGAGTGGCTCGCCTTCTCCGGGGTCTCCGTCACCCTCGACGGCGAGCAGCACTACCTCGACTCCCACCTGTCCTACCAGCGGGCCTGCCTGCACGCGATCAACTACCTCACCACGTTCGGCTACAGCCCCGAGCAGGCCTACCTGCTCCTCGGCGCCGCCCCGATCGAGGGCCGCCTCTCCGGGGTCGTGGACATCCCGAACTCCTGCGCCACCGTCTACCTGCCCACCGCCATCTTCGACTTCGACGTCCGCCCCGGATCCGGCACGCCGTACCGCATCCCGGAGGGCACGAGCGCGCCGCACGCCGCCTTCGCCTGACCCTCCCTCAGGTCATCTCGGGTCGGCTCACGGCCACGGCCGCCACCGGGC
>Ga0065720_1021059_pt1 | contig 11674 bp, 9 predicted proteins | sample Thericmetagenome_FD_59107 | JGI IMG/M metagenome (GOLD analysis project Ga0065720, IMG submission 59107) | Thermophilic microbial communities from the Joint Bioenergy Institute, California, USA of rice/straw/compost enrichment - eDNA_2 v2... | ecosystem: Engineered > Solid waste > Grass >... | reverse complement strand
AGAAATGTTCAAGAGAGTCGCTGAACAATTCACTGCTATGTTCAGAAGAAAGGCCTTCTTGCACTGGTACACTGGTGAAGGTATGGATGAAATGGAATTCACTGAAGCCGAATCCAACATGAACGATTTGGTCTCTGAATACCAACAATACCAAGATGCTACTGCTGAAGAAGAAAACGAAATGGACGAAGAAGGTGAAGCTAACGTATAATCTCTTATTACCCCTTTTCCTCATATATTGATGCATACATACATATTAACCTGAAACACCTTATAGCTATCCTAGCTAACTAAATGGTCACTTTAAACATAGATTAACAGTTCACTCACTGTCTAGAGAATGTTCTCTCCACAGTCAGGAACCCCATGTAGTACAATTTAAATTTAGAGAAACAAATTCCAAGTAACAGGAAAGAAGTTGGAAGACCTAGTTATCAGGTCTGGATCATCAATCTGAAGACTATTCAGACCTTCTCCTTCTAATGTTTGAATTCTTCTTCCTTAAATTCAAAAAAATGTTTTCTTCGATTTTTTGTTGGTATAATTAGCTACCTCCCTGAAGTGTCTTTTTCTTATTCTAGTACTCTGGTAATTTTCTTCCAATGTTAAAACATCTCTGTCACAAAGAAAATGAAAAATTCAAAAATTAATTTCTGAATAAGGCTAGGTTGTTCGTATAAACAAAATCTGTCTCTAAGAGATAATAGGTCTAAAAGGACAGAGTGTATCCACAGCATATCTTCAGTTCCTTGTCAAAAATAGCTATATTTGGCCAAAATATCATCTTCTATTGAAAAGAAAATTCTCTAACGATGCTAAAGTTTCTTGAAATTTATGGGAAAATTGCTCTCACTTTTCAAGGAGTTCGCCTATACAGATTTGATACATTTTTAAAGCCTGCGATGCTACAACTCGGAAATCATAGAAGACGAAATATTTCAACTTAACTAAATTTATATTGAGATATCCAGGGTATTAGTTCTGCTCTTTTTGTGTAGATTTCTTATTCAAATATGCAGATGAAGCATTATTGTAACTTTGTTGATTTTATCAACAATAAAGTGAAATTTCAATAACTGTCGAATTTATTTAATGAAATCTTCCACAATGAGCAAACTTTAGTTAGAGACTTATGTCAATGATTGCAATAAAAAATGATTGCATAGGAGATTCGTTTTTCCTCTAATTAAGCCCGTATCTCGTTGTTGAATAAGTTGATATTATCAGGAGTTATGTTTCGAATTAATTAAATATACTAAAACAGGAAACTTTGTATGGAAAAATATCAAATCCAGAAGACGCTAGGTGACGGATCTTTCGGTACTGTTTACAAAGCAGTTAATACCGAAACAGGAGAGATAGTTGCCATTAAGAAAATGAAAAAGAAATTTAATAACTGGGAGGAATGCAGAAATCTTCGAGAAGTCAAGTCATTGATCAAACTAAACCATCCCAACATTATGCTTCTAAAAGAAGTTCTCAAGGTCAAGGATGAGCTCTATCTTGTCTTTGAGTATCTAATTGAGAATCTCTACCAGACTTATGGAAATCTAAAAGAAAAAGGAAAAACATTCAGCGAAGACCAAATAAAAAGTTTGGTTTACCAGATGGCCTCAGCCTTGGCATATATGCATAAGCATGGGTTTTTCCATAGAGATTTAAAGCCAGAAAATATCCTCGTTCATCGTGATAAAGCAAAACTTGCAGACTTTGGTCTTGCAAGAGAGATTCGTTCAAGGCCACCTTACACCGATTATGTTTCAACAAGGTGGTATCGTGCACCAGAACTATTGCTCAAGAGTACTAATTATAATTCTCCTGTTGACGTATTCGCTCTGGGCTGCATTATGGCCGAGCTTTATATGTCGCATCCTCTATTTATGGGAAACTCTGAACTTGATCAAATGTATAAGGTATGTTCCGTCCTTGGGACACCAAGTAAAGAGTCTTGGCCTGATGGATATAGGCTTGCCTCTAAAATTGGATTCAATTTCCCTCAGTTTAATCCTGTAAATCTTGCAAGTATTATTCCAAATGCTTCTCCTGAAGCTATCAACCTCATCTCAGAAATGCTCAAATTTGACCCTCAAAAGAGAATAACTGCCCAACAAATTATCCAACATCCTTATTTCCATGGCTTTAGCCCTGAAGGAATTTTAATCAATGATGCTGAACCCTTACCAATTGCGAAAAAAGACATTAACAATAATACCAATAATACAGCTTCAACTACCGAGACTCAGAGAGAAAAACCTGTCCAAGTCAAACCTACTCTGCTTCAGCATACAAGAAGTATAAGTCCTGTTAAAGAAGAAAAGAAGAATGACTTTATTTCCGCTCCTCTTGACACTGAGGGCAATGTCGATCTGGATTTCCTCGAGAAGAATCTGTTAGAAAGTCCACCCAAAACTTTTACACAAACTACCAATCTCAATTCTAACCCAACCACTAATGTCAATTCTAATACAACCACTACTGATTATCTCTCTTTTGACACCTCAAGTGCCCTGGGAAATATAGGAGGTACCTCTTCCTTGGGTTCAAATACTCTCCAATCTAACACTGGCCTTATCGGTTCTTACTCAACTAATCAACTTGGAACACAAAATGGTCTCTACCGTGGAACCACTAACAGCAATCTCCTCAACAATAACAACACTAACCAGTACTCCAACAATGCTGGTTACGGACTGTACAGAGCTAATAACAATAATAGAAGAGGAATCCAGTCTGGTATGATCGATATAGGGAGCACTGATACTCGGCCAACGTATGGAGCAAGCACCTATAATTTGTCATCAATGAACCAAGACGGAATAGACCCTATGTCTAAAGCTTTCAATGCTATGAGCTTGGATAATAAACGAGACTCATACGAGCCTGGAAAAAATTTCTTTGGGAACCAGAGAACCAAAAGTCCAATTAAGACAAATCTTTATGGGGAAAATCAATTCTCAAAGATTTCTTCTACTAGCAACCTGGGACTTACTTCAGGACTTGCCGGCAGTCCCTTGAGATATTCTCCTAAGAATAAAAATGTTCAATCCAATATATTTAATGCAAAGAAGCAGGACGATGATGCTCTCACAGAATTGCTAACTAAAGGATTTGGAAATAAGGGAATGACCAGTGCTCGAAATGAGTCACCAATTAGACAGCCATATTCTAATTATACCAATTCATATGGTACAAATAATTATGGTATTTCTAAAATGAACCTTGGAACTAACCAGCTGAGCTCAAACCCAACATACTTTGGAACTGGTGGAGGATATCCTACATCCGTAGATGAGGGATACTACGGAAGATACAAGATTTAATTTATTGATTTACTTTTTTAATCACTACACTTTGATAAAGAGACACCAAGAGAATGAGTAGAACCTATCGTTTTTGCATGAATGTGTATTATTTCTACAAAGTCGTATGTGCACTCAATTTGTATTAAATGAATAATCCATCTTCTAATCCAGTTCTTACACAATCTATTCACGTATAATGTAATTCATAATCTACCCTCCAATACTTTACACTCTCAATACTAAATCTATCACCTCAAACAATTTCACAAAGAACAACTTAATTCGAATGAGTTCTTTTGATATCACATACGATTTACTTATTTTAAAATGGCATTAAAACATCATGGAGTTATTTGTTAAGAACCGATCTAATTCTCGGAGATGACTTTTGCTCAAGTTGAGCCTTGCTAATCTTCAATTTATCCATACTAGACAATAAACACTATTTTCCTAATAATTTACCTCTTTCTCATGTTTTCAAGTGAGTTTTTATAGATATAGCCAGAACTTCTATTATTAGAAATTTGACCTGGCTGTTTAGTCTTGACTGGAGTCAGATCATCATCTAAAATATTAAGAAATAACAAATTCCTCTATACTCTTTGAGTCAGAACCATTGCCTTGTAAGGCTGCAGACTTTTTCCTTTTTTCTCTAAGAAGTTCTTCAAACATCGGGCTGTTAGAAAGAGGAGATTGTGATTGTTTGGAGTAGCTTTGATCAACAATGTCTGGAGTTTTATATCTAATGCCCACTGAAGGCTTGGGAGAAAGTGCTCTGTAAGATCTAGCTGTTAATATTTCTTCATCATCCATTTCAGTCTTTGATCTATTATGAATTTTCTCAATAAAGCCTTCAGTATGTTGATGTTGTCTTTGGACAACCTTTTCTAATTGAGTCTCATAATCCTTAACGATTTCGTTGAGTTGTTGGATCTCCTTGTTTTGTAAGTTATTCTCTTTCTTCAGCATCTTATTCTCATCAATAATGCTCTTGTTCTACCAGTGTAAATTGACAAACAAAAATTCTTACAGACATCTCCAGGTCATGGATCCTGCTGGTGAATTGCCTCTCCGTTTCTTCCAAATCCTGAACAGCTTTCTTAAGCTTATTTTTCATTTCCAAATTGGACTTTTCATAATGACTGATCAATTCAGAAGAGTTTTTCAAATCGCTATCCTTCTTAGCAAGGGCTTCTTTCAGTTGCTTAAGCTCATTTTCGAGTTTTCTGATGGCAACTTCTTGTTTCTCGATAACACTTTCGAGATCAAACTTTAAGTCTTTATTATTTCTCTCCAATTCTGCGATCTTATCTTGCTTAGATTCAAATCTGTTTTCAAATTCCTGGAGTGTTTGATTCAACTTTCTATTACTTTCCTCGAGCTGATTTGTGACCTTTTCTAAATGATTTGCTTTTGCTTCGAATTCAATAGATCTAGATTGAGCTTGACGAAGTTCTTCTGTCTTCTTTTCAAGATTTCTTTTCATTATTTCTTCAGCTTCGGCCTTAGCAATCAATTCCTCTCTGAGTTCGTTCTATTAAAATGAGAAAAAGAGTTAATAAATTACAATTTCTCTTGCCATTCTCAACTTTTCTTCATTCAAAGCATCACAATTCCTAGTCATTTCCTCCAATTCGGAAATTAGCTTGAGTCTCTCATCATCAGCGGAATTGACACTCTCTCTATTTCTTTTATTCTCAACCTAACATTTTTATTCTCATTTCCAAATAGATTACTTTGAGACTTTCTTGTTCTCTTTTCATAAGAGAAACTTTAGCCATAAGTTCACGAATCATGGCATCTTTCATTTGGCCAAGAGTTTCTCTGCAGAGCTGTAGTCTCTTCTTCTCCTTATAAGCAGCCAAAGTTTCCTTCAAATATTTCTTCTTTTTGATTTGCTGCTTCCATTGAGTGAAAACTCCAGCCAAGAAATATTCCATATTCTTGGCATAAAATCTATAAGCTCTTTTCTGCTTTTGGTTCTTGGTTTTCTTGTGTTTGATGAAAGCTACCCATTTTCCAAAATATTTATCACAGAGTCCAATCTGTTCATTTTGCTTCTTTTCTTTTTCTGCCACAGCTTTATTATAAGTGTTCATCCATAAATGTAAAGCTCTTCTCAAGGTAATAGTGTCCATTTTCTTCTTCAATGTAGCATAGACCATCTTTCTCTGCTTGCTCATGAGTGCATTATTTACAATTCTATGAAGATATTTCAATTTCAAGTTGTGTTCCAAATGTTCCTTAGCCTTCTGCTCTTGTTCCTTTTCCTTTCTAACCTTAGAGAATTCTTCTCTCCACTTTCCAAACAATTTCCCCATAAGGAAAGCTCTTCCTTGATTCTCCAAATCTTTTTTCCTTAAATTAGCTGTTTTTAGTTCCTTCTTCCATACTGAGAAAACTATCCCGACAAGTCTTCTGTCCTGAAGTTGTCTCATTTTTTCAGCTTTGAAAGCAGCTTCCAACTGGATTTCTCTGTTCTTGACTATTCCATTCATTCCTTTCATTAAAAGCCTTCCCTTATAATAGATCCAAGCGAGCTTATTCTTCAATGCCTTAGGCCTGGCAACTTCCTGGTGATATTTCTTCCATTTAAAGAACGATAACTTTAAATTCCAGAGGTGATTAAGTTCTTCAGCCTGAAGACTGAGTTTCTCTGTGATTCGTTTGTCCAAATGATAGAGCTTATAATTAACCTTAAAAGCATTTATTCCTTCTCTGAGGAGCTTAGACTCATACAGCTTTCTCACATATTCTTTATTTTTCAATTTGGCTTGCCTGACTTGTTTATATTCAAAAAGTGTTTTAAAGGCTTTATGCTTGATATTGAGTTCTCTCTTGTAACTCATATATTTCGCAACCTTATTAGCTCTAACAAACAGTTTCCAAGAAGCAAATTTATCCTGTAAAGTGGCTGAATTTTTCTCATTCTGTTTCAGTCTGATTATTTTCTCAACGATGTCATTCCTTTGAAGGGCCTTAAAAATCTTCTTAGTAATTCTGTTCTTTCTATTGTTCTTTATCTTATTACTAAATTCTCTTAAGGCTTTGGAGAGCTTGGTTGCCTTCTTCAATAAAAAGAAGGACTTTCCAATAATAGATTGGTCATAATACTTTGTGGCCAATTCAAACTTTTCTTCTTTGCTTCTATACTCTTGCAGCTCTTCACAAACCTGTCTATGGAAATCTTGCTCGTAGAGGAGCTCCTCTTTCAGTTTTTCAAGTTCAGCATTCTGAGCTTTCAGTTTCTCAAGTTCTCTTTCCATTTTGGTAACTTCACTTTCTAGAAGGGATTGTCTTGCTGTGCTTCCTTCTAACTCAGAGGTCAGTTTATTAATTTCTTCCTGGGCTATTGTCACGTTCTTTTCATTTTGTTCCTGGAAAAGTTTGAGTCTCTCTTTCAACTGCTTATTGAGTTCTTCTACCTCAATAACTTCCTGAACTTTTTGCTTCAAGGCCTTGGCTAATCTTGATATTTGTTTCTCTTTGTCTAAAACTTGACTTTTCGCGTTGATTGGAGTTATATCAGCTGAGTCCATAATCTTTTCAGTTTGCTCGATTAGTTTAGCAAAATCTCTAGGAGAGCCACTAAGAGAGACTTCAGTGGGCTTGGTAAGGAATATGCTTGTGTTTTGTGTTGTTTGGATACCATTAGGAGTTCTTGGGGACTTCCAAGTATCTGGGTCTTCTCTTTCAATATCTATGAATTTATTGTGCTAATTATTCATCTTACTTTTTCTATAGGTAGAAAGGAGGTCCTTATTAGAAAAAGACATCATCATTCCATTTCTATCATGAACAGGAGACATTTCTGTTCTGGGAGAAGAAATCTCGGGAATTTCAGTTTTATGTGGGGTTCTAGAGGGAGGAGCTGACTTTCTTGAGATATTGGATCTTGCTGAGATGGAGGTGACGTTATTTAAGTTCACATTAGAATTAGATTTGCTGAGTTTAGATTCTGAGAGTCTTGAGGAATTTGTTTTATACCTTCCGAAATCACTCTTTGGGCTTCTATCACTCTTAGGAGTTGAAATTTCATAGGGGAAGTAGTCATATTGACTAACTTTATGAATGTTCTTCTGATAAATTGCATTCATTAATTCTGTCGTTTTGTTGACTTGTCTATTAAATTCAGCAATTTTCTCAAGCTGTCGTGCTAATAATTGGTGAGAAGCTGCCTCCATATCCTCTCTATTCGATCAATTTACATAACTCAAGTGTTACCTTTGTAGAAGACTGACTTCAATCGTATTAACATCCTTCAACAAATCGTGTCTATAATCATTTCTGACTTTTTCATCAATAGTATCTAGATAAGTATAAATCTTCCTGAACTTCTCCATATCAAAAGGCACATAATTGAGCAAGAATCTCTTGTCCTTCAAGAATAAGCTCTTATGGACCTGTAATTTTTTGGAAGCCTTAACTGTTATTTCAAGACAAATGGATATTACTGATTGTGCTTTGATCAATTCCCCATAATTTATCAACAGGAGCTCCAAGAGACCATATTGCTTCTCAATATCTGGGTCCACTTTAGACCTTTCAAAGTCAGTGATTTTCTATCCATCAACCTAAATTCAACTCAAATTTACTTTTCCATCAAGGATCTTTAGCTGAGGAAGAAAAGTCAGCACAGTGTCTCTATAATGAGGATGTTGTTGAATCTCATTTCCTCTAAGATCGAGCTCTTCCAGATTTTTGAGATGGCGAAGATAATAAAGATTAAGTATATCCGTCAACTACAAGTAGTCATTATCTTTGACCAACTGAAAAATACCTGATTGTCGGCTACTGAGAGTTGTCTTACATTTAGAAACCTTTCAATTCCTCTTAAGTTTTCAAGGAAATTGTTGTTCAAATTCAATTTAACGCAATCAAAGCATGATGGAGGAATATCTTCCAAATCTTTGAGATTCTCGTTTTCCAAGTCAACGAAATCTAGTTTGGTATTCCTTGGAGACCTTTCGACAGTGAATGTAATCTACCCGATCAGGTAAAGATGGATGTAATTACTTTATGCTTGCTGTCTGAGTAATGGAGTACCTTCGAAGGACTATTTTCACCTGTATTCTGTAATAAATTAATAGGGGCTGAGCCTTGAGTACCTTTCTTGATAATTCAGAACGTCTTGACGTATCCATCTTTATAATAACAAGCAGATCAGTTAAAATAAAAATAAATGCGCATCTTAATTAGTTGACAAAAACGCCAATCTCTAAAACAGCTTTGTGAGAGTGTTTATTCATTTTCTTAATCTATGCCTGGAGCGACATTCTTGCGAGATATTGACTTAAGGAAATAACTTGAACTTTAGAATTTATTTTGCTTTCTTCTTTACAAAATATATTTTCCCCAGATTTTAGAAAACTCCTCTTTTTCACAATTCTCAATTCAAGTTCTCATAAATACCCTATTGCATTACTGCGTATAATTTTGTTGTGAGTGTATAATAAAAATTTTCTCAGCTATGTTTCTATATTATTTTTTTCCAATTGAAATATAGAGAGGCCCGATCGTGCCTATCAAAAGCATTGTTTTATGTAGTAGTATTGTTTAGTCTCTCTATCTTTTGAAAACATTTTTGATAAGAAGATCATTAAAATTTATCACACATAATCAAAGCAGTTACGAAATGGGAAAGGATTACTATCAAATCTTAGGGATCAACAGAGATGCCTCTGAAGCCGAGATTGCCAAGGCGTAACGATTCTTCTTCTTTCTTAATAGTCATAGTTATAAAACTCTTGCTTTAAAATGGCACCCAAAGCTCAGTAAATTAGATCCTGATGTAACTTATCACAACTTCTGCGAAATCTCAGAAGCCTATGAAGTCTTGGGAGACTGTATATTGAGTCTTAGTTGTCATAATTTTCCTAGCTTACAAGAGAGCCTTCTATGACAAGTATGGTGAGGAAAAATTAAAAGATGGATTCTTGGTTGATGGAAGTAAACCGATTGCAAATGTAGAATAACATTTTTCATAGACTTCAAGGGAGGCTACAGATTCGGAGGCAACCCTGAAGAAATCTTCGAGAAGTTCTTTGGCTCCACCAATCCTTTTGCTCATTTAATCGGTTTGAATTTTTCCATCAAAAGATAAATCGAATAGATAATGAAGGCAGAGAAGAACTTGGCTCTTTGTTCGGTTTCGCTTTTGGAGGACTTAATTACACTGGTCCCAAGTCCATTCCTAACCTAGAAGTCACTATCGAATGCACCTTGAACGAGCTCTACAATGGGTGCTCCAAGAAGGTGACCTATACTAGAAGCGTCCTCAACGCTGATGGACAAACTACCAGAGATATCCAAGAAACTAAGTAATAGAACCCGGAAAAATAAGTAAATTCTAGGCTTATTGAAATCAAGCCTGGATTCGGAACTTCTAGTGTTTTGACCTTTAAGGGACAAGGAAATGAAGCTCCTGGACTCCCTACTTGTAATAAGAGTATCTATATAAAAATAATCTATTAGCTGATTTGGTGTTTAAGATAAAGGAACTTCCCCATAAGGAATTCAAGAGAAAGGGCAATGATTTAATTTACACTGCCACAGTCAGCCTTGCTGATGCCCTCTGCTGTGAACCCATCGTTTTGGTTACCTTGGACTCTAGACATCTTCACGTCCCTATTGATGAAATTATTACGTAGAAAAAGAAAATATCTTGTTAAAGATTTTAGTCCTAAGTCTGTGAAGAAGGTTCCTGGAGAAGGAATGCCCATCCACAATGAAAAAATCAATGCCAAGAACTTTAACAAGCCTCTGGAAAAAGGAGATCTCTACATTAAATTCGACATAGTTTTCCCTAAAACTTTGACCGAAGAACAAAAGCTAGAAATCAAAAAGAATCTTCCTTCATAAACTTCAGCAGTTTATATATATTGTAAGATAATTTCACTTGAGTCCGTTCCTCTTGACTTTTCTAATAAGTGTTAAAGATTCTAATAGATGATTACTATATTTTTTTCTTGAAACAGTTGGCATAATCACTATTACATTTTCAATAGTCAAACTATAGAATACTAACAATTCATCCAAGAGTCAAGAGCCGTTAGCCGGCTCATTGAGTTAATTTGAGAATGTCTAATAGCTCTCATCTCTTGCCTTTGTTAAAAAAGGCAGCGATCAATCAAAATGTTCAGCATTTGTTTGGTATTGCCGAAATTAAGCTGAAATCTATATCGAGATAACAATTGTTTTAGAAGCGTGTTGAATCACTAAAAACGTGTGTTTGAAGATTACATTTCTATATAGAGGCAATGAATGGAAATGAATAAGATTATTCTTGCAAAATACTCTCGCATAGATATATCTTCAAATTATGAATAATGTCATGGATAAAAATGCAAAAAATATTGATCAAACAATTGCTTCAGTGATTGGGTCTTGCTGAATTTGAGTTTGGGGTATGAGATCATAACGAGGAATATTAGGGTATCTATTTTGAACCCGAGAAGTGCGGACCATCATCTTTTTGTAAAAGCACTTAAAAAACCCCTTTATCAGTTTGATTACTACCCAATAGCCGCAGGGCGTCCGCATGAAAATGATGACCACCACGACAACAACTGTCAGCTTGAAGACACCCTGGTAAAACTCTTCAAAAGTTGTTATTCGTCCAGTCAAGTAACTAAAAAGGACAATGAAAGCTATGAAAAGTCCTCCAATTATCAGATCTTTGAATGAATTAATGACCATAAGAATTTTACTCTTCATCCAGTCAGACGCCTCTTCATAAATTTCATCCACGGTCCTTGATTCTTCAGTGAATAAATCCATTGAATACTCTATCATTATAATTGAATTTCAAAAGCACAACAAACGAACCCATTCGAATTTCTAATTCAAGTGAAAGCTCAGGCGGAAGCGGATCTACATATGCCTCTAAAAGCGATATTCGCGAAATTCACTACCTTGAAGAACGCAAGAGTATAAGCATCTTTCTCAATGTAATATTTTAGAGTGGTTATGTGCGGTAATTGTTGCACTTAGTATTTTGACCGCGGCTTTTGGCTCTGTTGGGTTCTCCTCCGATGAGTATTTCATTGGTTTTGGAATATGCCTTGCACTGATGATAGTCTCCTTGTCATTCATGATTTGTTTTTCTTGCAGAATCCGCAGACTGAGGAACTAAAGTTAAGTATAATTCAATTTTTCCTTCTATTAACTATTAGACCCGTAAAACACACTGTAGTTCTTCTGGTTTTGATCAATCATGTAAATATATCCACAATGATGAATATGAATCTGTGAATGTAAAATATTGGTACTTAATGGGTTGTTGTAGTTGTATAATTCTGCAAATAAGTAATCAGAGCTCAATAGCTTTCTGTGAATCTGAAAGTATGATAACCAAACAAATTATTCGTAAC
>Ga0065720_1021058_pt1 | contig 11676 bp, 9 predicted proteins | sample Thericmetagenome_FD_59107 | JGI IMG/M metagenome (GOLD analysis project Ga0065720, IMG submission 59107) | Thermophilic microbial communities from the Joint Bioenergy Institute, California, USA of rice/straw/compost enrichment - eDNA_2 v2... | ecosystem: Engineered > Solid waste > Grass >... | reverse complement strand
CTAGTTAAAGCTCATTCCGTTTTTGTATAGTTTGCCGAAAGTCATACCTCTAGGATAAAACTCTCAGTTTTGAAATTATAATAACGTATTATTGTCACTCTTTAAGATAGAAAATATCGGATGAGATATGTATAAACTATAAAAGTTTGTCATAACTTTCTTTTAAATATGAAATATTAAATATAGATATGGCTCTTATATACAAACAAAACATGGCAAGTTAAATAAATTTGTCACTATGATACTTCAGTTCAGTTCTTTAAGAGAACTAACCTTATCAAACTCTTTGAAGTCCTTAACGTCATTCAATAGGTCCTCCTTTTCCTTATCATCAACCGAAGCTCTTGATTTAGTCTTAGTCTGAATCCAGTCAAGTAGGTCCTCTTCTCCGTCAAGGGTTACTTCACAAGGGACACTCAAAACAGCGCTAACACATTAAAATGCTTTAATTAAATAGTACCTCTTGAAAGGGAAATAAGTTTCAAAAATAGTTCTGAGCCAAAACATTTCCTTGCTGGTAGGAGTATTGATGGGATAAATCTCATTTCGTTTCTCATAGTCTTGATTTGATATCTTAGTTTGAACATGTTCTTCAAACATTTTCAGCCATCTAGAACCAATACCATCAAGTAATGATTCATGAGGTCTCCAGAGGATTTCTGTGGGAAGAACAGGCTGCTGCTGATCTTCAAATGCTTTTCTAAGAATATATTTTTCAGTCTCTTGTGGATAATTTTTTGGCATTTTCAATTCAGGTGCTAGAGACATAACATATCCAAGTAAATTTCTGTCTAAGAATGGGGCTCTAGCTTCCAATCCGCAAGCCTAATAGATATTACAATTAATAATATCAAAGTTACCATAGCACACTTATCACCTCTCATTAAAGCACTTTTGTACAGATTTCCCAATCTCTTCACACTTTCAGCATGGAAGAGCATCTCATTTTCAGCTTTTTTAAAAGATGGAAGGCCTCCAAATAGCTCATTGACACCTTCTCCAGACAAAATAACACCCATTCCAGCCTCTTTAATCTTCTTTTGTAACACTAACATTGGACAAGCCATTTTGATAGTTAATGGGTCATAAGTTTCAGTATGAAAAACGGCATCATTAACATAGTTAAAGCATTCTTCGGGATTCAAAATGATTTCATGATGATCAGTTCCAAGGAATTCAGCAACCTTTCTAGCAGCAAGAATATCAGGAGAATCCTTTTCACCAATAGTGAAAGTCTTGACGGCTTTTTTACCATCCTTCAGGATCACTTTTCCTTCCTTTAAAAGTTCCATTGTAATGGCAGCAATCAATGATGAACCCAGCCCACCAGAGAGCATGACTCCAAAGGGAACGTCAGTCATAAGATGTGCTTGCACAGAATCAGTGATTTGTTGTCGTAATTGCTTGTAATCGACAGGATTTGATGGAAGGGAAGTCAAATCATCCCAAGTTGGATTATACCAACGAGTTGGCTGCCAGTCGTTAGTAATATAATGGCCTGGCTCAAGCATCTGAATATCAACTGCAACTTCACAAATAGTTTTCATCTCACTGGAAACATATTTTTCTCCATTAGGGCCAACTCCAATGTAAACTGGAACCATACCCATATGGTCTCTAGCGATAAAGAATTCTCCAGTCTTCTTGTTATAGAGAACAATACCGAACATTCCTTCGAGATATTTACAGCAGTCTTTGCCAAATTCGGCCCACATAGGACCCACAATTTGGATATCCACATGTCCATTAAACTTGTACTTTCCCTCGTATTGTTTCCTCAGCTAATTATTAATCATTGAATGCAAAGCTTTTACCTGAGGATAGTTATAAATCTCTCCATTAACAATATAAACTATATCAGGATTGTTAGGATCAGTGATTGGTTGATATCCTGCCTCACTAAAGTCGTTGATAATGAGTCTTTCATGACAGAGAATATTGAAAACCCCTTCATGTTCCTGAAAAATGAGGATCATCAAATATTTTCTTACGGAAACAATACATCCTGAAGAATCAGGACCTCTGTGCTTCTGCTTTTGCTGCAAGGCTTTAGCGAGTGTCATAACGAACTTTGGATTGCCTTTCAAACCGAATAGGCCCAGAATACCGCACATCTGGAGTAGGTCAAATAAATATTGATAAGAATTATGACTAAAATTTCTCGATTTGGTATTAATCAACCGATATAAGCAGCGCATATTGATGAAATCCGATGTCTCTGTTAACCAACGATCTCATATATATCCTCCGTTGAGAGGTGTTTTCGGCTTTGGGGCCTTTCGTGAAAAATAACTCAACAGTTGTACCCAGTAATACAGATATCAGTGTCATGCTAATATTTATTCTAGATCCTAAAAACCAGCCGTTTGACTATCTAGATGTTAAAAGTTCCAAATCGATCTTCTAGAGGTTTGGAACTTGTCAAACAAAAACTCAGCTTTAGGTTCCTAGACTTTAAAAATTTATTAACATAAATTTAGACCTTGGATTCCCAACTGATCCTAAATATAAAGTTGTTAGGACTCGATTTGCTTCTTTTGATTTGTCTCCACCAATCCTTTTGATCCAATCAGAAGTGGGTTCATACCTTTTAAGAAGAAACGCTCACTTCTTTAATCTCTGACGTGGGGTTCTAGTTTTATGATAATGACGTTATTAATTGTTAACTAAACTCAGCTGACTAATTGAGTAGGATTCAAGAAAAAGAAGCTATAAATTAGTGATAGAATACAGCAGTTCATGATATATATATTTAACAATTAGAGCAGCCATATAATGCATAAGTTTTAGAAACTTTTCCTGCTAATAATAAAATCTTTCTTTCATCAACATCCCCTAAAACTGAACTTACTACTTCTTTTAACTTGTTTTCCATATTCTTTTTAACTTCTACAAGATCTTCAACATCCTTTGCGGAATAAATCAAAAATTCTCTATCAATTGGCCTTTTTATAAAGTATTCTCGAGGCATTTCACTAAACCTTTTCTTCATAATTGCCTTTAATCTATTCACTCCATGAGTGGCTCCATATGCCAATAGAACATCATTTAGGCCTGGAGCTCTTAATTCATCTATAAGCTTTAAAACTTCTGAGACGCTTTCCACAAACTCTCTGAACTTAGAGAAATCGTCAAGCACACGACTCCCTTCTTTTTTCTCAGTTTGAGATAAATGGGGTAGTATCAAAAGATCTTTAAATGCAGCATAGATCTTCAAGTGTTCAATCAAGGTATATACCCCACTAACATCAAACGAATGAGTAGGACAACAGTGCATGAATAGGTGGAGGGCGAGAGAATCCTTTCGGCAGTCATGAAATACTTTACATATTTTTGAGTCTTCCATCATTTTCCTAATGTGGCTAATCATCTTCTCATGCAGTTTTTCATCTATGCTTTTAGCCTTAAAGACATCAAAGATCAATATCATGTCTCCGACAGCACATTGAACTAATTCAATCATTCCTTCTCTTGAGAGATTGCCCTCGAGGTCTATGCCTATTGAATCGTAGCCTTTCATAATTTCTTCAGCTTTCTGAAGTGTCTCTTCGCTATCTATAACCATGATTTTTGAGAGATCTATTTCTTCATTGAGCTCTTGTTCGGTTAGCTTAAATGAAGATCTTGGCTCTGTGTCTTCACTTATCAGCACTTTTAGTTCTTGTTCTTGTTGTTTTGTTGGCTTCCTTGAACACTTATTATTGAGCTTCTTGATATATTTTCCCAGAATGCTATCGACATTTGTTGTCAAAAACTTTGGAATTGAGAACAAGTAGGTTTCGGAAGTAAGATTAACAACCAATACCCCTGAATAAAGAGCAACAGCCTTCATCATTTTTCTGATTGTTGAATAGTTATTATTGAATTGTTCCAGCTCTTTCTTGCATCTTTTCTGAACAGCTTCCTCAAATCGACTATAAAGAAAAAAGCCTAAATGGGATTTCTCAATGATATCTTGTAAAGTTTTTTCAACTTTTTCCATGAGTAATTGCAAGTCGCTATCAGAAGAATCGAATATTACTTTATCTTTGATTTCATCATATGGGACTTCACACTCTACAGATAACTTCCAAATAAAATCTTTGTTCAATTGTAATTCTTTTAAATATTCTTCTAAAGATTTCTTGATCTTTTTAAGATAGACATGGAGAGTTGGTAACAAAGGGTCCCTAGGAGCAATATCTTTATAGAAAAATTTTGTTATGGAGTTTGGAGTAATTGGAAGCTTTGTGAGTAGTTTATTATCTCTAATAATTTCAATCAAGGCATTTTCTATTAGGGGTGTAAAGACACTCAAAGGAGGAATTTTACAGATCACAAAACCGACCTCTGGAAGCTTCACTTCAAAGCAAAATTCTTCATCGAGAATTCTATTCCAGTTTGTCATCCATCCAATACTTTGGAAGCATTTATCAACAAATCCTCTCTTCAGATAAGGCTTCTTGTAGAGATCAAAAAGATAATTTACAAATTCCTTTGTGAGATCGACATGCATTAAAACTCTAATGTCTTTCCTTATATTTTCATCAGCATTGAGTTCTTCGATAGTAAATTTTCGGGTTATTCTCCCTTCTTCCAATAGCTTTTCCTGATATTCATAAAGTATTTTGTAGGTAAATTCTAAGTTTAATGACGGCTGTCTCTCCTTGAGGATATCTGCCCACTTCTTTTCCCAGATTTTATAATCCTCATCTTTCTTTTTATTAGAAGATCCTTTTTCTAATTCTTCAATATCGAGTTGTTTAAAGCTCAAATCCTTAATGCCATGAGCAAATTTACATGTTTGTGCATCAAAAATGCAGAGACCCCTCATAAAGAATCTACAAAGTTGTGATTTTCCCTCGTTGACTTCTCTTTCAGAATAAATTTTTACAATCTCATCTCTTTTCTGAAGATTACTTTGTTTTTCGTGTTTAAATATGGGTTTGCCTAAAAGCTCGGATTCTTTCAATTCTAATTCTTTGCATAAGTTTCTCACAAAATTTTCGTTTGCTTGATATTCCTGAAGAATGTCATCTAATTGCAAACCCTTTTGAACCACAAACCAATAAATATCAGGTTTATAAGGATCCTCTTTCATAATATCATCTCTATATAGTCTCTGGATTTCAGAAGTCGGTATGGGAATTTTGTTGATCAATCCATATTTTTTAAAGAGCTTTATAAGGCATCCTTCGAAAAGAATCTCAAACTCTCTTCCTTGAGGAAGTCGAGAAATGTAAATCCCTTTCTTAGGATCCAATATCTCATAACAGCAATGACCGTTGATTAGTTTCTTGAATCTACTAAACCAAGCAATTGACTTGAAACATAATGAGACAAATCCTTTTGGTAAATAGGGAGTATTATATTCCTTGAATAATAAGTAGACGAATTCTTGCTGTAACTCCCGGTGAAGAAGATCTCTAATGGGTTGTCTGCATGCTCTGTTTGAATCTAACTCTTGTAAAGTGTAAGGCTTCTCTAATTCCCCTCTTTCGATAAGTTTAAATTGGTACTCATAAAGAACTTTATAGCTTCTTTTGAGATACAAACCATGATGCTTTTTATCAGGAACCCTTTCCTCTTCTTCAGTTTCATCAACTTTTAATAATGGTCCGTTTGCATAAAGATTTTCATTCTTCTTCAAGTATTCTTCTAGGTCAGGCTTTTTGAATATTAAATTTTGGATAGTATGTGCAAAATGACACTCATTTTCGGTAAACATGCAGAATCCTCTCAAATAATCCCTGCAAAGTTGAGTTTTTCCATCTGGAATGACTGTTTCCAGATAGGCTTTGATTATTTCATCCTTTCTTTCCATTCTCTCCTTCATGGCCTTTTCTCTTAGCTGAAACTTGAGTTTCACTGTTCGCTCCATGATTGTATATATCTTTATTAATTGAAATGCTGCTCAGATTCTGATGAAATAAGTCTATCATCCAATAGTATTTGAGTATTGGTAAAATTTGATCTGATGCATTCTTTATGATCATACTTTGTTCCAAATTCAATCACTTACCTAATAGACCACTTTCACTCACTAGTCTTTGGTCTCTTTAGTAAATAATCCTATAATTGAATAAGCAACTTCGATTCTTGCCTCATATAATTGATAGCTGTCACGAGGAGCCCAATACTGGTCCTGCATCTTTGCAATACAAATTAGCAATAATCAATTCTCGAATTATTAAATTGATTTTGGTCCCATTCTAAAAAGAAAGGATTAAATGGCTCAATAATAATTAACGAAATTTCAAATGGGTCTCATCGTCTCTGTTGGTAAATTATGGCAATGGGTTTCAAGTCGTCTGACAACGGTTGGACTCCAATTATTTCTATTTTTATTTGGTTATGGAGAATTATTCTTTTCATACATTAGTGATAATAGTGATTACAGCTTTAACGAGTTACACGTAATTAGAGGTGTGTATGGAGACATCAGATTACCTATACAAAAATACTGTGGAGATAAAAAGGAAGATTGCCCAATCTGTTATGAGTATTTCTGTCATGGGGAAAATATTACTATGATGAGCAATTGCTCTCACGCTTTTCATACAAAATGCATTGAAAAGTGGGTACATGGTTGTAAAGATACATGTCCCTATTGCAGAAGAAGCATTTTTTAGAGTTGAATATCTTTTCTTTCCTGTTATATATTGTTATTTTCGCTTTGTTTTTAGTGTAAGCCTTAATGGTTGTAATCAACTTTTCTGTATTCAGATAGGTTCAATCGTTCAGAAAACAGGAGAAAATATTTTCATAATTTGTCCAGGTTTTAGAATTAACAAATTATTCAATCTCATAAATGATAAAAAAGAATATCATCTTAGTTATCCTATCCTATATATGTGTGTTTTTGACATATATAGGAATGATATTCTTTGCATCAAATTTCTTGGATATTTCTCATAAAGCTTTCCTTCGTCTTTTTAAGAATCACTATGTCTCTTTCTCATTCACAGATCAATATACCAAAACAATTTTGGAGAATAACAGTTCTGAATATCTCCCTGCTAGAGGATATCTATTCCCCTCAACGAATAACAATTTGGTAAGGGAAATATTCATTCCAGAATCAGCTTGCTTGTCTGACACTAATATTCCTCGAAACATCCTTTGTAATTTGAAAATATTTTATCACTGTCAATACAGAACCCTTAGCCAAGCTGCTGATGATCTATACATAATTGCTCCCATTTTCTCTTCAGATCCAGATAATTATCCTCTTTTATATGAGCATCACAAGAGCTTCCAAAATTATATCAAAAGTCAATTCATACCATTTATCAATTTGGAGGCAATATATCAAGGTCAAGCCTTTCAAGTTACTGTACCAAATAATGAACCATTTGACATACAAATTATTCATGATCAAATATTCCTAAAGAGGCAAAACCTCCTAAATGTTGCTATAAGAAAATTACCTTCAGATTGGCAATATGCTGCTTGGATGGATGTTCATCAAACATTTATCAATCAATATTGGTTTGAGGAATTTGTCTATAAATTAGAACATTATTCCACTGTTCAGCCTTTCATGAATAAAATCAGCCTGAATATTATGAACGAATCTGCTATAAACAAAAACTTCATGTCTAGTTTTTACAATTCATTCTTATATAAGGACTTTTCTATTAAAGACCCCTTCAATTCAGATAACTTATTTGGTATCAGACGAGAAGTTTATGAGAATATAGAATATTTGTTAGACGAGTGCATTCTGGGGCTTTGCGATTATGTATATGTTACAACATCCCTCGATCAGAATTTGGAAGTTTCTAAGAATGATAATGCTTCTTGGAAAAGGTATATATCCAAGTTTGGTCCTTGGATTAATAAGGCTAGAGGAGCATTCAATGGGAGGAGATCATACATAAGAGGTACAACAATGTGTTTTGAGCATGAGCGAGAAGAACAAGATTATTTGATTATAATTTCAGCAGTGCAATTCCTTTTCGATCAAGAGAGAGATATCTACAGAGATCAAAATCTCACAATTTATTTGAACAATAGTTATCTTGAAAAAATTATTCGAGGGTATATTTTACAAGAAATATCTCCTGAATTTACCCTTGATATTATTGAGACTGGTAAATTGTCGTGGACTATTGATGTATAAAATTTGACCATTTGAAGTATGAACTTCAATTTGTATTTCTTTTTCTTTTGATTCCATTCAACCGTAATTCAATAAACACACCATAGCTTACATTGTAAACTTAGATAAAGGACAGATAACCATTATTCTTTACACTCTACATGCTGTACTTTAACCAATTCCATTATTCCTAACCTACGATCAGGAGTCTTGCCATTTTATTTACTTTGAGTATTAAAATTTTCACAATTTATCTCTCTGCATCTCATTTTACAAAACTAATTTAAGTTGGCTATTCTTGAGTTGGCTCACCTCTTTTTCTAATATCCTTTTTAAACAATAGAGATTTCCAGGCTTCGCCATTTGCTTTTACATTCCAAACTCTAGATACCCTGAAATGCCTTCATCTGTGTTTGAGAGAGCAATGATATGCATAACATGAATTTCCTCTCTGTTTACCATTTTCTTTAGTAAATTAGCCGCTCTATATCAATCAATAAAAGAAATTAATTAACCAATAAAACTCAGTTCCTGCATAGTCATCACTAATAATCTCCTCTCTCCAAGCATAAATAAAAAGCTTCTGTGGTATTCATCCTGTATAATATGTCTCACTTGCTTAAATCACTCGATTGTAGCAAGTTTTATATGTATAATAACTTCCTCAATCAAGATGAACTCCAACTGGCTTAGTCTAACAATTTAGTATTTTATTCGTTTTAATAGATATCCGATTCAGATATTTCAGAGATTTGAGGTAGGTTCTAGAAATAACATTGCATATTCACAGGATAAATCATTCCCCAAAGAATTTTTATTGTAATGTACCTTAGTAAAAGAAAACTTCTAAAATGACTCTATTCCAAAGAGCTAATCTTCTTTCTGAACTTCAGCGTTTATAAAGGCATTGATAACCTTGGACTTGAAGTATAAAACTAATTTTGTAAAGTTTCTTCTGAATAAAGCATACGTTGACCATAGTAATATACAGTGATGGCTATCAGATGTATAACTATTCATCTTACGATGATCAAGCACAATCAAAATTTAGTATTATATCATATTTGCAAAATCGTCACTGGTTAATGGAAAACTGCTTAGCTATGAACACTCATGCTCCTATTTTTATAATTCTCTATCTCTTCTTTTTGCTTTTTGATTTTCTTGGTTTCTATTATCTCAGCCGTCAACTAGAAATTTTAGATTCAGGTGACAATTAAAATTACAAGTTGTTCAATCTCTTTGCCCTTCTCTTTACTTTTTTCAACCTTTTTCTTTAAAGCCTCATTTTCAGATTGCTGAAGCTGAATTGATTTTGTTAGGGCTTCAATTTTTTTCTTAAGCTCTTCGACTTTTGCAACTTCTGCAGGGTTATTCACAAGTTCCTCTTTCACCACAGGTTGTGGTATTGTTTGCTCAATTTCTGTTGTCGCGCCTTCCCTGTTAGTTGTTTTGATAGCTCTTTACCTGTATTAAGATCGATCCATTTAGCCTGTTCATTATCAAACACATATTTTTGCCCTCCAAGAACCAATTCTATTGGGAAAAAATCATCATCTAAATCATGGTAATTTAAATACAAGCTCTATACTTTGCTTCTTGATCTGAGACGCCATCTTATTTAAGTTATGCAAATTAACTTAACGAATCAAATATAAAAATTAAAGCTATGAGTTTTTTTGTTTTCAATTGGGTTGAGCTCTTAAATCTCATTGATGTTTATGTATTTCAATTGAATTCGTTTCATGGAACGAAAATTTTCTCCACCATACTTCAAAAAAAAAGGAATTTTTTCCAGGAAATATAATATCAATGATACAATAACTAATAAAGAAAGATAATTACAAAGTAGTATTTGATAAGAATTTAAACAGACATATTGAATCTTAAATAATTATAAACAGAGGCGATAGCCTAATATTGATTGAATTAACTCAACTCCAAAACAAACGGTTTCAGTTCCATCAATGAGTTTATTATCACCATGGAATTTCTCACGATTAGGTTGGAGGGATTCTAGCTCTGGATTCACTTCGACCAGATCCATACTAACAACATTTCCTGTTTTGACAAGTTTTCTCAAAATAAAGTGGGCCTCTCTATCTGTCAATCCTCCACGAGCCTTTGTACCCGTCTGAGGAGCATAAGCTGGATCAACTGCGTCAATATCAAAACTGACATGAATTGGATGATCTTTGCCATCGGAGTTGAAATAAGAAATTACTTCTTTCATGACACCTCCAATACCAAGTTCTGTCACATCATCCATATCAAAAATTTTGATATTGTGCTTTTTTAACATTTTTCTCTCAAATTCATCGATATCTCTAAGTCCAATGTATACAATATCTTCACTTTTTAAGCAAGGTTTTAACCAATCAAATCCTGGTACAGTTCCTTCCCCCATCCAACCAAGTAGATGTGCTACTGGCATTCCATGATAATTCCCAGAAGGAGAGCCTTCTGGAATGTTACAATCTGCATGTGCATCAATCCACAGTACTTTCAGATCAGGGTAAGCAGCCTTCATACCAGCAATTGATCCAGTGGCGAGACCATGGTCGCCACCTAAGATTAAAGTGAATCCTCCTGCTTCAGCAGAAGCCTTACACATATCACGAAGCTTTTTACACATACCACCCAATGTTAGAGCATTCTTCACATCAGAATATTTATATTTGGTTGGATCTACATTATCATGCTCTATCTTTGAGTTAGTTATATCTCCTAAATCTCTAACACTCCATCCCAGCGCATGAGCTACAGGAATGAGACCTGCATCTCTGAGTGCTTTTGGGCCAAGCTCAGTCCCTCCTAAGTCTTGGCCTTCGTTTACAGCAACACCAATGATATTTAGGTGTTTGTCCTTGATATAAGAGTATTGTGATGTGAATTCCATTTCGTGTAACAATAACAAAATAATTATTAATTTTGGGGAGTTGATCTCTGTTATTTAAGTTAGAACATTCTGATAACTCTTTGTTGATAAATTTATTTTTTTGAAATAGTCTAATTTTCATGTCAAAAAAATCCTGTTTATCTTCGAAGCCATAATTCTATATTTTCTATAAGTTAAGGCTGACTAATTTTTGTGAACAATAGTAATGAGGTAACCTGTTGCTTTACGATAGGCTTCCAAGAACTTCATTAGTTGAAATATACAATAAGTTTAGTCATAAGACTAAAAAGGAACTCCTAAGTCCTGATAATTTTCTGATCAAATTACTGATTAGAAATAATCTAGGACTATTCTAAATACCAAATAATCCTAATTTTCTGATGACGAAGAACTTTACTTTTTTCTCTTTTACTTTTGAAGCTACTTTAGATTTTGACTTGAAACAAAAAAATATTAGTCCATCTGCTCATTTCATGTCTTCAATTAGTTCTTGGTTATTCAATAACAAATCTAATGATCTGCGAATGTGAAGGTCAATAGTAACAAAAACTCTATTTTGATGGAAATCAGGTGTTCTCTTCTTATTGGCGGCTTTTAAAGTATAGGAATTCAAAAGGTTAACTCAATGTGCTATAACTTTTTCCTAACGCGTAGTATAGCTTTTTTCCTTCAACTAAATACAATTCAAGAAAGA
>Ga0065720_1000329_pt1 | contig 11676 bp, 12 predicted proteins | sample Thericmetagenome_FD_59107 | JGI IMG/M metagenome (GOLD analysis project Ga0065720, IMG submission 59107) | Thermophilic microbial communities from the Joint Bioenergy Institute, California, USA of rice/straw/compost enrichment - eDNA_2 v2... | ecosystem: Engineered > Solid waste > Grass >... | reverse complement strand
GCCGTGAGGCGCGTGAGCACGGCCTCGTCGGGCACGCTGTCGATCTGCACGTGATAGGTCTTCTCGACGCCGGAGGCCGGATCGAGAAGACGCTGCGCCCAGCGCGTGTCGTTGGTGAGGAGGAGCAGCCCCTCGCTCGCCTTGTCGAGGCGGCCGACCGGGGCGACGAAAGGCAGGTCGAGGCCCTGGAGGCAGTCATAGACCGTCGCGCGTTCCTGCGGGTCGTCTCGCGTGGTGACGAGGCCCCGTGGCTTGTTGAGCATCAGATAGACCTTGCGCGCGGCGACGACGCGCTTGCCATCGACGGTGATGCGCGCCCGGCAGGGGTCGACCCGGACCGTTGCGTCGCGGACCGTGCGGCCGTCGAGCGCGACGCGGCCTTCGGCGATGAGCGCCTCTGCCTGGGTGCGCGAGCAGAACCCGAGCTTGGACAGGGCGCGCGGCAGGCTGACGACGGCGCCTGCGGCACGGCGGGGTCTGACAGGCCCCCGCGGCCGCGGAGGCTTCACGGCCGGGCACCCGGACGACGACAGGCGCGGGAATGGTGCAGGCAGGAGAGGGGNCCGTGGTGCAATTAATCCTCGTCCTGCCGTTGTTTCGCCGGCCGGCGGCTTAGGCCTTTTGAGGCCGTGAGGCAATATCGCCCGTGCAGGGCAGCACTGCCGTGCACGCCGGCATGGGCGTCACACTGCAAAGGCTGCGCGGGCGAGGGGCGCCGGGTCCGNTCAGCCCTCGAGGGCCGCGTCGAGCGTGATCTCNGTGTTGAACAGCTTGGAGACCGGGCAGTTGGCCTTCGCCTTGTCGGCGAGTTCCCGGAACTGCGCCTCGTCGGCACCGGGAATGCGGGCCCTCAGCGTCAGCTGCACGGACGTGATGGCGAAGCCGCCGTCCACCTGTTCCAGCGCCACTCTCGCCGTCGTCTCCATGCGCTCGGCGGCAAGCCCTGCCTCGCCCAGGATGAGCGACAGGGCCATGGTGAAGCAGCCGGCATGGGCGGCGCCGAGCAGCTCCTCCGGGTTGGAACCGGGCACGCCCTCGAAGCGGCTCGCAAAGCCGTAGGGGTAGTCCTTCAGGGCGCCGCTCTGCGTGGAAAGGGCGCCGCGACCATCCTTGAGGCCACCCGACCAGACAGCCGATCCCGTGCGAATGATCTTCATGCCTCACTCCCTCCGCTGAATCCGAGCCGAATGGCCCGGAAGCATTTAGGCGCGCATTTCCGACAATTGTCGGGCGGCGGAGGGGCGGGGCGATCGAGGTCTGGGCCGGCGACCTGCCCGCCGCGTGCCGGGTTTGAATTTGACAGCCAGCAGAAAGGTTGATATCAACCTTTTCATCAAGAGCGCCGTGCGCGGGCAGGGACGAACTGTCCGCCGCCCGAAGCGCCTCGCGGCAAGACCCGCACTCCCGTCCCTTCCGGAGGACAGCCATGAGTGGAATGTGTCCCGTCATCCATTTCGAGATGCCCTACGACGACCGTGATCGGATGGCGGCGTTCTATCGCTCGGTCTTCAACTGGCGGACGGAGATGCTGGGCTCCGATATGGGCCATTACGTGCTCGCCTCGACGACGGAAAGCGATGCCGAAGGGTGCATGCCGCGCGAGCCGGGCAGGATCAACGGTGGCTTCTACGGGCGCAACCCCCAATGGCCGGCGCAGCATCCGTCCGTCGTGATCGGTGTCGAGGACATCCGCGCCGCCATGCGACGGGTGGCGGCGGCGGGCGGCGAGGTGCTCGGCGAGCCGATGCCGATCCCCGGCGTGGGGCAGTACGTGTCCTTCCTCGACACGGAAGGCAACCGCGTCAGCATGCTCCAGCCTGTGCCCCGGCCCGGCCAGCCGGCGTAAACGGCGCGAACCCCTCATCGACCACCCACCACTGGAGCCACGCATGGCCAGGGCAATCTTCGTCAACATGGCCGTCGCCGACCTGAAGCGCTCGATGCGCTTCTTCGAGGCGATCGGCTACTCCTTCGACAAGCGCTTCACCAACGACGAGGCGGCGGCGCTCGTTATCTCCGACACCATCTTCGCCATGCTGCACACGCCGGACAGCCTGCGCCGCTTCACCAAGAAGGACATCGCCGACGCCCGGCGCACGACAGAGGTGCTGCTGGCGCTGCAGCTCGACAGTCGTGAGGCGGTCAACGCCATGATGGACAAGGTGCTCGCGGCTGGTGGCAGGGAGGCGCGCGAGCCGTCCGACCACGGCTTCATGTTCGAGCGCAGCTTTGAGGATCCGGATGGCCACATCTGGGAGGTATTCTGGATGGACCCGTCGGCGGTGCCTGCCTGAGGAGGAAGCGATGACCCATCATCCGCCGATCGTTCCTTGCCTGTGGTTCGACAACGAGGGCGAGGAGGCCGTGGCACTCTACACCTCCCTCTTCCCGGATTCCGCGAAGGGCGGTGTCCTGCGCTTCGGCAAGGCCGGCCAGGAGGTGCACGGCAGGTCCGAGGGCTCGGTGATGTCGGTCGAGTTCCGCCTCGCCGGGCGCAGTTTCACGGCGCTCAACGGCGGTCCGCTCTTCAAGTTCACGCCGGCTGCATCGCTCTTCGTCCACTGCGGCTCCGAGGCCGATGTCGACAGGCTCTGGAACCGGCTCGTCGCGGACGGCGAGGTGCTGATGCCGCTCGACCGCTACGAGTGGAGCGACCGCTACGGCTGGCTCAGTGACCGTTACGGCCTGTCCTGGCAGATCATGCTCGACCGCGAGCCGCGCGAGGGCATTGAAATCGCGCCGTCGCTGCTGTTCACCGGGGACGTGGCCGGAAAGGCCGAGGCGGCCATGCATACCTACATGGACATCTTTCCTGCCTCGGCGATCGTGGACATGCACCGCTACGGTCCCGGCGAGCAAGACCACAAGGGCTATGTCAAATACGCGCGCTTCACACTGGCCGGCCGCAGCTTCAGCATCATGGACAGTAGCGTGGCGCACGGCTTCGGCTTCACGGAGGCCTTCTCCTTCCAGGTACTGTGCGACAGCCAGAGCGAGATCGACCGGTACTGGGAGGCGCTCCGGGCGGGCGGCGACCCTGCGGCCCAGCAATGCGGCTGGCTGAAGGACCGCTTCGGCGTGAGCTGGCAGATCGTGCCGTCCGTGCTGTCGAGGCTGCTCGCCGGACCCGATCGCGCGGCCGCCGACAGGGTGATGAACGCCCTCCTTGAGATGGGAAAGCTCGACATCGCGGCCCTCGAAACCGCCCATGCCGGTCGGCCTGCGGCCTGACCGGGCAGATCCCTAGGCCAGCGAGGAAAGGAGCGTCACATGACGGCGGCGACGGCGACTGCACGGCCTCCGGGCTGGTACTGGTGGGTATCGGGTCTCGCGTTTCTGTGGATGGCCGTCGGCATTGCGACCTGGACGCTCGATCTGATGGCCGACGAGACGACGGCGGCCGGGCTGAGCGAGGCCCAGCGCCAGCTCTATGCGGTGCGGCCTGATTGGGTGTTCGCCGCCTATGGCGTTGCCGTCGCCAGCGGCCTCGCCGGGGCGCTCGGGCTCCTACTGCGCAGGGGCTGGGCCGTGGCGGCCATGATCCTGTCCCTCGCCGCCGCTGTCCTGCATTTCGGCTACATCTTCCTCGTTCTCGATGCGATAGGGCTTCTCGGCCTCGGGGCGGTGCCGTTTCCCCTCTTCATCCTGACGGCGGGCGTCTTCCTCGTCTGGTTCTCGGCCGGGGCGCGGCGGCGCGGCTGGATCGGCTGATCCCCACACAGGCGCCGGCGAGACGCACGGCTGTCCCTCAGGCCCTTCCATCGTGCATAGTGTCGGCGATTCCCGGCGGCTGGCTGTGCCGCCGGCCTGCACGACGGGAGGAGAGGGGATGATCGAGACACGCGCCGCAGTGGCCTGGGAGGCCGGCAAGCCGCTCACCATCGAGACGATCAAGATCGAGGGGCCGAAGGCGGGCGAGGTGCTGGTCGAGGTGATGGCGACCGGCGTCTGCCACACCGATGCCTACACGCTGTCGGGGCTTGACCCCGAGGGCAAGTTCCCCGCCATTCTCGGCCACGAGGGGGCCGGCATCGTGCGCGAGGTGGGCGCCGGCGTCACGACGCTCAAGCCGGGCGATCATGTCATCCCGCTCTACACGCCGGAGTGCCGCAACTGCAAATCTTGCCTCTCGCGGCGCACGAACCTGTGTACGGCGATCCGTGCCACCCAGGGCCAGGGCCTGATGCCGGACGGGACGAGCCGCTTTCGCTGCGACGACACGACCATCTTCCACTACATGGGCTGCTCGACCTTCTCCAACTTCACCGTGCTGCCCGAAATCGCGCTCGCCAAGGTCCGCGAGGACGCGCCCTTCGACAAGATCTGCTACATCGGCTGCGGCGTGACCACGGGCATCGGTGCCGTCATCTACACGGCCAAAGTGTGGCCCGGCGCCAATGTCGCCGTCTTCGGCCTCGGCGGCATCGGCCTCAACGTCATTCAGGGCGCGCGCATGGTCGGCGCCGACAGGATCATCGGCATCGATATCAACCCGGCCAAGGAGGCCATGGCGCGCAAGTTCGGCATGACCGACTTCATCAACCCGAAGGAGATCGGCGCAGACAAGGTGGTGCAGGCGATCATCGACCTCACCGGCGGCGGCGCGGACTTCTCCTTCGACGCCACCGGCAATGTCGATGTGATGCGCCAGGCGCTCGAGTGCTGCCACCGTGGCTGGGGCGAGTCGATCATCATCGGCGTCGCCGAGGCGGGCAAGGAAATCTCGACGCGCCCCTTCCAGCTCGTCACCGGCCGTGTGTGGCGGGGCACGGCCTTCGGCGGTGCCCGCGGGCGCACGGACGTGCCGAAGATCGTCGACTGGTACATGGAGGGGAAGATCAACATCGACGATCTCATCACCCACACCATGCCGCTGGAGGAGATCAACACCGCCTTCGACCTGATGCACGAGGGCAAGTCGATCCGTTCCGTCGTCATCTACTGACGAGGCTGCCATGACCTTCGAGATCGTCAGCCGCTCGCGCGCCTTCGGCGGTTCGCAGCTCGTCTGCCGCCATGACTCGCGCGAGACGGGCACCCCGATGCGCTTTGCCGCCTTCGTGCCGCCGCAGGCCGAGGGCGGGGTGAAGGTGCCCGTCGTGTGGTTCCTCTCGGGCCTCACCTGCACGGAGGAGAACTTCACGGTAAAGGCCGGCGCACAGCGCGTCGCCGCCGAGCTCGGCCTCATGCTCGTCGCGCCGGACACGAGCCCGCGCGGCGAGGGCGTGCCCGACGATCCCGAAGGCGCCTACGACTTCGGTCTTGGCGCCGGCTTCTATGTCGATGCCACCGAAGAGCCGTGGGCGAAGAACTACCGCATGCGCAGCTACGTCGAGACGGAGCTGCCCGCGCTCGTTGCCCGGGAGCTGCCGGCGGACATGGACCGGCAGGGCATCACCGGCCATTCCATGGGCGGGCACGGGGCGCGTCACCATCGCCCTGCGCGCTCCCGGACGGTTCAGGGCCGTGTCCGCCTTCGCGCCCATCGTCTCGCCCATGAACTGCCCGTGGGGCGAGAAGGCGCTCTCAGGCTATCTTGGCCCGGACCGCTCGGCCTGGCGCCGCTACGATGCCTGCGCGCTCATCGAGGACGGGGCGCGACTGCCGGAGATCCTCGTGGACCAGGGCACGGCGGACACCTTCCTTGAGAGGGAGCTGAAGCCACACCTGCTCGAGGAAGCCTGCCGAAGGGCCGGCATTGCGCTCACCCTGCGGCGGCAGGAGGGTTACGACCACTCCTACTTCTTCATCGCCACCTTCATCGAGGATCACCTGCGCTGGCACGCCGAGCGGCTCGGCTGAACCGCCGGTCCGCGTGGGGCGGCCTCCGGGCAGGGCAGGGGGGCGGAGAGCGCAGGCTTCCCGCCTTTGACTCTGGCTGTAAACGTTGATATCAACATAATGAGGCAGCGGGGCCGCGCCCGGGACCGCCTGGCCCGGACAATCACCACAATCCGGAGGAGACGATGGACAAGGCAGAACCGACGCAGGAACACCGTTGGCTCGAGCAGCTCGTCGGCGAGTGGGTGGTGCAGAACGAGACGCCGGCGCCCGGCCAGGAGGGGGCGGGGGCCTGGACCGAGACCGTGCGCTCGCTCGACGGTATCTGGTTCATCAGCGAAGGCAGCGGGGACATGCCCGGTTGCGGCCCTGTCAGGACCATGCTCACGCTCGGCTATGATCCGCACAAGAAGCGCTACGTCGGCACCTGGGTCGGCTCGATGATGACCTATCTGTGGGTCTACGAGGGCACGCTCGACGAATCCGGCAAGGTGCTGACCCTCGACTGCACCGGTCCCGACTTCGAGCGGCCCGGCGAGACCGCGCACTATCAGGACATCGTCACCATCATCGACAGGGACAACCGCAAGTTCACAGGCCGGGTGCAGAAGCCCGACGGCTCGTGGAGCGAGATGATGACCGCCCACTACCGTCGCAAGTCCTGAACGCCGCAGCATCGTTCCGCAGGTATCCCTGGAGGGCGCCCCGCATGGCGGGGCGCCCTTCGTCATTGGAAAGAAGTCTGCGTCGCCCACCGTATTCCATTGATTTCAAGAACATGGTTCAGTAGATATGGCGCGGGGTAGCCGAAAGCCATCTCCCGCAACAGTTTAAAGACATTCTAAACTGACGAGGGCGAGTTATTCGCCCCGTCATGACCGGAGATGTTGTCTCATCGGCAAGTATAATCCAGCCATATTCCGCTCGGCGACGATGGCATGACGGGCCGGAACTGGACAGCAACGGGGATCTGCACGTGAACATGATGGAACGGCTGGCCGTGGAGGCCGTGGCGACGACAGGACGGGCCAAGCGCCTCAAGGCCCACACGCACGAGGTCCACGAGGCGCTGGACAGGCGCATCATGGCGGGAGATCCCTTTGCCGACCGGGCGCGGTATTGCCGCTTCCTCGCCGTGCAGCACGCTTTCCACCGTGACATCGACGCGCTCTATTCCAACCCGGCGCTCGATGCTCTCCTGCCCGATCTCGCCGGCCGGCGGCGCCTGCCCCAGATCGAGCAGGACATCATCGACCTCGGCGGCACCGTGCCCGAGCTCGGGACGGCGCCGCTTTTCGGGCGCGAGGCGGACGTGCCGACGGCGCTCGGCTGGCTCTATGTCGCAGAAGGGTCCAACCTTGGCGCGGCCTTCCTCCTCAAGGCGGCGGCCGCGCTTGGCCTTTCGGAGGCGTTCGGCGCGCGCCATCTCGCCGGCCATCCCGAAGGGCGCGGCCTCCACTGGCGCACGTTTACNGCTGCGCTCGACGCTGTCACGCTGACCGATGCTGAGGAGGAGCGCGTGATTGCGGGCGCCGAGGCGGCCTTCCGGCGCGTGCATGACCTTGTCGAGGTGCATTTCGCCTGAANGCATCCCGTTGCGCAGGCCACCCGGCACCGGTTCCGTCCCGGTGCCGGCAGGGCCCTGCGGGCGCCAGCGAGGGCAGGGATCTACGCCACCGCCTCGGCGTTCTCCGCCGCCCGCTGCGCCGCTACCTGCTCGATGCTCTGCCGGATGCCGGGGTGCCTCTCAAGGAAGCCCTGGAAGGCGCGCACGTCGAGGCGCAGCAGGAAGCAGTAGCTGATGGCATGCACGTCCGACTGGCGCGGCAGGCCGTGGAGCAGAGCCATCTCGCCCACCACGTCGCCGCGCCCGAGGCGCACCTTCCGTCCGTCCGGCAGGCTCACCTCGAGCGCGCCGGAGGCGATGAAATAGACGGCATCGCCCGGTGCGCCGCGGCGGATGATCTGTTCGCCGGGGATGACGAACAGCGGCTGTAGCAGCTTTGTCACTTCCGTCAGCTGCTCGCCCGTGAGGTCGGCAAAGAGCGGCAGCTCGCTGACCAGCTCGCGCGCCGTGACGGCGAGGTCGAGGCGGCGCTGGCGGTCCGCCTCCTTGCGGTCGGCATCGACCGAGCGGCGCAGGTTGTCGTAGAGTTCCGGCCCGATGAGGCCGTCCTCGAAGAGGATGGTGTATTCCAGCTCCTCCTGCCGCAGCGCGATCTTGCGCAGCAGCCGGCGCTCCAGCGATTCCGCATAGAGCGGATATTGCAGCCGCAGCGCGTCGAGGCCGGTATCGACCGCCTCCTGCCGCCGGTGGACGATCTCGTGCAGCACCTCGCCGACGCGCATCCCGAGGATGGGCACGATCTTGCTGTCGATGAACGGATCGAGCTCCTCGAGGATNGTGCGTACGACGAAGAGCAGCTCGAAGCGCCGCGCCAGCAGCCGCTCCAGCGGACCNCTGGCGTGCAGNCGGCGGTGGAGGAACTGCGCGAGGCCGAATTTCCAGCCGAAGGCGAGCGTCTGCTTCGCGGCGCGCTGGTATTCCTGCCAGCCGCCCGTGCGGGCACGGTCGAGCAGCGTCTCCGCATGGGCGAGCAGCGTGGGCAGCAGCGCGGTCGACACCGTGCGGGCGCGCATGCGCTCGATGATGAGCTCGCGCTCGCGCCCGGCGAGCGTCAGCAGCCCCAGTGACAGGCGCTCCTTGTCCGTCAGTTCTCGGCCCTGCCCGGCACTCGCGGCCTCGTCGATTCGCTCGGCATAGCGCCGGGCCTCGGCAAGGGCGGTGGCGGAGGAGACCTTGTAGAGCTCGGCGGCGTTGGCCACGGCCTCGCGCACGTTCTCCAGCGCGACGGCGAGCACCTGCCCGCGCATCGCCGCGTCGCGCGGGGACAGCAGGTTGAGGCCGAGGGAGGAGATCACCCAGCGCATCGTCGTGCCCTGGATGAGCAGGGTGAAGAGGACGAAGCCGGTGGCGAGGATGGCGACGAAGCGTTGGATGTCGTCGGGAATGGTGTCGTGCTCCGTCACCGACAGTGCGAGCGCCAGCGTCACGGCGCCGCGCAGGCCGCCCCACAGGATGACGACGCGGTAGGGGATACTGATCTGCGGCGAGAGCCTGAGCAGGCTCAGCAACGGCAGCAGCAGGAAGAGGATAAGCCCCCGCGCAAGGAGAGCGGCCACCGCGACCACGAGGATCAGGAAGAAGTCGAACAGCGACAGGCTGGCCAGCAGTCTCGGCACCAGGATGGCGGCGAGCACGAAGACGAGCGAACTCGCCCAGAAGGCGACCTGGTCCCAGAAGCCGGTCAGATAGCTCCATCCGTCGGGCGAGGCGCGCGAGGGGCCGAGCAGGCTCATCGTCATGCCCGCGACAACGACGGCGATCACGCCCGAGACGCCGAGCAGCTGCTCGCAGGCGATGAAGACGAGATAGGCGAGGGCAAAGCTGATTGACACGGCGGCCGAGCGCGCATCCGGCAGCCGGCCGATGAGCCATGCCGCCGCGCGCGCGGCCAGATGCCCGACGAGCGCGCCCCCGCACAGCGTCCAGAGGAAGGAGAGGGCCGTATCGCCGAAACCCGGTGTCTCGCCCGCCACGAAGATGGCGAGGAACATCGAGAACAGCGTGATGGCCGCCGCGTCGTTGAGCAGGCTCTCGCCCTCGACGAGGCGTCCGAGGCGCGCCGGCGCGCCGATGTCGCGGAAGATGCCGACGACCGCGACCGGATCTGTCGTGGCGACGATGGCGCCGACAAGCAGGCACAGCAGCAGCGGCTGGCCGGCGAAGGGCAGCAGCGCAAAGCCGATGACGACGGTCGCCACGATGACCGCCACGACGGCGAGCACGAAGATCGGCACCCAGTCGGGGATCATCTGCCTGACGTCGAGCGTCAGCGCCGTCTGGAAGACGAGGGTCGGCAGGAAGACGTAGAGGAAGACCGTCGAGCCGATGGGAAAGTCCAGGATAGCCCGGGCNACATCGTCGAAGGCGTCNGTCAGGTCCGTATGCAGCAGGAAGGAGGCCCCGGCCGCGATGAGCATGCCGATGGCGGCGAGCAGGACGCTGAACGGCAGCCTGAGCAGCCCCGCCAGNGGCTGGGCCAGGCTGATGACGAGGAGCAGGACNCCAATGACCGCNAGAATGACCGATAACGCCAAGCTGTTCAGCTCCCTGCTGCCTGTCGTGTGGCCTTTCTAAAGCAGAGGCGACGGCGCGGTCGAGAGCACAGCTGCGGAAAATGCCGCTGCAAGGGCCGCGCGCCTCAGGCGTCGGCGATGGTGAAGAGCTCGGCGTGACCGTCGAAACCGCGCAGCGCATGGTGGCCGACGGAGACGATGCCGTCGCGGAGCGGCTCGGGCGTCNAGGCAAGGAAGGCGGAGGAGAGCAGCGCGTTGCGTCCGAGCAGCCGGCATGTCGCCGAGATGCGGCTTGCCATGTTGACCGCCGGACCGATGACGGTGAAGTCGAGACGGTCCTGGCTGCCGATGTTGCCGAAGAAGACATCGCCGAGGTGAAGCCCGACATAGGCGCCCGTGACGGGCAGGCCAGCAGCCGTGCGCCTGTCGTTAAGCTCCGCGATGCGCCGGCGCAGNAGCGCTTCCGCGGCAAGCGCGGCGCGGCAGGCCTCGCCCGGCTGCTCCGCGGGGAAGATCGCGAGAATGCCGTCGCCCATCAGCTTCAGAACATCGCCGCCCGCCTCGTGGATGGCGGAGATGGTCGCGTCCGCGTAGTCGTTGAGAAAGGGGATGATCTGGTCGGGCGCGACAGTGTTCGTGATCTGCGTGAAGCTGCGCAGGTCGCTGTACCACAGCACCGAGCGCACCTGGTCGGCCACGCCGCGCATGATGCGGCCCGCGAGGACGCGGCGGCCGGCATTGCGCCCGAGATAGGTCGCGACGAGTGTGTCTGTGATGCGCAGCAGCGAGGAGCACTTCACGGCGAGGGCGAGCTGTGGCACGAGCCCGCACAGCAGCGCGGCCTCCTCGTCCGAGAAGCCCTCGGGCGCATCGCTCGCCCAGGAGGAATAGACGCAGTCCATCTCCCCGAGCGAACCCGCGTCGGCAAAGCGGTTGATGCAGGCGACATAATCCGTATGGCCCTGCCCGCGCAGCTCCACGAGCACGGGAAAATCCGCCGCGTCGCCCCTCGTGAAGTTGCGGCGCAGGGTCGTGGTGCCGGTCTCCAGCATGTGGAAGAAGGGGCTGCGGCGCCAGCTCGCCTCCGCGTCGGCGTTGCCGGCGAGCCGGCCATACTCGATCATTTCGCGCTGTTCGTCGCGCCACCACGGGAACACGCGGCCTTCGTGGACGGGGTGCAGCGTGTCCATGATCACGGTCGCGCGTGTGAGCGGCAGGCCGGCGGCGGCAAGCCGCTGGCAGAAGCCGCGCACAAGGTCCGGTTCGGAAGTTCCGACGAGACCCGCCTCGGTCACCCAGGCGGCGACGTCGCTGAAGCGTCGATCGGTCACGGGCAAGATCCTGCTGATGGGGCGGCAGCGGACGCCGCCGGGCTCCCGTCCCCTTGTCCCTTCTACCTTCCGGGTGTGGCAGCTCCTAGGCCCGCGGGCGCGGCGGGCGATCACAATTGGTCGCGCAGGACGGCTGAGGCCGGCATTGCACATGGTCGGCACGTGATATAAGCCTGTCGCGCAGCATCGATGTCGATCGTCCGTCGCGGCCCGTGCCGGACCGGCAGGGTGGCAAGGCACGAAAGCGAGGCGGGCATGGCCGACGACAACGACGAGTATGTCTATGACGAGACAACCGGCGAATGGCGCCCGGCGGCAGAGCTGGCCGCGGAGCGGGCTGCCGCGTCCGTGGCGCGCGACAGTGCCGGCAACGTCCTCGCCGATGGGGATTCCGTGATCCTCATCAAGGATCTCAAGGTCAAGG
>Ga0065720_1004424_pt1 | contig 11677 bp, 20 predicted proteins | sample Thericmetagenome_FD_59107 | JGI IMG/M metagenome (GOLD analysis project Ga0065720, IMG submission 59107) | Thermophilic microbial communities from the Joint Bioenergy Institute, California, USA of rice/straw/compost enrichment - eDNA_2 v2... | ecosystem: Engineered > Solid waste > Grass >... | reverse complement strand
GGCAGCGATCAACACCATGACCCGCAGGCTCGCCCGCGGAGGGCCCGCCATCCGCCAGCAACGGCGCGCCTTTACACCTGCGAGTTGATCTTCTCAAACACGCTCTAAGATCACATAGGCTCACCCGTCGGCTGTGGGCGCGCTGGAGTGCTTCATGCAGGTCGGGGGCCTGCTCGGCCAGCACGGTGATGACTTCGCTGAGGTAGCGGTAGGCGGTGGCCCGGGAGATGCGGTGGTCACGGGCCCACGTGGGAGGGTCGGTGCGGTGGCGAAACCAGCGCAAACCCAGTACCGCCTGCCAAAAGCAGGTCAGGGCCCGGGTTCGCTTGCGGGTTCCGCGCCGGCGGCGCTCGGCTCGCAGCAGCCGGCCCACGTACTGGGCGAGTTCACGCGGAACGTCGAGCGTGGCACGATAGGCAATCACGTGGAGCCCTTCCGGTAGAGATGATCTTTGGTGAGACCTCTTTACCAGGGGCTCCACGCCCGTTCTGGCATCTCACCCCTCGGCGTGTCGGCCCTCCTAGACCGATCTTGTTGAGATCACCTCAATGCACTACGCCGCGATCGACGGGGAGCTCTGGTTCTGGACGTATGGTGCCAGCCAGAAAGCGCGCAACCTCGAACGCGATCCCCGGTTGACTGTGCTGGCTGAGGGCGGACAGGAGTACCACGAGCTGCGCGGCGTGCAGCTGATTGGGCGGGCAGAAATCGTCCGGGACCGGCGCCGGGTGATCGACGTGGGACTGGCCATCAGCGCGTTCAACGGCAGCGGTACGCCCGGCGACCCGGCGACGGCAGACCGCATAGCGCGCGCCGGCGCCAAACGGGTCGCGATCCTGCTTCAGGTCGACCGCGTGTCCTCGTGGGACCACACGAAGCTGCCCCGGTGGCCGCTCAACCGGCTCATTCCGCCTGTCTCGCGAGCGCCCGCAACACCGACATCCGGTGTCCGGTCGGTGAACGGGCACCCTGCCGCAGTCATGACGTCGTCGAGCGCGCCCAGATCTCTGCCCGCGACTGCATCTCGACGGCCAGCGCTTCCAACATGAAGGCCTGCTCCCGCCCTGCATCGAGGGACTGATTGAGCAACACCTTGGTGAGGCTCACGGCGCTGGTCGGCGCGCCCGCGACCCGGCGAGCGAGTGCGGTCGCCTCCTCGTCCAGGCGGTCGGTCTCAACCACGCGGTTCACCAGGCCCAACCGCAGGGCCTCCGCCGCGGGAACCCAGTCGCCGAGCAGCGCCATCTCCTTCGCACGCTGCATCCCGATCCGCCGGGGCAGCAGGTAGGCCCCCGCGCCGTCGAGGACCAGCCCGCGCAGGATGAGCGGTTCGAAGAAGCTCGCCGAGTCGGCCGCGACGATGAGGTCACTGGCCAGCGCGACATGCAGGCCGAGTCCGCCTGCGACGCCCTGGACGGCGGCGACCACGGGCTTGCGGCAGTCCAGGATGGACGAGACCAGCCGCAACGCACCCGACAGGAGGCGTGCCATGCCGTCGCCGACGCGCTTGTCCTCGCCTCGCGAGCGATGGATCCGGCCCAGGTCCGCGCCGGTGCAGAAGTGCTTGCCGGTGCTGGTCAGCAGCACTGCCCGGACGTCCGGGTCAGCGTCGCACCGTCCGAACAGTTCGATGAGGGAGTCCCGCTGCTCCGGCGCCAGCGCGTTGGCGGCGGCCGGCCGGTTCAGCGTGATGCGCGCGATATCGTCGCGCAGCTCGTAGCATATCGGTTCATCNGATTTCGGGACCGCCATAATTCACCCATTTCGCTGTTGGGGNTAGCTGGCATCGAATCNCCAGAATCGGTACTGGCGCGGGTCGGGGCGCGCGGGTCATCGCCCAGAACTCCATCGTAGACAATGGCCAGTTTTGCGTCACGCGACCGGACGCGGATTTGTACCAGTTGTTCACCCCGTCCTGTCCGTAGGCCATCCGTGAGCTCACCGCATCGATCCGCGCGTAGTACTCGCGCAGCGCCCGCTCGGTCGGCTCCATGGCGGAGTGTCCGTTGTCGAACATGTATTTCAGGCACGCCAGGACGTACTCGACCTCGGACTCCGAGAAGAATACCATGCTTCCGTTGACCACGAGGTTCGTGTTCGGCCCGTAGAGCAGGAAAAGGTTCGGGAAGCCGGGCACAGTCGCCCCGGCGAGTGCGGTGGCCTCGCCGTCCCAGTGCTCGCGCAAGGTCACTCCACGGCGTCCCCGCACCTCGATGGTGCTGAGGAAATCCGAGGCGGTGAATCCGGTGGCGTAGATGATGACGTCGACCTCGTGTTCGGCTCCGTCAACACTCCGAACGCCGCCAGGGTAGATCTCGGTGATCTTCTCGGTGACGATCTCGACGTGATCCTTGCGCAGGGCGGCAGCCCAGGCGCCGTCGTCGCGGACCATTCGCTTGGCGTAAGGCGGATAGTCCGGTGTCATCTTCGCCAGCAGGTCCGGACGGTCGCCATAGGCCTCCTCCAGGCTCGCCACGAGCGCGCGGCGCAGCTGCGCGTTGGCATCCGACACGGAGCCGGGCTCTCTCCACTGCGGGTCTACCAGGGCGTAGCGACGCCGTCCTTCGACGTTCGCCCAGAACTGGTTGAAGCGGTACCAGCTCTGGTACAGCGGAATGGCGGCGAACAGCCAGCGGAGCCCCGGCTGCAGCTTGCGTGTGTAGGTGGGCGTGGGCATGACCCACGGCGGCGTGCGCTGAAAGACTGTCAGCTGCTCGACCTCGTCGGCGATGTGCGAGACGGCCTGGAAGGCGCTCGCCCCGGTGCCGATCACCGCGACGCGCTTGCCGGCCAGTGACACGTCGTGGTTCCACCGGCGGTGTGCCAGGACGGCCCCGTGAAGGAGCCGATACCGGGAATCGACGGATAGTTCGGCTGGTTGAGCTGTCCGACGGCGCTGATCAACGCCGCGACCTCGACGCACGTCACGCGACCGTCGCTGTCTGCGATCTCCAATTTCCAGCGCCGGCGGTCTTCGTCATAGGTGGCCTTGTGCACTTCCGTGCTGAACCGGATGGCATCCCGAACGCCCACCTTGTGTGATGTCTCGATCAGGTAGTTCGCCACCGCGGAGCCCGGTGAGTAGTAGTCCTCCCAGCCGTCGCCCTGCGCAGGAGTAGCTGTAGCAGAAGTTGCTGGTGTCCAGCCGGACACCGGGATACGTGTTCTCGAGCCAGACACCACCAACGTCACTGTTGCGTTCGAACACCACGAAGGGCACGGCGGCGCGCCGGAGACGGTAGGCGGCGGCGAGTCCGGACATGCCCGCGCCGATGACGGCCACCATGAAGTCCTCCGGCACGCGTGGCCGCGGCGGGAGCTCGCCCATCTCCTCGCGGATGCCGACCTGGTGGTAGAGCAGCGGTAACTGGTCACGGCCGACGTCTCCAGCGAGGAACCGCATGACCTCCAAGAGGTGATCCGGTGCGGGGGCCGGCGGTGGCGGGCAGCCACGAGCAACCCAGCGCTCGATCTTCTCCTCGGCGAGGGCTCGGGCACGCTCCTGGGCTTCCTCGCTCATGCCCCCCCTGTGCTAGCACGCCGACAACCTGAGCGGGACCGGCCGATCCTGGTTCGCCCGACGATGGCGCCGCGGAGGCCGGACGTAGGTCCGGCTCCAGGATCGACAGATCATGCGTGAGGTGTGCGAGCGCGGCCAACAGGGCGGGCAGTTCGGCCTCGGCAAGCGCAGCTCGCAGTCCCGGCCCGCGCAGTGCGTAGCCCGGCCCCTGGTCGGACTCGTCGTCGCCGCTCATCCGGCCACCGAGCTCGTGTTCACGATGCCCTCGCTGGTAATCCGCTTCGCCGCCGGCTCGTAGACCGACGCGGCCATCACCGGTCGCCTGTCCTCGGTGGCCTTGGAAGCGGCCACGAGCGCACCCCCGTTCGCGTCGACACCCGCCTTCTCGGCGGCCCCGTCCGTCACCGCCACAAGCTGGTGGACGTCGCACGGGCAGAACGTCATCAGGATGGTCCTGTTCCCGTCCGGATCGACCCGCTTCCTCGCAGTGGTGCGTTCGGCCTCGTTGATCGCTCTGCCCTCCTCCTTGGTCAGGTCGTACCGGTCTGTTCCTCGGGTTGAGCGGCGCCTGGCGGCTGCGTCCGTACCGGGAGGGCCCGAGCGCAGGCGACACGACTGGCTGCATCGACGTCGGCGAGCTCTGGGGACGCATCCACCAGCCTGCTGATCATCGAGGAGTGCCTGGGCTTCGGTATGAAGAGCGACGGTGGTTGGCTAAGCGCCTGCATCCCGGCCCGACGGGACGTCACGATCCACCGCTGTTGTACAGGCAGCGCATCATCACGGCCGCGATCAGCTCGATGATCTCGCCGGGCGGGCGGTGCGGGTCCTGCTGCAGCGCCGCCTCCGGCATCCGCTCGAGGAGCGCGCCCTGGATCGTCACGGCAAGGTCCGGATCGAGTGGGTGCGGCCGGTCGACCCGCGCGAGCACCTCCAACGCCGCCTGGCGCATGTGCCCCGTGGCCTGCTCGACGACGGCGAGCAGGCGCGGGTCCCGTGAGGTGCCCTCCAACCAGGCTCGCATGACCCCGAGATAGCGCGCGTGGAAGGGCAGATAATCGCCCAGCCACGCGCGCAGGTCGTCCGCCGCGTCCTCATCACCTGGGTCGATCTCAGTGAACCGGGTGACCAACGCGTGCATGTCGCCGGCGCACTCGCGAGTCAGCTGCAGGAGCAGGTCGAGCTTCTCGTCGAAGTACTTGTAAAAGGTGCCGCGGGCGAACCCGGCCTCGGCTACCACCTCGGCGACGCCGATGCCGTGGTAGCCGTGGTAGGTGAACAGGCGCGCAGCCGTGTCGATCAGCTGGCGCACCGTCGCTGCGGCTCGCGGGCGAAGATCGGCCAGCCGGTCGGGGATCTTGTCGGCCGTCTCGTAGCGCGCGGGGGTGCGCACGTCGGGCTGCGGCCGCCGGGGCGGCCGCTCGACCACGTCGAAAACCTCCAGAGGGGTGTTCGGGAACAGCAGCAGCTGGACGAACACCGCCAGGCCGTCCAGCAGTTGGTCGGAGTTCAGCCACGGCGGGACGACCCTCATATGCCGGAAGTAGTTGAACCGGTGAACGACGGCGGTCACCGCGAGGGCCGCGTCCAGCGGATCGAGGCCGACGACATCAGAGGACTCCAGGCGCAGGGCGATCCGCTCGCGGTAGGACCGGGAGAAGCCGGTGACGAGGGGCCGGACGGTCGGGCCGGTGCCAGGAGTGTCCACCCTGGCCCACTGCACGAACATCGTGGCGTACTTGTCGTAGACGTAGGCCCACTCGCCGAGCCACCAGTGCAGGTTGTCGAAGCCCAGCTGCGTGGGCCCCAGCGGGCCGATCCGCCGGGCGACGCGCATGAGCGCGGACCCGCACTCATTGAGCAGCTCAACGAAGATCTGCTCCTTGCTCTCGAAGTACTGGTACAGCGTGGACCGGGAGATGCCGGCGGCCTTGGCGATCGCGTCGACCGAGGTGCCGTGGAACCCGTGCGATTCAAACAGCCGCAGTGTCTCCTCGACGATCCGCTGTCGGGTGCGCGCACCTCGCTGGCCCACCACCAGGCTGGCGGTGGGCCCGTATCCCGCGCGTCGGAGCGTCTCGCCTTCTGACTGTCCTGTCACCCATCAAGAGTACTGCTACCCCGGCAGCAGAAAGGTGGCGCACGCGCTGACGGCCACGCCTCCGGTCTGCCGGGCGGCAGTGAGCTCCACGCCGACCAGCCAGCCGTCGTCCTGCCGGTCCACTGAGATGACCTCGCCGGAGCAGGTGAGCACGTCCTCTGGCCAGACCTGTTCGCGGAAACGCACTCGGAACCGGCGGACGTTGTCCGCGCCGAGCCAGTCCACGGCGACCGACGCCAGCAGCGCGGCGGAGTGCATACCTTGGGAGAACACCGATCGGAAGCCGGCCGAACGGGCCATCGTGTCGTCGTAGTGCATCGGGTTGAAGTCCCCGGAGGCGCCCGCGTAGCGGACGAACATCTGCCGAGTCAGCGGGCCGAAGTCCTTCGCCGGGACCTTTGCGCCCACCTCCAACGGCGGCGAGCTGAGGGCGCTCATTCCGACTCCCCCTTCGGTGCGGTCTCGATCAAGGTGGAGCGGCCCTCGGCAACGAGCATGCCCTCCTCGGTGCGGTACTCCGTGACCACCACGGCAAAGCGCATCGTGCCGCCGCGCTTGCCGGGCTTCTCGAAGCGGTCCTCCAGGCGCTCTGACACCTTCAACACCTGGCCGGCCCTGGGTGGTGGCCCGTGGAAGACGTACTCCTGCTCGCCGTGCAGCAGGCGCTTGCGCTCGAAGCCGACGTCAACCCGGGCGCCCTCAGGTGCCCACAAGGCACCGCTGGTGAGGAACGTCGGTGGGACGATGGCATCAGGGCCACGGTAGGCAGGGTTGTCGGACTGCATGGCCGCCGCGAACTCCTGGATCTTGCCGCGCTCGACGACCATCTCGTACTCGGCCCCGCGTGTGCCGACCGATGCGTTCATCGCCTTTCCCGTCCGCTCCTACGGTGACGCCCTCGTCAGAACTGTCGATGGCTGACAGGTCACGCTTGCCGCCCCAACATAGCGGAAGAGCGCTGTATCTGTGAACTGGTAGGCGAGGGCGGTGCCAAGACTGTCAGAACAGCCAGGTCGGGGCCCGGGTGGGTGGGGTTGAGCGCCAGACGCGCCCGAGATGAGGCGCACGTCAGCCCGTCCGCCCCGCCCTGTTGTGGCTGTCGCCTCCCAGGGGACGAGCGGAGGTCGGGGAGTGCTGGTTCCAGCGCGGATCCACAGTATGTCCCGCTCAGGCATCCCTGGCGGCGGCGAGCAGTCTACGAGGAGTCACGCGGACCCGCACGTCGATCCACAGGCGATGCCCGTCGAACTCCATGCGCCCTGGGCAGGCGAAGTCGGCCCGCTGCCGCCCCACTCCCGACCAGCCAACAGTCGCGTCCGCGCCTTGGGGAAGGTATCGGCGCAGCACCGCGGACCGGCGCTGCGGATGCTCCTCATCCCAGGACAGTTAGTCCAGGGCGAAGGTGGTGGCCAGCTGGGCGGCCTCGGCCGGATCGGTCGGGAGAACCAGGCGTTTTCGGGTCAGAAAATTTGCATGCGCAACCCACTTCCACACAACCCGGTGTAGAAACTCCCTCAGGCGAGGCCATCTCACCCCAAGCCGGACCCCAACCCGGAGAGGCCACCCTCGCCAGCGCCCCGCTGTACGACCCGGAAGGCATCCCCAACATGCACCCGGCATCACTGCACCTGAGCGACGGCCCCCAAGACGTCGCACCCCTCACCGCGTCCCGGCCCCTACGGCGCGGCAACGCAGTGAGCACACAGCGGCTTCCCCGGAGGCCGGCCGATCACCTGAGGAGTCGGCCGGCCTCTGGCATCCCCGGCATCCCCGGTCTTGCGCTCCACGCGCTCTCCGCCGCCGTCATCGTCGCGGTCACCCCTGCTCTGCCGCGCCGTCCAGCGGCTCTCCTAACCCTCAGCTGAACCCCGGGCCCCTCCCCGGGACGGTCACCCACACACGCGCCGCCACCCCAAGAAGCCGGCGTGCCCCACGCTCCGCGCCCCAACCACGGAGACCCCAAGCTCGTGAACGTCATCACCGCCGCGCTCGCGGCCGTCCTCGGTGAGGACCCGAACCCGGAAGCCGACCGATTCGTGCCGGCCAACACGCGCGCCCGCCGCCGCGCCGCCGAACGCGCGGCCGCCCGGGAGAACCGGCGTCCCCGCCAGCTCCACCCTCTCGCCGCCCGGCCCCCGATCCCCACCGAGGCCGAGCAGGAGGTGGAAGCCCGCCTCCACGCCGCCTACGAGAAGGCCCACGCCGACAAGGTGCCGTGGGTGTTCCCCGAGGACGAGGACGCCCGCCGCCGCGCCCGCGCCGCCGGGCGCCGCGCCCGCCGTGCCCGCGCGATCACCCGTCGGCGGGCCGCATGAGCTACAGCAACCTGTCCCACCTGGAAGGGCTGTCCTACGCCTCCATGAAGCGCCGCAAGGAGGCGCGGGAGGAGTACAGGCAGCAGAAGGCCGCCGAGGCGGAAGAGGGGCCCCGCCCGATCGACACCTCACCCAAGCCGAAGAAGTACCGGCCGCGGAACCCGGAGTACCCGCGTCCCCGCTTCCGGGATCTCTGCAACGCGGAGCCGTCGAACCCTGACTGGTGATGCGGGCCGGCGCCCGGGTCGCGCGGCCCCAACAACCGCATTAGGTGCGTCCCGGTGCGCCGGCCACCGTCGCCCCTGCCACCCCAAGAGGACAGGAACGCACGTCCTTGAGCAATCACGCCCCGCTTGACCCTACGAACGAGGGACCGAACTCGAACGGTTCTGTGACGCCCGACACCGCCATGATGTCGGTTCCGGTCGGGCTCTACAAGGTGACGATCGTCGGCGTCACGCTGATCGGTGTCGACCTTCCCGCTCTCGTTCTCGCAGGTTGGCTGCTGCTCTTCGCCTTCCCCGCCCTCCTCACGGAGTGGGGAAGATGACAACCCGACCGCTCACCGATTCACAGGATCCCCACAGCCCCGGAACTCCGGACGGGCTCCGGCTGTGCGTCCGCGGGGACCGCTGCGAGGACGCCACCACCCACGTCGCCCGCTCCGGCGTCACCTTCCGCGGCGGCGCCGTCCTCACCGACCCGAACCACCAGTTCTGCCCCACCTGCCAGCGGTACCTGTCCTACGCGTTCACCGGGTTCGCCCTCGACATCGCCGATCTCACGCTCCTCCTCCCACCCACCATGGAGATCCGCTACCGCGACAACGAGGTCCCCGTGGCGCCCCGCGTGAAGAAGGGCAGCCCCCTGGGGTTCCGCGCCGAGCCGTGGACCCTCATCGAGGCCATCGACGCCGAAACCAGCGCGTGGGCCGCCAGCGTCGCCACCGAGGTGGACCTCCCGTGGGACCGGCACGCTCTCCACCACATGCGCGTCGGAGCCCGCGTCCAGCTGTGCGCCACTTTCCTCCGCGAATGGCAGCCCCACCTGCTTGGGCTCCCCGAGCAGCGGCACCGCCTCTCCACCGACACCGACCACCGCCACCTCCGGTACCGCGTCACCACCGACGCCTACGGCACCTGGGTGTGGCGCAACGGCACCGACGCCGGCCTGCTGTTCTTCGACCTCCACCAGCAAGTCCAAGCCCTCTGCGGACGCGCCCAAGCCGACGGCGCCCGCATGCCATGCCCGAAGTGCCAGCGACCCGCTCTCGTGCGGGAACCACGCCGCAACCTCGCGGTCTGCCGCTGCTGCTGGCACGAGTACACCGACGAGGAGTACGAGGCCGTGCGCGACGTCCTCTCCACAGCATTCGGGATCCCGACGTGATCGACCGCCGCACCCCGGGGGAGAGGCGCCGCGCCCAGCACCAATCCGCCCACGACAACGCCCGCCGCGGCCGCTGGCCCATCGCAGGCGACAAGCCCGTGGACGCCGCCCGCACCATCGCGTCCCAGCTGCTCCGCATCATCGAGACCGCCCCCGACATCGACACGGCCCGCAACCAGGCCGGGCAGCTCGTGGAGCGCGTCCGCGGCTGGGGCCAGACCTGGCTAGCCGCCATCGACGACTCCCCCGAGGGCCCGTTCTGGAGCCGCGAACAGGTCGCGAAGTTGGCCGGCGTCACCCCCAACGCGGTCACGAACTGGACGACCCGGCACGGCCTCACCCGCTACCCGCAGGGCTACGCGGAGCGGGAGGTCATGGACTTCCTCGCCCGCCGCCGCAAGGCCGCCTGAAACCGCACGAGCACGCGCCGCCTCAGAGGAGAGCACCGAACATGATCAGATCCGCCCTGTACGGGGACACCGACTTCCCCCGCCCGGACCGCGGCGCCACCGCGAAGGAGCACGGCGACTACTGGCTGGCCATCGCCGAGCTGCAACACACCTGCCGCGACCACGAGTCCGCCGCCGCGGCCGCCCAGATCGCGGCCGCCTTCTACGCGCGCGCCAACCTCCGCGTCGAAACCCCCGCCTACGCGCCCTCTCTCCACACCGAAATGACGTGGGCGGGCGCCCGCGGAACGCAGTCGTGAGCGCCATGTGGGGGCCGGGCGACCCGGAGCCCCCGGTCGGGACCGTCCTCGAGGTCGGGAACCCCGGCCGGCCGTGGAAGGGCGTCAGCGGTGACCTCCTGACGTTCATCCGCCTCACCCCGCACGTGTGGGTGCAGCTGCACAACCGCGCTCCCGGCTCCATGCGGCCCGTGTCGCTGGACACCGTGCGCTGGTGGGCTCCCTGCCGCGTCATCACCGCGGCCTCTCTCGACGACCTGTCCGACTACTACGGCCCCCACCGCGCCGGAGCCCGCCCGCCCGTCCGCGCGGCCGCCTGACCCCGAGGAGATCTCTCGTGTCTGCTGTTGACGTCCTCGTGTCCGCCACCATCCCAGAGCCGCCCGCCCTCAACGGGGTGGTCATCGCGTTCGACGGCACCCCGTGGGTACGGGTCGCTCCCGACGCGGACGGCCGTGACTTCGTGACCCCGCTCCGCCTCGCCCGCCAGGAAGGCATGTTCGCCGGCTCCTACCTGCCGGAGCGCGCGTCCTGGCTGGACATCCTGGGGCAGGGCAGCGCCCGCGTCGTGTGGAACCCCGCCACCCACGACGACACGGGGGAGAGCTGACCGGTGTACCTCCCCGACCACGAAATCGTCGCGGAGATCACCGAAGGCCGGCTGGGCATCGACGGCTGGGATCCCAGCCTGGTGCAGCCCGCCAGCATCGACCTCCGCCTCGGGAACCGGTTCCTCGCCCTCGTCAACGACAACGCCCCGCTCGATCCCGCGCAGGAGTCCGGGCCGTGGACCCGGCACGAGCTCGAGCCCGGCCAACACATCACCCTGTTCCCGGGCGCGTTCCTGCTCGCCCACACCTGGGAGCGCATCCGCATGCCGGCGCACCTCCTTGGCCGGCTGGAGGGCAAGTCCAGCCTTGGCCGGCTCGGGATCCGCGTGCACTCCACCGCCGGGTTCGTCGACCCCGGGTTCGTGGGCCGCATCACCCTGGAGATCTCCACCGACGTGCTCCGCGACGTCGTGCTGTACCCGGGCATGCGGATCGGGCAGCTGTCCCTGGCGCGGCTCTCCTCCCCGGCCCGGGTGCCGTACGGCTCCCCCAGCCTGGGCTCCCACTATCAGGACCAGGACTGGCCCACCCCGTCCCGCTCCTGGGAGCGTTTCACCGCCGGCCTCCCCGAGGAGGAGCCGCAGGAGTGTCCCGCATGGCCCCCGGGCTGAGCGTGTATGACGTCTCCGCGTTCGCGATGGGCGTGTGGGTGTCGGAGCACTGGCACCAGCGTGAGGTGTCCTCGATGACGCTCACCGTCTACCTGCCCATCGCTGACCCGGTGGAGCTCCGGGACGTCATGGACAGGCACGAGCGGGACGCCCGAAACGTCGTGGCGATCCGCGGCAACGGGAAGCTCCGCCTCCTTGAGCACGTGGAGTGGTGGCACCGCGTCGGCGACAAGCGGAAGCTCATCAACCGCGACCGGCTCCCCGTGCTGGTGCACAAGCCCCACCCGGACGGGCCCGAGCACTATCTGGACTGCATCGTGCAGCTCCTCACCCTGCCCGCGCCGCCGCTGGAGTGGTGGCGGCCCACCGTCTACGACCAGCGGTGACCGCCGCGGAAGCGCGGGCCCGGCTCGCGGCCGCCGACCGGGAGGAAGCGGTGGCC
>Ga0065720_1021057_pt1 | contig 11679 bp, 12 predicted proteins | sample Thericmetagenome_FD_59107 | JGI IMG/M metagenome (GOLD analysis project Ga0065720, IMG submission 59107) | Thermophilic microbial communities from the Joint Bioenergy Institute, California, USA of rice/straw/compost enrichment - eDNA_2 v2... | ecosystem: Engineered > Solid waste > Grass >... | reverse complement strand
ATTGGCTTCAGATAATTGAGGATTTGTGAAGGTCTGACTACTGTATTGGCTGATAGGAACATTGTATTGAGTTGGAGCATTGTATTGACCAATAGGAGCATTTAGTTGAGAAAGATTTTGGGTAGCAGGGTAGGTGGGTAGGAAGTTAGTGTAACTTTCTCTAGGAGGACTATCTTCTCTTTTATTAGCAGTTTGCAAGTTTGCACCCTCAAAGATATAGTTTCTCTTAAGCTCAACAAGGGCATTGGCCACAGGGCTTCTCAAAGAGAGAGGGTCAAGGTTCTGATTGAGGTTGGTTTCGAGGATGTTTGAGAGCTTTTCTGTCATCATAAGGGCGGCATCCTTGATATTTGTGGACTTGACACGCTCGAGTTCTAGATTGGCGTTCTCAAGTTCCTTGGCCATTTTATTGTAGAGCTCTTGCATTGTATTGAACTGTTCCTGGGTGCTTCTGAGGACAGTCTCGAGCTCTTGGATTTTGGTGTCATTTCTGTATCTCTTTTCTCTAGTGTCATACTCGGTGATCTTCTCCTTGAGAGAAGCGATCTGCTTGTGCATCTCTTCCATCTGTCTCAAGTGATTGTCATTCTCGGCAATCAGAGTGGCCTTCAATTTCTTGAAGTTCTCATTCTCAATTCTTAACTGCTCGAACTGTGTCTGGTAATCAGCATTGACCTTCTTAAGGTGTTGAAGCTCGTTCTTCACCTTTTCTTGGTCCATCTGCATGGTTTCGTGGTCCCTCTTCAGATAGTCGTACTCTACTTTAAGAGCATTATAGTCTCTTTTGACTTTTTCAAGTTCAGACAGGATATTGTCTCTTTCTTTTCTGAGTCTATCACTCTCTAGATCCTCATACTTAGAGGAAATAAGACTTCTGGCAATAAGGGCATTAACATCGATTGCAGGCTTTTCCTGAGTCTGGACTCTATTAGCACTTTCAAATGGATTATCAAAGGCGACTTGTTGTTTTGTAGACGACTCTTGGAAGAAAGGATCAGGTTGGCTAGCGAATCCTGAGAAGGTAGGGGCGGTCTTCTTGGAGAAATCGCCTCGAGGGGCAGTCCCGAAATGGTCAAAATCTCCGACATTGGTAGTGGTATCTCTAGCAGACTGTCTTGCAGATGGCTGTTCTCTCTCAGCCCCAACAAAGTCAGCCAGCATATCCTTTTGGTTGGTAACAGGTCTTTCATCAAAGGAAGTTGGCTCGAATCTGTTTGAAGACATCTCAAAGTTAGCGAAATTGTCCCGAGCAACAGAATCCCTTGGTCTTTCGTCCCAAGACGTAGGTGGGAACTTGGTAGGTGCAGTATCAAATCCAGCGAAGTCACTGTGAGTAGCAGCCATTTCCCTTGGTCTCTCTTCATTCAATGAAGGGAATCCATGCTCAACCTGCTGAGTGGGAGCTTTCTTTTCAGGTTCTTCCTTTTGTGTATTGTCTCCGAAATTGAAACCTGACCAGGCATCTTTGTTTTCAACAACCTTAATTTCCCCACCATATTCCAGGTTAAATCCTTCAGTCCTGGAATCATCAACGCTTTGTTCTCCTTCAACAAAGTCTCCAAACTGGTCAAGGCTTATACCATCTCCTTTCTTTTCCTTTTCTGGACTGTCCCAAAGCCCCTGAAAGTTATTCTTGGACGCTCCTTGGGACTTAACTTCCTCAGGAGGTTGAATCCTGCTGCTACTTTTGTCCTCACTCTTTCCAAATTCTTCAAAGGCCTTTGAGGGATTGACCTCAGTAGTCTTGAACTTACTGGCATTAGGATCACTGTGAGGCTTGGTGTCAGGCTGTCCAAATCCACTAAAGGCCGATTCATCATTCTTGACTGTTCCTTGGGTAAAAGTAGCAAAAGGATCTTTGTTATCTCTTTCGGACTTGATTGAGGTAGTTCCAAAGTTGTCAAAGTCATTGGCAATTTTTCCACCTGGAGCTGTTGCAAATTGGTCAAATGGGTTAGCCTTTTCTCTACTGACATCATTCTGGCTGGCTGATTGCTTTCCGAAATCAAAGTCGAATCCTCCTTTGGTGCCCTTATCGGATTGAGTCTTTTCAGGGAGCTTGTCCCTGCCCTTGGGAGGGCTCAATTTATGTTCCTCTTTTCTCTCCTCAGGCTTCTTGATAGTTTCAGTCTTAGTCTTGGGAGGTTCTCCAGCGGGAGTTTTGTCCCTAGAAGCACTGATAAGTTCTATGGTTTCTTTCTTGAACTGATTGAAGGTTTTAGTTTTCTTCTTGTAATCGTTGCAGAGCTTGTTGATCTCTGAAACTGTCGAGATTTCGTTGTATACTCTATCGCTAAGCTCCTCTTTTCCTGGGAAGTCAGGTGATGCCAAGAGGGTATTAACCATATTATTCAACTCTTTTGCATTGTTCTTGAGCTCTTCTACGTATAGAAGGACTATATCTTCTTCTGGCTTGTCAGCAACAAGAGTATCTAACAAGAAAGATTTGGCTACTTCAATAGCGTTCAAAATTTGATTGGCGTTTTTTACGAGGGCATTGTCCTTCTTGACTACTGCGGGGGCAGTCTTGAAGGTTCTTTCATCAGGGATATTCGAACTATGCTTGAATTCTTCGGGCTTTTTCAAAGCTTGACTTCTGGAACTAGAGTCTCCCTCATGCTTAGAAGCTGCTTTGCGTAAAGCTTCTTGTTCGGATGAAGTATCTCTCTTTTTCTCTTTTTTGGGGCCGAAATAGGTGAAGTTCATGGGGAACTGCACCTGATTCTTGAGAGAATCAAAGATTTTTTTATACTCAGTTGGCTTTTGTGTTTTGGCATCGACTGAAAACCATTGGGCCCAGTGGAAGATACATTCTAACAGTAGAACATTGAAGCCATTGATGGTTTTTTCTTCTAATAGAGAATCAGAATGAATTATCGAGTGAACTCACCTGCTCCTTTAGGAAAATATTTTGAAGGATTTAAAGGGATTTTTCCCAGCTTCTTAATAAGCTTTTTCTGGACTTTTGTCATAATTTCGACGTGTCGGGTGTCCATACATTCTTTTAATAGCTAAACATTCAAAAATTTGAAACCAAAACTATACATAAAGTGCCATAATCTTATGATTTGCAGTCTCCTTCTTGTTATCAATGACATGGTAAATCTTATCGACAAGAGGAGTGATGACTGCCCTAAACGATTATTCAATACATTGATAAATTATTATTACTTGTCACCGAAACCAACACGTTGAATTAGAAGCTTGGAAGCCTTTGAGTAGGCAGAATCATCATATATGCACAGTTCTATGCGCTCCTTAATCTCATTAGACGAAAGCTTCTGGCCACTGTCGTTCATTTAGTTCAGTTTGAATAGAAAATTATGTTTAATTTGAATTAAAACGTAATAGTGTCTTAGTAACAAACACTTAAAATAGAAAACTTAAATCTTCAAAAACTCCTCAATCCCAAAATTAAGGCCCTTCATGAGAAGTCCTTCTCAAAGATAGCCCTAGTCCTTAATGGTTATTTCCTCTCTAAAAAGTGTTCTTTTCAGTTGGATTTAATGGAATTTAATGTCGGAAAAAGACTAATAGTCCACCAAATTGTTCAATATTACTCACAACTCTGCTAATGTCTGGTTTGATAGAATAAAAGAAGATGTGTTCCAAGACCAGCTTGTATAGTATCAATCCATCCACTAAAATCTACACCATAGGAGGACCTTTTCCGATCACATTTTGGACAAAAACAGCTTTATCTTTGGAAATTTTGTACTATATTCTGGTAAATCTAATTTAGATATCATAAGGATCACATCCCAGCTTGCATACTAAGTTTTGTTATTCAGTGAGGAAAATTCATAGGAAGTTCATTCTGTTTGAATTCGTTATTGAAAATAAGTTCTTTGGAAGAATGATTCACCTCATGCTTAGAGAAAACTTATAGCACTAGTTTAGAATGTTTCGGTTTCAAAATTTTCAAAGAGAGAACTTTAATTATTTTTTATTTACTTCAAAACTGCTTGAAAGATGAGTATAGAGCTTCAAGAAGGGCTAGACTCAGAAATAAAATCTCATGAGTCACTGGACCCTATCAATAATAAAACAGGATATCCAGACTCAGCTGGTCGAAGAAATTCTCTTTCTATCACTCAGAAAGAAAGTTATTTTTAGAATCATCACAAGTAACTTTGAATAGGCCCGATCCATCAAATAGACGAAATAGAAGAAGAAAAGGTTCGATTAACACAGGATGATCACCAGGGAGATAGCTCTCCAAAGACTCAGGATATTACACAAATTGATGATTTTAATAAGATTGAACTGAAATATGAACCCTGGAAGAACGAGTATAGATACAAGGGTCCTATGGATACGACCCTTAAGTTGCAGCTTGAAGATCTTGAAGAATTGACAAAGCCACATTTCGCGTCTTTGGAATTTGTGAAATCTTTGAATAGGAGAATAGATGATTGGTTTAAAAAGAAGTTCCCTTGCTGTCCCGATAGGCAGGATACATTAGGTTTCAACAAGGATACCATTTTCTTGGTAGTGACCATGTTGGCAGCTTCTATTTATTTTGCAGTTGCAATAAGTGTAGAAATTTTCTCTCAATAGGATAAACATATAGAAAAACAAGAAAGAAACTTCTGTGGAGTGGGTCAACTATAGTCAGAATTGGGCTCCAGTCGGGGTGTTCATCTTTACCCTTTATGGATTGATGTAAATATAAATTATAATATTTTACCCGCTAGATTCCTCAGTCTAAACTGGGAATGGGCCATCAAAGTCTTCGTGGTACAAACCTTGGTTCCAGGTCTCCTAATTCTCTGGGATTATAATGTAAACATGGAATAAATATCATTGATCATTAGGTGATTTTCCCAAGAGATTATGATCCTGGGGTTGAGCCTATCAATTTTATGATAAAAGCGTCAATAGCTGGATTAAGCGGGATCTGGTTCGTAATATATCCATTCTACAGGGGAGTCAGAAAACAACTTGGAAGATGTATAGGTAATTTACTTATAGTCGCTTACTGTGTTGGGATCTTGCTCTTATCAGTCGGGATTCCATTTATCATGATGATTAAAGAGGAGGATATCAGCATCACATACTTCCAGGAACATTGCTATGGAATCATTGTAGCTACTGGCATAATTACCTGCTCCACTTGGATGTACTTCCACTACAAATTCTTCATGGTCCCAAGGCCCTACTTAGAAAGCATGATCCTTCGCTGGGCCAAAAAACTGTCCAAGAAACATGAATCCCAACTAACCGTCCAGTCTGAGTCCAACTGGCCTCTCATGGACACCATACTTAAGAACATGTATTGGATCTCAAGTCTCATCATCGGTTCTGTCTATATTACTCTAGAAATGGCTCTTTCTGTAGAATTCACTTCTAGGATGAAATCCTGGGACACCTCAGGAATGATCCTCTGCGCAGCTTTCTATGTGCTCATCCCTCTTTTCTTGCTCGTTGGCATCAAGCTGGCTGTAAGCAATTTCATGACCCCTAAGAACAAAATGCTGGTTCTTCCTATCTTATTTGTGGGTCCTATCTTCGGATTCATCCCCTTATCAGATCTCTTGAATGAGAATAGTGAGACTTCGAGCATAGCTTGGTATCTCGTAGTGGGGCCACCCGCTGCAGTATTTTTCTGGCTAGGTCTCACTTTGCTAAATCTTTACAGAAGAAGAATTTTCTATTTCGCGGGGCTGCTATTCTGCGTCTTTTTCTGGGTTCCAGTGTTTGCTCTTTATGGATTTGTTAATGCAGAGATCTTTGAAGAAGCGGCTGATGCTTTAAAAATACTAGCTATAGTCCTTGTCTCGTAATAATCTTCTTGTTTTAACTTATAGTGTAGGATTGGTGGAGGTATCCTCGCAATATTTCTGATTGTGAATATCCTCCGCTTCATATATTTAATTGGAATGACCAGAATAGACAGCTGGAGGCTCTTCTTCAAGAAGAAAAAGCTTGGTAAGCTGGTCAGGAAATACAAGAAGTTGATTGAAGAAATGAAAGAATCTGGAGCTGCAGGCTCCTTGACCTCCATAAATGAGGAATTGAATGAAGATGAGGAAATGGCTGAATACCTTGATGAAATCGACGATCACCAGCCAATCAGAAAGAACATGTTTGCTCGTTCTCAAACTTTCGCAAGGGCAAATGAGATTAAAAGCAAGACCTTCAGCCCCAATAAGAAAGATCAAAACATGGAAAGGCTTCTCCTTCGTGACGAGATATTGAAACTCAAAGCTGAATGCAAGAAATTAATCCACGAAAAGACAGATGAGAATGATTGGAAACAAAAGGCCAAGTTCCTGGACTCTCCTCTAAAGAAGAAGTTAGCCAGTTTGGTCTATGCCAACCTAAAGAATTTTGGGCATTGGATTAACTCATCCTCATTCATTGTTTCCTATACATTGGTGGCCTATACAATCTTCAATCTTCCAGACAATGCCAGAGATGAACCTAAGGGAATGGTAAATCTTCAATCACCCTTATTTATGTATAGCTCTGGGCTCTCGTATTCCTTATCCCAATCTTGTTTATCATTGTCAACATCTTGATCAGACTTCCAAGCGCCAGGACGGTTGAGGATGAGAGGTCTTCCATCAACATTCAGATCATGAATCAAATAAAGGCTGAAGATAGCGACCCAGCCAGATTGTCTAGACTCCGCTTCATGCAGCGTCTATTCCTTTTCTTTGGGGTCATTGCCATCCCTACGGGTCTGGCACTCATCATTTTGATTTTCTTTTTAGATGACCGGCAAAATCAAGTCAGTAATATTCCTCTTTTTTTGATAATAAATTTCTAGCTTGTGTGGTTTGCCTCGCTTTTTCATTCATTTTCTCAATTATTATGATTGTCTTATTGGAGGTAAAGAAGAGAATGGGCCCCCATCATAAGTTCTATGTCCCTGCTTTGACTTCTTTCTTGTGGGTATATATCGTCATTCCGTATCTGGTGGCTATCCCCTTGGTTTCTGCTGTTATTGATCATGATTCAGATGACTACGAAACCTTTGTCAAAGTAGCTTTCACGGCAGCTGCGGGCCTCTTTATGCTTGCTGTTAGTACCTTTGCCATCATTATCAATGTCTTCCTTCAAGTATTATTCGAGAGATTTTAGTAATGCGTTTAGAAAGTGGAGGAAGAGAAGCTTATCAAGTTTGTTATCAGATATCTGAAGGGTGTTTTGAGAGAAAATGCCATAAAATCTGATGATATGGGCTTGAGAAGACTTTATGTTACATATAGAAGAATCCAGGAAGATGCAACAAGAAAGAGCCTGATCAAAGAGAAGAAGCCAGTGCTTCAGTAATTTAGACCTAGGACTGTTGTAAGATTTTAGAATGAAGATTGCAGAAGAAAAGGCTGGATATACTTACAGTCATGTGTTGATGATGTTCGAGACCTATGCAAAACTCAAGAGAAAATTATTAAAAAAGCAACAAGGAGAAGATGTAAAGGATTACAGACCCTGGTATGAAAAAATGTGGGACTGTTGCGATATTTCTGACGAAGAGTTGGCAGATGAAGTCGATGAAAATGCTATCAGAAATGATCTAAAAGCCGACAAGGACAAGGGCAGATTTAGGGTTGATGTCTATATGCCTGAGGCAATTGAGGATAATGTTTGGAATTTCGTTATTGGTGTTAGGGGAATAGAAATATTGCTTGAAGACAGGACAATTCAAGGAAGGAATACGTAAATCTCTTCTCCCTTATGTAACAGTATAGTGAAGTAGAGGTCCAAAATAAGGAGATTCTGACAGAATCTGAGTACAAGGAGGAAGATATGATGACGGAGGTTCTTAAAAAAATCCCAACAAAACAAGTAGATAGAAGAGATAGAGATTTATGGAACGCGTAAGCTTAGCTTCTATACCTGTTATCTTTATAGCAAAGAACATGCAAATTTGATTCAACACGACCAAGAAGAGCTAGAAAAGTGGTACCAACACGTTTATGACTACTTCTCAGGACGTACTGGCATGTTTCCAGTGGTGAATCAATCTAGGGGAATGATCTTTAATAACTTTGTCCATTTCTTGCGTCTCGTACTTGCTTCTTAATTTATTGTAAAGCGAATAGAGTGATCTACAAGGAAATGTTAACAAGGCAATCTATGAGAATGGCTTTGCCTCTTATTCAAAGAAGCAATCCGACTTGAAATATAGAGTCTTGGAGTATGTTGGCTTTGTCAACTTAATTTACGACATCGCTAAGGCTCTTTTCCCTGAGCTTGTTGCGGAAAAGCTTTTGGTAAAATTCCACTTGATAATATATAATGAATAGAAAAAATTCACAAAGCAAATATATCCCCCTCTCATGATGAATATCCATGATCTGGCAAACCCATATGAAATGAAGAAATCACGATATATCCCAAGAGAGCTTGTTTATCCTGCTGCATTATCTGTCTTCTTTGGAAAGAAATTCCAAATTGTTGGAAAAAAAGAAAATGATGTAGGAGCCCTGACCCTAGTCCTCCCTAACGCCAAATATGAGGCCCTTGATATTGGCTTTACAAGTTCTGCTCGCCCATTGTAGCTCCTTTTATTGTTTTCTTAATTCGTTAGGAAAGAAGAAAGCCAAAAACAAGGAACAAAGTATATGTCAAGTAATACGATGGTGTCTCCTAGATCTAAGGCTACTTCGATGGGTTCTCCAAATTCAGCTGAATATCTGAATGTTGACGGTTTTTCAGATGCAGTGAATAAGAAGCAAAAATCACAGAAAGCGGGTTGTAGAAAATATTTCAGTTCCTGTATTGGATGCTTTAAGAAATTTAGACGTAGAAGCTATGAGTGTCTCAGATACACATTTTGGGTCCTTCCTAACAAATTCGGAGAGTGGGTAGAGAGAAAGACGAGAAGACTTGGAGTATGGCTTGGTTTTGAAGTTGGTAAGTGGAATGAGAAATTTATTGAGTGACTAGATGATGAAGAAGAAATCCCTGACTATGCTTCGAAGAGAATTAAAAAAGTGGCACCTCTATGGCCAGTTACTGTAGACATTATGATGAAGAGCATTTCTGCAGCAGAAGAAACTTACTTCAAAAAAGAAGCACACAAAGGCCTTGTACTCAAATTCAATTTGACCAACATATCCGCAATAATCGGAAAAGTAGAGAGTCTTTATCTACTTATTGAGCTTTTTAGTTTGGAGAGCTGTATGGGTATATGTCCTTTGCCTTCAGAAAAGAAATAAAATGGTTTGGCGACGCTACTTTCTGGTCAGATCTGTTTATGTCCGCCAACGGAGAATCCAGCTATGTAAGTGTTTGTGAGTTTTTGCTTTATTTTATAGTTTGATAAATTCCAGCTACTATTTTGGCTCGGGTTTGGCCTTGTTCTTTTATATACTGCCGCTGCAGTGCCAGCTATCCGAGCTCTAAAAAAAGGCAAACTTGGAGAAGATGAGAATGGAAAAGAAGCAAAATTCCCTCATCCTCAGTTTTTCATTGCGTTTATTGTCACTACCCTGGGATCCTCCCTCTTTACTCAAATTATGAAATTCTTGCTGGATGCTTTTGTCTGTAGTTATGAGAGCGTAAGTCTTGAATCCTAATATTGATCTTGTAGAGACCTTGGACATTGGCTAGAGATAGTGATATAATTTGCCTAGGTGATACTCACCTTGGATATATGGCTGTTGGAGTTTTTGCACTGCTGTTGTATTACCCTATATGTACCTTCATGTACCCGAACTTCCAATTCCAAAACAAGGTCTTGGATCTAAAGTACAATCCCTCCTGGGTTGTGTTGACCATCCAAGCCAAACTTATTCTAACAGGTTATATTTGATATTATCTGTATTAATCGATAGGCTTTATCTCATTTTTCAAGCCCTCCTCAGAGGAGGATTCCTCATCAGTGACAACTCAGCTATTAGGAACAAGTTCGGTACTCCTGTTCATGGCCATAGCCTGCTTCAACTCTAAGCCTTGTCTTGTAAAAAGATTCAATGTTTGGGATGTGGGCCTATACTCTCTTGCTGCTTATGTAAATAATTTTCTAAAATTTTCTAATATTCCAGACTAATGCATTGGGATTGTTTGTTTATTATACAGAGAGAAATGTTATAGGACTTATTCTCCTGGGAGTTGGAATAGTAGCAATTGTTTTCCTGACTTGGTTCTTCACAAGATTGATCTTTGGAGTCAAAACGCAGAAGATAAAAAAGAAAGAAATTATTGGTGAAGTATATTTTGATGGTAATGACTATCTTTAGCATATTAATTTATAAGAATACAAAAGGAAACCTGAAAATATTGATTTGGAAGCTGCTAGAAAGGCGCTTGAGGAAAAGGAGAATGTAATCAGGCAAAGACAGCTTGAACTAGAGAAAGAAGAGATGGAGGCTGAGTATAAGGTTTCCTATTTTAAGCAAAAAGAGAACTTCATGTTTTAAGTTAAAAGCGAAAAATGTTAAAGTAGCTGAACTTCCTTCAATTGCGATCGGTTTGTGTATAACCTTTTCTTTTTCTGTAGTGTTTCCACTATCTATGAGCATAATTCGCATTCATATCTGATAATTCACTAAGAAATTTATTAACGAATACTTTTTGATTCGAATTTTTAACTATTTATTTAGCTAACTCGACAATTTATGTACGAAGGAATGAATTTCTTTAAGTCCCCACGTCTATCAGATCAACTTGTGGACCGTTACGGAGCATACAATAAGAAGGTCCTCCCCTCATCCGACCCATATTTTGCCCAAGAGGACCAAAACGAAGATCCTTCTCCCACAGATGAAAGAAATAAACTAAACGAACAAATTATCAGAAGAATTACCCAGACTGATGACTTAAGTATAGTGCATTCATATTAGTGATAACCTTACTAGGCCAGATCCTTGAGCTGACTATCAACGGAAACTCCAAGATTTTAAGAAGTCGTTTGAAAGTAATTTCAGGTAACATATGTGCTGACCTGTGTCCTAAGTTCTAAAGGCTTGGAGAATTTGATCAATTTAAGAGAGCTGGACCTCTCTAACAATGATATTGAGAAAATAGATGGACTAAGCACTTTGAAGAGATTGCGTTCCCTCAATCTTTCATTTAACAAAATTACGAAGATCGAAGGACTCTCAGGACTTAAATCGCTTGAGATCCTCAACCTTTCCAACAACTTAATTGAAAGTATTTCTCCCATCCTCCTACAAAACACCACCATAACAGAACTATATCTTACCAACAACAATATCTCCAAAAAGGACGACATCCTAAGCCTTATTACCCTACAAAAGCTTTATACTCTGGACTTGAGCAATAACCCCATCGCTGAGATTTATGACTATCAGGCCTTTGTTCTCGAGCAGCTTCCTCAACTCCAATACCTCGACTCAAAATATATTGACAGAAATGGAAGAAGAAGACACGTATCCCAAGAGCCCAGAATCAACACAGCAAACATGGTCTATGACTCCACTGGCTTTGATTTCAGGTCTCCTGACAACAACAGGGCTGATGATTTCAGAAATTCTTATGAGAGAAGATTGCAGTCTACTCAGAGCAAGCTCAAGCAAATCAGTCTCCTGAACAATCAGGTGCAACTTATGAGCACAGACAGAAAGGAGAATCCCCAGTCAAAGTTCATGAATCACACACATTCTGGAGTCAAGCAGCTTAATTTTATTGATCGAGGTGACTTTGCTTTTGAAAATGAGAAGAGAAAGTCCTTGGGAGTCATTTCAGAAATCCCCAAGAAAG
>Ga0065720_1021054_pt1 | contig 11684 bp, 8 predicted proteins | sample Thericmetagenome_FD_59107 | JGI IMG/M metagenome (GOLD analysis project Ga0065720, IMG submission 59107) | Thermophilic microbial communities from the Joint Bioenergy Institute, California, USA of rice/straw/compost enrichment - eDNA_2 v2... | ecosystem: Engineered > Solid waste > Grass >... | reverse complement strand
GTGCCGACGCCACTATACAAATCCATAGTTGGCTTATCAGCCTCCACCCACTCGCGCATATCTTGTAGTGCCTGTTCGTACACTGGCAGATTAATCTGGAAGAATCCTTCGGCGGCGTACGAAAACGGTACGCCGAGTATGGTATCGCTTAAGACAACATTTCCCCACTGCTGCAGTCGCTTGGTGATGACACTGGCCGGGCTCTTTGGGTTGCTGTAGATCAGCTCGAAGCCGCTCAGTCCTAGCTGTTCCAGCTCCTCTTGGGTGAATGGCGCAAAATCTTCGTCTTTAACGTACAGTTGCGCCACAATGCTCCCCTGCTGGCTCGTGCGAATCAAAAGCGTCTTGAGACTTCGGGCTTCAATACCATTGCTGCGCAAGAGGTCGCGGGTACGAACAGCTGCGGCGTTAATTTCGTCCCGCGCAAGCTTGCTGCCTTCAACTGGGATTTTGCCGTGCGACCCGCGGCGGAAGAATGCCAAATCAAGCTGGTTGGTTTCGTTGCTCCACCACCAGCTAAATTCAATTTTGTTGCGGTAGCCAAACATGCGGCCGTCGGTAAATACCTCGGTTTCGCCCGGTAAGGTTACGTGGTGTAGTTCGAATGCTTCTTGTATCGATTGCGCTTTGTACCGCTGCTCGGCATCGAACGACATAATCTGCCACGGACTGGTGGAAAGGTAGCTTTCGGGTTCTGACACCTCTACCCTTTCGCTGCTTGGCTCCAATACTTCGGTCACAATGCCCTCGGCATACTTAGACTTCTTTTTCGTGATCTGAACAGTAACAAGCTCGCCCGGCAACCCGCCCCACACAAACACCTTACGCCCATCTGCAAGCTGGCCAAGCACCTGCCCGCCACCAACAATCTTCTCCAACCGAACTGTCTCAATCGCAGTCTGTTTCATTCTGTATAGTATACATTCTTAAACCATCATTCCGCTGGAAATAGCAAAACAAAACTCAGAGCCGCACCCCTTATGGCTTATTTTTCAACAAAAGCGCACCCAACCCGTACGACCAAACCTTCAGAATGAGCGAGCGGTTCAGCAGACATGCACCGGCGAATGCTACTGCGAGGCCGGCGAAGTTTAGCCAAATAAGTTCTGGATTGGAGTATGACAGGTAGTAGATACCCGTAACGAGCGCGAAGAGTCCGAATACTTTTACAAAAATAGCGGGTTCGTAGTGGATGCTGACGTATTTTTTCATGTCATAGTGGCGGTTGAGCGCCATGATGCCGTAGGCGACGGCGGTAGAGATCGCAGCAGCCCAGATGCCGATAAACCAAACGAGCGACAGGTTAACGATAAGGTTTATGATCGCAGCTACGACAGAGGTGTACATAACCTGCTTTGTAAGCTTCTTGGCAATATACAGCGCGGAATAAAACCCGACTACTACGTTGAACAAACTTGCCACCATTAACACGGGCACGTAGAGTAGCGCTTCATGGAAGTTGGCATGCACAAAGAACGGAAAGACTACCGCCGTAGCAGCAATGCCAAGCGCAGCAAGACTGCCAAAGACTCTTAATGCGGTATTTGCAATGTGTGAGAAAAGTTCGTCACTGCCTGGTTTGTCGATATTCTTAGCTGCGGCCTCAGTCCACGACATGTAAAAGATGCTCCACAAAGACGCCAACGCGCCGGAAAACCGGTTTGAGACAGCATAAATACCGTTGGCTGCAGCGGAAATCACCAAAAACAATATTGTTCGATCTGAAACATTAAATGCCCACCACGAAAGTGAATTTGGAATAAGCGGCAGCGAGTAGCCAAGAAGTTGCTTTTTAATAACTGAACTACGCGCAGACGGCTTGAGCCGCGAAGGCAAGCCGAGTATGACAACCAACACTAGAGCAGGTGCCAGTGCGCCAATAGCCAACCCAAGCAACATGCCCGCCGGGCCCATACCCATAACGTACACAAACAACGTAACACCAACTACACCCACTACACCTTGCGCAATGCCGGCCACGGCAAATTCCTTAATCTTGCCAAAGCCGCGCGCGGTATTGAGGATAAGTGAGCCTAAGGCTACCGCGAAAAAGTACAGCGTCATAATGCCTGCCAGGTCAATATCGAGCACCACACCCAGGGCGACAAATAACACGGCTGCCACTATAGAGGCTATGAGTGTTATCTCGATTGCGTTGGTAATAATTCTCGCCTGCCCCTGCCTATCATCGCGCACATCAACCAAATGTCGGAACACCGCCATCTCCATGTTTAACAGCGCAAGCGGCGCAAAAAGCCCGCCGTACGAAACAACCAGGTCAACCAAACCGTACTCGGCGGTTGTAAGCCATGAGGTATAAAACGGCAGCATCAGGAATACAAGCAGTTGGCTGGAAAACTTGCTAATAGCTATCAGCAGCGTATTTTTAGCTAATAATCTAGACTCAGACACGGTTTTGTCCATCGTTATTAGATGTTACAACGGATACCTCGCGGATTTGAAAATTATCGATGTCGACAGCCATATCGCCAACTCCGTCTTTATCCCACAGTACGAACACGAACCCTCCCTTGGAAATGCCCGTATTGTCTTTGATGCTTAAGAGAACTCTGTCATCAACAATAAACGAGTAGACGTTACTGCATACCAGGAGTTTAATGGAGTATTTTTTATGCATGTCGAACGAAAAAGGCTTGGTAAACATCTTGTTAAAAAAGAACCCGTCACGAACCACATCAAAAGACACATATGCATTGTCTACAACCTGAAACCTAAGCCTGTTTGCTATATCCGTATGATTGAACGCTAGCTGGAACTCCGTCAGGAACGAGCGTATCACAGCGTCAAAACCTATAAGATAATTCTCCGGCAACTCCCTATCCAAATACCAGTAAACCCAGTTGTTGGCACGTTTACCGGCGCGAACCTTGGCACTGCTGCTGGTTATGTCTTGTATCTTGACATTATCGACCTCGTTATCGCTAACCGTGTATGGCATATGCAATGCCTTGGCAAAGAAGATGGTGGGCAAAAACTTAACACAGTTCCATGTTTCGTCTTTATAAATGAATTGCTTCAGGCCGTACGGCAGCACGCGTCCGACATTGTATTTAGGGAACGCGGAGACCAAGCTGAATTGTCGCTTGTATCTGACGCGACGTATTCTATAGAGCGCCGAGGTAAGCTTGAGGTGTCTGAACACTTTTTCTAAAAACCGGATGGAGCTGTTGCGTAATTTCATTTTTCTATCTAGCCCTGCTTACCGAGTGTAATTTTTAAGAAGCTCATGCCAACTTCGCGATAACCGGCCAATGTTCTGTCAGTATTGCGGAAGTCCTCTGATTGCAGAATCGAGGTAAAGTCTGCACCATCGCCTGCCTTGGCCTGCTCTAGCCCGAATTTTTTGGTTAAAGTCTCGATGCGGGATGACATTTTCTGCCCATCAGTGCGCTCAAATACTATAAATGGCCGGCGGTAGATGATGGAGAAAACACAGCAGTGGAATGAATCGGTAAACACTGCCTCTGCATGGGCGATGAGCCATACGAATTCGCGTGGATCTGGTATGTTGTATTTGCTGTTATACCTGTCGCCCATAATCTGGTATATTTCGTAGCCATTTTCACGGGCATACGCTTTTATGCGTGCGCGGTTATCGGCGGCAAAATCGTGCAGGGCATATACAACGATATACTTACCAGCTGGTGCGTTTTTTGGTTTGGCATTGCCAGTGAATGCATCCCAGTCGCTTCGAGTTAGCAACATCGTCGGGTCGGGTACAACAATAACATCATTGCGTCCGGCCAGTTCTTCGACCATCCGTTTTCCATCCTCCTCGCGGACTGATATCCGGTTAAAACCTCTCAGATTTTTACTGAAGCGGCTTCTGTGTTCGGCCGGAATCTCTGACACACCAAAACTTGCCGCATAGGCAAAACGCTTTTCCTTCGGGACAAAGGTAAGGAAATAGAAATCTTTGCCTGCGAATCTCGGATTCCAGACTTGGTCAGAGCCAGAAATGACAGCATGATACTCATTGGGGTTCTTGTTCTTAGAAGTTGCGATGTATGCTGCAGAAAATGGAGTAAATACCTTTTCTTTTCCCGCGAGCATCCGCCAATACCGAAAGCGTTGGCCAAGCGGCAATCTACCCAATAGTTTCTTCGCCCATCGTTTGGCCCGCTTGACTCTACTATCAGAAACTATTGTGACAGCTTCATATCCTATAGCCTGTAGCGCTTGCTGCAGGGCATAATTTTGCAGCCGATTACCATAATTAAACGCGCTGTCGAGAGTAACTATGCCAACTTTCTTCATGGCTCCTCCTTGGCGTACGCCGATGCGCCACGCAAGCTTTCGAGGTACATCTGAATAAAACGCCGCCGAAGTGAAAATACTTTATACTTGCGTACCAGTAATATAAATAGGAAGAACGCGTATGTGTACGGATATAGCGCCTTATAAAGCGCGCCACGATCATAAAAGTATTGCTTAGTGTAGCCCTTAAACCATGTTGATTCCTTGTGCGCCACGGTACCGATCGTTTTGGACGAGGCATAAATTCTCATGCCAGCCTTCCGACACTGGTGTATGAATAAGCTATCTTCGCCCGACATATACTTCGCGCCGCCGCCAAACAGCAAGGAGAACGTTATATTTTTCTGCATCAAAACATTGCGCCGAACGGCCAGACGGTACGCCGGATAGCGCAATCCGTTATACCAACGTATGCGATGCCACGTCTTATTCATTGGCGATGGTCTCTTCGGGTTCAGGCTCGTGATGTTGAAAATGATCATATCTGCTTCCGGGTGTTGCTCGAATTCGCTAACAACCTCGGAGCCGTAATTATCGCTGTATGTTACGTCGTCATCAGCGAACAGCACAATGTCTGCCGTAGACTCCTTTAGTGCGGCATTGCGACTTTTGCCAACGCCACGTTCCGCCATTGATATAAATTTAATTTCATGTCCGTTATGTCGTATGATGCGCACCGCATTTTTGTCGCACTGGTTGATTATTACAGCATCCGTCTGCAGATTCATGGATCGTATAAGCTGCTGCGGCGATGCATTCATGGCCGATACTAAGACTTGGAGCTTCATCGCCATAAGCCTAACCCCTTAACCTTTCACCGCCTAATAATCTCTCATAATGGCCAATAAAATAGACAAGCAAGATACTGGAAATGCCCAGGTTTGCAGACCAGAACGCAGAACCCTTAATCTGGAACAGCAGAATGCTGACAATACTTACGATCGCAAACATCGCGCCATACGCTCCGGCTGGCCGATATTTCCATAGCGCATACATCATCATAAGGTGCAGCATGATCGTGCCAATAACACCAAACAGCCAGATGTTATTGATATACCCCACATCGCTCGAGAAATCTTGCACCGAATCATTACCATACACACTCTGGCCAGCACCCACGAACAATTGCACCGGGTCTTCCGGTGTTGTCCAGAAGGCTTTAGAAAAATTCTTTGATGCTTGCGTCCTGGCTATCGTGGCGCTGTCGCCACCGCTTATCACATAGCTCACATACGCCCGGATATCACGCCATATAGCCCGTGAGAGATACCCACCTCTGTCCATAAAGTTTTTTATTCCTAACACAGACACAAATAGCAGTAGGAACAACGCCAGCAATGCATATTTATTTTGTTTTGCTATTTTTTTTGCAGAACCCGAAAACCGCTGCCAATTAGCGATAAAGAATCCCAAGAAAACCGCAGTCGTCACACTCATAATAACAATACCGGTGCGGGCGTTAATAAACACGGCAAAAAACATTACGGGCAGTATCAGTAAATATTTGAGATTTTTTAGCCTGTAGGCAATAATCCACGGTACTGCCGAAAGTATTCCAAGACCAAAGCCAAATGTGTCGAACAGTGATTTTGCAAAACCGTACATGCGGTAATCGGCAAGGCCGTTGCTGGTCCATCTTTCATGCCAATTGCCATTCGCTTGCATCAACCAGATGAAGAAATCTTTGACCGGAGGGATGGCATACGCGGCAATTACGCATATCAACTGCAGAACAATGGCATAGAAAACGACCTTTAGCACATCATCAACAAACAGTTTGTTATTTTTGCAGTAGATCAGCAGCCATATTAGGTTAATCGGCAGCACGGCAAATGTCACCAGAAATCTCGCAATAGCCATAAAGAAGGATGCTACCGTTGCCCTGTCCAAACCATAGAATGCCCAATTATAGACAAATGCGAGCGCAATAAGGCCCGCAAATGCCAACAGTACTGCTATCACATATTTCTTGCCGATCACCCGGGACAACCAGTCCTTAACACGAAGACGACCGGAGCGCGCCTCGCGGAACAGCATGAATAACGAAAAAGCAGTCAGCTGGTAAATGGTATCGATCGGAACAATAGAAGGGCGAAACAGCAGCAAAAAGACAAACAGTGTAATGGGCACCAATTTGAAACGCTCAGACATCATACCCTTTTCTTAAACGCATTCCATTTTGCTACGCATACATAATAGGCACTTCTTATGATGCCAAGATGTTCGATATCGTGGTAGATGTACCATGTGCGCCGAATGGCCTTGAGCTTATTGGATGAAAGTGATCCCCGTGTGCGGCGATATCTTGCCAGCACCTCATTCAGTCCGTAACCGGCACCCGCTTTCCTAAGTACGCGCAACCAGCACACCAGATCCTGCCCTCTGGGAATATCCGGCATCACGATATACTCCTTAGAGACTTTTTTGCTATCTATCATGATGGTGCTGGTCCATGCTATAGAATTTTTCAGCATGCTGGTATACGTAACTTGAGGGGGCACGAAGACCTTTTTGCCCGTCGGCGTCCCATCCGCGTTGGCAAATTCGTATGCAGTGAACGTAAATGCGTATCCATTTACCTCAGCAAAGGTAACTTGTTTCTCTAGCTTATCTTTATGCCACAAATCATCTGCATCAATGAACGCTATGTATCTCCCCCGTGCTGCTTCGATGCCTCGATTGCGTGTGTAGCCGGCACCCCGGTTGCTTTTATTTCTCAATAAACGAATGCGCGGGTCATGTTTCACTGCCTGCTCAATAATCTGCACACTGTCGTCAGTCGACCGGTCATCTATGAAAATCAACTCCCAGTCGGTAAACGTCTGGTCCTGCACGGTTTTAATAGTGTCGCGCAAAAACTGAGCCGCATTAAACACTGGCGTAACTATACTGACCGCCGGAACTTTCCCATTATTCACGCTATTTTCGCCCCCAATATTTCATGCAATCATAACTGGACACGCTAGCCTGCCCCCAGACATTACTCAAATTAGTATAAACCATAGAGCCATAAAGGAACGAATCAACCAGTCATCTTACCGTTCATGCATGAGAGATTCTATCCGAGATTTGGCCTGATGAACCGACTCTTCATCAAGTATGTACATATACAGCTGTGCATTCGGCATGGCATAGGATGGATGGCCGGACTCGCCGCGACCCTTCAGGGTGTGCCCTTCTGTTTTCCAGGAAGCGTTGCTTGCCAATTGCTGCCTGATTAAACCCTTGATCGTCTGTCCGGACATGTTGGTTTCGACTGAACCACCCAACATATCTAGGAACGCGTTAAAACCATTGATCGACCGGATTTCGGACACTCGATCAATAATACCCTGGATAACCCGCTGCTGGTTTTCGCCGCGGTCTATGTCGCCGCCTGCAAGGCTCTTGCGCTCCCTTGAGTACGCAAGAGCCTGCTCGCCATTCAGGTGGATTTTGCCAGCCTTAAAATGATGCCCGCCCGAGCTAAAGGCAGTTGGGTTATTTACTGTCACGCCGCCAAGCAGATCAATACTTTTAATGAAGGATGTGAAGTTAATGCGCACGTATACGTCGATCTTCTGCCCCAGCAGATTCGCCACTGCCCCCATGGAAGCCTCTACGCCATAATTGCCAGCATGCGCCAGCTTGTCATACTGGTCGTTGCCGCCACCTGGGATCTTAACATACGAGTCACGCGGCACGGTGGTCAGCAGAATTTTGTGTGTCTTAGGGTTGACCGTTGCCATGATATTGACGTCAGAACGGGACCTGACGGAAATATCGCCGTACGAATCGATGCCACTGATAAACACATTAAAAGCTTGGTTGGTATTAATGTCGACGGCGTTATCAGAGTTCGTTATGTTGCCAAGCAATGCCATACCACTCCGAAGCATGTAATAGCCAAGGCCGGACCCGGCAAGCATAAGCAGGAGAATGACAGACGCGGCAACTTTCGTTCCCCAATTGAGCCACCGCTTTGAAAACTGCTTAAACAGCAAGAATGTAGTCGCGCAAATCAGGAGAACCACCCCCATAACAAGAGCAATGGTGTATTTAGCCGGCAGCAGACCCGATATAGCCACTGACCACGCAACAAAGCCGGCAAACCCGTAGATCAGGACTACAATCGCCCGCCCTAAGAGCCGTTGCCATCGAGGATTTTCACTACCTTTATAGCGTGCTGAGTGTAAGTACCGTCTTACATTCATCCTCATCAGTTTATCAGAAAATGGGTCAGTCGCGTGATGCAATGGGCTTGGCCGCCAAACCGGCCAGAATATGCTCGGCAAGGTCCTGCGTTACCCTGACCTGCCAGTTGACGGGCGAGTCGCTGGTGTTGGTGTAGGTAATGGTTATGTGCATGTCTGTCCTTAGCCCGGTGCAGGTAATGTCACCGCCGTTACCGCCAGTTTTGCCGCCAGTATTGGGTGATGTATTTAGCGGGTCATAGTCAACTTGGACGTCATTTAGGATGGTTGTTTGGTTATTGCACCGCGTCACAACGCCGGTAATGGTGCCCGTGCTGACGTGGAAGCTCGGGAATCCGAAGTGAGGCGCAAACCCGGCGTTAGTCAGCTGGTGCTTCAAAGTATATGTTGCGTGCAGTGTCTTACCGGCAGGCACCTCAATTTCAAGCTCGGGCAGTTCGATAAATGAAGACGGGTTCGTAAAGGGCATAGGATCAGTGTCAACAGAAACCGTCTTTATCAGCGTCGTGCCGGATCCAACGTTCGGGATGCAGTCTTTCCAAGTGTCATTTTCGTAGCAGCGCAGCTTACCCATGACGGCATTGTAGTACATGGAGCCGTTGGTCCCAGCCGGGTCGCCGGCGGTGTTCTTGGTGTCCAGGGTAAGGAGGGTGCCGTTGCCGTCTACGACACCGATCTGAAGATCGCCGTCTGCAGTGACGCGCATGCGGACATTGCCGTTCGTTAAGAAGTTGAGGCCGAAGTTGTCGTTTGTGCCGAGGGCTGCTGCAGCACCGAAGGTATTACCACCCTGGCAGAGGTATGTGCCGTCTGTCGCACAGGCGCCGAACGAGGTCCAGGTGAGGCCAGCACCGTCAAAGGTTAATACCTGGCCGGCTGTGGCACCGCCGGTGTTAATGCCAAATGTGTTGCCTGCCAGTACCAGGCCGTTGCCGGCTACGTAGGTTGTGTCGGAGTTGTCATCGGTGCCACAAACCCAGGCTGCACCGTTGTACTTAATTACTTGGCCGGCTGCACAGCCGTTGTCACTAAAGTCGGCAAAGGTGATGGTGCCGTCCAAAATCTTAGCGCTGGTTATTGCATCGGGTGCGATGGTGACTTGGCCACTGCTATTTATCATGGCGTCGCCAGTCATGGCTACGCCGGTGGCGACGTTACTGCCGTTGCCAACAAAGATGAGGCCGGCGTTCAGTGTGGAGCTTAACTTTTCGGTGTCCAGTTCGTTCAGGGCGGCCTGAACGGTGATGCTAGATATGTTGCCGGAAGGCGTGTTGGTTATTTGGCTGGCGTTGTAGTCGCCGCTTTGGGCGGTGACGGCGCCGGTGCGGCCGAAGACGCTACTGACGGCGTTGGTTGTTTCGATCCGCTGCCACTCGCTGCCGCTACAAACCACCCAGTCGTTCGGATTCCATGTGCTGACGCCATCCAGGTCGGTAGAACCCGCGACGCTTACGACGTAGTAGTGACCTTTGATGGAGTTGTCGCAAGTTATACCAGATAACGAGGGTGTATCGGTGTTGGCGTCCCAGGTACCCTGGTAGGTCAATGCGCCAAGAAGGCCGCTGAATAGGTCGTTGTAAGTGATGCGCTTGGCCTGGCCGCCGCTGTAGACGATGATGTCGTCGCTCGCGGCAATGGAAGAAGTCGCAACCAATGTGCTTGGGTCGAGCGAGAGTGTCGTGCCGCTCAAAGCTAGACCCACACCAGCAGTGTAAGAAGTATCGCCATCAGTGCTACACTCCCACGCCGAGCCGTTGTACCTGAGGATTTGCGAACCGGCGCAGGTGATGGCGCTTATTGTATTGCCAGTACGGTCGAACAGGCCACTGCCGTTGAATGTCAGGGCGTTTTCTTTGTTGTTAAACGTGTTCCAGTCTACAGCGCTGAGCAGACCTGCTTGACTGGCGTTGGCTGTGGCGATGCTAATCTGGGCGCCAGAGCCGATGACTGCACCTGTGCCGCCGGTGATGGTAACGCTGGGGGTGGCAGATGTCAGGTTGCCGGTTGTAACTGAGCCGACTGCGTCATTCTGGCATTGCCAGGCGCTGCCGCTCCACTTGAGTATCTGGCCAGCCGAGCAGGATCGGGTGAGTGTTAATCCATCTACGCCTTCTGTAATCCCGCCAGTGGGATCGGTAACGATGTTCAAGCTAAGCACCTGACTGGCGATGCCGCCGCTGAGGCTGGGACCAAGGCTGGTCGAGATGACGCCCGGACTGCCTTGCGGCCCTTGCGGACCTTGCAGCCCTTGCGGGCCTTGTGAGCCTTGTGGACCCTGGGCACCTTGCGGCCCCTGTGGGCCTTGCGGACCCTGCGGGCCTTGTGGACCTTGTGGGCCTTGTGGGCCTCGTTCACCCTGGGTGCCTTGCTCGCCGCGCTCACCCTGGGCACCGGTCTGTCCAGTTGTACCTGCGTCGCCCTTGGGGCCGCGGGGTCCAGGCGGGCCAATTTGAGTCACGATGATGGGCTCCCCGCTAGGCGTATCTAGTGTTACGCAAATAAAGGTGCCGTTATTAAAGGTCAATACCTGGCCGTCGCCACATGATGCCGGCTCGCCATCTTCATCCTCTACGGGCAATGCGCCGGCAATTCTGGCAGCCAGCTCTATCTGCTCTCTTAGTTCAGGGTTTAATTCCTGGACCTGAAGCCCGCCATTATATATTGAGAGTCCTTTTATGCGCCGCTCACTATCGTATGTCCGCAAAAACAGCCATATGATTGCTGCGATGCATAAAAGTAGTAATATGAACGCCACTCACAGTTTTCTTGACACAGAAAAACCACGAGCAGCAGCGGCGTCGTCGCCCACCTCTTGCTCCTTTCGTGATTATTAAGTGCTTAACAAACTTGTTTTGTTAATGTATGGTGCCTTCGTTATAGCACAAGCGGAAACCTAACAGTAATACAAAATAGGGTATAAGATATCCACAATATATGAACATTTAATTAAATCTTAATATAAAATATACTATAAATGATATATATGTAGACATTTTTCGTGTACAGCAACCCTCAACAATCTTATTCGGTTAATGCAAAATAAAATCTTTTAGCATTTCGTTCATATCGCTGCCGGGCCTGTAGAAAAAGAGGTCGTCGGTTGACATGCTCCAAGCGTGCTGTAAGGGGTCAAGGATGCGCCAGGTTTCCAGAATTTCATCGTCGGTAACAAACAAGCTGCGGTCGGACCTGATAGCATCCAGAATAACCCGT
>Ga0065720_1021052_pt1 | contig 11696 bp, 8 predicted proteins | sample Thericmetagenome_FD_59107 | JGI IMG/M metagenome (GOLD analysis project Ga0065720, IMG submission 59107) | Thermophilic microbial communities from the Joint Bioenergy Institute, California, USA of rice/straw/compost enrichment - eDNA_2 v2... | ecosystem: Engineered > Solid waste > Grass >... | reverse complement strand
CCCCCTCGGGCTCCTCATCGGCGGCGACGTCGGCGAAGAACCTCTCGGCCGCGCTGCGCGCCTCATCGCCGGCCTGTTCTGGGGCCGTCGCGGCCGGATCCGCGCCATCGCCCTCGTCAAGCGGCGAGTCCGGCGCCTCGACGAGCGGCGAGTCGGGGATCGCCGGGGCGTCCTGTTGTGCTTTCTCCTCGGCAGCCTCCTTGGGCTTGAGCGCTTCGGGCAGCGTCGGCAGCCCGGCCTGCGCGGGGTCCTCGCCCTCGACGATCGCCGTCTGCGGGGCATCGGCCGGGCGGTCGTCGGGGCTGGCCGGCGTCTCGACCTTGAAGTCGAGCTCGACATCGGTCGTCCCGGGCACCGCCATGCCGACGAAGTGGCGCAGGACGGCGACCTGAAGCGTGCTCCACAGCGAGATGACGACGATGCAGACCAGCAGGGGAACGAGCGCGGCCACCGGCCCGCCGGCGGCGAAGGCGCGGCCGGCGAGGACGACGGCGAGCACGCAGAGCGCGAGGTGGGGGAGGGTGGCCAGCATCAAGGGCAGCGTCTTGCCCTTGGTGGTGCGCATCATCGTCTGGAACGCCGACTTGGCCTCGCCGTCCTCGAGCGCGGCGATCGCCGGGGCGTAGTAGAGGCGCAGCAAGAGGGGCGAGCAGACGGCAAGCCAGCCGCCGGCGACCAGCAGGTACTCGCGCGAGGCCTCGCCCAGAGGCCAGAGCAGCTCGAGCTCAAAGCCCTCGGGCCCGCCGAGCCGCGGCGCGATCGCGATCAAGAGCAGCCAGCCGAGGAAAGCCAGGCCGATCAGGGGAAAGGCGACGACGAAGGTCGCCGAAAGGCAGGTCATCGGGTTGCCGATCCACTGCTGTGAGCTGTAGAAGACGCGATCGGCCGCACGCCAGACCCAGGAGAGGGCGCAAAAGAGCAGCGTCGCGGTGACGATCAGCGCGACGCCGAGCGCGGCGATGCGCGCCAGCGAGCCCAGGGCGAGCGTGCGGTCGGCGAGCACCGGCAAGGCGCGGCTGGCGGCAAAGGCGACGAGCAGCGTGCACAGGATGCCCGGCAGGCCGTGCGCCAAAAGCCACGGCGCCTTGCGCACCCAGTCCCGGAAAGCGCCGGCGAGCGTGTTGAGCGCGGGAAGCGGATTCACGCCCCGACGCTAGGGCGCGCGCAGCGATAACGGTCCATATTGCGCACAACCGAGCGGGCATGTTCCGTCTGCCGCAAAGCGGGCGCCCAAGCCCTGCGGACGGCGAGATTCGCCGCGGCAGATGAGCCTGCGCAGCCGACTCGCCGCCTTCTTTCTTCTGATCGTCGTCATGCCGATGGTCGCGGTCGCCGTGCTTTTGATCCGCACCTCGGGCGAGCTGAGCTCGGGCCGCGTCCAGGCCCAGCTGGGCCAGGCGGCGCGCACGGCCCAGGCGGTCTATGGCCGCGAGCTCGGCCGCCTCGAGGACGCCTCGCTCGAGCTCGCCGCCGAGCTCGAGGCCAAGCGCGCCTGGCGGATGCGGCCGGCCCGCCTGGCGGCGCTTTTGCGGCGCGAGGTCGAGTCCGATCGTTTTCTCTCGGCGACCCTGCTCGGGGCCGGGGACAGGCCGCTGCGCCAGGTCGGCTCGCGCGGCGCCCTGCACAGCGTCGTGATCCGCTTCACGCGCACGAGCGGGCCGGTCAGGGCGGTGTCCTTGGCCGGCGTGCCCGCCGACGGCTTTGCCGCTCGCGTCGCCGATCTCACCGGGGCCGAGGCCCTGCTCGCCGACGGCTCGCGCGTAATCGCCGCCAGCGACCCCGGGCTGCGCCCCGACGGCGAGCGTGATCTCGACCCGCGCGAGTGGGAGCTGATCGACGTCGAGCTCGGCTCCGGCTATGCGCTGACCCTGGCCATGGACCGCCCCGAGGTCTCGCCGATCGAGTCGCGGCCCCTGCTCAGCGCCCTGTTCGTCGCCCTGCTTTTGGCCGCCCTGGCGATGGGCTGGCTTTTGTGGCGCGCCGTGCACAGCCAGCTCAACGCCATGCTGGACGCCGCCAAGCAGATCGGCCGGGGCGACTTCGCCGCGCGCGTTCCGGAGCGCGGCCGCGACGAGCTCGCCTTGTTTGCCCGCGAGTTCAACCGCATGGCCGGCCTGGTCGAGGAGCAGTTCGGCCACATCGTCTCCCAGGAGGAGCAGCTGCGCCGCTCGGTGCGCCGCCTCGGCGAGGCGATGGCCCAGGGGCTCGACCGCGACGGCCTGCCCGAGCTGGCGCTGATGATGACGATCGAGGCCTGCGGCGCCGACTACGGGCTGCTTTTGCCGGAGGGCTCCGGCGAGCTCGCGCTCGAGCGGATCGAGCTTGCCGCCGAAAGCGAGGGGCCCCACGAGCAGCTCGACGCCACGGCCGGCGAGTTGATCGCGCGCATCCGCGCCGCGGCCACGCACGAGCCGCTTGCCGAGACCGCCGGCGAGTGGCATGCCCTGGCGGTTGCCCTGCGCCACGGGCGAGCAGCGGCGACGATGGTCCTGCTGCGGCGCGAGAGCGCGTTCGGCGAGGCCGAGCGCGAGATCTTCTCCTATCTGACCGGGCAGATCGCGGTCTCGCTCGAGAACCTGGCGATGCTCAACCAACTCGAGCGCGAGGCGACGACCGACGAGCTCACCGGCCTGGCCAACCGCCGGCGGTTCAACCGGCGCCTGGCCTCCGAGGCCGCCCGGGCCCGGCGCTTTGCCCATCCGCTCAGCCTGGTGATGCTCGACATCGACGACTTCAAGCCAATCAACGACCGCTACGGGCACAGCGTCGGCGACGAGGCGCTGCGGCGGCTCGCGCAGATCATGCGCTCGCAGTCGCGCTCGATCGACGAGCCGGCGCGGCTGGGCGGCGAGGAGTTCGTCATCCTGCTTCCGGAGACGCCCCTGGAGGGCGCGCGTGAGATCGCCGAGCGCCTGCGCCGGCGGATCGCCGACGATCCGCGAAAGCCCCGCTTCACGGTCTCCGCCGGAGTCGCCGAGCTCGGCCGGCAGATGCAGCCGGCAGAGCTGATCGAGGCTGCCGACACGGCCTTGTACGCGGCCAAGGGCCGGGGCAAGAACTGCGTCGTCGCCCACGAGCACGAAGGCCCCGCCGGCCCAGACAAAGACGACCGTGCCGGCGAGGCGCGGGCCTAGCTTGGCGGCGATGGCCGAAGAAGAAGCCAGCTCCCCTGTCGAGCGCCGCGGGACGGGCGGCTGGGAGAAGGTGCTGGCCACCGAGGGCCTGCCCGAGCCGGGGGCCGAGTGGCACTCGAGCCTGTGGCGCCAGGCCGCCGAGCAGTTCGAGCGCGCCGCCGATGTCCTCGAGCTGCCGGCCTCGACGCGGGCCCGGCTGCTTGAGCCGCGGCGGATCCTGACCGTCACGCTGCCCGTGGTCATGGATTCCGGCGAGGTCCGCGTCTTCACCGGCTACCGGGCCCAGCACTCGCTGGCGATCGGCCCGGGCAAGGGCGGCGTGCGATTCGCCCCCGGCGTCTCGATGGGCGAGTGCGCGGCGCTTTCGCTTTGGATGACGCTCAAGTGCGCGCTCGTCGATCTGCCCTTCGGCGGCGCCAAGGGCGGCGTGCGCTGCGACCCGAACCGGCTCTCCGCCGGCGAGCGCGAGCGGCTGATGCGCCGCTACGCCGCCGAGATCCACGAGATCATCGGGCCCGACCGCGACATCCCGGCTCCGGATATGGCCACCGGTGAGCGTGAGATGGGCTGGTTCATGGATACCTACTCCCAGCAGGTCGGCCACTCGGTGCGGGCGATCGTCACCGGCAAGCCCTTGTCCTTGGGCGGCACGCAGGGGCGCGCCGAGGCGACCGGGCTGGGGGTCGTCGAGGTCGCCGAGCACGCCTGGCGCGAGGGCGGCAGCGATCTCGCCGGAGCCCGCGTGGTCGTCCAGGGCCTCGGCAAGGTCGGCCTCGTCGCCGCCCGCGAGTTCGCTCGCCGCGGGGCGCTGGTGACCGCCGTCGGCGACGTCTCGGGCTCGGCCCACAACCCCGCGGGCATCGACATCGCAGCGCTCGAGGCCTGGCTCTCCGAGCACGGCTTTCTGCGCGGCTTCCCCGGTGCCGAGCCGCTGCCCGAGCGCGATTCGCTTCTCACCCTGCCCTGCGAGATCCTGATCCCGGCGGCGCTCGAGGCCCAGATCACCGAAGCCAACGCCGCCGACGTGCGGGCCGAGCTCCTCGTCGAGGGCGCCAACGGGCCGACGACCCCGGCGGGCGAGCGGATCCTCGCCGAGCGCGGCATCCGCGTCGTCCCCGACATCCTCGCCAACTCCGGCGGGGTGATCGTCTCCTACTTCGAGTGGGTCCAAGACCAGCAGCGCTACTCATGGAGCGCCGAGCAGATCCGCGAGCGGCTCTGCGGCCAGCTGGCCGAGGCCTGGGCCGAGATCAGCGCGGCATCCCGCGAGCACGGAGTCGATCTGCGCGTCGCCGCGCAGATCTGCGCCTTGCGCCGCCTGGCCGCCGCCGTCGAGGCCCGCGGCGTCTACCCCTAGGCCCGCGCCCGGACGCGATCCTCGCGCTGACCCGACCCGACGAGCTCGAGCCTCATTCCGGGCCCAAACCCGAGCTCGCCCGCCCGCCCCGCCGCCAGCTCCAGGCAGGCGTATCCGCGGGCGCAGACCAGAAGGCGCCTGGCCGGGACGCGCTCGGCGACGCGCACGATCTCGCCGCGGCGGTCGCAGAAGACGACGTCGATCGCAAAGCGCATCCCGAAGGTGTGGATCGCATACGCCGGCGAGAACCACATCGCCTCGTCGCAGGCCAGCTCGGCGTGATCGAGCAGTCCGCGGGAGCGCTCGCGCGCGGTCTCGCAGACCAGGACGCGCAGATCGAGCTGCGTGCCGTCGAGCAGGGCCAGGGTCGTGCGCATGCCACCAGCGTGCCCGAGCGCCTGGCGGCGGCCGGCGGGCTTCGCCTCAAGCCGCGCCAGTCGCCCTACAGCGGGCAGAACTCAGACTGCAGGCGCACCGGGATCGCCGGGCTGCGCGCCTCGTTGCCTGCGACGTCGCGGCCGACGAAGCGCAGCATGTAGCTGCCGGCCGGGTAGTCGATCGGGTCGAAGCGGCAGCTGTAGTCGGTGGCGACCCCGCTGCTGTTCGGCGTGAGCGGGGTGCCGCCGCCCTCACCGTCGGGGGCGGTGCAGGCGTTGGCGCCGCCCGGCTGGTTGATCCGCTGCCAGGCAGCGGCGTCGTCGGCGGCGCAGGTGGTGCTCTCAAGCGAGCAGATCTCAAACCAGCCGATGTCGGGCGTCGAGGGCCCCTCGCCGTCCATCACCGGTACGCCGCCCGGCCAGGAGTCGTCGGAGTCGGCGCGCAGCTCGGTCGTCGCCCTGATCTTGTAGTTCGGGCTCGGGCTTGTGATCTTGAGATCCGGAGCGGTCTTGTCGACGCGCACCACGTAGTCGTCGCTGACCTGGTTGTTGGCCCAGTCGTAGGCCAGCGCCTGGACGCGGTAGACGCCCTCGTCATCGTAGGTGTGCGTCTGACCGTTGCTGCCGCCCCAGGCCTGCGCGAGGGTCGTGCCGAGTCCGCAGAGGCCCTCGCCCGAGCAGTCGAAGTTGCGGATGGACTGAGCGGTCGGCTGCGAGTAGCTCAGCCGGATGCGCATGATGCCGGTCTCCGCATCCCAGGCACGGTGGCGCACCGTCTGCGACTGGTTGTGGCCGTAGGCCCAATCCGGGCGCTTGTCGGCGGCCGGGATGTCGAGGTGCGGCGGCTGGTTGTCGATCAGCGGATCGATCAGGCGCCAGTTGGCGACGTTGCCGACGCGGTCGATGCCGCGGACATAGACGGCGTGATCGTTGTTGTTGATCGTCACCGTCTGCGAACCGGAGGCGCCCTGGCCGCTTTGGATCACGCAGGCGCCCGGGTTTGCGATCCCCTGGCCGGCGGAGCGCCACGAGCCGCCGTTGGAGGAACAGGCGCTCGCGGTGGTGCGGCTCTGGTCGATCTTCAGCCACTCGACGCGATCGACGCCGGAGCCCGACCAGGTCCCGCCGCAGCCGTTGGTCTGGGCGTCGTTGGCCGAGGGCGTGACCGTGTAGCTCGAGTAGTAGCGGCCGCTCTCGGGCTCCGGGGTCGTGTGCAGCGGAGCGCGGTTGTCGGGCCGGATCACGCGCTCAGGGCCCTGGCTGGTGTGGCCGGCGTTGTCGGTGGCCAGGGCGCTGAAGCGCAGCGCCGCGCCATCGCAGTGGCTCGTCGTCGAGTAGGTGCGGCTGACCTGCCCCTGCTGGTCGCTCGGCCGGTTGACGATCTGCTGGTGGACGTAGGAGCCGTTCGCCCCCTCGTACAGCCACAGCCCCATGGCGTGGATGCCCGAGATCACCGGCTGGCCGCCTTGCACGTCGGGGTCGTCAGCGGTGCCCTGGATGCCGTCGGGGCCGCGGCGGTCGTCGCGCGCCGTGCCGGAGAGGCTGATGTTCCCGCGCGCGTAGGTGTTGCCGTTGTGGGTCGCCACCTGGCCCCCGCTGGCGGCGCTGATCCCCATCTGGTCGACGATCGGCGGGACGTTGTCGATGTAGGCGATCGCCGACTCGGTCATCTGGTTGTCCCAGCCGTTCTGCGCGGAGAGCGGGTAGCCGTTGTTGTCCTGGTCGTTCGGGATGTGGAAGTCATCGGCCTGGATGACCATCTCGTTTGAGCCCTCCTTGAACGGGGCCTGGGTCGTATCGACCGTGTACTGCTCGACCGTGACGTAGTGCGGGCAGGGGCCGGTGCGCCAGCGCATCCGCGAGCCGTCGTAGGCGCTGACGAGCGACGGGCTGTACATGCTGAGCGCGCCTTCGCTGACGCGGTTCGCAGCGCGGCTCGTGGTCCGCTGCGGCGGGCCGGGGACGCCACCCAGATAGCAGGGTTGGGTGCCGGTCTTGCCGGAGATCGGCAGCTGGCCGAGCACCGGGCCGTTGTTCGGGCGGCGGACCGTGATGCCCAGGTTGTCGATGCCGCTGGTGCCGTCGAAGGCGTCGAAGCTGAACTGCGCCGAGCCCGAGTTCCAGTTGTTACCGAACAGCCCGCTGTTGGCGATCTCGATCATCGGCGGCTCGTCGTCCTGGACGTAGAGCAGGACGTTGCGCATCCGCAGCACCGGCAGCGTCGACTGTCCCGACTGCGGGCAGCCGGTGGCGTGCGGGCCGGGCGGGTCGAAATTGTCGTTCCAGAAGGCGGTGTGGTGGTTGCAGGAAAGGCGGGCGGCGAACTCGCGGGCCGGCATGCCGGCCGTGTCGTTGAGGTTCAGGCGACGGTCGTCGATCATCGGGACATCGGGATCGAGCTCGAGCGCCGAGACGGCGTTGCCCATGTCCCAGCGCTTGTTGGTCCAGTTGCTCAGGGTGGTGTGGTCGCTGGAGGCGTGGGTGTCATAGACGAAGGCGCCCTCGTAGCCGAGCAGCACTGGGTTGTTTACGCGGACGACGATGAGTCCGTTGTAGTTGTGGTTGTCGGCGCCGTAGTTGCCGCGGCGGTCGGAGTACTCGAACTGGCCCCACCAATAGCCCGAGTCCTCATCGTCGAACGGGTCGCCCTCGGGCGCGCGCCAGCGCCAGATCGCCGTCGCCTCGGGATCGACGGTCCAGTCCTGGCCATTTACGCCGGTGCCCGTGATCTCGAAATAGCCGCTTGAGGCGCAGGCGTTGGTGTGGTTCCAGCGGTCGTGCGTGTTCGAGGAGATGTCGATCTGCGGCTCGCCCGGGCCCGTGTTCGGGACGAGCACGGCCGACTGCACGCCCGGATGGTCGCCGTCGCCGGCGTTGGCGAAGTTGCGGATGTTGGAGGAGATGGCGTTGGCCTCGGTGAAGATCTGCTTCTGCGTCTCGGGGTCGATGCCGTCGGCCGGATGGCCGTAGTTGTCGTTCTTCGAGCCGGTCGGATCCCAGTCGTCGACCGAGACGATCGGATGGTCGTAGTTGATGTGCGCGTTCGGAATCCGCGGGACCGCGGAGCCCACCGACGCGGTGCGGCAATACCACTCGTAGTAGCGGCCGGCCTCGGCGGGCGGCGTGCCAAGGGTAAGCAGGGCGAGCACGGCGGCGAGTGCCGCGGCCAGGAAGGTGGGTAGGCGCAAACCCGGGATCATCCAGGCTCAGTGTGTCTTTCCGCTCGAAGCGCTGCCGGTTTTTCCACCGCGCCCGAGCTTGACCAGGGCGTAGGTCAAAAGGCGCGGCGTGATCGCCGTGACCAGGATCGCCTCGTCGCCTTTGCGGGGCTTGACGACGGCAAACAGCGCCCCGTCCTCGATGTAGGCGCGGCCGATGCCGGGCAGCTTTTGCACCAGCCCCGCCGGCAGCCCCTCCTCCTCGAGCAGCTCGAAGCGCGGTGAGCCGGGGCGTACGGTCTGGATCGTCAGCAAGGCATCGGTGATCCAAAGCCCGTGGCGGGCGCGCCGCGCCTGGCGGCGGTCGACGTAGGCGACGACGGTGTTCTCGCGGGTGTTGGCCGAACCGGCGAGCACGAAGGCGCGGTGCTTCTTGAGCGGCTTGCCGGCCCACCAGGCGTAATCGGGGACGTCCTTGCGCGAGCGCACCGGGTGCGCCGTCGTGCCGTCCTCCTCCTTGACCCGCTTGGGATGCGGCTCGGGGGCCTCGGCCGGCTGCGGATCGCCCGAGCGCGACAAAAGCAATGCGGCGAGCACGAGCAGGACGAACGCGGCGATTGCCGCCGCCAGCTTTCGCTTTCGGCTCGGCGTGAGCTTCGTCATCCGGGCGACTATGCAGCGCGCCGCGGCCCCGGATGGGACTTCTGCGTCAGCTTCGCCTAGGCCTCGGCGAGCTGCGCGACCTTGCGTGAGAGCTCATCGCGGCTCATCTCGCCGGCGAGGATCTCCATGATCGTGCCGTCGGGCTTGATGAAGACCGTCGTCGGCGTGCCCGCTACGTCGTAGAGCTTGCCGGCCTTGAGGTCCGGGTCGAAAGCCAGATCGCCGCGCATCGGCTTGCCGAGGAAGCTCTCATGCCAGCTGCGCGTCGCCGCCGGCGGCTCGGCTACGCCGACGATCAGATAGGCGACGTCGGGGTGGGCGCCCATCACGCCGTCGAAGATCGGGGCCATGTTCTGGCAGTGCGGGCAGCTCGACTGGGCGAACTCGATGACCAGCGGCCGGCCCTCGTAGTCGGAGAGCGAGATCCGGCCGCCCTCGCCGCGCAGCGTAAAGCCGGGGGCCTTATCGCCGGGCTCCAGCTGCTGATGGCGCTCGCGGCTTTTGTTGATGTTCTCCTGGACTTGGTTCTCCTCCTCGCGCAGTTGCTGCTCGTACTCGAGAGCCGTTTGCGCCGGATCGGCGGGCGCCGGTATCTCATCGACCGTCTCGCGGTTGTTGAGGACGATCGCCACGGCGGCGGCGATCGTCACGACCAGCACGCCGGCGCCGATCAGGACGAGCCTCTGTAGGTGAGCGTTCAAGGCAGCCTCCCTAGTAGTCGGCGATCACCTTGTAGGCCAGGTTCGTCCACTGCTTGCTGCGGTTGAGCTGCGTGTTCGATGGGCCGCTGTCGCGCTGGGCCTGGATGCGCACACGCCACCTGGTCGCCGAGGAGCCCGGGGGCGGCGCCGGCAGCTTGAAGGTGCCGGAGATTCGCGCCACGGACTGAACGGCCGAGCCGACGGGGACGCGCTGCGAGACGGTAAAGCGCGAGTTACCGTTGGCGTCGGCCTCCTCGACCCAGTTTTGACCGTCGCGCCTCTCCAGGAGCGCCCTGATGAGCACCTGGGCCTCCTGGGTGCCGCTCTGCACCCTCATGCCCACCTGGGCGTTGAACTCGAGCAGGCGCGTCTGGCCGGCGGTCTGTGTATTGGCCCTGAGGTCGGTGACGTCGCCGAAACTGGTCGGTACCGCCTCCCAGGAGTCCGCCGGCTCATCCGCCCCGACGACGCCGCTTTCGATCAGGGTGCCCGGCGTGATCAGGCGATCCTCGCCGCCGGTGCCCTCGACGTCGCAGACCTGGTTGAGGGCGAAGATCTGCGAGTAGGAGCGGTCGCGGATCCGCGGGCGGGCCTCGTCATCGTCGACGCCGGCCACGTAAGCCCAGCCCTTGACCAGGGCGACCTGGCCGCGATTGGAAAGCTCGCGGTAGAACGGATGCACCGACGTCACCTCGCCCGTGGCCTGCTGGAAGTCGGCGGGCCGGTCGTTGGCGGAGTTGGCGCGCTCCGGGACGCCGGTGGCCACGCTCGAGGCAACCGGGAAGGTCGGGCTGTCGGTGTTCGGGTCCTCGCTGGCCTGGTAGTAGCGGAAGATGACCAGGGGGTTGCGGGCGTCGGCCGGCGCGCCTTCGGGCTTGTCCTTGATGATCCGCGAGGCCAGGACGAAGGACTCGTTGAGGTTGTCGAGCGCCGGGTCGTCATCGTTGGGGTCGCTCGGGTTGTTGGGCTCGTTGGGACCGCGCTTGGGCACCGTGCGCCCCTCGCAGACCTTGGAGGTCACCGCGGCGCGGATCTCGCGGCGCTGCTCGTTGTAGAAGACGCGGTAGCAGTAGCCGTTGGAGCGCCAGACGAGCTGGTCGCCGGAGATCGAGAGCGGGTCGATGATCGTCCGGCAGAGCCCGTCCTCCTCGGCCTGGGCAACGCACTTGCTGTTGATCCGCTCGCCGTTTTGGCAGACGCCGTTGCTCTGCCCCTGCGCCGGCACGCAATAGGGCAGGCCGACCTGGCCGCGCTGGGTCGGGGCCAGGCGCGAGGCCATAAAGCCGTAGTATGTCTCGATCGTCTGCTGCTGGCTCAGGTACTGGCCGGCGCGGATATTGGAGTCAAAGAGGGAGACCATGATCCCGACCGCGACCAAAGCGATGATCGAGATGATGACCAGCACGACCATCAGCTCGGCGAGGGTGACGCCCTCCTGGCGGCCGCGCGCGGCGAGATAGGAGCGAAGCAGCTGCATCTGTGCGTGTATAAGCCCCGCTCGCTCGCGCCGCACATTTTCGTCGTTTGCCGCGCCGTTCGGGTAAGCCCATCGGCAAGCGCGGGCGGGGCGCCGAGAAAGCGCTTGCGCTGGGGATCTTCTTCCCCTGCCGCCAGCCCTTGATTGTTACGCTTGCGCGTGGTTTTCTAGACCCCCATCCACGATCCAAGGAGACTTAGATGAGCCCTGTCAGCACTCCGACCCTCGGAAAGCAGGCTCGAGAAGCCCTGCAGCGGGTCCGCAAGGAGATCCGCGCCGCCGAGGAGCAGTTCGAAAAGCGCGTCAAGGAGCTGCGTGAGGAGGAGGCCAAGATCCAGGCCGTGCTCGACACCCTGACCGGCCGCGCGCCCGCCTCGGGCGCGGCGACGCAAGCGGCAAGCACACGCACCCGCCGGCGCCGGACGAGCGCCCGGCGCACGACCGCGAAGAGCAACGGCGCCTCCTCGCGAGCCGCGTCCTCCTCGAAGACATCGCAGTCGAAGGCCCCCGCCTCCACCGGCGGCGGCGTGCCGGCGGCCGAGCGGCACAAGAAGATGATCGAGCTGCTCAGCAAGTCCGAGCTGACCCGCGAGGAGCTGGCCGAGGCCCTCGGCGTCAGCAAGGTCCGCGTCGGCCAGCTGATGGAGGACCTGGTCAAGGAAAAGAAGGTCGTCTCGCGCCAGGACCCGCGCGCCGCGCGCCCGCGCAAGCTGTGGCGCGCCGCCGGGACGAAGGAGACGGTCAAGGCCTGAGGCTTCGCCGCCGCAGGCGGCGATTCCACAGAAAAGACCCCCGATGGGCCCGGGCGCCAGGCGTCCGGGCCCTTCCG
>Ga0065720_1003938_pt1 | contig 11700 bp, 11 predicted proteins | sample Thericmetagenome_FD_59107 | JGI IMG/M metagenome (GOLD analysis project Ga0065720, IMG submission 59107) | Thermophilic microbial communities from the Joint Bioenergy Institute, California, USA of rice/straw/compost enrichment - eDNA_2 v2... | ecosystem: Engineered > Solid waste > Grass >... | reverse complement strand
GGGAGGTGGCTGACCGGCTGGCCGACCTCGCGCTCGGCGAGCCGGCCGGCCGGGTCCGGGATCTCGGCGGACCCCGGGCGGAGGACATGACGGATCTGCTGCGGCAGTACCTGGCCGCGACCGGACGCCGCAAGCCGGTCGTGCGGCTGCCCGCGTTCGGCAATGGGGCCGCGGGCTTCCGCGCCGGCCACAACCTGCCCGGCCCCGGCGCCGACCAGGGCACGCGCAGCTTCGCCGATTTCCTGCGCGAGCAGGCCGCCGACGGCACGATCCCCGCGCCGTACGCCCTGCGCGGCCGCTATCAGCGGTGACTGCGGTGGCGTCTGTCCGCGGTGACCACGCACCGGCGCGCTGTGCGGTGACCGCGGACGAACGCTTCAGTGGTCTTCGGGTCCGGCGGCGCCGTCGGGTGACCGGCGCGCCCGCCGGACCAGGATGATCACGAGAATCACCGCGGAGGTCAGGAAAAGGCAGGACAGCGCAGCGCAGGCGAGGCCCCCGAGCACGAGCGTGGGATCGGCGGCGGCGACACGAGACATGCGGCTACTCCTTAACGGGCGGTCCTACCGTACGGCACGCGGAGCCGGCCCGGACCCGAACGGTCAAGACCCGCCCGACCCGCCGACTCCGTCCTCAGTGGACGATTGCCCGGCGGTCGTCCCGGCGCACGCGTGCAGCGCCGCGAGCACGGCCCGCACGGGTAGGGTGTCCTCGACGGTGGTCTGCACGAGCGCGTAGATGGTCCGGCGGGGCGTGGGACCGGTGATCGGCACGCTGACCAGGCTCGGCGGAAGGTTCCGCGCGCCCAGCCCGGGCAGCACCGTGATGCCGATGCCCGCGTCGACGAAGGCGATCGCCGTCGGGTAGTCGTGCGCCTCGACCCGGAACGGCGGGGCGAAGCCCGCCGCCCGGCACGCCTCGATGAGGTTACGGCGGCACCAGCCCCGGGACGAGTCGTTGTCGATCCAGTCCTCCTGGGCCAACGCGGCCAGCTCGATCGAGGACTGGCTGGCCAGCGGATGGGTTCGGGGCAGGACCGCGACGTAGGGATCGACGAGAAGGCGGTGGGCGCGCGTCGCCGGGCCGGGGTCGAGCCCGGGCCGCTCCACGAGGATCTGCACGTCGGGCCGGTCGGCCGGATCGACCGGGATGTCGTCGCGCAGCGACAACTGCAACCGGATCGTGGGAAAGTCGCGCAGCAGCGTGCGGACCACGGTCGGCATCCAGGCCGACCCGACCGAGGCGAAGTAGCTGATGGACAGCGAGGAGTGCCGCCCGGCCCGCAGGTCGGCGACAAGGCTCTCGACCTGACCGAGCCGGTCCAGCAGCGCGTCGATCCGGTCCGCCAGCGCCAGGCCGGCGGCGGTCGGCTGGATGCCCCGGCCGACCCGGGCCACCAGGGTGAGGCCCGTCTCTCGCTGCAGCGCGGTGAGGTGCTGGCTGACCGCCGACGGGGTGTAGCCGAGGTTGGCCGCGGCGGCGTTGATCGAGCCGGTCGCCACCACGGACCGGAAGATCCGCAGCCGGTGCACGTCGAGCATGCCCAGACCGTACAGTCTGGCTAACGGTTTGCCCAGAAGTATTTTCTTGTACTTACGGATGAACGGGGCCAGACTCCCCGCATGACCGTTGCCTCGACCCGTCCGGACGTACCCCCGACCGCGCCGGCCCGCGGCACGCCGGGTGCCCTTCCCCTGCTCGCCGCCGGCGTGACCATGCTGCTGTGGGCGTCGGCCTTCATCGCCATCCGAGCGGTGGGTGAGCACTACAGCCCGGGTGCCATGGCGCTCGGCCGCCTGGCGGTGGGAGGGCTGGCGCTGTCCGCCGTGGCGGCGCTGCGGCCGGTGAGGCTGCCGCGCGGCCGGACCCTGGGTCTCGTGATCGCCTACGGCGCGCTGTGGTTCGGGCTGTACACGCTCTCGCTCAACGCGGCCGAACGCCACCTCGACGCCGGCACGGCCGCCCTGATCGTGGGCCTCGGTCCGATCCTCATCGCGGTCCTCGCCGGAATCTGGCTGCGCGAGGGCTTCCCCCGCGGCCTGGTGACCGGCGTGGTCATCGCCTTCGCGGGCGTGCTGGCGATCGGGATCGGCACCTCGACCGGGCAGCGGACCACCGTCGGCGTGGTGCTCGCTCTGGCCGCCGCCGGGCTCTACGCGGTCGGGGTCCTGCTGCAGAAGCAGGCGCTCGCCGGCACGCAGCCGCTGCCCGCCACCTGGCTCGGGTGCCTCGCCGGCGCCGTGGCCTGCCTGCCCTTCGCTCCGGACCTGGTGCGCGAGGTCGGCACCGCACCGGCTTCGGCCACCCTGGGCATCGTCTACATGGGACTGTTCCCGACCGCGATCGCCTTCCTCACCTGGACGTACGCGCTGAGCCACACCAGCGCCGGCAAGCTCGCCGCCTCCAGTTACGTGGTGCCGGCCCTGACGGTGCTGCTGTCCTGGCTCCTGCTCGACGAGGTGCCGGTCCCGCTCGCCTTCATCGGCGGCGCGCTGTGCCTCATCGGCGTGGCGATCTCCCAACTGCGCTTCGTGTCAGGAAGGACGCCCTCTTGACGGTTTTTGCCTAGGAAGGACGCCTTCCTGACACCGAGTGGGCCATGCTCAGGCGGGTTCGCGCGACGGGACGAGATCGGTGAGCGGGACGGACGGGTCGGCCAGGCGGTCGAGGTCGACGGCGTGGCCCGCGTGCCCGGCCCGGACGAGCGGCTCGATCTGGTCCTGCACGTCCCAGATGTTGACGTTCATGCCGGCCAGGACGCGCCCCTGCTGCGTCCAGAACACGAGGAACTCGGGGTCACGGTCGGGCTGGATCTCCGGCGACCCGCGGAAGACCAACCGGTCGTAGCCACCCGGGACGACGTACCCGGCGTACTCCATGCCGATCAGCGGCGAGGTCGTGTACTGGTCCGAGTAGAAGTACGGCACCGGGTCGTACGGGCTCGGCCGGCCCAGCATGGCCAGGGCGGCCGCCGGCCCGCCGTTCAGGGCGTTGGCCCAGTGCTCGACGCGGATCCGCCGCTGCAGCAGGGGCGACCAGAACGCGGCGCAGTCGCCGGCGGCGAAGATGTCCGGGTCCGACGTGTTCAGATACTCGTCGGTGACGATGCCACCGATCTCGGGGTCGACGGCGAGGCCGGCCGCTTGAGCCTCCTCCACGTTGGGCAGCGCGCCGACCCCGATGAGCACCAGGTCGGCGGGCACCTCGGTCCCGTCGGTGAGCACGACATGGGTCACCGACCCGCTGGCGCCCGCGCCCTGCCCACCGCCGGCCTGGCCGCTGCCTCCGGTCTGCCCGCAGATCTGGCTCACCCCGTTGCCGAAGCGGAACGACACCCCGTGTGCCTCGTGCAGTTGGCGGTAGACCGTCGCCATCTCGTCGCCCAGCACACGCCGCAGCGGCAAGGTGTCGATCTCGACCACGGTCACCGGGCACCCGTACTGCCGGGCCGCGGCGGCGACCTCCAGGCCGATCCAGCCGGCCCCCACGATGACCACCCGCGGTCCCTGGCGCAGCCGCTCCCGCAGGGCCGTCGAATCCTCGATGCTCCGCAGGTAGTGCACGCCGGCGAGGTCCGCCCCGGGCACCGGGAGGATCCGCGGTCGCACGCCGGTGGCCAGCAGCAGCTTGTCGTAGCGCAGCGGGTCCCCGCGGTCCAGCGTCACCACGTGCTCAGCCGGGTCGATGGCCGTCGCCCGCACGCCGAGCATCAGGGTCACGTCGTGCTCGGTGTACCAGGCCTGGTCGTGGACGAACGCCTTCTCCACCTCGTCCGTGCCGAGCAGGTAGCCCTTGGAGAGCGGCGGCCGTTCGTACGGCAGCGAGGTCTCCGCGCCGACGAGCACCAGACGTCCGGTGAACCCTTCCGACCGCAGCGTCTCGGCCGCCTTCGCCCCGGCCAGGGAGGCACCGATGATCACAAACGTCTCACTACCGCTCATTCCGGTAGCCTCACCGATCCCGACCCGACCGGCAACCAGTCGGTCACGATGTGCCCTCGTCGGGGGTACCGCCCGACTTCGCGCCGGCCCTGTCCCCGGCCCCCCGGCCGCTGGCCCTGTCCCCGGCTCCCGTGTCCCCGGTTCCTGTGTCCCCGGCGGTCGCGCCCGGCGCGGCGGTGGTAGCAGCAGCGGTGGCGGCAGCGGCAGCGGTGGTGGCTGCGGTCGTACCCGGGCCGCCCTCGCCCCGGGGAGCCGGCGTCTCCGCCTGGCCGTCGGCCTCCTTCGCGCCGGGGCCGGAGGTCCCCCGGGCCCCCACCGGCAGCGCGGCCTTGACCTTGCCGGCCAACGCGGGCGGAATCAACGGGCGACGCGGGGTCGGGGCGGCGTAACGACCACCGAACCGGGAGACCACCAGCTCCCGCGCCTGGGCGGGCCGCAGCCGCCAGAACGCGAGGATGCCCAACGCCGCGGCCAGCGCGAGCCCGACCGGCACCCAGAGCACCCACGGGCCGGGACCACTCGCTGGGCCGTCGGGCAGGTCCTCGATCGCCGGCCCGGAGGGCGGGGCGGTCGGCGCGTCGGTGACCGCGATCGCGAGCAGGTTCGGGTCGGGCTCGGCGCGCTGCGGGCGGAAGTCGGGCGGCCGCGGCGCGACCGGGCCCGAGTAGGTGAAGGTGATCTGGCCGCGCACCGGCTGGCCGTCGGTGGCCACCGACAGGTACTCCACCCGGTACTCACCGACCTCCGGCCAGTACGCGACCGGGACCCGGGCCGAGTAGGCGGTCGAGTAGGACCGGGTCACCCAGTCCCCGTCGGGCTCGTGGTACCACTCCCGGACCGGCGGATCGAGCGGCATCGTGGGTCCGTGGGACCAGAGCCGGTCGACCCGGTCCCCGTTGGGCGAGAACACCGCGAAGTACGCGTTCGAGGTCGGCTTCTCGGTGAAGTAGAGAAAGAGGTCGGTCAGCGGCTCGGTCACCTCGCTGCCGTTGACCGGGATCGAGCTCACGAACTGCCCGTGCGCCATCGCCGGCGTCCCGACACCGACCACCGTGCCGAGCCCGGCCATCAGACCCGCCGCCACCGCGGCGAACAGCCTCCGCCACCGGACCGCGCCCGACGTCCCCCGGTCTCCCGTCGCCACCTGACCCTCCGTGCCATCAGCCAACGTCGCGAATGCGAACGCCTGACGTTAGCGCCTCGCCCGGCTTCGGCCTGACCCGACCCACGGCGTGGTCAGCGCAAAAACCGACCGTGCCCACATCAACACCGACCCGGCCCGCGCCGGATCAACCGACCGTGCCATCAGCGCCGGACCAACCGAGCATGCCCGCCGGCGCGTCAGCGCCGGACCAACCGAGCATGCCCGCCGGCGCGTCAGCGCCGGACCAACCGAGCATGCCCGCCGGCGCGTCAGCGCCGGACCAACCGAGCATGCCAGTTCAGGGCGGCCTGGTCGGTCAGGGACGCGACCTGGTCGATCACCACCCGCAGGCGGGCCTCGTCGCTGTCCGCGGCCCGGTACATCGGCGCGAAGACGGGGTCGAGGGCGTCGGCCCCCCGGTCGAGCAGGGCGGTGACGAGCTCGCGCAGCACCTGGCGCTCCCGGGCGTACCGGATCTCCGACCCGGGCTGGCGCATGACGTAGCGCAGGGCGATGCCCTTGAGCAACGCGCACTGAGCCCGGATCCGCTCGGGCACGATCAGATCGGCGTCGTACCGGCGCAGTGGTCCGGGCCCGTACCGCTCGCGGGTCGCCCGGACGGCGGCGGTGGCGAACCGGCCGATCATCAGGCTGGCCGCGTGCTTGAGCGCCACCAGCGCCCGGGACGAGCCGTCGAACCCGGCCAGAACGGCCAGCGCCGGGTCGGCCAGCAACTCGTCGAGCACCTCGGCGAGCGCCTCCGGGGTCTGCGTCGAGTAGGCCTCGGCCACGTCGGCGCACAGCCGGGCCCGTTCCTCGGCGTCGCCGATGGGCAGGGCGAGCTTCACATGCCCGCTGATGATGCCGTCCTCGACGTCGTGCACCGAGTAGGCGACGTCGTCGGCCCAGTCCATGACCTGCGCCTCCAGGCAGCGGCGCACGCCGCCGGGGCCGGTCGCGGAATCGCCACCCGGGCCGCCTGAGCCGGACGAGCCCTCCGACCCCGACGAGCCCTCCGACCCGAACGAGCCCCCCGACCCGGGCGAGCCCTCCGACCCCGACGAGCCCTCCGACCCGGGCGAGCCTCCCGACCCGGGCGAGGCGGCGGCCGGTGGCGGGGCCGGGGCCCGCAGCCAGTCGAAGATCACCCGGTCGTCGTCGTAGACGCCGAACTTGCGCAGCCCCGGCTGCCGTGGCCAGGGGTACTTGCAGACCGCGTCCAGGCTGGCCCGGGTCAGGTTGAGGCCGACCGAACGACCGTCGGAGTCGACGATCTTCGACTCCAGGCGGGTCAGCACGCGCAGCGTCTGGGCGTTGCCCTCGAAGCCGCCACAGGCGGCCGCCATCTCGTCGAGGGCGTCCTCGCCGTTGTGGCCGAAGGGCGGGTGGCCCAGGTCGTGCGCGAGCCCGGCGGTGTCGACCACGTCGGGATCACAGCCGAGCGCCGCCCCCATCTCCCGGGCGATCTGGGCGACCTCGAGCGAGTGCGTGAGGCGGGTGCGCAGGAACGCGTCCCCGCTGGCCGGGTCGGCGTGCACCTGGGTCTTGGCGGCCAGCCGCCGGAACGCCGCCGAGTGCAGGACGCGGGCGCGGTCGCGGGCGTACGGCCCCCGCCAGCCCTCCTCGCTGTCCTTCACGGGCTCAGCGACGAAACGAGCGGCCGCGATGTCGGCCTCGGTCATGCTTGTGGGGGTCGCGCGGTGGGTCATGGCAATCGGTCGAGATCGAGGGAGTGCCAGGTCAGTTCGGGACCGACCCCGGTGGACCACCACACGATGCCGCCCCGGCCGGCGACGTTGGTCGCCCGGGTCGCCACGAGGTGCGTCCGGCCGGTGGTCAGGTCCACAATGCTCAGTCCGACCCCGTCGGACCGGTCCACGGCCAGCGGGACGTACCGGTCCAGCAGGGCGGCGTCCCCGATGGTCGGGGTCGCCTCCGGCCCGGCGATCCGCCGCCGGTCGGTCCCATCGGGTCGCATCACATCGATGGCCACCAGGCCCTGGCCATTGGTCACGGTCAGCCGGCACCAGACCGGATCGCAGACGGCCACATCGGTAGCCTCGATGCTGACATCGATACGCTGATTGGTCTCAAGATTCACCAGCGTGATCGGGCGGCCCGGCCCCGCGGTCGACGTCACCACCCACGGCGGCGTGCTCAGCCGGTACTCACCGTCCAGCGGCCGGACGCTCACCGGCCCGCCGCCCAGCGACACGGAGCGCACCTGCATTCCGCCCGACCCCCGCGGATCGAGCGAGACCCAGCTGACGGTGCCGCCGTAAACCACCACGTCCGTCGCGAAGCCGATGAAGATCGGCTCGCCGGTGTCGGCGGTCACCAGCGTGGGCGGGGTGTCGGCCGCCCAGGTCGTGCGCCACAACGTGGTGGCCGGGGCGGCCCCGTCCCGGGTGGTCGACTCCATCCAGACCAGCGTGTCCCCGTCGACCGCGAACCCGTTGACCTGCGGGTTCTCCCCGGCCGACAGCCGGCGCAGCTCGGTGAACGATCCGCTCGCCCGGGCCAGGATGACCCGTACGGTCCCGTCCGCGCCCGTGGCGACCCCGACCGACGTGTCCGGGGTGAGGTAGAGCCGAGGGGCGTACGTCGCCCCGTCGGCGAGCACCCCCGGTATGTCCACCGTCGGCGCGGTCCAGGTCGGCACCACGCTGATCGGCGACGGGGCCGCCAGCGGGGCCCGCGGCGGCTCCCCGAGCGTCAGCGCCCACGCCACCACCCCGAGCCCGGCGACGATCGGCAGCACGCGTCCCAGCCGGACCCGCGCCGGGCGGCGGCGCACCCCGATGTGCTGATCTGACACGGGCCGAGCGTAGTACCCCGACCGTCCGCCACCGAGGCTTCCGAGTCGCGGGTCGCGCCGGCCCTGCTCCGTTGGCCTCCCCGCCCGAGCACCCAGAGCGCCCGAGCACCCGTAGGAGCGCGCTGACCGTACGGGCGTCCTGACCGTACGATCACCCGGTCCGGACGAGCACCCGGCGCAGGAGCGCGACGAGACACCGGAGAACCAGGGGCATGGCGCTTCTCCGCTCCCCGACGGCCGGCCCGACCCTGCCCCGACCCACGCTGGGCCCGCCACCGACGACACTGGTGTGCGGTGGAACTGCTAGCCAGCTAGGCCCAGCCGGCTAGGTTGCACCCGCGCATCGGACCCCAGCCGGGCGTCCCCCATCGGGCCCGTCCACGCGATCGAGTTCGACGCGCTGGATCGCCGCTCGCGCGACGACCTGAGCCCGCCCGGCGACGTCGGCGCTCGCTGAGGGACGACACTCCGCTCGGAAGACGCGGCACTCTCGCGGCTCAGGCAGCGGCGCGCAGCGACTCCTCCATGGCCCGGCGCAGCGCGGGCAGGTCGATGCCGGCGTCGAAAATGATCTTTGCCGCGAGACCGTCGCCCTCGCGAATCAGGCCGAGCAGGATGTGCTCGGTGCCGATCCAGTTGTGCTTGAGCCGGATGGCCTCCCGCAGGGCGAGCTCGAGCACCTTCTTCGTGCGCGGGGTGAAGGACCCGCGGGACACCTTGCGGCCGAACAGCCCGTACCGGGTGGGCGGCACCTCCGGCTCCAGCGCGCCCGGACCGAACGACTCCTCGATCTTGGCGCGAACCGTCTCGACGTCGATGCCGATGCGTTCGAGCGCGGCGACGTCTTCCGGGCTCAGGAACCAGGCCTGGCCCAGCAGCCGCTCGATCTCCGCGCGTACGCCGTCGCTGGTCAGGCCGGCCTCAGTCAGCAGCCTGGACGGGGCGCCCGAGTCCGGGTCGAGCAGCGCCAGCAGCAGGTGCTCGGTGCCGATGTGGTTGTGCCCCAGCTCGCGAGCCCGGTCGCGCGCGGAGATGACCACCTGCCGGGCCTGCTTGGTGAACCGCTCGAACATCAGCCTCGCCCCTTCCGGTCACGGGCGTCCGGCCACCGGCCGGCGTACTTCTTGTGCACCGCTTGTCTGGTCACCCCGAGCGCGTCGGCGATCTCCTGCCAGGACCATCCCTGCCGGCGCGCGTTGCCCACCTGGAGCGCCTCCAGCGTCTCCAGCAGCTTGCGCAGGGCCACCACGGCCCGCAGCCCTTCGCGAACATCCGTGCCACCCGCGGCCCGGGCCAGCTCCGTCGCCTCGGTCATGCTGTCAACCTACATTGACAAACCGAGGTTGTCAACCGACGTTGACAACACCAGAACGAATCGCCCCAGGGACATCCACCAGTTCCAAGCCGGCCACCGGTACCAACCCGTGCCCGGTCCGACCACCGGACACCCGGTGCACCGCGCGGCCGGCCCGACCGCACCCCGGCCCGGTGCCTCCTCACCCGCCGGAGTCGTCGAGTTCGGCGTCGTACGGGATCCTGTCGTCGTCCCGGGAGGCGAGCCAGCCCTCGGGCAGGTGCACGGCCGCGGGCGGGCTGGTGCGGCCCCGGGGCTCGCCGATCACCTCGCGGGGGAACGGGACCGTCGGGTCCAGCTTGCCGAGCAGGTCGTCCAGTTCGGACAGTGACGAGACCATGGCCAGCGACCGCCGCAGCGGCGAGCCGACCGGGAAGCCCTTGAGGTACCAGGCCACGTGCTTGCGGAAGTCCGTGCACCCCTCGCGTTCCCCGAGCCATTCGCTCAGCAACTGGGCGTGCCGTCGCATGATCGCCGCCACCTCGCCCAGCGTCGGCAGCCGCGGCTCGTAGTCAGCGGGGCTGGTGTCAGGAAGGACGCCCTCTTGACGCCCAGTGCCCAGGAAGGCGTCCTTCCTGACATCGGACCGGACGTCGGGGCCGGGGGCGGCGAAGGCGGCGGCGAGGTCGGCGAACAGCCACGGCCGCCCCAGGCACCCCCGCCCGATGACCACGCCGTCGCAGCCGGTCTGGCGCACCATGCGCACCGCGTCGGCCGCCTCCCAGATGTCGCCGTTGCCGAGCACCGGAATGTCCAGGGCCTGCTTGAGCGTGGCGATCGCCTCCCAGTCCGCCCGGCCCGAGTAGCGCTGGGCCGCGGTCCGGGCGTGCAGCGCCACCGCGGCCACGCCGGCCTCCTGCGCGGCGAGTCCGGCGTCCACATAGGTCAGATGGTCGTCGTCGATGCCCTTACGCATCTTCACGGTGATCGGCACCGCCCCCTCGGCGGCGCGGACCGCTGCGGCGACGATCCGGGCGAACAGTCGCCGCCGCCAGGGCAGGGCCGCCCCGCCGCCTTTGCGGGTGACCTTCGGCACGGGGCAGCCGAAGTTCATGTCGATGTGGTCGGCCAGGTTCTCCTGCACCACCATCCGTACGGCCCGTGCGACCGTGTCCGGGTCCACCCCGTAGAGCTGGAGGCTGCGCGGCCGCTCCCCGTCGGCGAAGGTGACCATGCGCAGCGTCTTCGGGTTCCGCTCCACCAGCGCCCGGCTGGTGATCATCTCGCAGACGAACAGCCCGGCGCCCTGCTCCCGGCACAGCCGGCGGAACGCGATGTTGGTGATGCCCGCCATCGGCGCCAGCACGACCGGCGGCGCGACGACATGCTCACCCAGGCGCAGCGGGACCACCGAGCGAGCATGACACATCCGGACCGCCGCCCGAGCGGTCCTTCCGGAGCACCCCCGGGTCCCGCCGAAGCACCCCCGGCGTCCGGCGGGAGCCGCCGTCCCACACGGAGGCGCCGGTGACCGTACGCCCCGGGGCCGGGTTGGTCCGTACGCCCCGGGCCAGGGTGACCGTACGTCCTGGGCGGCCGGCCGTCCTGGGCTGCCGGGCCAACCCCCGGTAGCTAGGATGGTGCGGTTCGATCCGTTCGATCGTCAGTGGGAGAGCCGAGACCGTGGGAGCCCCGACCCATCCCGACCCGTACTGCGCGATGGCCCGCGGCGAACTGCCACCGGAAGTCGGCCCACGCCGCCTGGTCTGTGTCTTCGTGACGCCGGTGACCGAGTTCCTCCTCCACTTCGCCCGTGACCTGGGCTGGGAAACGGTCATGATGGACCCCGACACGAGCCGGCTCGCCTGGGCGGAGTGGCGCTACGCCGACTCGGTCTACTCGGTCCCGACCGCCGACTGGGTGGACCGGACCACCGACGTCGTGGTCACCGACCACGACCGGGAGGAGCTGGGACCGACGCTCGAGGCGTTTCTGCGGCTGCCGGCCCGCTACATCGGCGTGATGGGCAGCGTCCGGCACCCGGCGCCCCACGTCGATGCGTTGCGCCGGCTCGGCGTGCCCGACGAGGTGATCGCGCGCATCCGCCGCCCGCTGGGCCTGAACATCGGCTCCCGCACCCCGGCGGAGATCGCTATATCGACGCTTGCCGGCCTCATCGCCGACCGCAACCGTCGCCCCGGCGGCTTCCAGTTCTGACCGTCGCCAGCGGCGCCACCCGCCGGCTCCGCTCGGCCCTGGGCGTGCACCTGCTGGGGCACTGCCGGTGCAGGAAGGACGCCTTGTTGGCGCTTCTTGCCCAGGAAGGACGCCTTCCTGCGCCAATCACGGAAATTCAGCGGTTGTCCACAGACNCCCAAGTTATCCACAGATTTGTGATCGGCCATTCCGAGCCGGCCCCGGCAGCGCGACGCTGGATTCGTGCTGATCACTCGCCTACCGACAACCCTCGGCCCGCTGCTCGACCGGCAGTACAGCGTCGTCT
>Ga0065720_1021049_pt1 | contig 11701 bp, 6 predicted proteins | sample Thericmetagenome_FD_59107 | JGI IMG/M metagenome (GOLD analysis project Ga0065720, IMG submission 59107) | Thermophilic microbial communities from the Joint Bioenergy Institute, California, USA of rice/straw/compost enrichment - eDNA_2 v2... | ecosystem: Engineered > Solid waste > Grass >... | reverse complement strand
GCCAAAGCTGGGATATCTTGTCCCGTCAGATATAAGAGCCACATGTGAATTATCCCTGGAGCTCCGACCACTAAGAATACCATCGGGTACCAAAACAGGTTAAAAGCCTTTACATCAAGTTCCTTCACGAAATCCTGAGTCAGGCTTCTAAGCCTGCAGAGCTGCCTAAGGAAGCACCAGAGACATATCATAAATGCAATGGCCATAGGACCTGACTGGAAGATTATCAGCATAGCTAAGTTGGATGACCAGATATCTTGTTCATCAGGGTCTTGTGAATTGAGAATCCAGCAGAAGTTGCCCGTCCAGCCATAGGAATAGCCATCGATTCCAAAAAGAGGTCTAGAAATATTATGGATGTATATTAATGATGGTACATGAGCGAAAGGCCTAAACATGCTGTAATGCAGATAGCCGCTGAAATGGCATAATATCTCCTTGGGGAAAACCCTGTAACCAGAAATGTGCTCTTGTAAGATAAAAGTGATATACTTGCAGACCACATTAAGGCAAACATAAGGGAGAATTCTCTAAGAACTCCTTCCAAGGTGCAGATATCGTCGCTTTTCACACTGAATAGGGTGAGAAAGTTAGCAATAGTGAACAATAAATCCCCAATGTTTAAAAAGATGACCATCTTCATCCCTACAGTGAAGACAGGCTGCTTGATAACGCTGTAAAACAGACCAATGCAGCCTATAAGGGATAGGGTAGAGGTGAAGAGGTTTAATGTAGTTATTTTGGGATTGTAAGAGTGTGAAAGTGCGTCCATATCCAAACCTGATTTATTAATGTTTATTGAGATTTGATTTGATTATTTGTAGATTGATGAACGTTGAAACATTTCTAGTTATATACACATATCAAATTGAATCGTATGAGATAATAGTAAAGTTTCTGGACCTGTTACTCTGGAACCCATATTAGGAAAATTGAACCAAGCTTGCATTTATTGTGGGCTAGACAGCCCCATAATGGATACTTTAACTAAAGAATATACATCTACGTACGAGTATAGTGACAAGTTATAAAGACAATATCTAACAATTAGGTATATATGTTTATGATGTCCTTGATCAGAGCTCGGCAAATAGGGCATCTTTGGACTCTTTTGGCTTTGAAGTCCTGGGCACAGAAATTGCACAGGGCAGAATGCCCACAGGGGTATATTACTGCTCCTTTCTTGAAGTTCATACAGACACAGCAGAGTTCTGAGTCAGGAACATAAGCATCATGTACGAAAATATCTTCAGGCATCTCATTGTACTAAAAGTTAAGAAACTTAACTGGATCTTACGTTTTTCTTATTCAATTTCTCCTTAGTGTCTTCAAGCTTGAAGATATAGTAAGTCAAGCACATTGAGATGCATCCACATATAAGGTCAATCAGATAAGGCAAAGCCAGCAAGAACATGGTCCAGCGCTCTGAAAGTTTAAAGGCAGCAGTGACCTAAGAGTCAAGAATAATTAGAACCTATGTACGTCTCCAATGTCTCTCATGAGCAAGGCCTCTAGAACAAGATACAGCCAGAAAATACCGATAACTCCCATACTAAACTAGAAAATTGAGGAGAAGCACCTCAAGATGTTACTATGCTATGGGCTGCTATTTTCCACTTTTCAAGCCTCAGTACTCCTTGAGATCCAAAATAAATAAAGACAAGAGAGAGAAGATTGACTACTAGATACACTTTCATCTAAACTGTAATCCTTTGTAAACTATTCTCTTACTCTTCTGGCGAAATAGAACACAAATCCAGCAACAATACAAAGAAACTGGATCATCAAGGCTTTTATGGTCAAATTTCTTAAATGTGATAATTCAAGTGGCAGATTCATTCCACTGTATTGAGGTGGGAGGTAGTCTTCATACATAGGGACTTCCCATTTTTTGCCGGACCTTGGTTGACGACGGGGAGGGTAACTGTAACCTGCTTCTCCTTCTTCTCTAAGTTCGATTTCAATTGGACCTTGGCTCATTTTTAAATAAAATTTATCCTAAGTATGAGTCAGAATTCAAGGGTCAGACTGAGAATCTATCTCAATAAAAACGAAAATGACCAATTTTCTAGGCTGGAGAACTAGATATTTAGTAAGGCCATTTTGATTAAATTTTTTTCCTTCTTACTATCTACATTTTTATAGGAATAATGAGCTTGAGTTGAGTGTCTCAGTGACTGGGGAGTTCCGAGGTAGCTTACCCTTTGGGCTAGATTCCCGTCCGATATTTCTTCGATTCGACAAGGATTCTTGAGCTGATATTAATTTTATTATTTACAGTAATTTTAGTACGAGGTGTTTGGAATACAACCATGAGCAGCAAGCTTATCTTAATCCTTTTGACGATAACATGTTCAGCCTTTGCGCAGGACTCTGAACTGAAATTGTACGAGATAGATCCCTTAGAGTGCTTTGATGCAAAAAGTTATTGGGATTGCAGTAAATGTGAATGCCCACTTTTGAAGATTCCAGCTATGTCCTACTTCAATATAGTCGCAAACATCCTTGGTATGATAGTTACAATGATTGTCATTACATCATACCTATTTATTAAGCAAGTTAGAGCCAAACCAGGTGATCTGCTGTGTGCAGTAGCCGCTATTGACTTTGTGTGGGCTCTGGATATGGCCATTATGGATTGGAAGTACATATCAGGACAGGTGGTGATTCCTGAATTCTATACATCAGAAACTTGCGTTCATTTGAGTGAGATATATGCATTAACAAAGTATTTGAGAACCACCTATACTCTGTCGTTCTTCTTGTACTATCTTCACTCGTTAAAGTTCTCACTCAAGGGCTCTATACCTCAATTTATATACCATATAACTCCCATAGGTGTCTCAGCAGGATTTTTCTATGCCTCTGCTTCCAAAGGCGCTTTTGGATTCTCTTTATATGGATCCTGCACAACTAGAACCACAGATGATATCCTCTGGGGTGTAATTGTTTTATGTGTGCTTGTGGCAGTTCCTGTATACGCCTTGTACTATACCCATAAATATGTCCCACGAAATGAGAAATATTCGAGAGCCTCTAAGCAGTTCCTTGATTATTACAAAATGTACGTCCTCCTTGCTTCCTTGATTTCAATCGGACTGATTATAATTGATATCATTCAATCGAAATATGCCATAGATTATTGGCAGGCAAGACAAGAACACCAGGACACAACAGTTTTCGACATTGTCAAAATTTGCGGAGCTGTCTTAAAAGCTTCTCATGCATTGATCCTGAGTCTTATTCGTCTTACGGATCCCCTTATCAGCCGTCATCTACATAAACTTCTCTGTTGTTTTAGAAATTCTGAAGATCCTGCCGATATGGAAGCTCCTATTAGAGATAGAGTCGTAAGTATGGACATTGAATTTTTCCAAAAGAACCTCGAAAAGTCTACCATCATGAACCAAATACAACACTCTCTTAAAGTCCAAGTCATATACACAATTTTATCCGCTTTGCACTATATATGGCATCATAATAGCAAAAACAAAGTTAGTCCATGCATATTAGAAAGGAAGAAATTTTATCAAAAGGAAGCAAAGTCCAAACAGATTTTCAACATAAACGAGAAGACCCTTTACGAAGAAATACCTGAAGTCTTGAACGAAATCAAAGAACAAAAATATGTCACTGTTGAAGGAATCCTTACAGTCTATGCCTCCAGTGTATTCGACGATATCATTGACCTCGACAACATGAGAGGAGTTATGGGCAACTCCTTAGACCTCAAGAACAACCTGAGCAGAATTTTGAAAGCGGGTATAAATGCAGGAGGAAAGAGCGGTGAGTTTTTCTTCTTCTCAGCAGACAATAGACTCATTATCAAGACCATTAATGACCAGGAAGTGGCAACCCTGCTATCCATGCTTCCTGATTATGCTGAGCACCTTAAAAACAATCCTTACTCACTCTTGGCTAAAATTTATGGTGTATTCACTTTTGAGAAATTCCAGCCTAAGGAAAAGTATAACTTGATCCTCATGAGGAACCTCAATGGATATCCTTCTTCCTGTATTGAGAGAAAATACGACTTGAAGGGCTCCACAATTGGAAGAGTGAGAATAAAACCAGAACTTAATGTGGAAATGAGTGATCTGAAATACTATGATACACTCAAGGATATAGATTTCCTGAAATACGAGAAAAAGATCTGGATTGACGATAACTTCAAGGGGCCGTTCTTTGAAAACTTGAAGAGAGATGCACATTTCCTGAACTCTCACGGAGTTATGGATTATTCTCTAGCTATTTATGTTATAAACAGAGAGTCTTTGACAAAATTCCTCGACTCTCAGGATTCTCTTGAAAACTCTAGCGTATTAAGGTCCTTCACCAGATGGACCACGGCGACCGGGGATAGTATACAAGAGATACTTGAAAAACAAAAGGAATTGGAATATAAATCGAATGCGCAGGACATGACACAGGATCTGAGATCAATAAAATCTACTAAGGAGAATCTATACTACCATATTGGTATTATTGACTATCTGATTGTATACGACTGCAAGAAAGCTATGGAAACATTTGGAAAGAAACTTAGTGCCTGTAACCCTAATTTAGATATCTCAGGGGTGAGTCCTGGGTACTATGCACAAAGATTTGTCAAGTTTGTTGAGAGTATCTTGTTCTGAGAATATAAATCTTATCTATATAATCGTTTCAAGGAGTTTTGTATTACTATGACTGTATCATTCATAAGATTATTCCTATGAATTTCAACTAAATGCCTTCTCTCAATTATAGCCTCTTAAGATTTCTAACAATATAACCAAATTCCTAATCTCAATTGTATTTGTTAGTCTCCCTATATCTCTTATTCGAAATCAGTATCAATAAAATTATAAACTTTTGAATGAAAAATCGACCAATTTATCTCCTATCCTTTATCCTGACTATGGCCCTCGTCATCCAAGGGGGCCTCTCACTTTCAAGTTCTTCGAAGGCATTGAAAAACAATTCTGGTGATTGCTATACTGATGGATTTTGGGATTGTGACCTATGTCCATGCTTATTGGACCCGAATCACTACATCCATTACGTTCAAATGGCTCTCGATGCCTTGGGAGCCATCTGCACCGTGCTGGTTATCCTTCCTTATCTATTAATCAAGGAAACAAGGGTTGCTCCAGCAGGAATAATTTATATGATCGCTGTGGCAGACACCCTGATGCTTGTGAGCCTGCTTTATACGAATGTTTTATATTTACAGAACAAGATGACCCATGAATTTCAGCTTTCAGACACTTGTGAGTGGCTAAGTGCAGCCTTTTTACTTGGTAAAGATTTACAACATTCCTTCAATTTCGCTTTCCTGTTCTTCTATATCTTTGCGCTTAAAAACTCTCTCAAAGGGCCAGGAACAAACTCCACATGCCTCTTTTATATTCTTCCATTTGTGGTATCTGTGACAGTCTTTTACTTAGAATATCAAACTGGAGAATTAGGAATGTCAATTCTAGGTATTTGTACATATAAAACTGGAGAGAGTATAGAAGACTCAGTTACCTTGATAGGTCTCTATCTACTGATTCCTTTCATAACTGTCAGGTACATGAACCGCTACAGTCCTTCTGCTGAGATTTACTCAGATGAAATCAAGCAGTTCATTGACTATTATAAAACTTTTGTCACCTGGTCAGTTGTATTGTCTGTCCTAAGTCTCATTTTGGACATTGTTACAATCAAAGTGGCTCTCAATGAGGATGAGCTCAGTCCTCTTGAAGATTATAGCAGAATTCTCTCCAATATTGTCAAGACTTTACACCCGATAGTGCTCTTTAGAGTTCGCTCGAATGATCCTGTGATCAAACCCTATATTCTGAGGTATTTCTGCTGTAGGAGACAACAAAGGGAGGAAGAGGAGGACTACTTTGAATCTGCTGCAGAAAGAACTGTTAGTCTTTCTCTTGAACTGGTTGAAAAAGACATCAAGAAATCCACCCATATGAAGAAGTTGCAGCATAGTTTGAAAGTCCAGCTAATCTATACAATTCTTTCCTCTTTCCACTATTTCTGGCAGGAGGTTAGCAAAAAATCACAGTTTATTTTCATAGAGGATGAAAAACCTAATGATGATAAAAAATCATATGATGAAGCAGCCAAGGCTAAGGAGACCTACTACATAAGCGAGGAATTTCTTCAGAAAGAGATCCCTAGCGTCCTAGGCGAAATCAGAGACAAAAAGTATAAAACTGTAGACGGAGTCTTTACAGTCTATGCTAGCTCAATCTTCGAGGAAATCATCCAGCTTGATCGTATGCAGAAGTCCATGGAATATTCCCTGGATCTCAAGAAGAATTTCAACAGAATTCTTAAGGCCGGAATAAACACAGGAGGGAAAAGTGGAGAATTTTTCTTCTTTTCTTCGGACAATAAGCTCATTATCAAGACCATTACCAATGCGGAACTTAAGACTCTGCTCTCTATTCTGCCGAGCTATCTGGCTCATTTCAAAGCGAATCCCTTTTCTCTTATAGCAAAGATATATGGAGCCTTTACGTTTAAAAAAGTGTCTACTAATGAGTCATATAATTTGATCCTTATGAAGAATATCAATGGATATCCTTCTAAATGCCTTGAAAGAAAGTATGACTTGAAGGGTTCCACTGTAGGAAGAATCACAATCCCAAAAAACCAGAATGTTGATATGGCTTCTCTTAAGTTTTATGATACACTTAAGGACCTTGACTTTAACAAATATGAGGAAAAGCTATGGATTGATAACGATCATAAGGGCCTTTTCTATGAAGCTCTGAAGAAAGACACAGCATTTTTAGCTGGCCATGGGCTAATAGATTATTCCTTGGCAGTCTATATTATCAACAGAGATGCAATAGAGAAACCCGCTATTGAAAACACAAGCCAAAAGACTATGTTAGAAAAGAAGGCCTTCTATAGAAGTCAAGAGTTTCTCGCTGAGGAAATTATTAAGTGCCTTATTGAGCAGAATAATAGATCTAGAGTCGAATCTGCTAAAAGTCTGAAGGACCAACTCGATCCTTTCCTGACACTCAAGTCTACAACAGAACCCTACTATTACCATATTGGTATTATTGACTATTTAAACAGATATACTTGCTTGAAGAGTACTGAAAAATTCTTCAAGAAACTGAGTAGATTGAATCCAAACTATGACATTTCAGTCCAAAATCCAACTTTTTATTCTCAGAGGTTCTTGAAGTATTGCCAAAAGATAACTTTTTAATGTATTTATAAATATTTTGGTTGGTGTACAGGCTTTTTCATGGGAGTAATAACATTTGTATTTTTAGGAATGTAAGAATAGTTTAAGATATGCAAAAAGGGAGATAGAAGAAATGAGAGAAAATTTAGATATTCTCTTGCTTCAATGGGTATATAGAGTCTGTGCTTATCTTACGGGCGAGCATCATGCAAAACTCTATACATAAACATAATACATACTAACAATTTTATTTCTTAGCAGCAGCCTTCTTGGCATCTTCCTTAGCTCCTTCAGCAGGTTCATCGGGAAGGATGTTTGTGATAACTCCGGCAGCGACGGTCTTACCACCTTCTCTCAAGGCAAATCTCAATCCTAGAATTTAAGCTATTAATTTTTTCTTCAGTTACCAGGGCTGACAGCAAGAGGGAAAGCAAGCTTCATCTTGACAGTCAAGTTATCACCAGGCATGGCCATCTTGACGGATTCAGGCAAGGTGATATCAGCAGCGACATCGGCAGTTCTGACGAAACACTAGTAAGTTAGAATAAGCGTTTGTATTTAGTACTTGAGGTCTGTATCCGGTAACGAAGGGCTTCTTTCTTCCTCCTTCTTCTTCCTTCAAGACGTAGATGTTGGCTTCGACGTTTGTGTGGACACTGAGGGAACCAGGCTTGCAGACGATTTGTCCTCTGAAGACGTCATCTCTTTGGAGGGATCTCAAGAGAAGACCAACGTTGTCTCCAGCTTGGGCGAATTCCATTTGCTTTCTGAAGGTTTCAATACCGGTAATGGTGGTCTTGGTGATCTTGGGAGAGTATCCGACGAGATCAACATCCTCACCGACCTTGACTTTACCGGCTTCGATAGTACCAGTAATGACAGTACCTCTACCCTAGAAAGTTAGAAAAGGGGCTAATTGATTATTTTTACAGCAATAGTGAAAGTAGATTCAATGGACATAAGCAAGGGCTTATCGACATCTCTGGCAGGTTCAGGAATGACGGTATCCATAGCATCCAAAAGTGCTCTGATTTTCTGTTCACCGATTTCGGGGTCAGTGTCATTCATGGCACAGAGAGCAGATCCTCTGATGAAAGTAGCATTATCACCATCGTATTCGTATTTATTCAAGAGTTCTCTGACCTCCATTTCGACGAGTTCTTGGAGTTCAGGGTCCTTGGCGACATCGCACTTGTTGATGAAGACAATAATGGTACCGACACCGACTTGTCTGCAAAGAAGAATGTGTTCACGAGTTTGGGGCATGGCACCATCGGTGGCAGAGACCACCAAAATACCGGCGTCCATCTTAGCAGCTCCTATTCATATTACAAAATGAATTTGTCAAAGGGAACCGGTAATCATGTTCTTGACGTAATCAGCATGTCCTGGGCAATCGACGTGACCGTAATGTCTTTTAGCGGTTTGATATTCGACGGTGGAAGTGTTAATAGTGATACCTCTGGCTTTTTCTTCGGGAGCCTTATCAATGTTGGCGTAGTCGATGAATTGAGCAGAACCTATTAAAGAGGATTAAGAGAGGGATATTTGAGGAAGTACCTGCCTTTGAAAGGACCTTGGTAATAGCTGAAGTTAAAGTTGTTTTACCGTGATCGATATGTCCAATGGTTCCGACGTTGATGTGGGGACGATCTCTGACGAACTTGGCGAAATTGTATGAGGGGACTGAAGCAAGAGAGTTAAAGCTGGAAGTCTGGGTCAAGAAACTTCCCTTGAAGGGTGAGGTCTTCAATAAATTCTTGAACATAAGATCGCTTATGAATCTGAACTTAATTAAAATATTTAATTGCGGCAGGAATTTATAAATTTGAATGTTCAAACTGTTATGTCATCTGCTCGTCTCTTCTTAGGCATCTTGCTCTCTTTTTTTCTTCTTATACCAGAAAGTCCCTGATTCACTAACTCTTTCCATTTTTTTGAATACATATGCCTTATTTAGCTAGCACGAACGACCTTTTTTCACAAAAAATTAACTTAGCAATGAATAATATTAACCTAAGTTTGTTCATTGAGATGGAGCCACATGTGTTCTCATATTCTGTATAATTGCGCATAGATTTAATTGAGTAGTATTGCATTAAAGAAAAAAAAGACTTGAAAGCCAAAGATCAGACCAGTGTAACGCAAAATTTCTTAAACAATTTTGAAGGAAAAATATACTAGAACACTTTTCTTGTCGGCAAACATACACATGGATGATTTTTCTGGTATAAATTAGGCATAGACTTAAAGAATACATATCTATAAGTATAGATCAATTAGCAAAAGATACGGGCTCAGGGCCTGCTTGAGTAAGACTGTATGCACTAAACAGAGCCGTTAGTTGACAAGAATTCCTGGTTTAACAAAGAGAATCATAGTGATAATAGCAGAGATGGCAAGACCGAAAATCCATTTGAGAATTCTTTTCATCATGACACCCCACAGTGAGAAATCGAACATTTTTCCCTTCATAAAATCTGAAATACCTCTACCAATCTTTGGCTTCTCTAAGTATGGGTCTTGGTTAGGATCCTCCTGGGCCTCTCCGACAGGATAAATTTCAGCCTCAGCTTTAGGAATAATCTGTAAGGAGTATTTAATCTCTCCTCTGGCCTTTCCGGGTTGATTGGGATGGCTGAGCACGAGTTTTCTTGGTTCCATTTCATATTTGCCTTCGGCCATAAGCTTAGCCAGAATTCTTCTTAAACTGATAAGTGCCTCTCCGATACTTTCATCGCTTGAGAAGAGGTTACTATCATAGACAGCAAGTCTAAGTCTTGGGAAAGCGCAAGGAATAGTCAATGGGAACTTCATTCTCCAGTTGAAGATACCCCAACCATCATCGCTTCCCATATGTGTATCAGTCTCCTTGACAATTTCTTCACCACTCCATCCATTTGGAGAGTAGGCAACCTTAACAAGGATATCAACAGTATCTCCATGGAGTCTTGGAATGTCGAAGGTTTCATAAATAATAAGTCTGATTTCGTATTCACTGGGCCTGGGAGGTTCAATTTTAGCAAGGGGTGTTGATCTGGCAATATCTGTGGGAAGGACTTCAAGGAACATCTCAATACTACCCTGAGATGTGTTCTTTCCTGGGTTCATAAGGGCTCTGTACTCAACAGGAGGCTTAGAAAGGTTAAGTCCTTCAATAAGACCGGTTAACTTGGCTATTTCCTTTCTGAGTTCTTCCTTATTCTTGCCACTTTTAGTTGTATGATTATCATCAGTGGCTCTTTCCAAGTCTCTTAGATCCTCCTCAAGGAACTTCTTTCTGATTTGATAAGCTAATTTCTGCTTATTGACTAAATCTCCGAAATATCTGTCTTCAAGGTCAATGAAGGTGGCTCCAATAGTAGAATCCATAATGAGTCCCTTTTGCTGAATATAGATCTCCAGCTTCCAGTCTTCGGGGAACTGAGCATCAAGTTCATAGGTTCTGAAATAAGAGGGATTAAGATTCTGCTCAACAACAGCTGCTTTGTCTTCAACTTCCTTGGTCAGATCATAGCCTTTCTTATTAGGTTCTCCAACCTTGACGAGAGGGTATGTGGTAGCGGCGGACATAGCGCCCATACCTGCAAGACGATGATGAATGTCTCCGACATCAGATTGAGCGCTGAGGTTAAGGGCTCTGAGAAGATAGAGTCTGACCTTGAGGGGTTTGGGGTTCTTGAAGAAGTTCAGGTATATATCTTGGAAGATATCGAAGGGATAATCTGGGTCTAAGTCGACTAACTTGACCTTAGAAACTGTTTTTCGTGAGGTTCTTGTCTTGGTTGTGCTTCTAGATCTTTGACTCCTGCCTTCCAAATCGTGGTCTAAAATTCTAATACGGGCCTTTAGGATGGTGCCAGAAGGAACACCTGAATAGATGACACCATTCTTTTCGTGAAGGCTGGTACCGATAGTGTTTATTTTGTAGAACTCGTACTTTACGTAAGGATAAGCTAGAGTTTCTTCAAAAGGTTCTTTGAGAATTGGACGGCCATAGTCGTATTCGTCTTGGCCCTTGGCTTCCTTTCCGAGGAAAGCGCTGGGATCTTCAAGGTATTCTTCATTGATTTTGTCGATTTCTTGACGCAAGAGGGCCTTTTTCTCTGGCTGGGGTTTTGGATCTTTGTCCAAGTTCTTGATTTCTTCTTGCAGTTCCTTGATTCTCTTCTTTCTTTCTGCTTTCTCTTCAATCTTATCCTTTCTGGTACAGTCCACTTCCTCAATAAAGTCCATTCTGAAGTTAATCATGTCCTTATAAGCATTCATGGCCATCTCATCCTCAGACATTAAGGACCTGTTATCATCATCATTATTTCCCAGTTCCTCTCGAAAGGCATCCTGATCCCAGGTCTTCTTATAGGAAATTTCTTTTTCAGGACTGATTTTGTCTGCAGGCTTGGTAGTTTTTCGTTCTTCTATTTCATCACTCTCTTTACGCTTTTCAATAATAATAGCTTCCTTCTTTTTAGTTTCTCTAGGCTGGGTGAGCAGAGTAGTTCTTATATCTTT
>Ga0065720_1021048_pt1 | contig 11702 bp, 12 predicted proteins | sample Thericmetagenome_FD_59107 | JGI IMG/M metagenome (GOLD analysis project Ga0065720, IMG submission 59107) | Thermophilic microbial communities from the Joint Bioenergy Institute, California, USA of rice/straw/compost enrichment - eDNA_2 v2... | ecosystem: Engineered > Solid waste > Grass >... | reverse complement strand
TTTTTTTTTTTTTTTTTTTTTTTTCGCCGTTGTCTGTTCCTGAAAGCTCAGCCCCAGGCCCAGTCACTCTATTACCCTTAACACGAGGAACTTGCAAAGAGTCCACGAGCGAGAAACCAGCAGTTCGTGATGCCGCCGGAGAGGACAAGCACCAATGGCCCCCCAGACCAGAAGCGCAAGTTCGAGAAACGCATTGAAGATGCAGTAGGTGTGTATTATGTGCTGAGCTTTTCTCCTCCCTTTTCCCCGTCTCCTGCGCTGACATTCCCTGTTACCCCAGCCCTAGCAACAAAACTTAAATCACTTCTCTCCAACTCCTGCCCCAATCCCAACTCCGCCCCCGCCTTCGCCGGCGAAGAACCCTCCCTAATCCAGGATGTCCTCCGTCAAATCGAGCGCCTACATGCCTGCTGCCAACAACACCATCACGAACTGCTTGCTCAACACCAGCGTCATTGCCATGGCAAGGTCGTGCCCCTGATTATGCTCTACATTCCTGGAATATCGGGAGACCCAGAAATTGATGCAGTCGCGACGGGGTTGTGGAATATTTGTGTTAGGTTGTTGAGGGAGGATGCCATCCAAGGGGGCCAAGATGGGCAAGAGAGAGAAGGTGAGGAGAGAGAGGGAGGACAGTTGGTTGCAAGGAAGAAGGTTGGGCTGGGCGAGAAGTTGAGGAAGAAGCTGTATCTGCATGCGAAGGTCCTGGCGTTCTTTTTGTTGGGGGTTGCGAGGCCGAGGGAGAATGGGGGGTATGGGGTTGTGGTGAGGTTGATGAAGCTGGGATTGAAGGTTTTGAGGGATTGTGTTGGTGAGTTGGCATAAATCGGGATCGAAAAGGACGAGGAGTGCTGATATGTCGCAGATGCTGGGGAAAGCAAACTTGCTAGCTTGGTGGTACAGGTTGTGGCGGACTACAAGACTTGGCTACATGATGCCGCACAGAAGTTGCCAGAAGAAGAGGTTGTTGAATGTCGGTGTTTGGAGGTGCAGTATTTCATCATGAGGACAGCTATGGTACGTGATTCCCATCCGAAATATTCTTAGGGTCTAAGTGCTGACGCGATAACAGGCTTGGATTGAGAACAGACTCGATGTCGCAGAGCATATGTACACCCAAGCCAAGCAACTTCATCATTTTCTCACTGCAGAGTACGCGGAGAAGCTGGCAGATGTTCTATACGAGATTGGAAAGTCGCTTTCCTCACAAAATGACTTTGTGACCGCGGTCAAGTGGTTGGAACGAGCGAATGAGATTATCAATGGCCCTGGACTGGAAGGACTCTCCCGAGAAGGTATTGAACTGCGGCTAGCCATCTTACAAGCTCTCATCACTACTTTACTTGGGACAGGCGTACCAGAGGACTTTGAGAAAGCCAAGCAGCTCGTCGACTTCATCGAGTCAGAAAATGGCAACAAGTTTGTCGTTTTACTGCTAAAATTAGAGCTTCTGCAAAAGAAACCGGCGGAAATATTCGACGCCGAAGCATATGCGGATGTGCTGCAACACATCATACGGAACTTTGCCTCATCTGAGTCTGGATTTAAGCTAGTAATGCATCACATCCGCAAGCTACACACAAAAAGTCCAGGAGCTGCTTGTACGGTGTTGGATGACTTCATGTTAATGTTGAGCAAGATGGATAAGCGAGGGTGGATGGAGAAAGGAGTAGTGATGCGGATATGGATGATCACCAACCAAAGGGATTCTGTGGATACGATAGAGACTGTGAAGGGAGTGTTCAGTCAACTTTCTTTCCCGTTGGGCCCAGAGGCTGCTGTTGCAGCACAAGCGGTAGGGGTGTCATAAAATTGAAAGGAATACTGCTGACAAGACTGCAGCTGCTCTGGAAAAAGCTCGAATCGAACTTCACTCAAGGGCAGTATGAGCTTGCAGAAAGCTGGTGCGAATTGGCATTGAGTCCGGTCTTCAAGAACTGTGGCCCTGTCAATACCTCAAAGCTGGAGAGGTCTGCTTTATCCCGTCACTGTACTGAACAAAGGAAGGCTAACCAAACCAAGAAAGTTACTCCTCTGTGCGTTGAAAAGGAACAGTATGGACACGGCGATAGCGATCATTCAAAGAATGTCACCTCAAAGCTGGAAAGAACCAATGACTGCATATCTCGCCTTCAAGGTCGCTATGCGAGTTGAGGACCGCGAGCTTGCTGAGAAGTGTCTCGAGACAGTCAGCCAAGCATCAGACCATGTTGACTACCTTGGCGCCTGCATAGCCGAGTCGCAAAAGTCCGGTGATATCCCCATTGCAATATCTGCCCTGAGGAAACTTCAGGAGAGATACGAGTATACACAACCGAACCCTGTCCACCTCCCTGCCTTGTTTCGGTGCACCATACGTCTGTTGAACCTGTTAATTGATAGGTCGGAAGGCGATAAAGCAGCGATTGTTGAAGAGCTTTGCAAGGAGTTCGAAGCAGGTATGTCGTCCTGCTAGTAACCTCTGGAGTGTGTGCTTATGTGGGTAGTGGTGGCAGCCATTGAGAAGCAAAAGCAGGATGACGCCCCAGGATGCAAACTATTCACCATGGACGAGCTGGAATGGTTCAGCAGGAATGCCTACAACCTTGCCCTCAAGAACACCACCATATGGGACTTACGATGTACAGTCAGGATGCTGACAGCCTGTGTCAAGATCATCAACCACTTTCCCCAAGATATTCCGTCTCGGACGGAGCTGTCCCTGAAGGCACTCTTCTGCCACTTCGTTGCGGCGTCTGCCCTGGTGTCTCTGGCAAGGACCCAAGACAATATCGAGAAGCAGCTACAGGATTATGTCGACCTCCGGAAGCACGTCTTGGCCTTTGATAGCGAATTGCCTGAGTACCTGGCTCAATTGGATGAACAGTCGAGGGATGACATGCTCTGGAAGAACGCCACACTGCTGGCATTCGACTTCGAGGCGGCTATCGCGCTGAAGCAGTGGGACGATTTGGGCGGTATTGTACAAAGGGCAGTTCCCTGCAAGAATATTGTGGCTTTTCAGGCTATGGCGGATAGTCTGTTGAGAGCGCGTACTCCTGCACAAGGTATGAACCCTCTAACTTGGTTTCTGGTCCGAGGCTGTTGACTGATCTCCTCCACCTAGTGTTGTACTCTACCATGCGCAAACTGGTTAACGAGATCTGGGTCCTCGAGGCCTTTGACGCAGTCAAGCTGGCCAAGTACACTCGGTGTTTGTTCCAAGCTACACTGCCGCTTGATGATGAGCTTGCGATGAAGTTGCTGGATGAGGCGTGCAGTAAGGCCAGGGCGTTGCGAGAGGTGAGACCATACCCCTTGTCGAGCCAGCTGCATGAAAACTTGGAGCTAATTTTGCTTGGTCTGCATAGAGTCAAGCTTGTTGGCCCGAAGAAGAGCTTGAGTGGATGGCCACAACGGCATTCAACCACGCTGCGGACTTTTATGTCGCTAGGGAACTGGAAAGAGCCAAGGAATGGGCGACGAAAGCGATCAATTTGGCACATTGGTGCGGGGATGGAGGAAGGTTGGAGGAGATTCTACAGAGCAAGTACCTCAGGTTGAGGTTTGACAGCGATGGGATTGATATGGAGTGATGGAGGCGAGGGGGATCTTACTTTTGCGGAATGAGTGGTCTTGAAATATTGCTGTAGCTCTTGCTGGTTCTAGAGTTGTGGCAAAGAGTTTGCGATAATAAAACATTGCTCCCTCGAGCTGCCCAATGGCCTGACAACATGAAGCATCATCTACAGTAGATTTATTACCTAAGGCAAGGTACCCAAACCGTCTACACACACGCGAGCAAACCTTTCCTACCTCCTCATTCAACTAACCTCCCTACTCATCATCCCTTGGAACCATTCCCCTCAGACTAATAAACCTCACTTTCCCCATCCCTCCCAACACCAAAATCATTGCACTCCCGCATTCCTTAAACCAAAAATGCATCCTTCCCCCTTTCATAGGCGCAATCTCCCACCTCTTTTCCTTCTCTACATACTTCTCCCTCAGAGTCCCCCCATCCTCCCTGATCTGCCTTCTAAACTCTGCCACACTCACATCCACAAACTCAATCACACACCCTTCCTCCTTTACAGTCCTCCCCATGTGGTTTGTGTGGACAATGACTTTCTTACGTAGACAGAGGAGGGATTGTGGGTTGGTGTAAGTTATGGAGGGGTCGACGTGCAGTCGGCATTGGCCCACGCAACGGGAGGTGCCGTCGCGGTAGGTGAGCAAAATACCCTGGACAAGGTTGTTTGAGGGATGGGAGAAGACTTGTGCGAAAACAGCATTCTGCAGGAGCGCCCAGGAGTAGAAGGTGCCGGAGACGAGGGCTGGGGTGGTGTTGTTGGGGAGGGTGGTGAACTTCGAGGGGAGGAAGGGGGAGTTTGTGTGGTGAGTGGGACAAGGACAGACCTGTTAGGTCTTCTTCGGACGAGAGGCGAGGGTAGGCAGCGAGGAAGTGGAAATCCCTTCCTTCGAGGGGCTGACCAATAATCATGGTCAGGGGACTGCGGCCGCCGAGAGTTGGGTCTTGCGTGAGCTCGGCTCCGCGGGATTTCACTGCTCTACCCGGACGCTCCCAGCATGCCGAAAGCACAGCACCAGGCTGACTGTCCTCTGGGAGCCGTGGATGCCTGCCATTTCTTGTGGAAATGAGATAGCATCTACAGCAATGAGGCGGTCGGCCTTGGGAGCAGGGACGTACACCCATGTGAGACGGCCACGCTGCTCCCAGGGGAAGGTGTTTGCCGTCTTGAGGGCGCATGAGCTGGCGGTGTGGTGGGCGTGTATGCCGACGAGTCTGTAGCCGGGCCACTCGAAGAAGAAGGTTAGGCCTCTGACCTGAGCGAGATCAACTGCGCGGAGGAGTGCGCAGTTGATGTTGATGATGGCGGCCCAGTGCTTGGTATTGTCGAGGCCAGTTCAGACATCACAGGCGGAGAGCGCTGGGGGACAGGGTGTGTCCCAGAGGAGGAAGTCATGGGGAATATAGTCGTTTTTCCCCAAGAGAAGGGGGTTATTACAGTGGCAGTTCTCCCCGCGGGCTGTGAACGGGCTAACCCAGTCTTTGGGGCGTTTGAGGCGGAGTTGGCCGTCCTGAGGGGGACATGTTAAGTGACTCTGTCCGAATAATACCTAGGGTTCGGAGGTGAAGGTACCTTAATCTGAGCCTCGACCTCGGAAATGGACATTTCCTTCTCAAGAACATAGGCGTACTGGTCTGAGCAGGTCGCTCTGTACTCAGGTCGCTCAAGAAGCCGCTCGGTCTTCTGGATACCATGCCGGTCGACTGTTATCCTCCAGTATGTATTTCGAGTTCTGGAATTTTTGCTATCGACACACTTAAGCTTGCCCCCTCGCTCCCAGGAGACGATGTTCTGCAGACTAAATGCTCGCATGCGGGCTTTCCAGGTAGAGGTAATAACGCGTATGGAGTGGAAGACTCGCAAATAACGCCAGAATTCAGTTTCTGAGAAATACCCATAGATCTTGTCGAAAAGCTCTTTCGTGAGCTGCATCAAGATCGACAAGCCACATCTGTTAGCCACAATTTTTAACAAGCCCTTGTTAATCTCAGGATGCTTCAAGAAGTCCAAGGGCGGCGCCCCACGCCAGGGGTGCTTGAACGCCGCGAACTCCCACAGATATTCAAGGAATCCGGCGTCCGATGCTTCTCGCGATACAGACAGAAGCATTCCTCATGGAATAGGAGAAGTTCGGGAAGGCATTAGTGCACTTCCCGCATCGTGGAGTGACACAGGGGATGCCGCCGTAGATAGTGGGAAGTTTGTATCTGGTTCCGTGGTTGGTTGACTTGTATTGGATCTTGAAGGGGTCAGTGTAGGCGTAGATTCCGTGGGGAGGGTCACTATCGTCGTCGCCTAAGACTATGGGAAGTTAACATGCGGGCTAAAAGGAAGAAAAATATTCAAAAAAAGAAAAAAAAAAAAACAAGAACAAGGATGAAATGAAAAGAAAATATAGTGAGCTGGCCTGCAAAGTAGAACTTACCTCCAACAACAGCCTCCAGAGCAGCTGCACGCTCCCCACAAAGCCCAGATACAACTACTGTCCTGAGATGTTCCCCGCTACAACGTTCAGGCGGATCAAAGCCGACAACCCTGACCCGGACGCCATCGGGGATGGGGAGGAGGGCTGCTAGACCGTAGCAATCTCAGCCGTCGAAAAATGACAGTGGTCTGCCAGGCAGAATTTTGAGTCTCCATTGTTAACCTCGGTTGACTAGGCACTTTAGAAGACGAAAAAGGAGAAGGCGGTTGGGGAAGGATAATTGAGGTGCAGAGAGAAAATGGGAAAGAAAGTCAGGCCAAGAAGCCAGTCAGAGAAGATGACTTCAAAGATGACAGCCAATTTTTTTAAAAAATACTTATGTGCTCTTCTTAGTCTTTGTTGGGAGACCAAGGGGGTACGGGTCGTAGCCTTGACGGGCGTCATGCTCGGCGGGCCCGGGCTGAGCCCGGGCGTAGAGAGTGTGATCCAGCGTAGGCAGATCTTGCTATCCTCGCCAGGCACGGGACTAGGGATATGATGTAACAAGCCCATATGGTGCTCTTGTGACGGGTTTTGATGTGCACAGCTGAACGGCCACAGCGGGTGGAGTGATCGTTCAGCTTGATGGCTTTGGCAGATGCTGGCACAAAGAGGGCGATGCAAATCGGAGCATTATTCGGTCGCTAACACTTGTTTCTACGTCTGGACAGAAACGCTTTTGATCCAACAGTTCAGAAGGTCATAACTATTGTATTTGTCTTGACGATCACACACTACAGCCGGGCTTGCAGAAACACCAACCTTGAATGAAACTGCTTGAATTTTTCAAACCCCCTCTTCCTAGCATGATCTTGTGTTCAAACAATTGAGACATATGGAAAGACATGATTACTAACTTTAAACGCTCATGATTTCACTTATGTAGCTTCCTTTCACGCTCCTAGTCTACGATAGTAGTTAAATGGCTGCAGTGGACATAGGAAATCCGCTAGTAAAACATGATAGCAGTTGAACATAATTTGTCACTGATGACAGACCCGTTTCTTTGATCCTCTCCTAAACAGCCAACTGTGTGCCTGTTACAAGAATACTTTGTTTTGTAGCCGCTGATGGCTCTAATGGTCTGGGGTTGTCGATAGCAGTTGCTCGGGCAGAACGTCTTCATATCATATTTCTGATCAAGGGCTTCTTGGACGACAGTTTACTGATAAACTTGATAAAATATTGGTGGACTTCGAGCAAGCCATAGCCATCATTGTTTGTTTGATAGCGGGCTTTTCCTAGCCAGATCATCAACAAGGTCACCGTAAAAATCATTTACCTCTTGGGATAGCAGTAGGTGCTACGTGGGGTCAAAGCCAAAAGCAGGTAGGGTCAAATAAATTGACTAGAATCATTCTAGGCATGATATCCTTTTCACTGAGCGTAGTTAACTCAAGCTCGCTTTGCCTTCTACCTCGTCGCTCACACTTTCACAAGCCCCTTTCATCAATCTCCATTCTTTTTCAATCCATTCTAAGATGTTTCTGTCAGTGCAACTAGCCCTATCTGCGGTATTGATCGAGATCAATTGGACATTAGGCCCTTGTCTGTGTGATCTACGTGGATGGAGACATGGGGAGCCCAAGTAAAGCCCGATCATCACCGCTTCTTACTGACAAGAGGGATGCCAAGCTTAACATCCCTCAATCGCCATCACTTTGAGGCAGTACGTACAGGGCTGCGCATGTCAGTTCAATCGGGCCTTCATTGTGACTGTTTTGTGAGACTTCCTGAGTTGTAACTGCATGTCGGGAAAAGACCCAGCAGAAAGCAAAGCAAGTCGGCTACGATTCATAAGGTGTGGATACAATTTCCCTGGCATCGAAAGTTTAAGACTCCTGCCCTATGACCAATGTCTTTGTCTCTTCGAAACTAGACCGGGTACCGCAGCTTGCATCACTACTACTATCACTATCACTGATACCACCACCACTACGACGCTGTTTCAAAGCGTAGACTGCACCACGGGCTGCCCGGTCAAGGGGCAAGGACGGAATCAGAACCTGCAAAAAAACGGAGGTCGACCGAAACCAGCTTATCGAAGGCGGGGTACCAGGGCCGCGAAAACGAGTCCAGACCCAAGGATGGCGTTACTGCCAACTGCAAGTGACCACAGCTTGGTCACCGTTGACCTGCCTCGGTCAGCCCCGGCTCCACTGAGGTCAAGTGCACGCTTGACCTTATATAAGAGCCATGCTTATTTGCCCTCACGCATGTGTAGTTTAGAAGGCAGAGCGTTGTTAGTCTGCGGTGCCCCATTGTGCTTGACAGATCCCCTCAGGGCCACGTATTCTGCAGGGCAACGCCCAAGTAAATACTCTCATCCACTTGACGTTTTTTTGTACATCCAACAGTTATTGACCCTTGGTGACCCCGCTCCCGCGCATGCTCCCGTTTCCGCTCCGGCCCAGGCCCTGCTCTAGGCCCTCCTTCAGGACTTGAGCCCCCGCCGGCTGCGGCCCGGGACCGAGACCAAGCTATCTTCTTGAAGCCAGCCAACGTTGCCAGGAAGGGCTGTCGGGCCTTTGGCTAACGCTGACAGTGAACAGCTAGCTGTTACGGCCAAGGATTTTACTAGCGAAGGAGCAGTGGAACGGCCGAGAGGCCTCGAATAAATAAGGTTGTGTAATGGGGGACTTGGTCTGGTGCAGGCAGAAATCGACGGTGGGTCAAATGGGTTAGAATGATAGCCACTAGCGATGTGGGGTGCACAACGAAGTCAATTGATACGTGCAATAATCTTTCTTGGCCCTCAGTGTCTTTGTGTTAGGGAGAGGATAACCAAGAGAAGTCTGTCGTGTCCGACTAGCTTCCTTTATAGAATCTTCTGGGTCATCCGGTTCATTCTTTACGGTCATGCGGCTTCCAGATACCTCCTGGGTCAACCACGGGTTCGTGCCGCTCACAATTATTCTAACTCTGGTGTCCCTTGTGTTTGGCAGTCAAGATATCCATTTTCTTTGGATTGCCATGTCCGCGTGACAGACTCGCTGTCGATAGGAAGGACTGCTGGCTGCCAATATCTTGGTGACCCCGGGGTATCGCTTCTGCGTCGACTCTAGAGTAGTCCGTCAGGAGGAGCTTCCTACCAAGACCGGCTGGGCCGCTGGAGAAGCAAACGAAGAATGCTTCCTGTTAAGGCACTCAAAATATAGGAAGAAGCCCTGGACATCCACCAGCGGAGACTGTCTTGACAACTCGATCATAAAGCACCTTGGGAAGGAGGCTAGACGGGTTGGCGATCAAACGAAAGGGAGCTAAGGGATTGGTACAAAATCTGATCTGCCCTTCAATGAGTGAAGGTGATAAAAGTGGGATATTTGGTTTGTCAAGTGGATGTCTCTTTCGTCTGATCTGCGAGATAAAGCTGTGAGGAAAGCGAGTACAGCAGTTCCCTTTTATATATATAGTATTCCATTTATCTTATTTTGTTCCCTTGGTCATGTAATTAAACGAGTTAGCAGGACCACAATGACAACAGGGGGATCTGGGGTAAAAGGAGGGCATAAAAAGATGGGAGAAAATTTAAGCAGGGGGGGAGAGGCTTAAAATTCAAGAAAGAGTGAAGCTAGCAAACTTCCCCACAACTCCTATGAATCAGGCATGATCTTAATGACTTGTGGCATCTCTCTGTAAGATGGACCTAGTTGACAATGGGACATTCTGCATTGAGGAAACAAGATATCCCTGGGGCCAACATACTGACCACCATGGAGAACCAAAGAAGAAGATGCGGCCTAAAGTATGGTGGAATTGCAACACACAAACTATAATAAGACCCAATAGCTCAAAACTAACACATAACTACAGAACATCACAAGCAACTCAAAAAGGAAATCAAAGTCAAACAAACCCCTTACCTCAACGCCAACCCCCGAATCAACTCACACTCAAATAGCAATAAAAAACCCCTCCTCTCCCTCCTTCGGCACAACTCTCGCCCTCTCAACAATGGGATCCTTACATGCCAGCCTGATCCTCTCCGCCGTCGCGGGACTCACCAACCTCAACAGCCCCCCATCCTCCCTATCGACGCCGACCTCCGCCTCGACTCCAAACTCCTTCCTTGCTGCCTTCAACGCATCCCTAATCGCAAAGAACACCGCACTCCCCAAAAACAAAGGCGGCTCCCCGACGCCCCTACTCCTCTGAATAGTTCTCAATTCCTGCCACTCTACCCCTTTCAGCAAAGTCACATTCCACTCTTGCGGGATATCCCTGAAACCAGGAATCTTGTACGCGCCCGGGCCGCGGGTAAACAAATTCCCTTTCATCGGTCCTTGCCTGAGCCACAGCGACTCTTCCATGGTAAAGAGTCCCATGCCCTGGACAAAGGCGCCCTGGATCTGGCCGTAGTCGATTGCGGGGTTGATGGAGCGGCCCACGTCCATTTTGATGTCTGCGCGCAAGCAGGTTGAGCTGCCAGTGAGGGTGTCGACCTCGACTTCGGCGGCGGCAACGCCCTGGGTGAAGTAGAAGAACATTTCACCTTCGTTCTTGGTCCAGTCATAACCAATCTCAGGCGTCTTGTAGAACCCTTGCGCGGAGAGGTTGACGCGATCGTGGTACGCAGCATGCGCAATGTCCTTCATGGACGCGTTGGGGCCGAGCTTGGCGCGGTAGGGGGCCAGGCGCTCGTTGAGTTGGGCGCAGGCGTTGTAGATAGCATAACCGTTCAGGTCGGACGAAGCTGATGCCGCGGTTGGGGAGGTGTTGGCAACGGTGTTAGTGGCCGTCTCGGATATGTAGACGTCCTCCATGGGGACACCCAAGGCCTGGGCAGCGATCATGGTCATCTTGGTATGCAGGCCCTGGCCCATCTCCGTACCGCCGTGGGCGACGAGGACGGAGCCGTCTTGATAGATGTGGACCAGTGCGCCGGCTTGGTTGAACCACAGCGCGGTGAAGGAGATGCCAAACTTCGTTGGGATGAGAGCCAGACCACGCTTGCGCCACTTGTGTGTGGCATTGAACTTGTCGACGGCCTCGCGGCGCGCAGCGTAGTCTGCCTCTTTCTGCACCTGCTCCCACATCAGGGGCACATGCCAGTCGACAATGGACTGGTTGAAGTGGGTGAGCTGGCCACGCTGGTAGAAGTTGATCTCGCGGAACTTCTCGACCGGCATTCCAAGCCGGTCCGCCACCTCAGACATGTACGTTTCGGCGATGAACATGCCCTGGGGACCGCCAAATCCACGGAACGCGGTGTTCGACACGGTGTTAGTCTTGCAAATCCGGCCCCTGACATACACATTCGGAATATAGTAGCAACCATCGACATGGGACATAGCGCGCTCACACACGGCAGAGCTCAGATCCCACGACCAGCCGCCATTGTTGTAGATGTCGACATCCAAAGCTTGGATCTTTCCGTCCTTGTTGACACCGACCTTCCAACGACCCAGGAATGGATGACGCTGGCCGGATGTGACCATGTCTTCCTCACGGGTGAGCATGCAACGGACAGGACGGCGCGTCTTCTTCGCCGCCAGCGCCAGGATCGAACTGAGCTGCACCGAGCGGCTCTCCTTGCCGCCGAAGCCGCCTCCGAGGCGCTTGACGCGGACGACAACTTTGTTGGCCTGGACACCGCACACCTGGGCGGCATACTCTTGCCTGTATCTCCGTTAGTATCACCTTTTTCAAAGTTCCCCCGGCGCCCC
>Ga0065720_1005774_pt1 | contig 11702 bp, 9 predicted proteins | sample Thericmetagenome_FD_59107 | JGI IMG/M metagenome (GOLD analysis project Ga0065720, IMG submission 59107) | Thermophilic microbial communities from the Joint Bioenergy Institute, California, USA of rice/straw/compost enrichment - eDNA_2 v2... | ecosystem: Engineered > Solid waste > Grass >... | reverse complement strand
AAGGCTACGCGATCGAGGCGAGCCGCAACCGGGGATACCGGCTTGCGGGGACGCCGGACCGGCTGACGGCGACCGGCTTCCTGTCGCGGCTGAAGACGAAGTCGCTCGGCCGGTCGCTCCACCTGTACGACGAAATCGGCTCCACCCAAGACGCCGCGAAGCGGCTTGCCGAGGAAGGCGCGCCCGAAGGAACGCTCGTCATCGCCGAGCAGCAGACGAGCGGGCGGGGAAGGATGGGGCGGAGCTGGCTGTCGCCGAAGTACAAAGGCCTCTGGATGAGCCTCGTGCTCCGGCCGGACGTGCCGGTCCTCTGCACGCCGCAGCTGACGCTGCTCGCCGCGGCCGCGCTCTGCCGGTCGCTGCGCCGCCAGACCGGCCTCGAGATCGGCATCAAATGGCCGAACGATCTGCTCATTGACGGCCGGAAGATCAGCGGCATCCTGCTCGAATCGAGCGCGGAGGAAGAGCGGCTGCGCCATGTCGTCGCCGGCATCGGCATCAGCGTCAATCTCGAGCCGGAGGATTACCCGCCCGAGCTGAGGGAGAAGGCCGTCTCGCTTCGAATGGCGGCCGGCCGGCCGTTCGACCGGACGGAGACGGCGGCGCTGTTCCTCGAATCGCTGGAAGAACTGTACGGCATTTACCGCGAAGACGGCTTCGGTCCGATCCGGCTGCTCTGGGAAGCGTGGTCCGTTTCGCTCGGCAAACCGGCCGTCTTGAAAACGCCGCGCGGCATTGTCGAAGGCGTCCCGCTCGGCCTCTCGGACAGCGGCGCGCTGCGCGTCCGGACGGCGGACGGAACGGAGCGCGAAGTATTCTCGGCGGAATTCGAATGACGCCGCGTGCGGCGGCCGTCCGAATGTCCGCCGCTTTCTTTTCGGGCCGCGTCATGCTATACTTGTCGGCAAGAGGCGGTATCGCCGGCTGCGCGAATCGCACTCGGGACTTATGTTTCGGAATTTCATCAAGCGCGGAACGTTCATCCGGGTTGGCGCATTCTGCTCAGAGCCGTGAGGGGACCGAGACAGAAGGAAGCACGCTTGACCGTGATGTTTCCTGTTGTCGATTTGAGGACCTACGGTTTGCCGCCGGAAGGTTTTTTGCTTTTTTCCGGCAAAGATTGCGCACAGGGACGGACGTTCGGCGGAAAATGGGAGGGACCATGCGGAATGCAGGCACTTACCGTAACGAAATGGCGGCAAATGAAACGGGACGGCATACCGATCTCCATGGTGACCGCGTACGACTATCCGTCGGCGAAGCTGGCCGAGGAAGCGGGCGTGGACGCCATTCTGGTCGGCGATTCCCTCGGCAATGTCGTGCTCGGCTACGACACGACGCTGCCGGTAACATTGGATGACATCATCTATCACGCCCGCGCCGTCAGGCGCGGCGCGCCCAATACGTTCATCGTGGCCGATCTGCCTTTTCTGACCTATCGGCTCGGCGCGGAGTCGACGCTGCGCAACGCGGGCAGACTGATGCAGGAGGCCGGCGTGCAGGCGGTCAAGCTGGAAGGCGGCGCGGACATCGCCCGTGAAGTCTCCGCCTTGACGGCGGCCGGCATCCCGGTCATGGGGCATGTCGGACTGCTGCCGCAGTCGGTCCACCAGGTCGGCGGTTACAAAGTTCAGGGCAAGCTGGAAGCGGACGTCCGCCGGATGGTCGATGACGCGAAGGCGCTTGAGGAAGCCGGGGCGTTCGCGATCGTGGTGGAGCTCGTGACCGACGCCGCGGCGGAAGCGGTGACGCGCGCGCTGAACATTCCGACGATCGGCATCGGCGCCGGCGCCGCCTGCGACGGCCAGGTGCTCGTCTTCCACGACATGATTCAATACGCGTCTCCCTACCGGAGCAAGAAATTCGTGAAGACGTACGCCGATGTCGGCACGGCCATCCGCGACGCCATCGGCGCATACGTGCGCGATGTGAAGGCCAGAACATTCCCCGGACCCGAGCACAGCTTCCCGGGCGGGTCGGAGCTCGCGGCGCAGCTGTACGGCGGCGGGGAGGCGAAGCAGGATGCGCTTGATTGAATCGATCGCCGAGCTGCGCGCCGCGATCGCCGATTGGCGCCGGCGGAACCCCGGGGGCACGGTCGGCTTCGTGCCGACGATGGGCTATCTGCACGAGGGACATGCCAGCTTGATCCGCCGCGCGGCGGCGGAGAACGGGCTGACCGTGGTCAGCGTCTTCGTCAATCCGCTGCAGTTCGGCCCGAATGAAGATTTCGAGCGGTATCCGCGCGACGCCGAACGGGACAGGCAGACGGCGGAGGCGGCGGGGGCCGGTCTGCTGTTCATGCCGGCGGTCAGCGAGATGTATCCGCGGCCCGCGGCGACGCGCGTCACGATCGCCGGCCTGACGGACCGCTTGTGCGGCGCGTCGAGGCCCGGCCACTTCGACGGCGTCTGCACCGTCGTCAGCAAGCTGTTCAACATCGTCATGCCGGATGCGGCCTATTTCGGCTTGAAAGACGCCCAGCAGGTCGCCGTCATCGAGCGGATGGTCTCGGACTTGAACTTCCCCGTCCGCATCGTGCCGTGCGAAACGGTGCGGGAGCCGGACGGCCTTGCGATGAGCTCGCGCAACGTCTACCTGAGCGAGGAGGAGCGGCGCCAGGCCGTCATCCTGTTCGAAACGCTGAAAATGGCGGAAGAGAAGTTCGCCGAACCCGGCATGACGCCCGGAGCGCTGAAGGCGGCGATGCATGCGCACATCAGGCGCGCGCCGCTGGCCGAGACGGATTATGCGGAAGTGCTGACCTGGCCGGATCTTCAGCCTCCGGCGGACATCCCGTTCGACGAAATGCCGCGGGGAAGCCGGTTCATCGCGGCGCTGGCCGTCAAGTTCGGCCGCACGCGGCTCATCGACAACCGGCTGCTCTCGCGCTGACCGGAGCGGCATTTCCGGACGGAAAGGAGTGTGGAAACGATGATGCGGAACATGATGAAGTCGAAAATCCACCGCGCTACGGTGACGGAAGCGAACCTGAACTATGTCGGCAGCATCACGATCGACGAAGAGCTGATGGAAGCCGCCGACCTGTGGGAGAACGAGAAAGTTCAGGTGGTCAATATCAACAACGGCGCACGGCTGGAGACCTATGTCATTCCCGGTCCGCGCGGCTCGGGCGTCATCTGCCTGAACGGCGCCGCCGCCCGCCACGCCCAGCCCGGCGATAAAGTCATCATCATCTCGTATGCGCTCATGACCGAGGAGGAAGCCCGCAAGCACAAGCCAAGGATCGTCCTCATGGAAGAGGGGAACCGGCAGGCCGGCGTGGCGGGCAAGGAAGAGCACGCGACGATCCTGTAAACCGCCAGCCCGGCCGGAATCCGGCTCGAGGGGCGGGATGTAACTCGAGTCCCGCGGTATAGTTCCCCCTCGCTTCAGGCAGAATGAGCATACCGGCGGACCGCGCCGGGAGCCTTGAGGCGAAGGGGGNGGCAACGGTGGTCAGGCAATGGTTCAGTGCCGTAATCAACATGCTCGATGAGATGCTTGCCCGCTATCCCGCCGCGGATGCGGCGCAGCGCGGCTTGATTGAAGCGCAGCTGCGGAAAATTCAGGACATGAGCGACGTGATCGTTGACGGCTGGCTGCAATTGGAAGAGAAGCTGGCTAGGCTGCGCGAAATGGCGGCATCCGGCGGTGCGGACGGCGAGGAGCAGCCGCTCGCCCCCGCGGCGGTTCACGGCGCGCATGGGGCGGCGATGGCGCCGGCAGCCGGCCAGGCGTCCGGTGCGGCCGAACCGTCCGTTCCGGCGACAACGGAAACCGGCGCGGCGCGCGAGGCAAGGGAAGAAGCGGAGCGCCATTTGACCGCCGGCCAGGGCTATTACGAGCTGGCGATGTACAAGGATGCGGCCGATGCCTTCCGCCGCGCGGTCGAGCTCTGCCCCGAATCGCTGGCGGCGCGCATGTTTCTGGCGATGTCGCACATGCATCTCCGCGAATGGGAGGATGCCGAGCGCCACTTCCTGTTCATCGTGCGCACGGCGGCGCAGCCGAAGCTGAAGGCGCTCGGGCTGAACGCCCTCGGCTGCATTCATGCCGTCACCGCGAATCTGGAGCAGGCGATCCACTATTTCAGGCAGGCTTGCGAAGCGGATCCCGCCTTCACCGGCGCCGCGCGCAACCTGGCAAACTGCAGCTCGAACGCAGGTCCCTTGACGCTGTATTTCGGCAATTCCGAGTTCGGCTGCACGTGAGGAGAACGTACCGGATGAAATTTGCTGTTCTCGATCTGGAAACGACCGGCAATCATGCTACGGAAGATGACATCATTCAAATCGGCATCGTGCTGCTCGATGAAGAATGCGGCGTGACCGGGAGTTACGCGTCGTATGTGCGACCGAGAGTCCCGGTCCCCGCATTTATCACCGAGCTTACCGGGATTGCGGATGAGGACGTGCGCGAAGCGCCCGAACCGGAAGACGTGCTGCTCGAGGTTATTCCGCTGCTGAACGACGCGGTGATCGTGGCGCACAACGCCGGCTTTGACGTCGGCTTCCTCAATCAGGCGCTCGACCGGTGCGGCTACATGCCGTTCACGGGACGGGTGCTCGACACGCTGCAGCTCTTGCGCATTCTCTTCCCGACCCAGCCGTCTTACCAGCTCGGCGCCATATCCGAGGCGTTCGGCATCGAGCACGAGCGCCATCATCAGGCCGACAACGACGCGATGGCGACCGCCATGCTGTTCAAGGCCTGCATGGACAAACTGCGCAATCTGCCGCTGCTGACGCTCGAGCGGCTGGCCGCGCAGCTCGATGGCGGCGACGATCTCGGCTGGATCGTGCACGACGCGCTGATGCGCAGGCAGCGCGAGGCCGCGGTCGATCCGGAAGGCTACCGCTATTACCGCCAGTTCGCGCTCAAGGTCGGCGAATGGACGGATGAAGAGCCGCCGCGCCACGACGATCCGGAATCGGCCGAACGGCTGCGGGAGCTCGATTTTGAGACGTTTCTGGAAGAGACGCTGAGCCGTCTGAAGGAACATGTGCCGGGATACGAGCCGCGCGAGGCGCAGGAGCGCATGTTCCGCGAAGTTTACGACGCGCTGGAATCCGGCCGCCATCTGATGATCGAAGCCGGCACGGGCACGGGCAAGTCGCTCGGTTATCTGATACCGGCTCTCTTCTATGGTATCCGCCATGATGAGAAAATAGTCGTGAGCACCCATACGATCAACCTTCAGGAACAGATCCGCGAGCGGGACGTGCCGCTGCTCGCCAAGGTGCTGCCGCTGCCGTTCAAGGCGTCCGTCTTCAAGGGACGCGGCAACTACCTGTGCCTGCGCAAGTTCGAGGGCAAGATCGCGGCGCGCGACTACATCGCGCCCGCGGACGACCGGCTGACGACGGCGCAGATGCTCGTCTGGCTCGGCGAGACGGAGCACGGCGATCAAGAGGAGCTGAACTTCGGCGGCCGCGGCGCCGAATATTGGCACACCGTCGCGAGCGACGCCGATTCATGCCTGAACCGCTCGTGCCCCTGGTTCAAGCATTGCTTCTACCACCGGGCGAAACAGGAGGCCAACCACGCGGATCTCGTCATCACGAACCATTCGATGCTGTTCACCGACATCCGCGCCGAATACCGGCTGCTGCCCGCGTACGACCACCTCATCGTCGACGAGGCCCATCATCTCGAAGACGCGGCCGGCAAACATCTCGGCATGCAGCTTGGCTACAACAGCGGCATGCATCCGCTGACGCGGCTCTGCAAGGACGCCCGCACCGGGCTGATCTTCCAGCTCAGGCATAAAATCGCGCAGACCGGCCATGAGCGCGCGGAATCCTGGATCGAGACGATCGAAGGCGCCGTCCCGGTGTTCGGCGAACTGCGCATTCAATGGGACGAGCTGTTCGAGCTGTTCTACCGGCTCGCGCAGCCGGAATCGGACGCCGACGGCGGGCAAGGCGTCCTGCGGCTCAAGCCGGAGCGGCCGCCGTCCGACTGGGAGGCGGTGCGGACTGCGGAGGCGAACGTATTCGCTTCCCTCGGCGAGATCGTCCGGACGTTTGACAAGCTGCTCGCGGAAATCAAGGAGCATTGCGACGACGCCGAGGTCGAAGCGGCCGCGGTCGACATCCAGGGGCGCGTGAAAGATTTGGCGCGCGTCCGCGACGACCTGCACGGCTTCGTCAAGCTGGATGACGGCGGGACCGTCTATTGGCTGGAGACGAACGCGTTCTACAAGTCGCGGTCGGCCCATCTGTACGCCGTGCCCGCCGATGTCAGCGGCCTGCTCAAGCAGCATTTCTTCGAAGCGAAGCGGAGCGTCATTCTGACTTCGGCGACGCTCAGCGTGCACAAATCGTTCGAGTACGCGACCGAGCAGCTCGGGCTCGACGGATTCGAAGCGGACGGGCGGCTTTCGACCGTGCAGCTGCCTTCGCCGTTCAATTACCGCGATCAGGCGCTCGTCGTCATTCCGCGCAACCTGCCGCCGATCAAGGGCGCGTCGGCCGATCCGGCGTTCCTCGCCGCGCTCGTCGATTCGCTGGCGGACGTGGCGCGCGAGACGTCGGGACGGATGCTCGTCCTGTTCACCTCCTACCGGATGCTCAAGCAGGTCTATGAGCCGCTCAAGGAACGGCTCGCCGAGGCGGGCATCGCCGTCATCGGCCAGGGCATCGACGGAGGCGGCAGGTCGAAGCTCGTCCGCCGGTTCCGGCAGCAGCAGGCCTCGGTGCTGCTCGGCACGAGCAGCTTCTGGGAAGGGGTCGACCTGCCGGGCGACGCGCTGACGTGCCTTGCGATCGTGCGGCTGCCGTTTACGCCGCCGAACCATCCGCTGCTCGAGGCGAAATCGGAGCAGCTGGCGGCGGAGAAGAAGAATCCGTTCATGAAGCTGTCGATCCCGCAGGCGGTCATCCGCTTCAAGCAGGGGTTCGGCCGCCTCGTCCGGACGGCGCGGGACAAGGGCATCGTCATCCTGTACGACACGCGCGTCATCGAAACGAGCTACGGCAAATATTTTCTGTACTCGCTTCCGGGACCGAAGATCGAGACGATGCACGTCGAACAGATCGTGCCGCGCATTCGGGAGTGGCTGAGGGAAACCGGGACGACGCAGGGAGGATCCGCGTGATGAAGCAGCAGACGAAAATATCCGAGGCGGTCGTGCGCAGACTGCCGCTCTATCTTCAGGCGCTCAACGAGCTGTCGCGCGGGGAGGTGCAGACCGTCTCGTCGCAGGCGCTCGGCCGCAAGCTCGACCTCAATCCGGCGCAGATCCGGAAGGATCTCGCGTATTTCGGGGAATTCGGCCGCAAGGGAATCGGCTACGACGTCTCCTATCTGATCAGCAAGATCCGGCACATTCTGAAGCTGGACCGGGGGATCAACGTCGCGCTCGTCGGTGCGGGCAATCTCGGGCAGGCGCTCTGCAACTACAACCGCTACAGCCGCGACAACATGAAGATCGTCGCGGTGTTCGACGACCATCCCGACAAGATCGGGATGCAGATCAACACGATGCGCGTGCAGCCGATGGGGGAGCTGAAGGAGACGGTCGCATCGCTGCAGATCCGGATCGGCATCATCACGGTGCCGGCCGCGGCGGCGCAGAAGGTGGCCGATCAGCTGGCGGAGGCCGGCGTTGAAGGCATCCTGAACTTTGCGCCCGCGATCTTGAAAGTCCCGCCGTCCGTGCGGGTTCATCACGCCGATTTCACAACCGAGCTGCTCAGCCTCGCTTATTATCTGGAAAGGGATGCGGATCACGATGACGACGAAGTGGTGGATTGACGGCGGCACCTTTTTGACGATGGATGACGGACGGCCGATCGTGAGCGGCCATATGGTCGTGGAAGGCAGCCGGATCATCTATCTTGACGACGCGCATCCCGGCGCGCTGGCCGACGGCGCCGAACGGATCAGCGGCAGCGGCCTGCTGTTCATGCCGGGGCTGGTCAACACGCACGGCCACGCGGCCATGACGCTGCTGCGCGGGTATGCCGACGACATGGTGCTGCAGGACTGGCTGCAGAACAAGATCTGGCCGATGGAGGCGCGCTTCGCGGCGGCCGATGTGCGCGCCGGCGCGGCGCTCGCGGCAGTCGAAATGCTGAAGAGCGGGACGACGGCGTTCGTCGACATGTACGACCATATGGGCGAAGTGGCGCAGGTGGTCGAGCAGGCGGGAATCCGGGGCGTGCTTGCCCGCGGCGTCATCGGCCTGTGCTCCGAGGCGGAGCAGCGCGCCAAGCTCGAAGACGCGATCCGGTTCGCGCGGGATTGGCACGGCAAGGCGGACGGCCGCATCCGCGTCATGATGTCGCCCCATGCGCCGTACACCTGCCCGCCGGCGTTCATCGAGCAGTTCGTGCAGGCCGCGCACGACCTCGATCTGCCGATGCATACGCACATGTCGGAGACGGCGGCGGAGGTCGAGCAGAATGTGCGCGATTACGGCGCCCGGCCGGTCGAGCATCTTGACCGGCTCGGCCTGTTCAGCCGGCCGGCGCTGGTGGCGCACGCCGTCCACCTGAACGACGACGAGATCGCGCTGCTGGCCGAACGGGGCGTCGCCGTCTCCCACAATCCGGCGAGCAATCTGAAGCTGGCGAGCGGCGTCGCGCGGGTGCCGGACATGCTGCGCGCGGGCGTCACCGTATCGCTCGGCACGGACGGCGCGGCGAGCAACAACAACCTCGACGTGTTCGACGAGATCCGGCTCGCGGCGCTGATTCACAAGGGAGTGTCCGGCGATCCGACGGCCGTGCCCGCATACGAAGCGCTCAAGCTCGGCACGGTGTACGGGGCGAAGGCGATCTGGCAGCAAGACCAGATCGGGATGCTCAAGCCCGGCATGCGGGCGGACATCATCGCCGTCGACATCGACCAGCCGCAGTATTATCCGCGCACGGATCTCATCTCCCATCTCGTCTACGCGGGCAGCGGCCGGGATGTGAAGCACGTCTGGGTCGACGGCGTCCAGGTCGTGCGGAACCGGACCTGCACGCGGCTGGACGAGGAACGGATCGCCGCGGAAGCGTCGGCGCGCTTCGAAAGGCTGAGCTCGGCGACATGAGGCGGCAGCCGTCCGATGTCCGCTTCATGACGCCGATGCGATGGGCCGTCATCATCCTGCTCTCGATCGGACTGGTGCTGCTCCTCCTCAATCTCTATTTCCAGTGGGCGAGGAGCGATTTTGTCCGCGAAGAGCGCGAAGCGGTCCGCCGCGCGAAGGCGGAGGCCGGCCTGGCCAAGGTCGAATCGGCGGTGAAGTTCGTATGGGACGACATCGTCTGGATCGTCCGCGGCGAGCGGGAAGACGGAGCCGACCTGTATGTGTGGACGTTCGCGGACCGCGTCGAGACCGTCGATGCCGGCGAAGCCTACGACACCGAGCGGCTCCGGCAGGATGTGCTCCGCGCCTTCCCCGACGCGTCCATCTTCCGCATCCGGCCGGGATACGCGGAAGGCCGGCGCATCTGGGAGGTCTATTACGGCAGGGTGGAAAACGATTTGGAGCGTCACTACTACGGATTCTACGCGTTCGAAAACGGCAGCCCGATCGAGACATACCGGCTGCCCGCGCGCACGTCCGGTTGACACGAGGAAGCGCCCACCGCGCCGCCAAAAGCGGCCGGACGGGCGCTTCTTGCCTGTTATTGCCGGCCCATTCGGTGTTCCGCGTATGCTATACTCTATTACATACGGCATCGCATGGGAAGGAGGCAACCGAGATGACGCAGATACGCATAATCCCTGTGCTGCTGACGGCGCTGTTGTCCGGCGCCGTGTTGTTCGGCGGATGGTTCGGCTACCGCCATTTCGCGGTCGAACAACCGCTGGCCGTCACGTTCGCCGGCATCGAAGGCGTAACCGCTTATGATCCGATTGTGACGGAAAACCGCGTAACCGTGGAAATCTCGCTGGACGGAACGGTGAATCTCGCGGACGTCTACCGCAATATCCGGGAACAGGCCGGAAACGCGCTCGGCGGACGCGAGCTCGATCTGGTCATCCGCCAGGAGCGGAACGAAAAGCTGGAGAAGATCTGGTCCTCGGCGCTGTTCACGATCGCGCAGGCGATGGAGAACCGCCGCTATGCCGATATTCCGGAAGCCGCGCGCAAGCTGGAAGCCGCGCATGCCGGACTTGCAATCGAAACGGAGATGGACGATTACAACGTCTATATCACGATGAAGCTGGACGGCGCGGTCAAGTATGTCGTGCTTCCCCGCCAGCCTGCCGTGCTGGGGGTGTGGCCGAATGCGTAAATTTTGGAGAGAGATGCTGATCGGCTTTACGCCGGTGCTGCTCTTGTTTCTCTGGTTCGTCGGCGTCAATGTCGTGCCGATTCTGCTGGCGGCGGCCGTCATCGGCGTGCTGTTCTTCGTCGCCCGGTCGCGCGGCCAGCTGACCGCGCTGAGCGGCGGCAGGCAGGCCGGGAGGAAGCGGCCGTCCATGCTGTCGTTTGACGAGATCGGCGGCCAGGAACGGGCCAAGCAGGAGCTGATGGAGGCGCTGGAATTTCTGATCCGCCCGGATGAGATCGCGCGCTTCGGCATCCGCCCGCTCAAGGGCATTCTGCTGACCGGCCCGCCGGGCACCGGCAAGACGCTGCTCGCCAAGGCGGCGGCCCACCACACGGATTCGGTCTTCGTCGCGGCCTCGGGCAGCGAATTCGTTGAAATGTACGTCGGCGTCGGCGCGAGCCGGATCCGCGATCTGTTCCGCGAAGCGCGCCAGAAGGCGCAGAAGACGGGCAAGAACAGCGCCGTCATCTTCATCGACGAGATCGATGTGATCGGCGGCAGGCGCGACGGCGGGCAACACCGCGAGTACGACCAGACGCTGAATCAGCTGCTCACCGAGATGGACGGCATCCAGACGAACGAATCCCCCCGCATTCTGCTGATCGCCGCGACGAACCGGAAGGACACGCTTGACAGCGCGCTGCTGCGTCCGGGACGGTTCGACCGGCATATCGCGGTCGACCTGCCGGACAAGAAAGGCCGCAAGCATATCCTGACCATCCACGCCGCAGGCAAGCCGCTCGGCCAGACGGCCGACCTGGACAAGGTCGCGGAAGAGACGTTCGGTTTCTCGGGCGCCCAGCTCGAGAGCGTCCTGAACGAAGCGGCGATCTACGCCATGCGCGAAGAATCCGAAAGCATCGAGATGCACCATCTGACGATGGCGATCGACAAGGTGATGATGGGCGAGAAGACGGACCGCGAAGCGACGAAGGAAGAGCGGGAGCGGGTCGCGCTCCACGAGCTGGGCCATGCGGTGATGGCCGAAATCGTCCGCCCGGGCAGCGTCTCGACGGTCGCGCTGTCGCCGCGCGGGCAGGCGCTCGGCTACGTGCGCCACAACCCGCAGCAGGACCGCTACCTGTACACGACGGAGTTTCTCGAAGGCCAGATCATGGTCGCGCTGGCGGGAGCGGCCGCGGAAGAGCTGTTCTACGGCGGCCGCAGCACCGGATCGCGCGGCGATTTCGAACAGGCGATGAACATCGTGCGCACGATGGCCGAATCGGGGCTCACCGAACTGGGCATCGTCGATCCCGGCATGCTGACGCCCGAGACATTTTCCCGGGTGGCGCGGGATCTGCTCGACCGCCTGATGGAGAAGACGAAGGCGTGCCTTGCGGAACGGCGCGGCGTGTTCGAGCGGTCGCTTGAACTGCTGATGCGCGAAGAATCGCTGAGCGGGGATACATTCCGCGAATT
>Ga0065720_1021047_pt1 | contig 11703 bp, 7 predicted proteins | sample Thericmetagenome_FD_59107 | JGI IMG/M metagenome (GOLD analysis project Ga0065720, IMG submission 59107) | Thermophilic microbial communities from the Joint Bioenergy Institute, California, USA of rice/straw/compost enrichment - eDNA_2 v2... | ecosystem: Engineered > Solid waste > Grass >... | reverse complement strand
TTTTTTTTTTTTTTTTTTTTTTTTTTTTTTTTTTTGCTGTGGTTGTTTTTGGCTTTAATTATGGCTTCAAGCCTGTAGCCAAGTTCATTCCCTGACTAGACCATGTGAGTTGGAATCAATATCATACAATGAAAGCAAGCTATGCGAACAGATTGAACGGTATCTCACCGGCAAAGTCTTTTCAACCTCCATACCACTTGTCCCCAAACGCCCGGGGCTTCCTATGACTGGCAACAACTCCAAGCAGCACCTCATCTTCTCCACTCTTTTTGTGGCTATGTTACATGGATGAAGCCGAAACATGGGTTGGATGACTGCTGAGAGGCGATATCTTGAGTTTCAGCTGTTAGGTTGTTCAAAATGAGCCTCAGTTATGCGATTGTCTAAAGGACATAAACTTGGTACTGAATGGACGCTGAGAGGAAAAGATCTGACTCAAGAATGGAGGGGCGATCATTCAGTATGCAGCGGAAGCCTATACTTCCAACGATCTTGAATGCCATGGTAGTCAGCGGCCTGCCTGAAGCAGCTATACGGAAGGGTTCAGCGCTCAGTCTGAGTTTTCGAGAAGCCAATAACAGCCAGCGAGCCAGACTGTTTTCGATTCTAAAAAAGCAACTGCGTGTCTGGCTGCTGGCCTTTTTATACTGTTTGTAATATGATCTATAAGGTATTGCCTGAATTCAGAACTCAGCCTTCGGCTACTTCTTGTATCCATTGTACTCAGTTCCTTCACAAGCACAGCGTGCTCAGCAATGAAGCTATATATAGTTCAATTCATTATCTGTACACTCAAGTACCGATTTTCTTGGCTAAACCATACTTAAAGACCTGAATGAACTGCCCCTCTAAGACGGGCTCATTCAGTGTTTATCCGTGACTAAACACAACCAGGAGTTCCCAAAGGATAAGCACATCACCACCACGTCCCCGATCACTTTTGTTCTACCCACATTTGTGATAATAACAGGAGGTGGATAATCGAAAATGTATCCCGACATCTTTAGGACTGAAAGGCTGAGTCTAACCAAAGCTAACTTTCGGGTGGTGTGGGGTCAGGTGTGTTCACATTGATCACATGTGAAAATGGTAACCCTCCAGCTGGGTTCTCCAATGAGCCCTTGTGCCCCAGCTATGGCTCGGGTCTCGGAAAAGGAAAAGGGAACTTGGCACTGGAAAATAACCTTTTGTTCAATGCCTACGAGAAAACGTCATTGCCATATGATAGATAGCATAGCATCTACTGCTGTGATAACCGCTTTGCAAGTCGGAAAGCTTGATACCATGACCGATCAGCGATTGAGTAAGGTTTTTGTTGATAAGTGACAACTTCGGAAGTTCATGGCATACATGGAGATTACTCTTGCAGTTCACTGACCTAATACTACATATGGTGCCTATTGGGTGTATTCATGGAAGCTGTACGCTGGCTGTTATAGATGTGTGTCTATTTTTTTTCTTTTAAGAGTAGAAAATAGGCAGGTAGCATTAGTCATGCAGCGATAGAGTGTATTATCACATAGCAAAGAGGAGTTTCCTTGAACATGGCTGGTGGTAATGAGCCAACGGCAAGCCATTCGTAGAAGAGACATAGGCATGTTCAGCCGCCAACCACAAACAGCCAAGGTTAACAGAGATCATTAACTGTGACTATGGCTAATGCCAGGTAATGCTTTTTCCGCTTATCCAAATACAAAAACTTGTCAAATTGATGACATGCTTAACCGGGATATTTTGACAAGTCGGTGACGTTGGCGACGTCACCCAAGGTGACATCCAGATCAGGCTGAGAACAATCACACTTGTTGGTGTATTGTTGTGTCGTCGCTCGCCAAAGTACGTCATCCGACTACTGTCACCCAAATGGTCTCACCGAATCTAGGCTGCGGAACATTGACCAATGGAGTGCAAACAGACATGGCAACCAGTGGTTGGCTCTCATTCTACAGTTGGTCCTCGGGCCTTCAATCCCTTAAATCATGGGACCCCCAGTCGTCCTTCCTGTCCTGCTTTTGCAGTGGATGCTCTTTAGTTCTTGCTAGGTGCATTCTTAGTTCACATAACCAGCTTCCCTGAGAGATATCTCATATCTTCCGGTTTGCCAGACTTGACAGATATGTGGATAGCAGGGGCCATTATCATCATCACTCTCACGGCAGTACCACTATTAGTTGGAGCAAGCGTGGTGATACTCCTAGGTGGGACTCCAAAGCCCCTTTCTCTCCCCTCCACACCCGTTGGACCTAAAGACTTTGATGTAATTCTGCGCCAGAGTACCCCATCCGAGTTCCCAAACTCCACAGTAAACATCATGTTATCCTCATACAGCGGCACCTTGAGGCCCGAGACGGCTAATGCAAGCGAGATCTTTCCATCAAGCGACTCTTTCATCCGTGGCGCCATCCAGGCCTGGGGTGAACACCTCCATCTTGAGATTCGCCCGGATGAAGTGTGGTTTACCATCCTCACCCAGCTCAACTTTTACATGGAAAGAAATGCCGAAGCTGTTCGTCACCTGTTTGTCAAGCATCAAGGCCAAGAGACAATCTTCATTGAGGACACAACGTGGACCAAAGTACTCTGGCGGTTCAAAGACGAGATTCAGGCCCGAATACTGACGCCATGGCTGAAGGACTGGATTGTCCCGGACTTTTCGACCACCACAGATAACGATATCATGACAGCCAACATTTTGATGATGGGCCTCATGAAGGCTTACTTCCGATATGAGGGAGGCATCATCTGTGGACTCCCAAGCGTGACGCTATTGGGCAAAAAAGAGGATTGGGAGAAGCTCCTGTCACGACTTGATCGTCTCTCCGAATTTGGCAAAGAGCCTGACGAGTATCGTGCACGACTCACGCCTCTCCTGAAGCGGTTCGTCCGTAGCTTTGACATACCAGATTCGCCCGAGATCCGGAAGTTCTGGAACCAGATTGTCTTCGCCAAGCACGAAGCCATTTGCGGAGGCTCCCCGCTTGATCTTTCTGGTTGGATCACCGGATTCATCTACTGGAAGAACGACGGCACCCGCTGGGGGGACAACAGGAAAGGCGGGATCATCATCGACGGCATCAGCTACGGGGGCTATCACGATATCTTGACGCTGCCATCGGGCTATGCCCGTGCCCCTTTCATTATGCGTGACTTCATGGGCCGGGACAGATACCCGGCCTATGTAGCTGCCGGAACGTTGGGAAAGAGACTGATCAAGGGGGCTCCCCACGGGTATATTGATGCGCTCGTCCGTTCTGGACAGAACGTGAGCAAGGCTGACTTGGAGCCCGACCTGCACGGTACCCTACGTCCATTGTCAGCCTGGTTGCTATATGGCCCTTTGGAGCACACAGAAATGCCAATAACTTGGCGCTCAGATGCTGAGTTGTCATCAATCGCATCCAGGGCGCAAAGAAATCTTGATGATACATGTCGAGTACCTGTAGGGAGCTCGTTGTAAGTGTGGCGTTGGCAACCGGGAGAAGCGTTGTCGAGCACATCATATGTCCCCTGGAACAGACCCTCAATGCTGAGTTGAGGAGAGTGATATATGGCATTGTAACTTGACACTGCGCTTTGATGGAACCAAAGAGTTTCTAGGAGCCGCTGAGCAACATCAGTTTACCAGGTTCAACTAGCAACCGGAGCGCCATATCCCCATCATGAACCCAAGAAAAAAGTCCAACTTGACAATCTGGAAGCAGAAGAATCTTGCCTTCCATAGTTGATAAAATGTGCTTGCTTCTAAATGCATTCCGCGACATTCGTGCTCAACATGACTACCGCCCATGCAAAATTACTATTGTGACATTGTTGTTCCATAGTCGATACTCCAAAAAAACATGAAGTGACATCCGCTAAGCCGTCGACCGAAAGAGAAGTTGAACAGAAAAGGTCTTTTTGGTAAATAGAAGCAAATTAGTCTTCGCGAAAGATGAAGCTCTCAGGGTGAAGTGGCGAATCGGTTTTAACGGTCATCCACAGTAACAGCCTCAGATGAAGGATGTGTCCCGCCTGCATAAGGACGACCACGTGGGCTGCTAGCCCTACTGTGACCCGGCATAGACATGGTACGGGCGCGGCGCGAGCCGGGGCGCGAGATCATGCGTGAGCGGGCGCGTTGTTCTTCGAGGGCAGGACGGGCTTGCTCCTTGGAGATGACCAGGCCCTGGGTGATGGACATGAGCTCACCGTTCTCCACAGCGCACATGCTGGGCCAGACGACGAGCAAAATCTCATCCGGGTCAATCTCGCCATCAAGCATCTCCTCCTGTGGCTCAATCGCACTGTCATTGAAGAGCTGAGAACCTGTTGCGGCAGAAGCCGCCCGGTCAGCCTCGTCGAGCCGGTCATCGATAGCAGCCTCGTCAGTATCGGCCCGTGTGTGCGGCATTCCAGGGTCCCGGTCAGCGGCCTCAGCGAATTCCGGCAACTCAAGCACTTGCCAGTCGAAGTCGTCATATGGGGGCCCGAAATACGGCTCGATCTTCATGTTGGCCACCTGAATACGCATCCACTGTTCACAGGCTAGTTTGCAGGCAGCTTCAAGACCAGCACAGAAAGCCTCAAATTGCAGAGCACTCAGCAGGTGCTGGACGAGCCACGAAACCTCGCGGACGACTGTCTTGACGCGGCGGGCACCCTGCTCAAGTTGGCGCTCAGGCATCGCGGCGAGCAGAGTAGCACGTATGTGGGCCTCGCGCTCTGGATCCTCATCCTCGAGAGCACGCAGGAAGCGCACGAGATTCTCATCATCGTCATCGAGAAGGTAGACAGGGCGGAAAAGGTGCTTGTGCATGGCACGGGAAAGGACAGAGAGTACGGCGCTGATGCGCATACCCTTTGCGGCCGGGGAATTGGACTGCGGAAGGGGGATTTGCAGCTGGGTTGCGTGCTTGAGATAAGGAGAATTGCGAAGGTTCGTCCAGCAGGAGGGGTCAGCAAGGATGGCCTCGTCGATATCGGGTCGGAAAGTCGATTCGACTAAAGTCACGATGGTGGTCCAAATCTTGTCGAGAATAGTAACACTGGAAAAGGAGTCAGCTTGTGACACATTTTCGCACGGGAACATGGGTTGAAGACTCACTATGTATCATCAGGTTCGTCTTGAAGGAGAATACGGTATTGCTCGAGCTCTCGGAGCTTTTCACTGGTGGTTTGGAGGTTCTGGGTCGTTTCCTCCAGCTGGATCTGCAAGTCACGGCCATGTTCTTCAGCCTTGTTGGCACGCTCACCCTCAGCCTTGAGCTTGGCATGAAGGTCTTCGATCTCGGCATTCTTTTCGTCGACTGTCTGTTGGAGCGAAGTAATTTGCTCCTCGGCAGCACGCAAAGACTCCTGCAGACTCTCAATCTCGTTGTTCTTGTGTGCGATAGTATCCTTAAGGGACGCAATCTCTTTCTGGGCGGCTTCGAGCTCCCGCTCAAGGTTCTTCTTTACCTGCTCCAGTGATTCAACCCTTTCCTTCAATGTCGCAATCTTGGCCTCGTTGTCCATCTTGATCTGCTCGAGACTGGTCTTGGAAGTATAGAGATCGGAAACCTTGGCCTTCAGACCCTCGATCTCAACGTCGTTCCTCGCCTTGATCTTCTCAAGGTTAAGCTTCGACTCAGCGAGACGGGCGATTTCGAGCTCGTTATCCGCCTTAATTTGTTCAAGGGTTTTCTTTGCACTCTGCAGATCGGCAATGTGCCCTTTCAAGCTCTTCACAACGGAGTCATGGCTGGCCTGGATCTCCATCAACTTGTTGTTTGCTTGCGTCAAGGCGGCAATCTCCTCCGCGGCCTTGGCGGCAGCGGCAGCGGCGAGTTCTTCGCCGAGTTTCTTTTCTTGCTCAACAAGAGTCTTAGCGGCCTGAAGCTCGGCGTACTCCTTTTTGATATTCTCGACAGCCTGGGCAGCGGCGCTCCTCTCCCTCTCAATAAGCTTCTGGGTGTCCTCGAGATCGCTTTCTAACCTTGCCCTCGCAGCCTGCATCTGAAGAATTTCCTGGACCTTCTCCTGAACCAGCCCCTCGAGCTCCTGCTTCTCCTTGAGAAGCTCCTCCTTTTGGGCCTCGAGCTCATTGCGAAACTTTCGGTACTCTTCTAGGACAACCTGATGGGAGCTGGACAGCTTGTTATTCTGCTCCTTGACATAGAGGAATTCGCTGAAGACATCGGCGACGAGCTTATAGTTGGGGTCTGAGGTCAGGTCGCGGATCGCTCGCACCAGACCGTCAACCGCCTGGGTGGGGTCGGCGTCGAGATGGGAACCCATTGCCGGTCTTGACGTGGACGGTGCCGTCGGCGGAGACCCGGCGCTGGGACGATACGAAGAAGATTGAGAGCTACGGGGCTTGTTGGAAGCCAGTTTGGGCGTATGGAGATGCGCGATACAGTTCGGCGGTGGTGTAAGGCCGCGGGTAGAGGCGATCGGGAAAACGAATGGGCCGAAGGGTCAACGACACGGTCAAAACAGGCGCCGTAGAAAAGAGATTGCTGCCCTGGCGTCCGTGGGGCGTCACAACGCGAGCTGTGTCCAATCTTGGAGCAGAGTAGCTGTGGGGTGGTGAAGACTGCAGGCGAAATCCAAAAAGCGGATGACGCGCCGTTATGTACAGATGCGTAGGCGCTATGTATGGCAGATGAAGCCTAAGTCAGGCCGTGGCAGGGGAAAAGGCGATAGCTACGGTCAAGGTCGGTCAAGGAGCACTAGGCCTGGAGCGGCACCAACGGCACTAATGACACCAATACAAGCGCTCTGAGTGATGATGGGGGAGGCTGAAGGAAAAGAAGAGGCTCCCGGCTGGGTACCCAGTCGGGAAGAGCCTGGAGAGGTGGCTGGTGTTGTTGAGCGACAACGAGCACCCACGCAAGCAGGAAATGTGACGAGACCCAGAAGAACCCGTGGACGATGACAGTGGACGCAGGGCTGCATATGGCAGACTGCCTCCCAAATTGTCAAATAATGGGTGTCAATTGGGCTCAAAGACATGCGCAGGCTTGTGAAGAGGCCGTTCTGCAGTGCTGGCTGGCCCATCAGGGCATGCCAAATGTGGTCGCAGGCGCCCCGACCTGGGTGTGGCCGGGGAAGAGGCGAAAGGCGGCGATCGTAGTGCATACATGCAGATGCGTGACGCAGGATGCGAGCGGAGCGGATGGAGCCCAACAACAGGCGATGGCTCCCTCAAAAGCCAGCTGGTAGTGTCCAACCATTCTTGTCCATAGATCGCTACTGCTGCATCTGACATCACACTACCAGCCAACTATCACCCATGCCAGACGCCAGGCGCACTGCACGCATTTGAACACGCACAACACGTAAGGGAAAAAAGTTGTGGCATTGGCCTCCTTGTCGATGTTGTCGACGGTGCAAATCACGCTTCAAATTCCGCATCGCCGATCTGCAGAAGCTTTGGCTGCTGGCGCGTAGACTTGGGTCTTGGCGGCCCGCAGAGTGTCCATGTCGTCGTCGGCCGACAACTCGTCGATGAGTCGATGAGACACTCAAGTGGGGGATGACCAGTGACCAGTCACCGAGCCGCTTCTCCAACAAAGACTCCTGACGTGGCATGGCGCTTTGCCAGCACTGCGCCTTCTTGGCTCTGCTTGGGCCCCGCTTTTGCCATCTTTTTTCCCCTTCGTAGCACTCTTGCTCTGTCCCTTGGGACTTCCAAGCTTCACGTTGGGCGTTCCACTCGATTCCTTCCAGCAGAAAGTAATCTCTCTCTGCAATTAATGCCGATGAATTCTCAGCCGGATTGCCGGTCATTAGACAAGGATAAGCCATCGTTCAATTGACCTTGACAAGCTGTAGGGTTTACCACTTAGGAATTGGGGCTGTGGGAGCCGACTGCGAACGCCTCCATCAAGCATTGCTTCCCGAGGCCGTCGTCATTGGCAAATGTTCGGTTTGATAGGTAACCGATAGGTAGCGGATCTGATGCGATTGCCTATTTTTTGAATCTGCTTCAGATGGATTCCACATCCAACCATGACGAAAACGCTCTGGCTTTCTCTGCTGCCCTCCAGTTTTCTCGCGGCCCCTTTCGCCTGCGTCGCTCCTCCTCGTGACTGGCCCCACTGGCAACCAGATCCCTGTGCCGAATCGTCCATCCGCCAATGAGACTATTCGGGAAGACAAGCCGCCAGCAGGTGGATGGTGAGCGGCGCCGATGGGCTGGGTTTTCTCCGTCTTGGCATCCGAATCCTCCAGCTGTCGGCTGTAGCGGGCCTCTTTGTTTTCCGGATCAGGCGTTGCCAATCGCCATCTTGGCCGACTTCATCCACACTACTACGCAGCTGATCAACGACAACAATCGCTTGCCAACATTGCCTAGAAAGCAAATTCTCATGTTTTCTAGGGCCTCACTCGCCATTGTTACTGGTCAAGTGCATCGCATTCCCGAGCTTGTGTGATTACGCCCCATTCGATGCGGCATATGTGACAGTGGCTGCCCTTTTGACCAGAGTTTCTTCACTGCTTTGCTTTGCTGCACAGCTTTGCGCTTGCTGTCTTTGTGTTGCCTGAGTGTGTGACTTATGCGAATATCGTTAGCATCTGTTCTATGCTTTATCGCCTCTATCTGGGCGACTAGGAAGTTCATCCCTGTCACTTCAAGTAGAAGCAGCCGGTGCTGCGCATTGTCTAAGCAGGAATCGCTCATAACAGATCTATATCAATGGTTTCAGTCTTAACACCACTCGCTCTGCTGGATGTAGCACACAAATCCCCCTCCGGGTACCTGCTCTAAAACCTGCCCAGCTTGGTAGTGGTAGCCCATGATCTGGGTTCTGATTGGTTGTTTTGCTAATGTTAGGGCTCGCTGTCACTGACATTGATAGCATCTGTGTTACCATGTACCTATTTATATTGCCAAGATCTTATGGCCTTCAAAAACAAGAAACATCCTCTAGACTCGCAGGATAAGTTGTCTAAGTACATATGAATACAGTAAGAAAATATGCGCCATCGTCTATGTACGTGAACAAAAGACTCCGAAACCAAAGAGCAGCGAAGTCTGCTATTCTACAAATGGGTAACAGAAGAATCACAGGGGTATCACTTGACAGAGTAAGACCAGAAAGCCACTACCACTTGCCAAAATTGTCACCAAGGGCCAACAAAGCCAGTAGCATGGACTGATTAAATCCCGAGGGACAAGGACTTTGGGCTAGGGCCTTGCAACATAGCCAATTCATTTATCCATCCGTAAGCCCAAGCCATTCCTGTGCCAAAGTACTGACACTGCTGGAATGGTAGACTGGAGTGCAACAAGCTTCTCCAGCTTCACCCAAGTTAGGTAAACTTGTTTGCCGTCACTCGTGCCACAGCAACCATACAGTTACTGTGTTCATTCCACAAGTGAAGAGCCCTCCCAATTCTCTTTCCAGGCTTACTCTCATGATGCCATCATCTGCACGTTGTCGCAGCTGGAACACAACTTCTGGAGTGACGCACATCGAAATGCGCCGTCCATTCTCCAGATGATCAATGTCTTCATCCAGTGATATTTGTCGAGTCCCGGTGGACATCACAGCATCTGGAAAAAGTTGAGGCGTTCCTGCTCTTCCTCTTCTGTCTTTCGCCGGCGGGCAGTCTCCTCGGTCTCGTCAGTGTGTCCACTAACCGGCCGAGTCTGTGTCGCGTTTATCCATGCAAGATCTTTCGGTGCGGCGTAGGCGGAGTAGATTGGGTTGCAAGTTGGGTGCGGCATGTATGAAATTTGAACCTTGGTCTTGCTATTCTTGAGTGAATCGTCGAAAGATGAATCGGTCGAGGTCTTCTTGGGATTGGCAATTTGTGGTCGGTCGAAAGTTCCGTACTTCTCTTCGACTTGGACAGTGGCGGCTTCATCGTCTTGTTTGCGTTTCCTCCAGAAGCGCAGGAGAGTAAGACATCCAGGCATGGTGAATGGTGTTGTTAGAAAAACAAAACTGCGATGGTTGAGATAGAGAAGTGACCTATTCTGGTCAGACTTGGGGGTTTGTGATGACAGGAACCGAGGGTTGAGGTTGGGCTGGGGAGGTAGAGGGTTAAAGAAGCGGGGTCAGGAGGTCGAGTCAGGTGGCTTATACAAGATGCAGCAAGTGGCTGAATTATTACCTGATAGGTGGTGATTCAGGCGTCCTAATTCAGAACCGGGCTACTTGACAGCAGCAATAGCAACGCCATATATATGTTGGATGGGGGTTTGGAGACGCAAGTTGAAGCCTAGGAGTTCCTCTGCATTCAGGTATGCTTCAGACCTCTTTCAGGAGAGAAGCATAAAAACTCTAACATGATGAGGACCGCAATTCGAGGAAAATCCGAGCCTTATAACCATCCTTTTCTCTGTGATCCCTACCGAAGATGATGAGGCTTTTTCACTGCCATTATTGGAAACATTCGCTTCCGGCTGCCACATCATTGTTATCCCTGATGTTGGCGATCTCAACCGCTGACAATGGCCGTATGGGAATTTGTTTCCGGGGTGCTGGCATTAGTTGAAAGATCCGTTATTGGACCCTTCCTTCGAGTGCTTGGGGCTAATGGCCAAGGAAGACCGAATTGGGAAATTCAGCTTCAAGCTAACTGGGCCAGATGACTGTTGCTCCTGAAATGATGCCCCAGTTCTTGGCAATCGATCCACATCCCATTTTGAGCATCAATTCATGTCTTGCGGGGAGCAAAAGCAATGATTCTTTGCATGTGACTATTGCTGGATATAACTATTGTGCAAGTAGTCAAGACCAAGTAAGTAACTCATGACGGCGTGTCGAGTGACAATTGTTGAGCTCTTGGGGACAATCAGCGCAAAACACCTTTCCAAGATTGCTTGGCTTTTTTTGGTCATTTTGCGCAGTGTCTTCGCGACTTGTGAGAGGGCGTTTGATGACGGAAGGCGTAGATCAGGACATGTCACTGCATTGAGCAGACCAGCGTGTTGCTTGCGGTACCCCACTGGAGGACAGCCCCAATCTTAACTACAGATCGGTAACTGCAAGCACCTGGAAACATTATGCTACTCCATCATCATACTGAGCGAATGAAAGATCGCTCAATTGCTTTGAGGCCATTGTTGCCAGTTCTTGTTGGTAGTCTATGTCCTTTGTTACTATATGTTCATATTGCTAGAATCCACGCTGCGAGATCATGTCGCAAAATTGGCAATTGGCCTTGCAGGTGGGATGGCTGTCTCACGAGCATAACATGCATCAATCACTCTAGTTGGCCGCTAGTGGCATCGTCATGCGATGTTGGGATGCAAACCACGCATAGTCAGCCAGTGAGATAAGGGGCAGCTAAGAGCCTTGTGCTTTTCATTTACCAACTTCTTAATTTACGGAAGAGACTTTCCCGTAGCACAAAAGCTACCAAGGTCCTAAAGAAGCTGTAAACTTGATATATTCTGACGGTATTGCGAGAGCACCACCAAACTAGCGGACTGGCGGCGATACATAGCTCGTCCGGTACCTGCTCCACACTTTACCTTATACTTAAGTAGAGTTTTCAGGAGCCCTTGCTCTTTTCTTTTCTTTTCTCTTCGTATAATGATAAAGCCTTTTGATCTTTATAATAAGCTAGTATTGCAATAGTTTACTGTCACGACCAACAGAGGGGTAGCAGGCAGGAAAAGTGGGATCAGGTGCAAAGCACCAATAAAAAACGCGGTTCACGCGGGCCCGAAACGGCCAATATAGAAAACAGCGGTTTTTGACGTGAGGTCTCCAGAGTCAAGAACCA
>Ga0065720_1004328_pt1 | contig 11704 bp, 10 predicted proteins | sample Thericmetagenome_FD_59107 | JGI IMG/M metagenome (GOLD analysis project Ga0065720, IMG submission 59107) | Thermophilic microbial communities from the Joint Bioenergy Institute, California, USA of rice/straw/compost enrichment - eDNA_2 v2... | ecosystem: Engineered > Solid waste > Grass >... | reverse complement strand
AGATCGAGAAGGCCCACCCGGACGTGTTCAACATCCTCCTGCAGGTGCTCGAGGATGGCCGGCTCACCGACAGCCAGGGCCGGACGGTGTCGTTCCGCAACGCCGTGCTCATCATGACCAGCAACGTGGGCTCGGACATCATCGGCCAGGGCCGGATGCCCATCGGTTTCGGCGGCGAGCCGATCGAGGCCGGGGCCGGCATCTCCGACGAGCTCATGGACGACCTGCGCACCGTGTTCCGGCCGGAGTTCCTCAACCGCATCGACGCGATCATCACGTTCCGGCGGCTGGAGCGGGAGCACCTGCGCCAGATCGTCGAGCTGCTGCTGGAACAGACCCGGCGCCGGCTGCACGCCCAGAACGTCACGGTGACCTTCACTCCGGCTGCCATCGACTGGATCGCCGACCGCGGGTACCAGCCGGAGTTCGGGGCTCGCCCGATGCGCCGGGCCATCCAGCGGGACGTGGACAACAACCTGTCGTCGATGCTGCTCGCCGGGGAGCTGCCGCCCGGGTCGACGGCCGTGGTCGACGCCCGCGACGGCGACCTGACCGTCTCCGTCAGCACCGATACGCCGGTGCCCTCCGCCTCGGAGTGATCGGGCGCCCGCCGGAACGGAGGCGTCCAGCCGAACGCCAACCGGGCGCGCCCCGATCAGGCCTCGCGGTTCACGCGCCGCCGGTCGCGGGTTTCACCACCAGGAGCGGGCGCCGGGCCATGCGCTCGCCCGCGCCGAGCTCGCCGTACTCCGAGCTCCACGCCTGGGCGGAGTAGAACCGCAGCGGCTCGTCGCCGCTGGTGTCCTGCTCGACCAGCAACACGCCGTGGTTGGGCTCCGTGGGGGTGCCGGCCGGGGCGACCCATCGCTTCACCAGCGCCGAGACGTCGAACCGGACCCACACGCCGGTCGCGCCGACCTCCTGGATGAACCAGTTGTTGCCGCTGGACGGATTGTGGCCGAAGAGGAAGACTCGGCCGTCCGCCGAGTACTCGGCCACGACGGCATAGGGGTTGTGCCACTCACCGGTATCGCAGTACCGCGCCGCGAGCTTGCCGTCCGGCAGCAGTTCCTGGAGGAACCAGCGGTGCGACTGCAGGTCCTGCCGGAACAGGAAGTTCCGCTCCCCGAGCGGAAGCACGCAGGCGGCGGCGCAGGGCTCGGCGAAGAAGCCGTGGTCGGTCTCCGGATCGATGATCTTGCCGTCAGGAGAGAACCGCGAGATGAACCACCGCCGGGAGTCCGGGTTGTGCCCGAAGAGGTACGCGGTCCCGTCCGGGGCGTTGTAGGAGCGCAGAACCGGGTAGGGGTTGTTCCAATTCTGGTGGTCCGTCTCGTACCGGTCCAGCTTCCCGCCGGGGAGCAGCTCCTGAATGAACCATCGGTGGGAACTCAGGTCCTGGCCGGACACGAACGTCCGCTCGCCGATCTTGACCAGGCAGCATGACCCGTAGTAGTGATTCCAGTTGCCGTGGTCGGTCTCGGGTTCCTGCACGGTCCCATCCGGCAGCAGTTCGGCGATGAACCACCGGTTGTCGCTGTCCGGGCCGTGCGCAAACACATACGTGTGCCCCTCCCGCTGGTAGGGCACCAGGACCGGGTAGCGGTTGTGCCACTCCTTGCCGTACGCCTCGCGGGTCGCCAGCTTCCCTCCGGGCAGCAGCTCCTGCGTGTACGCGCGGAGGCTGTGCAGATCCTGGCCGATCATGTAGTTCCGGCCCGCGACGGTGAACCGGGCGCCGGCGGCGTAGGGGTGGTGCCAGACGCCGTGGTCCATCTCCTGGCCCATGCGCGCCTCCCACGGCGCACTGACCGGTGTGATGGTCGTCTGCGTGGCCGGCGACTCCGCCCGGTCGGTCTTCGGGTCGTCACAGCCCGGCTTGGCCCAGGGCGTGACCCACGTGGCGTCGTTCGCGTCCTTCGGTTTGGCGCCGGCGAAGCCGTTCACCCCGTCGGTGCTCGTCGCCCCCTCTGACCAGGCGCGCTTGACCTGGTAGACAGCCAGCCGCCGCCCGGACTGCGACACGTGTTGCGGGTTCGCGAGGTAGAGCCACAGGGTGGCCTCCTCGATCGCCTGCGGCGAGAGGTTCCGGGTGGCATCGACGTTGTTGGTCAGCTCGAACCGCAGCAGTCCCCGCACGTCGGAGCCGGACCGCGTACGCCCGACCGCGAGCAGTGGCTCGTAGCCGGCGTTGTTCTCCGGGCGCGACGACAGGATCGTGGTGTCCCGGGTACCGAGGTAGGGCACGTACCGGATCGGCTGGCGAACCGCGAACCTGACTTCGTCAAAGTCGTAGGGATACGGGCTCACGAAGGGAATCTCGGACTGGTACACGTACGAGCCGTGCAGGTACGCGTACCAGCGCCGGACATGCACGATGCTGGTCGCCGCCTCGTTGAGCAGGCCACCGTAGAAGTAGTCGTATACCTGCTCCGGGACGCGGCTGAGCTGGTCACCCTGAAAGAGAGCGCCGAACCACGGAATCGGGGCAAGGGCCTCGTCGATGAGGACGCGCTCCGATTCGGGGAGACCCCGGTACCACGTGCCGACGCCGCCGAACCACAGTTGCTCGAGGGTCCAGAACGCCGTGTGCGCCTTGACGTAGGCGGTGAAGACCTCTTCGGGGGCCAGGTCCTTCTGGATAGCCTGGTACACCTGGAACATCTCGTGGTACCGCGCCGCCCGGTCGGTCGCGAAGAACCGCTCCAGCTCCTGGTTGACCGTCTCGTTCCACGCGCTCCACTGAACCAGATATGCATCGATCGCGTCGTGCGTCGACTCCGGATCGCTCCAGCGCATCAGCTTCGCCAGCCACGTCTGGAAGTCCAGGGCCGCGGTCTGCCACGGCGGGTCGACCCGCAGGCTGGGATCCTGGCCGAGCACGAGTTGGCGATTGGCTTTCTCTGTTTTGTTACCGTCCTTGGTGTAGGGCTCGACAGCCGGCGGCTGCACATCGGTATAGGGAAAGTCCGGACCCTCCATGTGGTAGCTCAGGTCCTCGACGGTGTGGCAGGCGATGCCCAGCCAGAATGCCACCGATTCCGGCTTGTCGACGTAGCCGTGCTCCCGTAGCCAGTCGGCGTACCGAAGGGTGAACGGCTGGAAGTGAGCGTAGTCAGCCTGCGGCAGCGGCGGCAGATTCTCGAGCTCAGCTATCACCCTGAGGATCTGGTCGAGCAACGCTTTCGGGGCGAGCGGGATCTTCTCCAGGAACTCGACGACCGTCTTGACCGTGGACAGGATATGCAGTTTATCGATCTTTTCCTTGGTCCCCCACCAGTCAGGGGCGAAGGACCCGCACCACAACGCCGCCCGGCTCTCGGGCGAGCCGATGATTCTCTCGATCCCCGGAAGCATCAACCTCGACTCGTCCATGTAGCGCCGAGCCATCTCAAACGACGCCTCAACATGGGTTCGCATACCGGCCACGACGCCTCCCTCAAAGGGATCAATAATTATGTGTCACCATAGCCATGCCTCGTGGCAAGCAGCAAGGCTTGACCTGGCCCCGATCAGCCGGGGGCCAACGCGGCCGAAGTGGCTCAAGCGAGACGGGTGATCTCGACGGTCACGCCGAGGTCGGACGACGGCGCCCCGTGGTAGACCCCCTTGAGCGGTGTCACGTCCGTGTAGTCGCGCCCGCGGGCCACGACGACGTGCCGGTTGTCCACCGACGTGCCGTTGGTGGGGTCGTAGCCGACCCAGGCGCCCGTCCACCACTCGACCCAGGCGTGCGACTGCCCGGCCACGGTGTCCCCGATCGCGGCGTCGGTGCGGGGGTACAGGTAGCCGGAGACGTAGCGGGCCGGGATGCCCACCGAGCGCAGCATGCCCGCGGTGAGCTGGGCGATGGTCCTGGCACACGCCCTTGCGCAGGGCCCACGCCTCGCGGGCGCTGGTCCGTACGCCGGTCGAGCCCGGCACGTACTCCACCCGCTCCCGTACCCACTCGGCGATCGTCACGGCTGCCTCGGCCGGAGTACTGCGGCCCGCGATGTCCGTGGCCGCCGCGACCAACTCATCGTCCACAGTGGTCAGCTCGGTCGGAGTGAGGAACTCGAGGTACGTGTCCATCGTGGACTCAGCCCGCAGATCGGCCCAGCCCGCGTCCGGCCCGGACGATGGCTCAGGCGGACGCCGGGCCGTCTCGACGAGGCTGCTCGCCGTCACCGTGAGCTGCTGGTGCGGACGCTGCAGGTCGAAGACGGTCACCTGGGTACCCCAGTAGTCCCGGTACCGCCAGGTCACGGCGCCCGGGGGTGCACTCGAGCTGGCTGAACAGGGTGGTCTGCCCCGGCTCGGCCAGCGGCGTCATCCGCGCCTCGTTGTACGAGGCGTAGGCGGTGCCCGCGTACGTGAACCCGGTGACGTGCTTGATCCGCAGCCGCCAGCGTGCGTCCTGGGTCGCCACCGCTCACACGTCCTCGTGGGCCCAGGCCACCTGCAGGCACTCCTCGGCCTCGGTCAGCGCGTGCAGGGCCGACCGCGGGAACAGCCGGTCCAGCAACAGGAACTCGGCCACCTTCTGGGCCACCACGTGGCCGCCGTGGGTGCGCAGGAACGACTCGTCGGCCCCGCAGGCCCGCAGCACGGTGCGCCACTGGTCGGATCCACCGGTGTCGCCCGTGGCCGACTGGATCGACAGCAGCCGGGCCGTCATGTCGACCCGCTCCAGGTTGCGCCCCAGCACGAGGAACCGCCACCCGTCGTCGCGGCTCATCGTCGACTCGGCCAGCCCGGCCAGCATGGCCGTCACGAGGTCCCACTCGGCGGCATCGATGATGCGCGGAATCAGGTCGAGCGGGAACGGTCGTTCCTCGCCCGCGTAGGCGAAGGTCACGCCCCGGTCGGTGAAGACCCGGGCCAACTGGTCGGCCCGCGACCGCAGGTCGGCCACCGACAAGGGCTGCAGCGCCGCGAACAGGGCCCGGTATGCCGGGCGGGGCTGGCCCGGCCGCTCGAACATCTCGTCCCAGGCGTCCGCCATCGGGTACTGGTCGAAGACGTCCGCCATGAGCGGAGAGTAGGGAGCCGGCGTTTCCGGGGCATTACGGCGCGTTCTCGTTCCGCTCACCAGCGCCGGGCGGCGGTCCGCCGGCCACGGCCGGGGTCGTCACCGCGCCCCGTGGGCCGCCCCGTCAGCCGGTCAGCGCGTCACAGGCGTCAGTAAGCCCGCCGGCCGGTGCGTCCATCGGTCGGCGGGCCACTGTGCGAGCGCGTCAGTCGGTCGGGCGGGCGGCCGGGTCCTGGGTGGACGGAGCCGACGTCGTCGGCGGGTTCACCGGAGGCACCGGGGCCGGGGCCGGGGGCACGCCGAGGACCGGGTCCACGGCCGGCGCGTTGGCCAGTTCCTCCGGCACCGGCAGGGCCGACCCCTTGATGTACTCCGACCACGGGCGGTCCCAGGCGGTCCAGCCGTTGCCGTGATCGAGCGTGACCTCGGTGCCGCGCACGATGATCGGGTCGCCCACGTGGGTCACGTTGAACAGCCACGACGCGTTGGCCGGCGAGAGGTTGATGCAGCCGTGCGAGACGTTGCGAACCCCCTGGTCTCCGACCGACCACGGCGCGGAGTGGATGTACTCGCCGCCCCACGTGAGCCGCATCGCCCACTGCACGTCGACGACGTAGCCGCCGTTGGGTTCGCCGCGGGTGTCGAACGTCGCCTGTGGTTCCTTGCTCATCAGCACCATGAACCCCGACGACGACGGCGTGCTCGGCTTGCCCAGGCTCACCGGCATCACCCGCACCAGTTGGTCGTCGATGTAGACCTGCATCTGCTTGCTGGCGTTGTCGACGTACAGGAAAGTCTTCTGTCCAACCGTGACGGTGGCGCTGCGGTCGGCGTCGCCGTAGGTGCCGTTGCCCAGGGGCACGCCGGCGAGCGCGGCCCGTACGCTGATCGTGGTGCCCGGCTTCCAGTAGTCCGGGGCCCGGTACCAGACCTGCCGGCCGTTCTCCGCCCACGACCACACGCCGGGCTGCGGCGGATTCGTCTCCACGAAGAGACGCTTCTGGATTTCGGGACGCTCGGACGGCGGGATCTCCCGGTTGAACTCGACGGTGACGGGCGTGGCCACGCCGACGGTCTGCCCGTCGAACAGGTACAGCCCGGTACCGGTGATTGCGCCGGGGCGGGCCATCGTGGTGAATGTGGTGGTCTGTGTGACCGGTGTGCCGTCGCGGCCGGTGGCGGTCACGGTCGCCTCATACGTCGCCCCGTACTCCAGGGGCACCGCCGGCACCCAGGAGGAGCCGTCGTCGCGCAGTCGCCCCGGCAGGGGTTCGGCGGTGCCGGCCCGCACCAGCCGGACGTCGGTCACCGTACCGTCGACCACACTGACGCCGATCTCCGTTGATATAGGGAGATTGACCGCTCCCAGTTCGGGTGTGACGCGTAACGTCGCCGCGGGCGGCGCCTCGGCCGCCCAGGCTTGCGCCTCAAGCTCGACCGGGTGGGGCGTCTGAACGTCCCGGCCGCACGCGACCAGGCTGAGGCCGGTCGCCACGGCGAGCACAACCACGCGTCGCATAGGGCCCATCGTGGTCGGCTCAGGCGGGCTCGTCCGACGGTTGCCCGGATCGGCACCCGTACGGGTCAGCCCATCGAGGTACCGCCCGGGCCAACCCGGGCGGTAGCGACCCGGGTGGCGGTCAGGACCCCGACGTGGCCGTGGCCCGCTCGCTGGGCACGTTCTGGCTCTGCTCGGCCCGGACCCAGCGGACCACCGCCCGCTCGGCCACGAACGACAGGAACGGCACGGTTCCCGCCAGCAGCACCAGCACCGTGCGCACGAACCGCCACTTGGCCCGCACGGCGAGATCGAAGGCAGTCACCAGGTAGACCATGTAGAGGAAGCCGTGCGCCGGCCCGACGATCGCCACCAGGGTGTCATCGCCCGTGGTCAATCTGATCGCGGTACCGGTCAGCAGCACGATCAGCATCACACCGGTGATGTAGGCCATCACCCGGTACCGGGTCAGAGCAGCATTCACGAAGTGAACTCCTTACGCGCAGGCGGTCCAGGGTAGTCAGCGGGCGAGGCATGCGGATTCGCGTTCAGCCACGCCAGGTAGTGGTTGTAGGCGGCCAGCGCCGGGTCGTCCGAGTCGTCGTAGGCGGCCTCGTTGCGCGGCCGGCGCGGGCGCGACCGGGGCGGCTGTGACCGTACGGTCTGGTCGGCGACCGCTTCGACACCGTCGGGGGCCGACCCGGCGTCGGTGCTGGACTCCCCGGTTTCGCGCAGGGCCTTGCGCATCTCGATGACCCAGACCCAGACCGCGAAGACGGCGAAGGCCGGCCACTGGATGGCATACCCGTAGGACAGGAGGTTGCCCTCGGCGGCGCGGCCGATCTGCCACCGCCCCAGCAACAGGCAGGCGACCACGAACACGATCGCCAAGCCGTGCGCCGCGATCCACCCTGGCGTCAGCAGCCGTCGCCACCGTTGGCCTGCCTGTTGCCCGCCCACACCGCGAGCCTACCGGCGGCGACGTCCGGTCCCCGAGGGGCCGCACGGCCCTGGCGAACTCCGCCACACCCCGGGCGGGCCACTCCCTCGGCGGAATGTGCTCATCCGGGGCGGCCACCACCCGTAACCCACACCGGACTTGGGTTGGCGCCCCTTGCACGCTCCGCGCAGGATGGGTCTATGCGCGCGCTACGGAGAGCGGTCCTACCCGTCCTGATCATCGTCGCGGTGGCCATCGGCGGGTTCGCCTGCTCGTCCGACGCGACCTGGCGGGACCCCGGGGAGACACCGGACCCGCCCAAGATCAACCTGATCGGCCCGCTCGACGGGGCCACCGGGGTGCCGACCTCGGCCGAGGTGGAGTTCACCCTCGAGGGGGCGAGCAGCGCCGAAGTGACGCTCACCGACGCGGCCGGAGCCCCGATCGCCGGCGCCATGCATCCCGACGGCCGGTCCTGGGTGCCGGGCCAGCAGCTGGCCTACTCGACGCAGTACACCGCCACGGTCACCGCCACCAAGGCGGACGGGACGTCGGCCCAGGTCACCACGACCTTCACCACGATGGACCCGCCCGCGCAGACCGTACGGATCCACAGCTTCAACGGCGACAACATCACCTACGGCGTGGGCATGCCGATCGTGATCCGGTTCGACACGGCCGTGCCCGAGTCGGCCCGGGCCGCCATTCAGCGGCGCATGTTCGTGGAGACCAACCCGCCCCAGGAGGGCATCTGGCACTGGATGTCCAGCTCGTACCACGACCCCGGTACCGAGGTGCACTACCGGCCCAAGGAGTACTGGCTGCCCGGCACCACGGTCCACGCGCGCATCGCCACCGGGGGCATGCCCTGGGGCATCGAGGGCGTGTACGGCGGCAACGACCTGACGCTGGACTTCACCATCGGCGAGGCCCAGATCATGGAGGTCGACAACGCGACCAAGCAGATGGTCTTCATCCGCAACGGCCAGGTGATCAAGACCATCCCGGTGAGCCTGGGCAAGCCCAGCACCCCGTCGTCGTACGGCACCACCGTGATCATGAGCAAGCACGCCGAGTACACCTTCGACACCCGGCGCGAGCTCGGGGTGGGCGAGGGCTACGTGGTCGACGTGCAGTACGCCGAGCGGCTCACCACCGGCGGCGAGTTCATCCACGCAGCGCCCTGGTCGGTAGCCCAGCAGGGCAACACCAACGTCTCCCACGGCTGCATCAACATGTCGACCGAGAACGCCCGCTGGATCTACGAGAACGTCTACGTGGGCGATCCCGTGATCACGCGGGGCACCGAGGTGCCGCTGGCGTGGGGCAACGGCTTCACCGACTGGAACATCTCCTGGGAGGAGTACGTCCTCGGCTCGGCCATCCCCTACGTACCGCCGGCGTCGGCCACCCCGTCGGCCACGGCGTCGCCGACCGCCTCCCCCGGCGCCTGACCAGCTAGTCCTCGGACGTCGACTGCGGGATCGGACGCCGGGCGCGCTGCTNCACCCNTCGCCGCCCGACTCCCGATCCGGTCCGGTGCTAAGCCTCTGAGGTGGACTGCGGGATCGGGCGCCGGGCGCGCTGCTCCACCCGTCGCCGCCCGACTCCCGATCCGGTCCGGTGCTAAGCCTCTGAGGTGGACTGCGGGATCGGGCGCCGGGCGGCGATCTCAGCGCCGATGGCCTTGGCCGCGTCGACGTCGGGACCGGGCTGGGGCACGAAGATCGCGTGCCGGTAGTACTCCAACTCCCGGATGCTCTCGTGAATGTCGGCGAGCGCACGGTGGGCCAGGCCCTTGGCCGGCTGCCCGAAGTACGCCCGCGGGTACCAGCGCCGGCACAGCTCCTTGATCGAGGAGACGTCGATCATGCGGTAGTGCAGGTGCTGGTCGAAGCGCGGCATGTACCGGGCCAGAAAGCCCCGGTCGGTGGCGATGGAGTTGCCGCACAGCGGGGCGGTCCGCGGCTCCTTCACGTACTCGGTGACGTAGTCCATGAGCATCTGCTCGGCCTCGGCGACCGTCACGGTGGAGGCGCGGACCGCGTCGGTGAGCCCGGACCGGTCATGCATCTCCCGCACCACCGGCACCATCGCCGCCAGAGCCGCCTCGTCGGCGTGGATCACGACGTCGACGCCGGAGCCCAGAACGTTCAGCTCTGAGTCGGTCACGAGCGCCGCGACCTCAATGAGTACATCGCGGTCGACGTCCAGCCCCGTCATCTCACAGTCGACCCACACCAAGTGATCGTTCACGTCAGCGACACTAGCCTGCACCCGCAGCCCGTGCCGACCACGGCGACCGGTTACGGTGAGGCCGTGTCGACGCCGCGTTCCGAGGGCGGGCAGGAGCCCGCGGATCGACCCGCCGGCTCGCCGCCGCGATGGCTCGCACCCGCGCTCGGCATCGCGGCCGCGCTCGGCGCGTTGATCTTCCTGCTGACGAAGGTCCGGCTGGAGAACGGCTTCTTCGACCTGAAGGTCTACCGCAGCGCCGTGCGGTGGTGGGCCGACGGCAACCCGCTCTACGACTACTCGCAGCCCGACCCCTGGCAGGAGAAGCTCGGCTTCACCTACCCGCCCGTGGGGGCCTTCCTGCTGCGCCCGCTGGCGTACCTGAGCGAGTCGGCCACCATCGCCGCCTCCGTCGTGCTCAGCGTCGTCTGCACCGCCCTGGCGGTGTGGTGGCTCACCGGCCCGGTCGCCCGGCGCCACGGCTGGTCGCGACCGTTCCTCTTCGCGGTGGCGCTGCCGGTCACCGCCGGGGTGGGCGCGGTCTGGATCGGGTTCGACTTCGGCCAGATCAACCCGCTGTTGTGGGCTCTGGTGGTCTTCGACCTCGCGGTGCTCGCCCCCCGACGCAGCCGCTTCCTCGGCGTCGGGATCGGCCTGGCCACCGCAATCAAGCTGGTGCCGGGGCTGTTCATCGTCTACCTGCTGATCAGCCGGCGCATCCGGGGCGCGATCGTCGCGGGCGGCACGGCGGCCGCGGTCACGCTGGCCGCCCACCTCGCCGCCCCGAGCGACTCCCTGCGCTACTGGAGCACCACCGTCTGGGGCGGCGACGGCGTGGGCCACCTGTGGTTCTTCACCAACCAGTCGATCAGCGGCGTGCTGGCCCGCCTCTACCAGCCCGACCCCTACCCGACCTGGCTCTGGGGAGCCCTGTGCCTGCCGGTGCTGGCGTACGGCCTGTGGCGCGCCCGCCTCGCGGCCCTGAACGGCGACGAGCTGACCGGGATGGCGCTCACCGGCTTCGTGGCGAGCCTGGTCAGCCCGGTGACCTGGGTGCACCACATCTTCTGGTGGGTGCCGGCACTGCTGGCGATCGTGGACACCGCTCTGGCCGGCAACCCGAGCTCGGTGCGCTCCGGGCTGCGCAACCCGTGGGCGCTGGGCTTCGTGGCGCTGCTGACCTACCCGATCGTCGCGATCAGCGCGGCCTCCCACACCGGAACCGGCCTGGTCCGCCTGATCCTGAGCAACTGGCTGGTCTGGCTGATGCTCCTCCTGCTGGTGACGCTCCCGGCGGACGCCGACCGCGGCCGTGCCAGGAAGGACGCCCTCTTGACGCCCAGCGCCTAGGAGGGCGTCCCTCCTGACATGGGGTGGTCAGTTCCCGACCGTCAGGGGTGTCTCGACGATGCCGTTGGTGAACTCGTCGAACCGCAGCTCGAACCGGAAAGTCCACTCCCCGGTCGCCGGCAGGTCGATCGTGCCGATCGCGTGATCGTCGGTGATCGCCAGGACGGCGGCCTCCACCCCTTCGATGCCGGTGGACGGCTGCGACGCCACGATCCGCCACTCCACCACGCTGCGAGGCAGCCCGTCGGGCGTTCGCGCGTACAGGTGCACCTGGTTCACCCCGACCCGACCGGGATCGAGCAACACGTCGAGCGTGAACGTCGCCTCCCGCAGCACCACGCTGCGCGGGCCCCCGACCTCGTCGGCCGCGGCCGTGCGCGCGGGCGTGAGCTGAACCAGTACCGAGGTCACGGCGATGATCACCAAAGCGATCGCCGCCTCGACCACGACCAGGGTCCGCAGCCGCCGGACCGCCGGGGAAGCGCCGCCCCGGGACTTCCCCGCCGACGCCTCGTCCTCCGACGCCTCGTCCTCCGACGCCTCGTCCTCCGACGCCTCGTCCTCCGACGCCTCGTCCTCCGGCGCCTCGTCCTCCGTTGGCTCGGCGATCCGCGGGACCAGGCGCCGCGACAGCAGCGCCACCCCGAGCACCACGCCGACCAGAGCC
>Ga0065720_1021045_pt1 | contig 11705 bp, 11 predicted proteins | sample Thericmetagenome_FD_59107 | JGI IMG/M metagenome (GOLD analysis project Ga0065720, IMG submission 59107) | Thermophilic microbial communities from the Joint Bioenergy Institute, California, USA of rice/straw/compost enrichment - eDNA_2 v2... | ecosystem: Engineered > Solid waste > Grass >... | reverse complement strand
TCATTGATACTGCCACTTGGGAATGTCTCAAACAACAAGGTTATGATTTTGCTTTGATCCAGGTTTACAACAGAACCACTGGCAATGCTAATTTCGCTGCCAATTATCAAAATGCCTTGGCTGCTAACTTCACTCATATCGATGCCATTGCTACAGTCTGTGAAAAATGCCAAGGTAATATCCATTCTATTTACCAAACTATCAAGTCCACTCTTCCCGCCAACTTCAATGGAAGAGTGTTCTTACAAGTTGCCAATGACACCAAATCCTGGGCTGCTAATGGAACCTTGAATATGGAATACTTGATTGCTGTTGCTGGATTACTTCACAAGAACAAGATGAAGATCGGTATTTTCGCTAGTCCTAATACCTGGAAGCAAACTTTCGAAACCCTTGTTCCTTCAAACAAAACTGTCTTGAGTCCTTTACCTTTGTGGTACGCTGCAGAAGATAATATTACTTCTATTGATCTCAGTAGTATGTCAATGTTCGGAGGATGGAATAAGGTCGAAGGAAAGCAAATTCTTACTGGCCAAACTATCTGTGGACACAACTTTAACATCGACTTCGTTCCTTCCAAGAATACTGCTACCAACAAGACTGAACATACCACTAAGAATCATACTAATCCTACTCACACTTCTTCCCAAAATTCCACCGAACCTAAACAAAACCCTACTCCCACTCCTAGTCAAAACCCCACCGAGCCACATACCAACTCCACTCAACCTCAACAGAAGGGATCTCAACAAAATTCTCAACCTAACCCTGCTCAACAGCCTAAACCCACTAATCCTAAGCCAACCAATCCTAAACCCTCAGGTGGGCAAGGCAAAGGAGGAAATGGAAGTGGAAGCGGAAGTGGAAATGGAAACCAAAATGGAGAGAACTCATTCAATGGCGAGAACTCATTCAACGGAGAAGCCAGTGATTTCCAGGGTGAAGATTCCTTCGGTAACAGCAGCAATGGAAACAATGAGGACAGCTTCGGAAATAGTGATGGAAGCTTCGGAAATGATGAGGACAGCAGCTTCCAGCCTAGCAGCTCCCAAGACTCCAATGAAGATTTTTCGAACAACTCTGAAGGCTCTGACAACTCTGGAGACTCCAACAACTCCGCTGAAGGCTCTGACAGCGACGAAGACTCTAACAGTGATTCTAACGGCTCAGACTCTGACTTCAACTCTGGAGAGGACGACTTCTTCTTTTATTATTAGAAGTATCATACATATGTTAGTATGAAAAGATTACACTGATATTCATCTGATTAGTATGACAAATGAGAACTAAATCTTGAGAGAATTAAATCTTATCATAACCAATTAGACCTCTATCCTCTTACACACAATCTCAAATTCTCCAGAATACAATTAGTCTTCTTCATAAACTTTTTTTTAAAAATATTCCTTATAGATTAGATAATTCCACGAAAATGACTTAACGATCAGTGATCTGATCTTATTGATCTAAATAAAAATCACAGAAAATAGACATATGATCTGAGGGATAATGATCGCTTAACAGTCCATCCTTTCCTACAGCTTCATTAGTAGGACCTTCTAGTTTTTTTGACACCTTTAGATTACTTGAGTGCATTATGAAATCAACTACTCCCTTATAGGGAATGGCCAACCCAAACAAAAATGGGAAATAGTGATACACAGTATATTTCTCTTCATCAAACACACTTTGTAGTAGAAGATCTTTATTTAGGGTAAACTGTTCAACAGGAGATGAGCCAGGAACATCATTAAAATCGCCACACACAATCACAGAGAGGTTCTTCTTATTTTCACCGAGCATCTTTTCATATTGGGCCTTCTTCTTTTCCAAGACAGACACCAGTTGTTTGGCTTGACGCTTTCTGGTCTAACGATATATGGGCCCAGCCTTAACATGTACAACAGATACAATGGCATAGTAATTGAAGTTCTTTTCAGAGTATTTTAGGACAGCTACAAGTGAAACTTGGTTATCAAAGTCATTTGGATCATCAGACTTTAAATGAACGACTCTTTCTGTTTCAATTACTTCAAACTTTTTGTTGACTGCCAGCACAACAGCATCATTAGAATAGACCTTCTTTTCATATAAGAAGTGGTATTTCTGAGTGTTAAAAAGAGATTTGAAAAAGTCGATATCAGTAGTATCAATTTCCTCTAGACAGACCAAATCAGCATCAAAGCTTCGGATCTCTTGCGAGATCATATCCTTTCTGTAGTCAAAATTGACATGTTCTGGTTGAGCCCGTGGATAAGACGTTGGATTGCTGTAGCAGCGGGGTAAAGCATTCCATTGGAGCACTGTGAATTTTAACTTGGAGTACTTAGGATCAGAGATGGTTAAGATCTTTCTGTTGAGAAGATTATTGAGGCTTTGCATTGGAATCAGAATGTAATGAAAAATAAGTAATTAATAATCATTATAATCAAGTTGGAATTCATGAAATTATTAAATTTTTCTGTTCTTAAAAGAAATGATCAGATAAGTATTGACGATTGTGACGTAATTGAAAGACTCAAAATCCGTCATTAACTTTCCCTTTAGAAAAATCTCAGTTTAGGCTCAATCTCAATAAAATTTGCATTTAATCTATAATGAATCACTCATTTAGTAAAAAGCATTCTTTTCAAGTTAATAAATTAAGTAGCTTATAACGTTAATATATACCAAGACTGATGACTTAATTAGCAAAGCTAAACTCACAATACAGAGATAGATGATCAGAGGGATAATGCCCACTAAGTAGCCCATTTGGTCCCACTTCTTCATCGGTTGGAGGTAGCACTTTCTTAGTGGGAAATAGATTTGGACTATAGAGCACAAAGTCAACTACATCCTTATAAGGAAGAGTGATCCCGAAAGGAAGAGTTATACCCATAATCAATCCAAATATATGATATACAGTATATTTAGCATCATCAAATAGGCTATTCAAATTCAGACTCTTATTCTCGGTAAGCTGCTGGATAGGAGAAGTGTTTGGAACCTCGTTAAAGTCTCCACAGACAATTATACCAATATTATCTTCTTTCATTCCTGGGATCTTCAGATATTGGTCCTTCTTATAAGCCAAAATCTCTGCTACTTGAGAAGTCTGCCTTTTTCTAGTCCATCTATTCAAGGGCCCAGCCTTCAAATGGACTATAGTGACCACCAAATAAATAACGCTATTATCGGCAGCATTATATCTTAGAGTTGTCACCTGAAATACTTGGTTCATTTTTGTTTGATTATCTGATTCATAATGAGAAAAAGTTTCCGTTTCTACAAGCTCATATTTCTTCCTGTAGAGAAGAAGACTGCCATCATAGGAACTGTTTTTCTTAGCATAATTATGACCATATTCTTTGGCATCTAAGATTCACTGGAAGAATTCAAGGTCCCTGCTGTCAACTTCTTCAAGACATATGATATCGGCCTGATAGCTTCGGATTTCCTGAGCTATTAACTCCTTGCGATATTCAAAGTTTAAATGCTCCTGACTAGCTTTGGGGTGATGAGCTGGGATTGCACAGCATCTTGCTAATGTATTCCACTGCATTACAGAAAAAGCATGTCGGGAATTTTGAATTTGATTGATCTCTTTGATTTCTTGATGAAGTAAATTTGTTTGTTTTTGCATGAGAGATCAAATTCTGAGAAATTAAATTATTTATTATAAATTTTTTAGTAAGATCCTCAATTAAGAAGGAGGATTCAAAGACTCAAACCCCTCTTAGACTCATTTTACTTGTTAAAGCGTCTTATTCAACACCTCTAGGATTATAAAAATTGATCTAAATCGTGAACTCACAAAATAGAGTTAATCTAAAGGATGTAATCATTAAACATTTCATTTCTCCCACAATGTCATTTGTGACCTTCGAATCTCTCCATGGATCTCGGCACATTCGCATAAGGATTTTTCGCTGAGTGAGTTTCATAAATTATAATTGTGTTGAAAATTATTCTTTGCTAGCTTTGTGATCTTATAAGTACTTCCAGAAATCCTGCCAAATTCAATTAGAAACCGATAGAGACAATAGTTGAATAATCAAATGTAACAGGAGAAAGTCTTTCATACCATACAATTCTTTAAGTGGGCTTTAATTGATTTCTAGTTTATCGAATAGCGAATTCACAATAAAGGTCAAGATGATCAGAGGGAAACTGTTCACTCAGCAGACCTTTATCTCCAACAACTTCATCCTTTGGACCTTCAAGCTTCTTTATAACTTCTAGATTATCTGAATAGAGAACATAATCGACCGTTCTTTTATATTTAGCATTTATCCCCAGAAATAGAGGGAAATAATGCCAAAATGTGTATTTGACATCACCGAATACAGTGCTGAGGCCTAAGCTCTTCCTAAAAATTTTTATAAGAGAACTATTAGGTTTTGTATTGAAATCCCCACATATCACTTTCCCTATTGTTGCATTTTTTCCAGCTAGCTTCTGAGTATATTTTTGGGTCTTCTTTTTGACAGACTCTATTACTTGGTTAGCATGTCTTTCTCTGGTCAATTTTGAAAAGAGCCAAATTTTAAATGAACTAGACCAATAATGAGATATATGTCCTTAGCTAATTTCGGTTGAATAACTGCAATCTGAGAAACCTGATCATCATTCTTCCCCTTATGATGATGCTGAAGAATTTCCATTTCTACGATCTCAAACTCCCTTTTGATAAAGAGACAATTTCCGTCGCTATGAGCCTCTCTTTTAACAAATCGCATAAAATATTCTTTCTCGTCCCATAGACTTAAAAAAAGGGATATCTGAAAAATCTACTTCTTGGAGAAATATTAAATCCGCATTGAAGTTTTTTATCTCCTGGGACAATAGATTTTTTCTATAATTAAAATCAAGATACTTAGCAGGAACTTTTGGGACTTTATTAGGTTTACTATAGTTAGAACCGAAAGTGTTCCATTGAAAGACATTGAAGTTGAGCCTTGACTGCTGTAGGGTATTTACCTCTATGAGATTCCTTCTAAATAGATTTGCCATAGATTAGATTCGATCTAGAAAAATAATTACTATTTCAGCCTAAAGTCCACTTTATGCTAATGCTTAGGAATACCTTATCAATAAATAGACGACAATCTGTCAGCAAGTTTCAAACAAATTGATCTAACTTTTCTATAGGCCAATAATTTTCACTCATCAAAGATCATGATTCTCTTGCTAGTTATTAATTATTTTCTCTTTCTTCCATGAAATATAATAACATTCAATCCTTTGACTATGTTATCTAGGGTCGGATTCATTTATTGACAAAATAAAAGAGGAAGGAGGGCTTGAGGCATGACCTAGCACTAGAGTTAACGTTAATAAGACAAACTGATCATATAACTCGAAATAATGGATTTTAGTGAGTTTTCGAGATTCTCCAGAAGGAAGAATGCAGCTCACTGTAATTCGATATGCAAATTGTTTGTATTCATTTGGATATTCTCTCAGTGAATGAGAAAATTGAATAAAAAATATTTGTTTCAAAGTACTCTGACGATACTCGGAATGTTAGAACAGCTCAATATTCAATAAATTTAAGATAAATATTTTGAATAATTTAAGGAGGGGACAAATAGGTGTTGAGATAACTAATAAGAACCCGAATACAACACTTACATCAGGTCACTATAGGCTATAGAACTCTGAAATACGCTGGAAAGAAAGAAATAATTCCGAAACTCATTAGGTTCTTTGCATTGATTGTTATTTTCCTCAGAGTCATTCTCTCAAAAGAAAATTGATCTCTAAAGAGATCAAACAGATTGGGGTCAGTGAATAATCTTAAGATTGGGTCCTCAATAATGGGATTATTAGAAGGGACCCTTCTCCTAAGGAATCAAAAATTTCTAGGATTATACACTCCCGTTATTCAAAAATGTTAAGGAGATTCCAAGGGATTAGAGGGAATATGCATAGTCATTGGGAGTACTAAGAAAATTGTGTCTAATTGTTAAATTAAATGTTCATTAATTAGTATCCCTTTCTCCTTTGTCATAAAAAATACTTTCAATTTCCATAAGAAAATCGAGAGGCTCAGTTTTAGCTAAGAATTATAAACAGGTCGCACATTTCCAGTTTATTATTAATTTTGACCATGTTTGGTGATAACGGTTTCACTCAAGAGCAAATTTTGAATCTAAGGTTCAGTATTAGTAGTAGCACGTTATTGGTTGGTCCTCAACAAAGTCTGACTTTCAGGGAGATTTTGAAATAAGTTGAGATTTGAAGCAAAACTAATTGAATTAACATATTATGCAAGATCATTTTACCGAAGAAGCATCCATCAGAAGAGTCAAAGCCCAACCCGAACCTGTTCAGAATCTCTCGACTACAACTAATACAAAGTCCCAAGGGTATTACCAAGAAGCTCCTGAAGAAATCCCTTTCAACGCAAAGTATGAACCGGATGCCGTTCCCCTAGAGTTGGGTCTAGGGCACCAATCCGTAGAAGACCATGTCAGCGAGTACAATGGCATAGCTGCTGAGGATCATCAGGAAGGTGGTGAGCTACCATTATTAGATTTAGGAGTTCAAGGAGAGGATGAAATCAAAGATCAAGATGGAGCAGCAAGTAATATTATCTTAATAAGATTTAATACTATAGCAATAACAGATGCAACCGATGCATATGAAGATGGTCTTCACCAGGACAAAGGCCAAGATGTTTCATCTTACCTGGGGTCTGACTCCATGTATAGCACCCCCTATTCTATTCAAAAAACAGACGAATTTTCTATGAAATCTGAAGAAGAAGAAGTTAAGGAATTATCTGGAGCTAAAAAGGAGGAATGTGATATTCATAACGGAGTACTCAACTTTAGCACTAAAAAGGAAGAGTATTATGACACCAAATCTGAACCCTGTTATAATCCTTATGATCTCAATTTGGTTATTAACCATCATCAACCTCAGGGAGAGCAAAACTGCCAGCAATTTATGCCTCAAGCCTTCCCCATTATTCCCAGCCAGTATATCCATGTTAATCTTTGCCAAACACTTCAGCTAAATGTGTGCCTGCTACACTCTCATTTGGTCCTGGCATCTCAACCTTTGCACCAGAGCATTAACTCCAGTTTAGCTAATTCAGTATTTCAGAAAAATATTCTAAATAAGTTTGCTAATTACCATTCCTCACCTAAACAAAACAAGAGCCCTTTAATTCGGTCAACGGCATCGAGCGGTCCTTTATCTGTCACTGAGTTAAAGAAGAGAAGCAAAGCTAGGCATGATGTTGAGAAAGAATCAATAGTATCTGAAGAAAAGTACTCAAATCAAAAGAAGAAAGCTAAGACGGGGTCTCCCAGGATTGACAGTCGTAAGCGGTCTTCTATTGAGAAGAATTATATCGAACTTGCTTTTTGTGGATTTGCAAGATGCTTAAGAAATGAGATAGAAGGCCGTCCTTGTAATGAATTAGAGAGGGCTGTTAAGAATTTCATTTATGAACACATCCTAGGAAGGGAAAACGAAACACAACGAAAGAAGATAGCTTCAAAACAGGAAATTCATGCAGAATTATTGAGGATTGTGGATGGAGATAAAGAACGAGATGTTAAGGAATATTTACTTAACAGACTGAGGGAGTTTTTCCAAGAACCTTCTCCTGACCGTCCTCCCAATTCTGTTAATTGGGCAAATTGGCTGTTGTTTCATTGTACTTCCCCAATCAAACAAAAACTCTGGTTTGCCAAAAATGTGAAAGAGATTGAACAGAGTTTGGCTTATCATAAAAATATCAACAGATTCAATTTCAAATTTTCAGAAATCCTTGAAAAAAAGGATGAAGAGTGCAAAGAAGATTTAAGGAAACACTTCAGTGAGAGTAGCTGGGCTTTGACTAATATCATGAACTTTTTCAATAAGAAATAGGTTACTTTAGTATGATTGACGAGGTTATATTTGCTCTTTATTATTCCTTATTTGATAATTAATGGCAGTATCTAATTCGTAATAGCTATTACATTAATAACTGAAGTAACTATCGCAATCTTTCTCATTTTACACTTATTCTCTCACAGGAAATGGACAAACTCTGGGAAAGAAAACAATTATTCAGATTGGAAGAACTTCTATCTAAATTTGGTTTTTCTGTTGCCTATCCTAAGGGTAGAGATTTTCTTATCATATTAGACTTAGCAAAGGTTTGTTAGTATCAATTGCCTTTCAGATCAGAGATCGATTAAATTTATTAAAGATCCAGGAGAATTATTGAGTATCTATCTCATGAGTTCAGACGAGCTTATCGATGCTGCTATCGGCGATTCCTTCGACGAGGAAGAAGATTATGAAGAAAATGGAAATACCAATGGTTACGATGGATTCATCGATGAAGAAGACGACGATGATGACGATGATAGATTCCAAATCCCTGTAAGAAAGAACTCCAACAGGCTGGACGAAGAAGAATTTGATGAGGAGCAGATCAACGAACAGGTATGCATCTTCCCTAAAAATAAGCAATTTTCAGGACGGAAAAGACCTCTTTGAAGAACTCAAAAAGATGAGATTCTCATCTGAAAATTTCTTCAATCTATCTGAGCGTATAAATTCACTAAAATATGTACTTATATCCTAGACAATGTGGCCTTCCAAGCCCAGAAAGCTGCTGCCGAAGAAGAAGAGGACCAAGATGATGATGTTTACATCACAAAGAGACAAGTCGCCCAACTGGTGAATTTAAATGTTCCAGAGTCTTAAGTCATTAGGAAGGTCTTGTCGACAGTGAAGCAGTAAAAAGAATAGAAAAGGAAGCTCCTGAGTTCCTGGTCCTAGCTAATGAACTCAAAGTATATGAATTACCATGAAATATAACTTGTGTTAGAAAAATATTCAGGAACTTAAGCTTAAGTTTCTCCCTATTTCAGTCTTTCTGAAGAAAAAGAATCTTGACCTTAAATCAGTAATCTCAATGGAATTTTGTTTTATCCGTTTTAGGGAATGAGCTATATTGATGTTAAATTCAGTCTTCTGGCTTTCTACAGCATGAATTTAGCATTCTACATCCTCCTCAAGGTCCAAGGAAAACCTGTCAAGGGCCACCCTGTCATTCGCAGACTGATATACATTAAGACCTTGCTCAGCAAGCTCAAGCCCATTGACAAAAAGCTCGATTACCAAATTACTAAGCTTCTTAGACTTGCAAATCGTAATATGATAATAGTCACTTATTTATCATTTAGAGGAAACTCTTATTGGACAAAAGTATTTCAAATCCCAGAATGTTGAAGAAGATCCCCTTTCCTTACGTCCCAGACCTGAAGCCATGTCAAAGATCCTGACCACTGAGGACCTAGAAATCACAGCATCAGGTGAGGTTGTAGAGGCCAGTGCCAAGAAGAATGTCTACAGAGCACCAAAACTCAAGGCCACTCTTATGGAAGAGGATATCAAAAACAATAGAGAGAAGAGAAAGGAAGAGTTTAGAAGAAAGAAGCTTCTTAAGAGTGAAGCTTTGAGAAACTTACAGGAAGAATTCGATGACGAGCCCTTAGAAATTAAGCAGAATACCAATGCCTTTGATGAAGAAGTTGAGGATGAAGAGGATAAGAGAAGAAGAAGATATGAAGAAGAACACTTCGTGAGACTTCCTATGACAAAGGAGTACAGAAAGAAGTTAAAGGAGAGAGAAAAGAAGGCTATGCAAAGAAACAGAATTGATGATTTCTCCGAAATGGAACAACTTAGAGAGATATTCCAGGAAGAAAGACAGAAGAAGTTGGAAAGAGAAACAACCAACGCTGAAAAATTGCAAAAGACTCTAGCTGAACATCTTTCTAAGAGAAGAAATCCCAAGAATGAATCAAGACACGAAGATGAAGACTTCAGAGACCTGAAAAAGAAAAAGACTGAGAATCTCAAGCCAAGCACTAAGGCAAAGACCGATGATCTTAATGAAGATATGTTCTTTGAAGAAGGTGATGAAGATGACTTCGGTGATGATAAGTTCGGTGGTGGCTATGGAGATGATGACGATGAGGAAGGGGATTTCACCGAGAAGCCAGGAAAGAAGAGCTTCAATAAGTTTAACAATAAATTTGGTGGAAAGCAAAAGGTATCGATCATTAAAAGGTTTTGCTAATTTCATAGGATAACTCCTCTAATAAAGGTTCCGGCAAGGGCTTCAATAAAAATGCAGGAGGAAAAGGCCCAGGAAAAAAGTTCAAGGGCAAGGGCAAGTGATTCTAATTTATAATTGAAGGTTGAGGAAGATGTATTTAAGTCTCAGCATTTTCTTTGTAATTCCAAGAGTATTTGCATATGAAGAATCGCATGTAGTATATAAATGATTCTCAACAAAACATTCTGAAAAAATTCTACACCTGAGAGAACTAACTCTCGAGACCCCAGATGACTTTTGGACCACTACTCTTCCTCCTCAGAGTATCTTATGATCTATTGATGTCAGATTTGAAAATTGTCAAAATCTCCTATGTTCCGGTTCAATATGGGAATGGCTCTACCATATTGATGACTACCAAAAAGGTGAAAAATTACTGTATCTTCCAAAATTATCGTGTTTCTCCTGACAAAAACTAGAGCAAGATATACTGCATTTGCAGTAATATTTTTTTATAACTTATCAGAGACAGCCTATTCTACATTTTTATCTCTTGCTAATTTTTGCCATCTTTCAAGACCCATGTATATGTTTAAAATTTTATAATTAACTACTATCAGTAGCAATCGATACTTTCTAATGAAAGTTTTAATGGAAAATGAATGCAAATCAAGGAGAGAGAGAGAGAGAGAGAGAGAGATGGGAATGCTGAAGTTTTGTATCTCTTCCACAAAGAGTTAACTGACAAACAGTCTGAAGTCCTTAAGTTTCCAGTATTACAAGATGCAGGGATTAGAATTACGCTCTAAAGTCCTTTGGAATTAAATTATTAAGTAATTTGTTCTACTGTTAGTTAGATGATTCTTCTCTGTTGATTTCAGTTTGATAAATGTAAAATCATTCGTGTTTGTTTATTTATTTGAGCGTAAATATGCGAGCATAAGAAGTATTAACAATCTTTATTTGATCTAATTCTAAGATTAGCTTGTGTCATGTTTATTATTGCTGCTAACAAGACTGTCACTAAACAGAGAGCATGGAGTGGCTATTTCTCATTCTTCATTATCCAGGATATTCCTTCACATGGCTCTTCACTACTTACTCACTAAGACGGTTCGAATGCATAATTCAGAATGAATCCATCCCTTAATTACAGATTATACACACATCTTAATAAAGAGTTGGAGGAAATATATGTAACTTATCTGATCTGTCTTATTAAATGAATTAGCTCGGGAAAATACCTCATAACCGGACAGCTAATCCTAATGACTCGTTTTCAGATTCAATGACTAGAGTCAATCCACAAAAAAACTTATAGAGATACAACCCCTGGTGGGAGTTAGAGACGGAGAAAAGATATCTTCGAGGAGGATACAAGAGATTTCGAATACTAATCCTCAACAGGAATCTTCTAGAAAAACCAATCTCAAAGAATAGGAATGGAATCAAAGAGGTTATCTTATATTATGATTCATCATGTAGTGAAGAAGTGGCTGTCATTAATGAAAATAATCATCTTGAGACTAAGCTCAATGATAGTTTCAACATTCAAGAGTTATCTAAAAAAATTACCCAAATTCCGAAATCAGATCTATCACTAAGGTTGATAAAGTCAAATCTGCAGGAGAGATGGCAAAAGATGGTC
>Ga0065720_1005839_pt1 | contig 11705 bp, 7 predicted proteins | sample Thericmetagenome_FD_59107 | JGI IMG/M metagenome (GOLD analysis project Ga0065720, IMG submission 59107) | Thermophilic microbial communities from the Joint Bioenergy Institute, California, USA of rice/straw/compost enrichment - eDNA_2 v2... | ecosystem: Engineered > Solid waste > Grass >... | reverse complement strand
CAAAGCGGTCGTAATAGCCGCCGCCGTAGCCGAGCCGGCTGCCGTCCGGCGCGAACGCGAGCCCCGGCACGAAGACGGCTCCGACGGCCCGCATGTCCGGCCAGCGCTCCGCCTGCGCCGGATCCGGCTCCGGCACGCCGTAGGCGCCCGGCTTCAGCTCATCCAGGCTCCGCACCCGGTACAGTTCGAGCGACCGGTCCGCCGTCCTGCAGACGGGAAGCAGGACGGCCGCTCCGCTGCGCCAACCCCATTCGAGCAGCGGCCGCGTGTTCAGCTCCGAGCGGAACGCCGCGTAAGCGAGGAAGCAGTCCGCTCCCTGCTCCCGCAGCCACCCGGCGGCATGGCGGCACGCCCGTTCGGACCGCAGCAGCCGCTCGCGCGGCGGAATCCGGTCCCGCAGCGCGGCCATCTCCCGCCGAAGCGCCGCTTTGTCCGCATGCCGGCTGCCTGTTTCCACGAAAGACATCCGCCTTTCCCGTCATCTTGCGGTAATCCTGTCATCAGTTTACCATTCCGCCGCGCAATTCGCCAATGCCGCGGCGCGCATGAAAGCGGCCGGAGGGCGCGATACTATGCGTATATTTGCCGGCCTTGCACCCGAGCGGGCGAAGGCCGGATGGCGAAGGCGGTGACTGCAATTGACTCGCAACAAAAAACGGCCAAGCAGACGGCGGGCTGCCGGCATCCTCCTCGCAACCGCCGGCGTCGGTCTGGCCGCATTCCTGCTGTTGTACACCAATCCTTCCTACATCTACATACCGGACCAGGAGGATGTGCTGAACCCGCGCCAGCCCGCGGCGACGGTCCGCGCGGCGCAGTCGGCCGATAACCCGGAGCCTTCGGACGAGGAGACGGTCGAATTCGGCAGACGGGCCTTCTACGGCGAGACATTCGGCAACGAACATTTTCTTATGGATATCATGGGATTGCTGGACGGACCGCTGACCATCCGGGGGATATTGAAGGCGACGGCGGCGCTCAAGGGCGAGGGCACGACCAACTTGCAGGTGAAGGCGGAGAAGGACGCCGTCATCGGCGGCAAGACGATCCGCAAGGGCGACATCATCGACACCGGCCTGGATGTCGCGAAGGGATCGTATGTGCCGCTCGGCCTGAAAGTCACGATGGACAAGGGCAAGGTCCGGGTCGGCGTCGGCTGCATCGCCTGCCACGCCGTCTACGATCCGAAGAGCGGCAAGGTTATCGAAGGACCGCCGAACATTGATCTGAACGTCGGCCAGATCCTCGCGATGGCCGAAAATTCGGCCGCGTTTTTCACCCATACGGGCGTCACGACGGAGCAGATCCGCGGCCTCATCCGCTTCAAGGAACAGGCCAAAAGCTGGGTGACGGACGACGAGGGCAAGCGCGCGCCGCTGCCCGATCCGGACGAGCTCGAGCGTCTGGTCGACGAACAGCTCATGACATGGCCGCCGGGTTCCATCGACACGACGCTCGATATGGTGAACAACCCGGTCCAGATTCCGGATTCGTTCACCCTCGGCGACCATCCGTACAACTGGAACGGCACGGCCTTTGCCGGACCGTTCAAGGGCCTGATGACGTTCTCCGGCGTTCCGAACGCGCAGAACATGGACGCGCTGGCGCAGATCGGGCTCAGCAAGCCGCTGTTCGGGCTGGACAAGGAAGTGTACATGGGCATTCTGCTGCAGCGGGCGGCCTCGCCCAAGTACCGCTACGATCCGGCGAAGGGCGGCAAGCCGTCCGAACAGTTCGCGGCCGTCGACCCGACGCCGGATTCGCCGGGCATCATCCGGTCGGTGCCGTCGCCCGCCCATCCGCGTTCCTCCATCGTGTCGAGCTCGGGCGTCCTGTCGTCCCTGCCCGGATATCCGATCAACACGCACACGCTGGCGATGTCCGCCTATCAAAACACGCTCAAGCCGCCGCGCTCCCCGCTGAAGCGCGACGCGATGATGGCGGCGGAAGGCCGGGAGGTGTTCCGGCGGGCGGGATGCATCACCTGTCATGCCGGTCCCTATCTCACGAACAACCGGATCGTCGCGGCCGACGTCATCGGCACGAACCCGTCGCGCGCCCGGTCGTTCAAGAAGACGGAGCGGTTCTGGGGCCCGCCGCTCATGTACAACTATGATACGCCCGTGCCGCTGCCCGAGAAGCCGAAGCTGCACCGGATGCCGCTGAACGGCATGTCCGAGGAGCAGATCAAGCTGGCTTTCGCGCACGGCGACTCGCCCGGCGGCTACAAGACGCCGAGCCTGTACGGACTTTACTGGTCGGCTCCGTACCTGCACGACGGCGGCGTCGCGGCCGGACCCGAGCCGGGACAGTACGGCATCCCCGGCACATTCAAGGCCGGCATCCTGCCGGACCCGGCCGAAAGCCTGCGCGCGCTCGTCGACAAGCGGCTGCGCGAGCAGGTCGTCAAGGCGAACCATGCCGATGAAGCTTTGCGCAAAGCCAACGTCGAGGGCGTGGGCCACGAGTACTGGGTCGACGAGACAACCGGCTTCACCCGCCGGGAGCAGGATGCGCTCATCCACTACCTGCTGACGCTGCACGACGCGGACGAATAGTCCGCGTCCGCCGTTCGCAGGATCGCAGGTTCCGCTCCGCGCCGGAATCATGTACACTGTTCTGTGTGGCCGCGCTGTCCGCGGCGCAACAGAACGGCCTGCATGGAAGAAGGCTGCGGAGGAATGACATGCTGCTGCAACTGTCGGGAATTTCGAAAAGTTTCGGCGGGAAGCCGATACTGTCCAATATTTCGTTTCATGTGTTGGAGCGCGAGCGGATCGGCATCGTCGGCGTGAACGGCGCGGGCAAGTCGACGCTGCTCGCGATCATCGCCGGCGAGCTGACGCCGGACGCCGGCACGGTGAGCCGGCGCAAGGGCATGCGGATCGGGTATCTGGCGCAGAACAGCGGGCTGCAGTCCGATCGAACGATCGACGAAGAGATGCGCGCCGTTTTTGCCGATGTGCTGGAGATGGAGCGGGAGCTCCGGGAGATGGAGGTCCGCATCGCCGACCCGCGGGAGATGGAGGACGGCAAGCGCTACGAGGAGCTGCTGGCCCGTTACGCGGCGCTGTCCGACGCGTTCCGCGAGCGCGGCGGATTCGAGATCGACACCCGGATCCGCAGCGTCCTGCACGGGATGGGGTTCGGCCTGTATCCGCCGGATACGCCGATCGCCTCGCTCAGCGGCGGGCAGAAGACTCGGCTCGCGCTGGCGCGCATCCTGCTGCAGGCGCCCGATCTGCTCATTCTGGACGAGCCGACGAACCATCTCGACATCGAGACGCTCTCCTGGCTCGAAGATTACCTGCGCGGATATCCCGGCGCCATCCTCGCCGTATCCCACGACCGGTATTTCCTCGACGCGCTGGCGGGCAGCATCATCGAGATCGAGCGGCACGCCGCGAAGCGGTACACCGGCAACTACAGCCGCTACATCGAGCGGAAGGCGGCCGAATTTGAAAACGCATTGAAAGCCTACGAGAAGCAGCAGGAAGAGATCGCCCGGATGGAGGACTTCATCCGGCGCAACATCGCCCGCGCGTCGACGACGAAGCGGGCGCAGAGCCGGCGCAAGATGCTCGAGCGCATGGAGCGGATGGAGCGTCCGGCCGGGGACGCGAAGCGGGCGTCGTTCGCGTTCGAGATCGACCGCCCGACGGGCGCCGACGTGCTGGACGTCGAGAATCTGGCGGTCCGGTTCGAGGGCGCCGACCGTCCGCTGTTCCGGAACGTCTCGTTCCGGCTGGAGCGCGGCGAGACCGTCGCGATCGCCGGGCCGAACGGCATCGGCAAGTCGACGCTGCTGAAGGCGCTGCTCGGCCGGATTCCGGCGGAAGCGGGCACGATCCGGTTCGGCGCCAACGTGAAAATCGGCTATTACGACCAGGAGCAGTCGAACCTTAACCCGGACAACACCGTGCTCGACGAAGTGTGGAACGCGTTCCCCTATCTGGAGGAAGTGCGCATCCGCACCGTGCTCGGCAACTTCCTGTTCAGCGGCGAAGATGTGCTGAAGAAGATCTCCGCGCTGAGCGGCGGCGAGAAGGCGCGGGTGGCGCTCGCGAAACTGATGCTCGAGCGGGCGAACGTGCTCGTCCTGGACGAGCCGACGAACCATCTGGACCTGTACAGCAAGGAAGTGCTCGAGACGGCGCTCGTCGATTTTGAGGGGACGCTGCTGTTCATTTCGCACGACCGCTATTTTCTCAACAAGATGGCCGAGCGCATCATCGAGCTGACGCCGGACGGCGTGCGGGTGTATCTGGGCAACTACGACGACATGCTGGAGAAAAAGCGCGAGCAGGAAGAGCTGCGGCTCGCCGGCGAAACGGCGGAGCGGAAGGCGGAACGGGCGGCGGATCGGACGTCGGGCGGCGGCGATCCGGCTTCCGGCGGCGGGGGCGGCGGGGCGTCGTCTTACGAAGCCGANAAGCAGGCGAAGCGGCTGGAGCGCCAGCGCCAGCGCCGGATCGANCAGCTGGAAGCGGAGATCGAGGCGCTGGAGACGGAGATCGNGGCCGTCGAAGCGGAGCTGGCCGACCCGGCCGTGTATCTGGACTATACGCTCTTGCAGGAGAAGCAGCAGCGGCTCGACGAGAAGCGAGCCGCGCTTGAGGCCGCGTTCGCGGAGTGGGAGCAGTTGATGGCTTGAATGCGCATGGGAAAGCCCGTCTATCGCCGATTGGGATGGACGGGCTTGCGCATGTCCGGGGGATGTCCGCGGACGGGAAAGAGCAAAGATTTTTACCGCCGGCGGTCCTTCGGCAGCAGGAACGCGAGCAGCCCGAACAGCGGCAGGAAGCTCACCGCGTCGATGACCGGGATCGGGTTCTCGCCGATCGCGCTCATCCATTCGCCGAGCACGACGGCGCCGAGCGCCCCCATGCCGAACGCGAGGCCGACGATCAGCCCGGACGCCATGCCGACGTTGCGCGGCATAAGCTCCTGCGCGTAGACGACGCTGACGGAGAAGCCGGACATCATGATGAAGCCGAGAACGGTCACAATCGGGAAAATCGCCTCGAGCGGCAGATGCGGCAGCGCCAGCGCGAACGGCGCGGAGCCGACGATCGAGAAAATGATCATGTTCTTCCGGCCGAACCGGTCGCCCCAGATGCCGCCGAAGAACGTGCCCGCCACGCCGGCCCCCAGATAGAGGAACAGCGCGAGCTGGGCGGTCTGCTTCGAGACGCCGAATTTGTCTTCGAGATAGAAAGGATAGAAGTTGTTGATGCCCGCGGCGTACCATGAGCGCGCGAACACGATCAGGACGAGCAGCGTCAGCGCGAAGGCAACCGTCTTGCCGGACAGGCCGTCCTGCAAGGGCGATCCGCCCGCCGCTTTGCGCGTCCGCTTCACCGGCGCGCCGTAAGCGGCCAGCTTGGCGCGGTACCACGGCACGACGTACAGCGCGACGGCGATGGCCGCGCCGGCGAGCAGCATGCCCCAGGCCGCGCCGCGCTGGCCGAGCGGAATGAAGATCGCGATCGTCATGAGCGGAGCGAGCATCGAGCCGGAGTTGCCGCCCATCTGGTAGATCGATTGGGCGAAGCTGCGCCGCTCGCCCGCGGCGAAGTAGACAATCCGCGAGCCTTCGGGATGGAAGACGGCCGAGCCGATCCCGATCAGGATGGTCGCGAGGAGCAGCGTCCCGTAGTTCGGCGCGAACGCGAGCCCGGCGATGCCGAGCAGGCTCATCCCCATGCCGATCGGCAGCATGCCGGGCGTCGGATGCCGGTCGGAGTACAGGCCGACCACCGGCTGCATGACGGACGAGGTCATGTTGAGGGCGAAGCTGAGCCAGCCGATCTGCGACAACGTCAGCGACAGCGAATCGCGCAGCACGGGGAACAGCGCCGTCACGACCGTCTGCATCGAGTCATTGAGCATGTGGATTGCGCTTACGGCGAACAGGATCGAGTAGACCGTCGCGGTCTGCACGGCCGCGCGGGTGCCAACGGCTGTATTCAATGAGATGCGTCTCCTTCCGGGTCCATTGATGCGTTAGACCAAGTTTAGGCCTGCCTCGTAAGCGCGTCAAACGCCGGATAAGGCGAAATCCCCGGAAATTTCCGCCTCCCGGGCCGTGGCGGGACTCCGGGGGGCGCTATCTGCGGCCGCGAACGTTTTTCGATGGGGGGACGAAAAAAGCCTTCGCGCCCGAAACCGGACGGAAGGCTTCAGCCCGCGCCGCGCTTACGGCCGGAGCGTCTCCAGCAGCAGCCGCAGCCGCTGTTCGTGCGCGCGCGGAATGTATTCATGGCCGAAGTAGCGGAACACGGAGATCGATTTCTCGCAGTTCAGATGATTGTAAGCCGCGAACACCGTTGACGGCGGCGTGATCGTGTCGACGAGGCCGATCGACACCCAGGTCCGGCACTTGACGCGCGGCGCCAGGTTCATGACGTCGAAGTAGGACAGCGTCCGCTTCGCCCGCGCTTCGATCTCCGGATCGCCGTTGCGGCGGAAAAATTCGTTCAGCTCCAGATACGGCCCGCTCGGCGTAATGTCGATCGCCCGTTCGAAATGCGCCAGGTACGGATAATCCGCGGCCGCGACGACCGGAATGTCCGACAGCGCCGCCGCCGCAAGCGTGAGCGCGCCGCCCTGGCTGCCGCCGCTTACGCCGATGCGCGAGGCGTCCACCTGATCGAGCGAAGCGAGCACCTCAAGCGCCCGGACCGCGTCCATGTAGACGCCGCGGTAGTAATACTCGTCCTCGGACAGGATGCCCTTCGACATCCATCCCGACTGGGCGCCGTGGCTGTAGACCGTATTGTCCGCGCTCTCGCCCTGCTGGCCGCGGCACAGCATCAGAAATGCCGCATAGCCGTGCAAGGCCCAATTCACCGTATCGTGAATCTGGCCTTCCATCGCCCAGTTGTAGCCGTGGTACAGCATCAGCCCCGGGAACGGCCCTTCGCCTTCGGGCATCGCCAGCCAGCCTTGAATGGTCGCGCCGCGGAAACCCGAATAGACGACCTTGTACAGGCGCACGCCCCGGGCCGGGTAATCGCGCGGCGTCAGTTCAACCGACAGCGGCGTCTCCGCCAGCTCGCGGAGCGTCCGATCCCAAAACGCGTCGAAATCGGACTGCCGCGTAAGCGCGGGCTTGTACTTCTCGAGCTCGCTCAAAGGAAGATCATACGGTTGCGCCAAATCGAGCATCTCCTCTCCACACGGTGGGTTCGGGTCCAGTGTACGGCAAGGCCCTTTGCCTGGCAAGGGGCCTTGCAAAGATTCGCATGGCATCGAGACGGGCACCGTACCGCTGCCGGACGGGCCGCCCGGCCGTTTCCGTCTCTGCTCCAAAATGCGGCAAGAACGCCATTTCATCGCATTTCCCGCCGAATTTCGGACCGTGTCTTTGGACTTATTTTTCCACCGCCGCCCCCTTGACGCTCCGGCATCCGCCCGCTTCCTCCGTTGTTTCAGTCGTCCTATCTTCCGCCGGCGCCCGCACCCGCGGCATGCGAATATCGGACTATCTCCCGCCGAAATCCAGCGAATTGTTTCCCAATTTGCGTCCAGATACGAAATGTAACTGGCAAGTTTTACAACGCATATGGCAAATTCCGCTATGCTAAGATTGTTTTGCCGCGGCAAAATCATCCTGTGACGGAGGTTCGCCATGAAGAAGAGCCTGCTGGTTGCGGCGCTTGCCGCATGCATCGCGCTGGCTGCGATGCCGCTTGCGGTCAATGCCTATTCCTACAATGCGGAGCAAGTTCACGTCATCGACACCGTCAATTTCCGCACGAAACCCTCCACATCGGGCGAGAGAATCCGCTATCTCCGCAAAGGCGAAGTGCTGGAGCTGATCGAGAGGACGAACGCGTACTGGCTGAAAGTCCGCGACTCGTCCGGCAAAGTCGGATACGTCTCCTCGCTGGACAAATACGTCCAGATCAAGACCGTCGCCGTGACGCCGGCGCCGAACGGCGAAGTGATCTACGGCGTCAATCTGCGCACCGGTCCTTCCACCGACGCCGACATCATCCGGATGCTGAAGAAAGGCGAACCGGTCTGGATTTTGGAGCAGGTCAGCGAGAACTGGTACCGCGTCGCCGACCGGAACAACGTCATCGGCTATGCGAGCGCGAAACCGCAATATATCCGCACGTCGTTCAAGCCGCCCGGCCATGTGCCCGCGGACCCGGTCGAGCCGGACAAGCCCGCCGATCCCGATGAGACGGACAAGGATCTGATTGACCAGCCGGAGGAGCCTACATACAAGTCTGATCCGAACGCGGTGATCGTCAGCACGGTCTCGTTCCGGACCGGCCCGAGCACGTCCGCGGCGCGCATCCGCTACATGTACGCGGGCGAGCGGCTGACCGTCGTGAACAAACATAACGACTACTGGTATTACGTGCAGGACGCAAACGGCGTCTACGGCTATGTGAGCACGAGCTCCAAATACATCTCGACCAGCTACGTCGAGCCGTACAAGAAGCTGGAGCGCGCCGTCGCGGCCGAGCTGGCCATCAGCGCGGGGCTCAAATACCTCGGCACGCCGTACGAGTTCGGCTCAAGCCGCAATGACACGCGCACATTCGACTGCTCGGACTTCGTCCGTCAGGCGTACCTGGACGGCATCGGACTCCGCCTGCCCGGCGACTCGCGCAGCCAGGGCGCCTATGTGAAGGAAGTCGGCAAGACGAGCAGCGACTGGCGGAGTTTGAGCCGCGGCGACCTGATGTTCTTCATGTCGTATCAGGGCAGCAAGGCATCGGATTACGCCGGCGTCGACAAAAATGGCGCCCGCATCACCCACGTCGGGATCTATCTCGGCGACGGCCAGGTGCTGCACACCTACTCCGAGAAGTCCGGCGGCGTCCGGATCGACAGCATCGCGGGCACCCACTGGGAATACCGCTTCCTGTTCGGCGGATTCGTGTACTGACATCCCGCGCCCGTCATGCGATGGAGCCGTCCGTACGGCGATTCGCATGATGGAATGCAAAGCGGCCGGAACCCGATGCGGGCTCCGGCCGTTCGCTTGCGCAAGTCAGACTTTGTAGGCTTTCATCGCTTTGACAAGCTCCTTGATGGTCGGACGCTTGCCGTACATCAGCACGCCGGTGCGGTAAATTTTCGCCGACAGCCAGCCGAGCACCAGGATCGTCGCGAGGAGGATGCCCAGCGACAGCAGCACTTCCCACAGGGCGGGATCGGAGAGTCCGATCCTGAGGAACATGACGAACGGCGTGAAGAACGGGATGAACGACGTAATCTCCACGAAACTCGCGTTCGGCTGCGACGTGCCGAAGATGCCGACGTAGAAGGCGGCGAGCGACAGCATCGTCAGCGGCATGACCGCCTGCCCGAGATCCTCCGTCCGGCTCACGATCGAACCGACCGCGGCATACAGCGTCGCGTAGAGGAAGTACCCCGTCAGATAGAAGATGACGGCATAGACGATCAGCATCGGATCCAGGCTGGACAGGTTGATGTTCAGATCTTGCAGCATCTCCTGGTTGTGCGGCAGCATGACGTTGATGACGAACACGGCGACATAGACGCCGATTTGCATCAATCCGACCAGGAACATCGCGATGATCTTGCCGAACATCTGGGTCAGCGGCGCCACGCTCGTCACGAGAATCTCCATGACGCGCGAGCTTTTCTCGGCGGTGATCTCCGTCGCGATGAGCTGTCCGGTGATCATGATGCCCATGGCCAGCACGATGATGAGCGCGTAGACCAGACCGAACGCCAGCGCCTGTTCTTCGACCGTCTTGCCTTCCTCTCCGATCGAGCCCGTGCCTTCGATCGTGGTGATCTGCACCGCTTCGATCTGCACCGGCTGCGCCAGCGCCGCGCGCTGCTCATCCGTCAGATTCGCGCCGGACAGAATGATGTCGGCCTTGATCGCCTGCAGCGCGCCCGACAGGGAGGACGTCCGGCCCGTGTCCATCAATTTCTCCGACTTGTAGGTGACGGCCGGGAAAGGCAATCCTTCCGTTTCGAAATCGAGATACCCTTTGATCTCCTTGTTCTTGACCCGCTCTTTCATCGCGGCCTCGTTTGCTTCGGCCGAACCGGCGTCCGGATATCCGACCAACTCGATGTTCGGCTTCTCTTGGCTCGCGTAGTAAGCCTGCAATCTGTCCGTTACGGCGGGCGCGTCGTTCTCCACGAAGCCGATGCGGTCGGGCTCGTCGTCATTCGAGAATTTGGAGATGATGTAGGGCAGATTGACCACGATGCTCAGAATGACGGCAATGATGAGCGTCGTCACGACGAAGCTTTTCGTCCGCAGCTTGTTGCGCATGCTGAAGGACATGACCGTGAACAGGTTATTCAATGTTCTCACCCACCGATCGGATAAAGATTTCGTTCAGCGTCGGCTCCAGCAGTTCGAACCGCACGACGTCGCCCTGCTTGCGCGCGTGGTCGAGAATCGCCTGCGCGGCATCGGTCCGGTCGATCAGCACTTCGTAGCCCGTCTCCCGCTTCGCGACGCTCCGGACGCCGGCGATCGCCTCCAGCCCGTCAATCCTGCGGTCATCTTCGAGGCGCACGATCACCCGCTCGCGCGGGAACCGCTTCTTGATCTCGCGGATGCTTCCCTGCAGCACGATGTTCGACCGGTGCAGAATCGTAATGTTGCGGCACAACTCTTCGACGTGCTCCATCCGGTGCGTCGAGAACAGGATCGTCTTGCCCGCGTCGCGCAAATCCTTCACCGCCGCCTTCAGCAGCTCGACGTTAACCGGGTCGAGGCCGCTGAACGCCTCGTCCAGCACGAGAATGGAAGGATCGTGAATGACGGCGGAGATGAACTGGATCTTCTGCTGGTTGCCCTTGGACAGTTCCTCGACCTTCTTGTCGTAGTATTCCGGCACATTGAACCGTTCGAGCCATTCTTTGAGCCGGCGATCCGCTTCCCTTGCGGATACGCCGCGGAGCCGCGCCAGATAGATGACCTGGTCGCTCACCTTCACCTTCGGATAGAGTCCCCGCTCCTCCGGCAGATAGCCGAGGTCGCGAAGCTGCTCGCGGCTGTACGGCTTGCCGTGGTACAGAATATTGCCGCTGTCCGGCATGATCAGGCCGAGCACCATCCGCATTGTCGTCGTCTTGCCCGCGCCGTTCGCGCCGAGCAGGCCGTAGATTTCGCCGGCTTCGGCCTTGAAGCTGATGCCGTTCACGGCCGTCTTGTCGCCGAATTGTTTTACGATCCGTTCGACTTGCAACGTACTCATTGCATGACTCCTTTCGTTCCCAGTTGTCTCTGCAGCTTCTCCCTGTCAACCAGTACGGCCAGGATGTCGTCAAGTTCCATGGATTTCCTGCCGGCCGGCGCAAGATCCCTCGCGGCGAGCCAGGCTTCGGCTTCCCGCGCCGCGCTCGTCACCGCGCGGACGACGCCGCCGGCGTCCTCCAGTCCGGCCAGCCCCGGCATGTCGGACAGGATGCCGCGCCACGCTTCATAGGCGCCCGGGAAGAAGAATTGATGCCAGCCGGTGAGCAGTTCGTCTTTCTCGAACATGCCGAGCACTTTGCCGTTCACCATGAACACGATGTAGTCGGCCAGCCGCTTCACTTCTTCCACGACATGCGAGGCGATCAGAATCGTGCGGTCGCCGGATTCCATATAGCGATGCAGCAGCTCGATCATCGTCCGCCATGCGAGCGGGTCGAGTCCGGAGGAAGGCTCGTCGAGCAGCAGCAGGTCCGGGTGATGGGAGAGCGTG
>Ga0065720_1003907_pt1 | contig 11711 bp, 12 predicted proteins | sample Thericmetagenome_FD_59107 | JGI IMG/M metagenome (GOLD analysis project Ga0065720, IMG submission 59107) | Thermophilic microbial communities from the Joint Bioenergy Institute, California, USA of rice/straw/compost enrichment - eDNA_2 v2... | ecosystem: Engineered > Solid waste > Grass >... | reverse complement strand
CTTTCTCCTTTAAAACGGCTCACAGAATCGACTCGACTCATGATCGAAGGACATTACCCAAAGCCCATCGAACCCAGATCTCATGATGAAATCGGTCAGCTTACCCAACATTTCAATGAACTGGCAAAAACGCTGAAGCGTACGGAAGAAAACCGGAAACGTCTGCTAAGCAATATATCTCATGAATTGCGTACGCCTCTGAGCAACTTAAACGGCTATTTGGAGGCGTTGTCCAGTGGTGTCATGGAAGGCAACCGGGAACTGTACCAATCCCTGCTTGAAGAAGCTCAGTACCTCACCCGGCTCGTTGAACAACTTCATCATTTGACGGTCTGGGAAGCCAGAAGGAATATCAGTCTTGATCAGACAGAGATCAAAATCCATGAACTGCTGCAACAAACGATTCAGGCTTTTCAGTTGGAAAGCGAAAAAAGGGGTGTCTCATTGGACGCCTCCATACAAGAGGGCGTCGTTCTTGGCGAGGAAGACGGAATCAAGCAGGTCATGAACAATTTGCTCAAGAATGCTTTCATGTACAATACAGGGAAAGAGATCAGGATTACGGGAAAAAGGGAACAAACAGAATACCGTATCACGGTATCCAACATGGGGGAGCCTATACCGGAAGAAGCCTGCGATTTGGTTTTTGAGCGGTTCTATCGCGTTGATCCGTCAAGACACCGGGAAAAAGACAGGTACGGTACGGGGCTGGGTCTTGCGATTGTGAAAGAAATTGTGGAACGGTTCGGCGGAAAAGTCGGATTGCAATCGGATGGCCGCAAGCATACGTTTTGGGTTACCCTCCCCATAAAAATGGATAAAGGTGGTTAAGAAACATGACGGAACGCCGATTTAAACCTGAACATATGAAGAAACTGGACAACCCGGAACGGCGTAAATTGCTGCCACCACACAAGCTATTGGAGTTGCTGGAAATCCAAGATAACGACATTCTGATTGATTTGGGCGCAGGTACCGGGTACTTTACCATACCGGCGGCAAGTCTCACCCGGAACAAAGTCTACGCCTTGGACGTGGAACCGCAAATGTTGCAATATTTGGGGAAACGTGTGGAGGAGCAAAAACTTGACAATGTCGAGTTAATTGAAGGAGCCATTGAGCATATTCCCTTGGCAGGACAAATCGCCGACCATGTGATCGCTTCATTCGTCTTACACGAAGTAGAACCTTTGGAAAAAGGACTCCAAGAAATGAGCAGAGTGCTAAAGCCGGGTGGAAAAGTATTATGTATCGAATGGGAGAAAAAACAAACGGTACAAGGTCCTCCTCTCCATCATCGAATACAATCCAATGAACTGGCAAAAGCATTTGATGAGAATGGCCTCCTGGTTGAAAAACTGACCTATCCTTCCGATCAGCACTATCTTATTGTTGCAAGAAAAACGACATAAGGGAACAAATCACGGATTTACTTGACGAAGGGTTGATTTCCCTACCTGGGCAGCCAACCATGATGAACCGATCAGAGGACTATCTGAAAGCAAAGGAGGACAAACATGCACGATTTTTTTTGCCACGAAGATTGGACCGATCTTCTTGCGTATCAGTCTTTTACACTCGAAGACGCTAAGCGGATGAAATCGCTGGCCAATTTACTTGATAAGCATACCAGTGAAACGTTTGCTCTTTTTTTGGAGGAGCTGAAGAAGGTCGGGGAAGAGCAACCGATAGAAGAAAATGAATTCCGGAAGTATATGTCTACGTTTTGGAACGCAGAGAGAAACCGTGAATATGTTTCCTCGATTGTCGATTTCTTTCAAATGCTGTTGTCATATCGGTATTCTCCGGCCCGGCTGATGGCTGCTTTGAACAAAATTCACTTGTTTTGGATGCGCGTCGTCCTATCCCAACTCACCTTTTTCTCGAGGAAACGCTCGGTTTTGCTGGAAACGTTGCAACGTGCGGCAAACTTCGACAAGCTGATCCTGATGGAAATCAGCCTTAGAAACGTGATCGAGGTCTTGTCCCAAGGTTTTGCCGAACGTGTGGAAAAGATTTCAGAACTCCATTATACCAAAGAGATGCTGCGAATCATGGAACAGCAGCAAGAACGTGTTCAACATGCCGTTGCGGTTGGTGAACAACTGACATCCTCCATTCATGAAGTTGCTCAATATGCCGCTACTGTAACCAATCAAACCTCTGAAGCCGTTCGCATGGCAGAGAGCGGTAAACAAGTGATAACGCTGGCCATGGAAGAGATCGTTCGTTCAGGTGGGACATTTGAGTCTATCGTTCATCGTTTTGCCGAACTGCAGCGCTATTTATCAAACATCGAAAATATTGTAGACCTTATCCATAAGGTCTCCAATCAAACGCATTTGCTTGCTCTCAACGCATCCATCGAAGCAGCACGTTCGGGTGAGAAGGGGAGAGGGTTTTCGGTGGTGGCACAGGAGATCCGAAAACTTGCTCAGTCCACGAAAGACGCTGTCCAGGATATTGAGCGAAATGTAGAGGAAGTCCACTCTTTGACCGGCGATGTTGCTGACTCCATTCAAACTGCCTCAAAGGTTATCCAAAAAGGCATTCATGAAGCGAATGAAGCGTTCCAATTCGTCACGGATCTGATCTCCCGAATCGTTGAAATCAACGGTATCATCCGTCAAATCACAGCCGTTACGATGGAACAATCCGCGGCAGCAGAAAAGTTGTCCGCACAAATGTGCGACATTTCCGAAGAACTNCGAAATTTATCGGAAATATTCAATGAAGCNGTCACAGGAAGTGTTGAGGNAACAAGAGNAAGGGCTCTGGTCTAATGAATATGGTTGCCTTGGTTTGTGCACATNACTGCTAAATACTGAAAATGCGGGGCGTATCATGAATTTCAATGGTTTGATGGGCCTGAAAAAAGTGCCTGATCGCNTCATGGGCATGAATTCCCAAATGCTTTTTGACGGACTGATATTGCCCGAGGATTTGTTCGCCGGCACTGACAATTCGGTATATGGCATCCTGTTTAAGCGGTTTATTTTGAACGAGAAAATGTTCGATTCGCCGTCCTTTGGGGTTATATGGTTTATAAGCCATGATGACACCGGAAGTTCGCAACACATATCCGCCTTTCTGCTGAAACGGGTCCGGGGAAAAGACTTGCTCCAGGTTCGTTTCAAAGGCTTCAAGAATGAATCGCCCTTCCAGTTCTAGTGTAAACAATTCCGGGTTCGTCGGTATGATTTGATATAAATCTTCCACAGTTATGACTCCCGGAAGAATCGGGGCGCCGTACCTCCAACCATGAGACAAAGCGATATCGGCATCTATCGCATACAGGTACGCGTCGGTGATGAGACGGTCCATCGGCGTTTCATTCAAAAACATGCGATGAAGCGGTGTTTTCAGCTTGCCGATTTCTTCGCGCAGGAGCGTCTCGTAAGGTTGCTTGATCTCCCGGATAAGACGCGAGAATTCCGGGTCCTCTTCGTATTCGTCTGCGTAAAGCGGAATAAGTTGATGCCGAATATGGGTTATTTTTCCGTTTTCAAAGGAAATATCGATTCTTCCGAGAAACGAAGCGCTTGCCCCGGATTGGACAATCCATGTGTTATTTTGTCTGATGGGTTTGTCGATTCGATCATGACTATGCCCGCTTAAAATGATATCGATCCCTTCAATGCAGGATGCCGCTTTTATATCCAAAGGCAGTCCCATATGGCTGATCACCACGATAAGATCCGCTCGCTCCTTCTCCCGTAATTGATGAACCACTTTTTTCATATCGTCTAAATTTAACGAAAAAGTAAGTCCTTCAGAAAAAGAAGGAGGCATCGTTTGATCCACAAATGGGTAAGTCCACCCCGTCAAACCGACCCGTATACCTCCGATTTCCCGAATCATATGTGAATGAAAAGGATTGACTTTGCCGGAGATTGGCTTGGCATTCATTGCCAATGCCGGTGCCGGAACTTGACTTATCAAAGAAAATAGCTGTTGGGTTCCGCAAGCAAAGTCCCAGTTCCCAGGTACCCAAGCATCGAGCGGCATTTGTCGGAGCAGCGGCAAGACGGCTTCACCCTTGGACAAAACCAGCGGTCCCGTACCATGAAACAAATCGCCCCCGTCAACAAACAGTACGTGGGGATGTTGTTGTTTTAAACGTGTCACATAGCGGAAGATGCGTGAAAAGCCCCCGCAATGAATGTAGAACGGACGCGGATCGCCCCAGAAGAATTCCGGATGGGCGTCCAAACAACCGTGCGTGTCATTTTGTTGAATCAATACGAGTTCCACACTTAGGCCCCCTTGTTGAAGCATGTGATCCCAAGCTTATGGATAGTATGGGGAGTTCCAGCCTGTTTTTAAACCTTCTGGCTTTATCAGAACTTAACACAAGCCCGGTACGATCAAACGAAGAACATCCGGGAAGGGAGAGATGAGGATGTCGTTTGGGTACCGGGTCCTGGTTTGCGCCATTTTGATCCAAACGTATCTCGATTTGAAAAACAAAGGCCCGGAAAGGAGGGCGAAATTTCCAAATGCGGAAAGAGCCGGCACCACCAGCGCCACAATCCGTTGTTTCTTCTTCACACCGCATTCCTCCTTGTGGGTTTGGATATTTCCCGCAGTCTAATCCAAGCCTATCACAGGAGATGCGGCGAACCTGGATGTACATTTTTCCAATCGCTTAATCATTTCTTTAAAAAGAAGTGTTATCCTCATCTACAAGGAGGTGGGGGTTTGCGCAGCATTCAAATCGGTTCTTTTGTCTTGAACGGACAACTGATTTTGTATTTCAGTTTTGGGGCGGCAGGCTGGTTGATGTTGCGGTACCGGCTTCGAAACATGCCGGAGCGGAGTTGGATCTTATCCTGCGTAGCCAACGCTTTCTGGCTGTGGCTGGTCGTCTGGAAAGCGAGTTTTCTGCTCTTTCATCCGGTTGAGGTCATCCAACAGCCTGTCACTTTAATCTATTTCGATGGCGGGGAACGCGGGAGATGGATGGCAAGCCTGGTTGCCGTGACCTATATTTGGCTGAAGGCTTCGAAGCAGAACGTTCCTTTAAAAATGTGGGTGGACATTTTAATAACGTATGCCTTTGCGGGTTGGTCGGCCTGCCAAGTGTTGTTATTCATGATCGGGGAGGAGCCGGCCTGGTTTCATGCGGCAAGCGCCGGATTATCTGCGGTTCTTTTAATGTCCTTCTCGTTTTCTTCAAGAGGATCCGATTCTCCAGAAGGAATTGTATATGCCATTTGGTTCTCGATTGGTCATGTGATGCTATGGTTTCTGGTCCCCGATCGTCCAATGTGGCTTTTGTCCTTCAGCAAACAGCAGTTGATTTTTCTGCTCGTTGCCGCGTGTTTGACCGGATGGACCTGGTTGGACGAGAAGGTGAAAAAAGGAGGTTCTCATGGATAATATTTCGGTTTTCGCAGCCTTTGCCGCGGGGATGCTATCCTTTTTATCCCCTTGCGTCTTTCCGCTCATCCCCGCTTACGTTTCCCATTTGACGGGCTCGTCCTTTCAAGATGGCAAACTGGTCGTGCATCGGGGGAAACTGATTGTTCAGTCTCTTAGTTTTATTGTGGGTTTTAGTCTCGTTTTCATCGCGATGGGGGCTTCGGCAAGCTTTATTGGCCGCTTCTTTGCCCAGGAACGCGATTTGATCCAAAAAATAAGCGGTCTGTTGATTATTGTGTTTGGTCTGCAAATGGCCGGATTATTAAATCTCCGGCTGTTGATGTCTGGTAAAACATGGGAAATCAAAACGAACAGGAGCCGCGGCGCAATCCGTTCGCTACTTACCGGTGTGGCTTTTAGCGCCGGCTGGAGCCCCTGTGTAGGGTTGGCGTTGTCATCCATTTTGCTTCTGGCCGGGTCTGCCGAAACGCTGTGGAACGGGATTGAGTTGTTGGCCGTGTATTCGCTCGGGTTGGGTGTTCCGTTTTTACTGATTTCATGGTTGCTGACGTATTCGCTGCAGTTCATGAAAAAAATGAACAGATGGATCCCTCTCCTGTCCAAACTGAATGGCTGGCTGCTCATTGGGCTGGGGTTTTTGTTGTTTACCGGGCAATTGCAGAAGATCAGCGCATGGCTATCCCAATATACGTTTTGGGAGATCAACTTTTAACGAGTGGAGATGAAGCGGATGAAAAAAAGCATGATCGCTGTTCTGGTTTTGATAGGGCTCGTCGTTTATGGCGGATACGATTATTTTCACAAGTCTTCTTCAGAAACCGGACAAATTGCGGAATCGGGGGAAGCAAACCTGGAGACGGGCATTCTGAAGGGGCAGCTTGCGCCGGACTTTGCGCTTACGGATTTGCAGGGGAACACGGTTCACCTGTCTGATTTTAAGGGCAAGAAAGTGCTGGTCAATTTTTGGGCGACATGGTGTCCGCCGTGTCGGGTGGAAATGCCCCATATGCAAAAATTTTATGAGGATTACCAATCGAAAGACGTTGTGATTTTGGGTGTTAACCTGACACCTACCGAGGAAAATCCGGATAACGTACAAGCATTCGTAAAAGAGCAACAGCTCACGTTTCCCATCGTTCTGGACAAGGAAGGAGACGTCATGCAAACCTATCAAGTTGTCGCCTATCCCACGACATTCTTGTTAGACTCGGACGGAGTGATTCGGGAAAAGTTTCAGGGCGCGATTCATTACGACATGATGAAAGAAGCTGTTTCCAATATCAAATAAGACGGGAGAGGTTATGCCGCATGAGTCAATCGGTTAAAAAATTGATTTTGTTTACACTATCCGCTTGTCCGATGGGCCGCTCCATGAATACGGTCATCGGAGAATTGCTTGCCTGCAAAAAAGAGCTTGCATATGAAGTCGTCTACGTGGATGTTGACCATGAAACGACCAATCGATATCGCATCAAGATGAATCCCACCACGCTCTTTTTGGATGGCAGCGGCGTTGAATTGTACCGTATTGAAGGTTTTAAAGAAACGGAAGAGGTATGGAACTTGTTTAGACAGATAGAAGAAGGATCGCTGCGATCGGAAGCGCCGCGGGAAGAAAACCGAGAGACTACCGAAACTTACACGATCTATTTGTTCCAAAACGGCAACGCCGTTCCGGTGGAGACAACGGTGATCAACAAGACTTCCGTTAAAGCGCCAAGAATAACAACGATTCAACAATTGTTGCGCACCCGGCCTGAAGGATTTGACAATCCGTTTCCGGCAGACACTTCGCTTGAGAGGGTTTCCTTTCATCATGATTCTTGCGTCGTAACGCTCTGTTCGACAAATGAAGTGAGCATGGAAGAAACCGATCGGATGAAGACGTTGCTCGCTCATACTTTGGCGGTCTACGGCATCTCCGAAATCAAATTGGAGTGGATGAAGCAGTCCAATTAGCCAACCACGAAGCAAAGAAGGGAGAGGGAAGCCCATTGTAATAATCTTGCCCATCGTTATAACGATCGTAATGTAATCTATTATTGTAAGTAGATTATTGGAATCCTGATGGACGATGGGGACGATTCAGACGGAAGAGAGGCTGGACTCAATGTGGGAGGGATATCAGATTTCACAGGCCGAAGAAAACTTGACAGTCTTGGCTTGACTCATAGTGGGACATAAGTCTGTGATTTTTTTGGTTATAAAAAAATGGTAAAATCATTTTAGGGCCGCCTAAGTTATGCTGTTGAAATAGGGCTCTTTTTTTTATCCAAAATAGGTGGACATTCTCCAGGTCGAAATGCCCGCCGATGTCGGGACTTGAGTACTATGTATTCGTACTAGATAAGAAAAAATGCCTATGAAATTATACTAAAATGATGGAATTCAAACGTGATAATGGCGGTTTAAATGTAGACGGTACAGAAAGGGGGGAAAGATGATGGTGTTTGTTTTTATTGTTTTATGGGCATTGGCTGCCCTTTTAGTTATTATCAACCCCAAATATGAAGTAACCAGGTGGGCTGCGTCTTTGCTTTTTGTCGCTGGTGGCGGAGCACTTTCCCTTACCATTACCGAAAACGTATTACCCTATTTACATCAATTCCGGATTGGGATGGACGCTTTGGATCGAATCTTGTTCAAAATCCATTTAGCGGGCTCCTTTATGAATCTGGCAGGAACCCCCTATTGTTTCCTGATGTTTGCGATCCATTATTCTGAACTGTTTCGGGAGAGAATCCAAAAAGTCATCGCCTGCCTGTTATTTTTACCGATACCGGCGATGTTTTGGATCACCCCCTTTACTCCAGACATTCAACCGAATTACCGGATGTATTTCTTTTGGTGTGTACCGTATTTCATCATCGGAATGTTTCTGTTGCTTTACAGTACAAAAATTGAAAAAAACGGTTGGATCAAGCGCGATCGAATGTATACAAATATTTTGGTCATTCCGCCCGTGATGTTTCAGGTGCTTACCGTCTATACGGTGGGGGCTTTCTTCCCCGGGTGGCCTGAAATCTGGAGATATGCGCCCGTGGTGATCGGGGTTATGTTTTTCACTTTTTTGCTATTGTCCAAACATGGCATTCTTGGGGTCCGCTTTCGCTTTGAAAAAAATAGCCTGCGCCATGCGCTTCGGGCGACAACAGCAGGAACATCCATCATCAACCACGCGGTAAAAAATGAGATGGGAAAGATTAAGATCATGGCGGATCTGATTCAATCTGCCGCCGCGGCCAACCATGAAACGGAAATCCAGCAGTATAGCCGTTCGATTCTGGATTCTATAGAACATTTGCTTACCTTGGTTACCCGCATTCAAAGCCAATTGCGGGACGATGAAGTGAAAAAACGATGGTGTAACCTGGAAGACATCATCCAATTGAGCCTGTCGCAAATCCGGCCATATTTGGAACAAAAACAGATTCAAGTCATCGTAGATTCGACGGGGAACATGTCGGTGCTTTGTGACGAAGTCATGATTCGGGAAGTGTTGAAGAATCTTTTCACCAATTCGATCGAGGCCATGGAAGAAAAGGGAAGGCTGTACCTGTCATTATATGAAACCAAAAAGCAAGTTATTGTGGAAATATCGGACAACGGGGCGGGAATATCGGCGGAAGATTTGCCGCATGTGATGGAACCGTTTTATTCGACCAAGAAGGGAGCCGGAAATTTTGGATTGGGATTATCATTTTGCTACAACGTCATGCAAAAACATCAAGGTTTCATTGAATTGGAAAGCGTTTTAAATGAGGGCACGACGGTGACGCTCTTTTTTCCAAAGCCGAAAAACAGGTTCCAATCCCGAGGGTTGAAGAAGGAGGTGAACGGGTTTGGAGAAAATCAGGATCCTGCTCGTGGAAGATGATCCGGTGTGGCAAAACGCCTTGACAACGTATCTCCGAAAACAAGCAGATTTTTGTCTGGTGCATGCCGCGGCAACGAAGGAAGAGGCTTTCTCGATTTTTCAAAATACAGAAGTGGACGTCGTTCTCATGGATATCGTGCTTACTCCTGGGAAGTACGATGGGCTGGATGCCGCGTTGGAGATATTGCAACGAAACCCCGCTGTAAAAATGATGATGCTGACTTCCCTGGAAGACAGCGAAGTGATCCTGGATGCATTTACTGCCGGCGCCGTCAATTATATCCCCAAGACAAAATATGAAAAACTTCCGGAAGCGATCCGACAGGCCCATCAAAACGTGACGGTAATCTCAGAAGAGGTGGCAGGCGTGATCCTGGGGGAATTGCACCGGCTGAGGCAGAATGAATTCCAGCAACGGATTACGTCCATGGAAAAAGAGATTCTTCAATTGCTGGCTCAAGGTTATACCCGGTCCGGCATTGCCGAATATCTGCAAATTTCAACGAATACCGTCAGAACCCACATTCGCCATGTCATGAAGAAGCTCGGGGCCGCCTCAGGTCAGGAAGCGGCGCAAATCGCGAAACGAAAAGGATTATTTTAAGAGAGGTGCAAACCAAGGGGGATGACGAAAAAATCATCCTTCCATTTTTTGTCGAGTCCCGTATCATAGAAAATACACACTGGATCATTAGAACTATTTTGCTTTGGAACTTCGGTTGACTGGAAGGGAGCGCTTATTTGTTCTGTGTTGGATGAGAAGCTGTGTGCTTGGGTCATTGTATGGATCGTTGTGGGTCTCATGGTTTGCATTACTTTCACTGAAGTTCGAAATGTCCATCAAAATCGGCAAAAATGGAGATGGGAAAGAAGAAAAAAGCGTTAAGCATGAAATCAGGATTCAGCGGAAGCCAAACCCCATTGGCTTCTTTTTAACCTGTAAAAATCCTGCTGAATCAGATGGAGGTGAAAGCGGATGGCGAAAAAGGATAATCATATATTGGACAAGCTTGCCGGGCATCAGCCTAGAGACTCTTCATCATCATGTTTTTTGATGGATTTGCCTGGAAAGCAAAGCGGCTGCAGGATCATGCTCGTTTTAATGGGGCCTTCCAGTAATGACGTTCCTTGATTTATCCCCGAATTCTCAAATCGTCCCTGATCATGAAAAGAAAGGGTGACTGTGATGAGCCTCAACTTTTTGCCCCACCAAGAGCGAAACGAACACCTTCCGAAAGCCAGACAAATAGGAAAGACGCCGAATAGAGAAGCCGGACTCGAAGAAAATCAATTCCTCTTTTTCGAACGCATGATGCGTCATGATGCCCATTATCGTGCGAAAGGAAGAATACGGCAGAAAAGATGGGGGAGGAGTGAATGACCCAAACAACTCCTTATGGTTTGGTCGAATCCTGGTTGCTGTCTTATCCCCTGTGGAAATCCAAAATTGAAGCGTTAAAAATTCAGATGGAAGACATTCCGAACCTGGCCCAACATTTTGATTTGGCAGCGATCCATGGAGAGGGCCGGAAGAAAGATCCCGTTTTAAAAACGGTCGTAAATCGTGCGGAAATGGAAAAAGAACTTTCCAAACTGGAAAAACGAATTCGCCTCATCGACGTCTCTTTCCTGGCTCTCACCCCGGAGGAAAGAGAGTTTATGGAAATTCGTTATTTTAGTCAACTGGCCAGCTCTTTGACCATGGATCGCTTGCACTTATCGAAAAGGATGTATTACTGGCGGCGCAACAAAATTTTAGACAAGGTGTATAAAGCCATGGGCGGTGAAAAATGCTTGCCGGAATTCATGGATGGTGGAGAAACAGCGACGGTTGCGCCGGATCTGCAAACGTGTTAGTGGGAAGAGATTGGGGATGCGTTCCCGTTGAAGAACGTGTCCCTCGTTTCATTTTGATCGTGCGTTTCCATGAGGAACGTTGCGATCGGATTGTAAAAGGCACACAAGAACATTATAGATGAGAATCCCGATGGTTGTCCAACAAAACTTTTGAAAAGATTCTTCGTCTATCTCTACCCTAACAAACACAATGAGTTTTGTAAATAGAGAATTCATTGTGTGTTCAAACTTCATCCTGCCCGTTCTAGACTAAAGGGATGAAGGTGGGTGGATAGAATTGGATATCCGTCAGTCGTTTGGACAGCGCATCAAAGAACTGCGACTCCAATGCGGGTGGACACAAGAGGAACTGGCAGAACGATCCGGGTTGCACCCCAATTATGTGGGACAAGTCGAACGCGGGGAGAAAAATATTTCGCTTGAGAATATTGCCAAACTGGCGCATGGTTTGCGCGTGGAACTTTCGCTGTTGTTTCAATTTGAAAGACAACCGGCATATTTGCCGGCGGAGCAGATCCGTTCTTTGCTTGAGGAGTTTGCGGAAGAGGATCAGTTTTTTGTCATGCGGCAAGTGGAGGAAATGGCCCGGTGG
>Ga0065720_1000655_pt1 | contig 11711 bp, 10 predicted proteins | sample Thericmetagenome_FD_59107 | JGI IMG/M metagenome (GOLD analysis project Ga0065720, IMG submission 59107) | Thermophilic microbial communities from the Joint Bioenergy Institute, California, USA of rice/straw/compost enrichment - eDNA_2 v2... | ecosystem: Engineered > Solid waste > Grass >... | reverse complement strand
GCGGGTTCCGATCTTGCCGGACTGCTCCGGCCCCGTTTACTGCTGTTCTTCCACGGCTTCAGCCGCGCTTTCGTCCGCGCCATCAGCGCTGTCCGCTTGCTCCTGCACGGCCGGCTGTGCCGGTTGCTCCGGTTGCTCCGGTTGTTTCGGCTGTTCCGGTTGCTCCGGCTGATCGACGGCAATCTTCCCGTAGACGGTGTCGCTCAGGATGCGGCGCGCCGTGACGTACCGGTTGGCGTAGTACTTGTCCGAGAGCGGGGTGATGACGACGCCTTTCGACGTGGAGGCGTGCGCGAACTTGCCGTCGCCGATGTAGATGCCGACGTGGGAAATGCCTTTGCCGCTCGTGTTGAAGAAGACGAGATCGCCTTCGCGGAGATCCTCCTTCGCCACCTTCACGCCCTTCTCCGCCATCGCGGCGGATTGGTGCGGCAGGTCGATGCCGAACTTCGCGAACACATATGCCGTAAATCCGGAACAATCGAAACCTTTGGTCGTGGTGCCGCCGTACTTGTACGAGGTGCCGAGCAGGTCTTCAATTACGGCGTCCATTTTCGATCCGGCAGAGGCGCCGGCCGTCGTGAAGGCAAACACGATCGCAAGCAGCGCCGCGACGGATACCGCCAGTCGTTTCACGTATGCGAGACTCCTTCCGATGCCTGCGAGGTTAGCTGTGGGGTTCGGTCGAAGGCTCCCTGGGACTCTTCCGGCGCATCCCGCTGATCGCTGCGGCTGCGCAGAGTCCGTTCACCCGAAGTGGTTCCCCCGCTTCCCGTTCGACGGGAATTCGGCATTTTTCACAACGGTCTCACAAATTCGCTTCCCCGGCGAGAAATCCTTCCAAGCCAAAGATGAGAATCCTCTCATAAAAACGCGAATTTCTCTCATAAAAAGCCGAAATCCCCTCGTAAAACAGAGAATTTTTCTCATCATAAAAGTGACGGAAAACACAAAAAACCGACATCTCCGGAGGCGTGTCCGGAAGATGTCGGCGTTCAGGCGCGACTGTCTGCCCGGGCTTGGCCGGCCGTCAGGCGGCCGGCTGCCGCTTCGACTGCCACGCTTCATACTGCGCGGCGTAAGTCCATACTTTGAACCAGGTGCGGAAAAATTGCTGGGCCTGGTGCAGAATGAGGGCGAACAGTCCGGCCCAGACCATCGACGCGGCGGTGGAGATCAGGCCGGTCGCGGCGCCGATCGCCCATACCGTGAGCGCCGCGGCGGCGGCGGCCGGCAGACTGCGGAACGTGACGGACAGCGAAGGCAGCATGCCGTTACCCGCCGCCGCCCCGAACTGCATGCCGAGCGAGATCAGGCGGATGAGCAGGCACCAGACGAGCCAGGCGCCCGCGGCGGGCAGCATCGTCCACAGCAGCTCGCTCCATCCGGCGCTTTCGAAGAACGCGCGGCGCGCAAGCGGCAGCAGCCAGATGAGCGGCGCGAGCGTCAGGACCAGCTCGGCGGCGTAAATGAGGGCGACGCGCTTCCAGGCGGCGCGGATGCCGGCGAAGAACGCGGTGCCGCGCTCCTTCGTCGCATGCTGCAGCGAATGGAACAATCCGGCGTTGATGACCGGCGTCAGCAGCATGCGGACGGCGAGCAGGCCCGCCAGCGCCAGGCCGTAGGGAACGAGCAGATCGGTCTTCATGATCCGGAACTGCGCCTCGACGAGGAAAAGCTCCACGGCGCCCTTGGCGGCGAGCGGGTCCGGGTACCGCTTGAGAAGCGGGACCAGCACGCCGTCGATCGCCCGGTACAGGAAGAACCCCCACAGGAACTGATAGACGAACAGGAGGACGATGACGCCGGCGTGCCGCACGGTGCGGTTCCATCCATTGATTACGTACGTTTTCATGGCGGTCCTCCTCCCATTACCATCCGAAACGGGCAATGATCGTTTCCAGCACCTTCGCGGCGCCGAGATTCCAGCGGTTCCGTATCGTCCGGGGAAGCTCGGCTTTCATGAAGTTGTTGTACAGCCGGTTGTCGAGCAGATTCATCCGGTTCGGGTCCGCCGCCGCCCAGACGACCGGCTGCGGTCGGGTGACGCGGATTTCGGTTCTGGCGCTGTCATTGTCCCAGATATGCGTCGTGATCGAACCGTCCGCGAACTGCATCATGACGGCCACGGGCCCGGTATAGGCGCCGCTGCGGGACAGGCTGACGACCGATTCATATTGGCGCCGGCCGCCCGACTCCGAAGGCGAAATCCGGATCGAGTCGATCGCCACGTCGGCCGCCTGACCGCCGTACACGAACGCGCCAAAGTAGTCGTCCCAATCGGTGCCGGTCACTTTTTCNACGATGCGCTGGAAGTCGCGGGATGACGGGTGCTTGAATTTGTAGGTCTGGAAATACGTCCGCATGATGCTGCGCATTTTCCGTTCTCCCGCCCGCCGCTCGATGCCGAGCAGCACCAGCTTCGCCCGGAGGTAGACGTTCTCGGCGTAATGCTCGTGGCTGCGGTATTTCCAGGAGANCTGNTCNAGCGGCGCCGGATCGGTCAGGTACGACCGCCTCGACCGGCAGGTTCGACGAAATGCCGTAGATCGCGTCCATCACCTTGTCCTCGGCATAGGAGGTGAACCCCTCGTCCAGCCACGCTTCTTCGAACTCGTTCGTGGCGACCATGCCGTACCAGTATTGATGGCCGATCTCGTGCACGACGGTCCGCTCCAGCNCGAAGCCCGGGCTNTCTTCNTCGGCGGNCGCCGCGGTGATCAGCGTCGGGTATTCCATGCCTCCGGCGCCTCCCGCGCCCTTCGGCGGCACGACGATCGACAGGGTGGAGTAGGGATAGGCGCCNTACCATTCCGCGTACTTCGCCAGCGACGACTTGGCGGCGTGCATGTAGCGCTCCCGCTGATGGGCGTGGAGCGGATCGAGGTACAGCTTGATCCGCACGCCGGGAATGCCCTTCGCGGAATACGATTCCTCGCTGTAAATGAAATCCGGCGAGGCCGCCCAGGCGAAATCGTGCACGTCGTCGGCGTAGTAGTGGTACGTTTTCAAGCCGTTTTCGATTTTCGGCGTCTCCGCGAGGAACCCGGTGGCCGCCGTCTTGTAGTTCTCCGGCACGCGGATCTTGACGCTGAAAATGCCGAAGTCGCTGTAGAACTCGGAATTGCCGTGATATTGGTGCGCGTTCCAACCTTCCTGCTTCCGGCCGCGCGTCCCCTTCGTCTCGTACACGGCGATTTTCGGGAACCATTGGCCGGCCATGATGAAATCTCCGGCGTAACCCATCCGGGCGAACACGCGCGGCAGCTTTACGTCGAATTGCATGCGCAGCGTGATGCTGCCGCCGGGCGGCACCGGCTGCGACAGCCTGAGCCGAGCGAGCGTCCGGTCGTTCGGATTGCCGTCGTCCGGGCTGACGTACTGCAGGCGGGGCAGCAGGTTTTCGCCGTCTTCGGCGATGATGGAGCGGAGCGTGATGCCGCCGACGCTCTCCGGCACCGCCCGGTCGTTCCGGAGCCGGCCGCCGGACTCGCGCATGAACGTGGTCAGCGGGCTCTCGAAGGCGTTCGGATACAGGTGAAAATAAAGCTCGGATACGGTTTTCGCGCCGGGATTGGTCCATGTGACGGTCTGCTCGCCATGCAGCGTCTTCGCCCCGGCGTCCAGCCGGACGTCGATGTGGTACTCGACGACGCGCCTCGCGAGCGCGGCCGGCTTCGGCTTCTGCTGCTGCGCCGTTTCCGGGGCGGAATTCGCAGGAGGCGGAGCGGCCGATGATCCGGGCGACTTGGGGTCGGCCGACGAGGAGGCCGACGCGTAGGTATATTGGGAAAGCCAGGCGCTGCGGAAATCTTGTCCGAACAGGGCGAGCGCGAGCATGGCAGCCGCCGCGATCAGGGCGATTCGGGTGCGGGCGTTGAGCTGCATGGACCGATTACCTCCCGTTGACAAGCATCTACGGCATGTATATGTTGGCTTCGGGCGAATTATTAGCTAAAATGATTGACAAACCCAGCAAGGAAGGCGGGGGCGTTCGTGGAGCAACAAGAAGGCGGATCGCAGAAGAAGCGCGCGCTGGCGTTCAACGTCGTCAGCACGCAGACGCATAAAGGATTCGGCGCGGGAAGCATCAATCTGAACGATGTGTCGTCCGTCATCATCGACGGCGGCGAAGCCTATATCGACATTGGCGCCATGCACGCGAAGAGCCGGGTGGAACGCGGCATCAAGTTCAGCCCGAACAAGGAAGACGTGCCGAACGGCCGGAAGGTGTGGGTCGTCTGGGTCGCGGTCGACCGGAGCGGAGAAGGGGCGTACTACGCGGGCGCGACCGCTTGCGAGATGCTGATCGATGCGGAAGCGCGGCGCGGGTGGAAAATTCTCGCCGACCACGTGAACCGGCTGGACTACGCGATCAAGCGCAGGTTCATGCTGGACGAACTGTCGGCGGAGGAGAAAAGGGCGCTGAAAGAGCTGCTGATCCGCCACAACGCGGAATGGTGGGAGCGTTCGCCGGAGCAACTGAAGACGGCGCTGGAAGTGTGAGCCGAAATTCGGGGCCGGGGTTCCCGGGGCTTCTCATTCGGCGGCAATGGCCTCGCAGGAGGGCTGCAGCGCGGATGCCGCGTGAAGAGCGTGCAGCGTGGATGCCGCGTTACAACGGCCTGCGGAGCCTGGTGTTGCAAAACGGATTCCAATAGGGAAGAAAGACTCCCGCTTGCGAAAACATCGCAACGGGAGTCTCGTATATTACGCCGCTTTCCCCGGCTGCTTGTCCCTCTCGAACAGCACGATCAGCGACGGCAGCAGGAATCCCCGGACCAGGAACGTGTCGAGCAGGATGCCCACGGCGGTGATGAAGCCGAAGACGAACAGCACCTGCACCGGCTGCGTCATCAGCACGGCGAACGTCGCCGCCAGAATGATGCCGGCCGAGGAGATGACTCCGCCGGTCTTCGAGACGGCGATCTCGACCGCCTTCCGCACCGGATGGTGGCGCCGCTCTTCCAGGAAGCGGGAAGCGAGGATGATGTTGTAGTCGATGCCCAGCGCCACCAGGAAGACGAAGGCGTACACCGGAATCCGCGTGCTGTACGTGTCGACGCCGAACAAGAGATCGGTCAGGAACAGGCCGAGCCCGAGCGCGGACACGTACGAGATCAGGATCGTGGCCATCATGTAGACGGGCATCTTGACCGATCGGGTCAGATAGACCAGCAGCGCCAGGATGAGCAGCGTCTCCAGGATGACGATGCGGACGATGTCGCTGCGGTTGACGGCGCGGTCATCGATGCTGGAAGCCGTCTCTCCCGCGAAATACACGCTCCCGTCGATCCCGCTCTCCGCCAGCAGCCCGCCGCGGTCCCCGATCAATGCTTCGAGCGCGTCCATCGTCTCTTCCGCATACGGGTTCACGCCATACGTCAGGCTGAACTGCGCGACGCGGCCGTCCTCCGCGGAGCCGTTCTCGCGCACCTGGCTCACAAGCGGCTGAGCGGCGAGGGCATCGGCGAACTTCCGCTTCTGTTCATCGGTGAGCGGCTGCTTCGCCTCGACGATGACGGTCGTCTCCGCCACGAGCCCGCTCTCGAACTTGTCCGCCACGATCTCGTAGCCCGCGCGGGACGGCATGTCGGACGGGAACGACTTCATCAGGTCGTACTCGTAGCGGATGTTCGCCACGTTAAGCGCCGACACGACGAGCAGGACGCCGACGACGATCGCGGTGACGGCCGGCCGCTTCGCCGTCAGGCGGCCCGCCCGGCTCCACAGCGAGGCGTCCGAATGGTCCGGATCGCCGACCTTCGGGATGAGCGGCCAGAACGACTTGCGGCCGAACAGCGTGAACAGCGCCGGCACGAGCGTCACGGACGCGATCATGACGATTGCCATCGTGACGCCGAAGATCGGCGCGAAGTTGCGGTAATCGCCATATTCGGCGAAGAACAGCATCAGCATCGCGGCGAGCACGGTGCCGCCCGCGAAGAACACCGGCACCCCCGTCCCGCGCATGGCGTGCTTCATCGCCTCGTACTTGTTCTCGTGGCGCTTCAGCTCGTCGCGGTAGCGCGAGAACACGAACAGCGAATAGTCGGTGACCGCCGCGAACAGCAGAATGGTCATGATCGACAGCGACTGGTTGCTCATGACAAGCCCCGCGGCGCCCATCAAACCCAGCGTCTGGTTCACCGCTTCATACACGAAGGAGGCCGCCAGCAGCGGAATGAGCGCGAGCAGCGGCGAGCGGTAAATGACGACCAGCAGGATGAGGATCAGTCCGACGGTGGACAGGATCAGGACGACATCGGCGCGCGAGAACAGGTTGAGGCTGTCCACCGCAATGCCCGCCGGGCCGGTGACATAGAACGCCACGCCGGAGGCCGTCCCGGCCAGCTCGTCCAGATGCTCCAGCGCGGTGCGAAGCTCTTTCGTCTCCATTGACGCGTCGAAAAGGACCGGGACGATGACGGTGCTGCCGTCTTCCGACCGGAACGATTGCTCGGCCTGCGGCGGCAGCGACGCGAGCGGGACGATCGACTTCAGCCCCTCCGTCTCCGGCGCCTGCTCGAAGAACGGCTTGAGCGCCTCCAGGTCGGCTTCGCCTTCCTCCGCATGGAACACCAGGATGGCCGGCAATCCGTCGAACGATTCGAAGTATTGGTCCAGCTTGTTTCGGGCGATGACGGATTGCGCGTCCTCCGGGAGCGAGTCGATGCTCGTCACCTCGTAGTCCTTGGCGCCCGGCGCCAGCCCGCCGAGCAGCAGCGTGACGGCGAGCCACACGCCGAGCGTGATCCACATGCCCCTCTTCGTGGACACGAAGTCCGTTATGCCGAGCAGCAATGCTTTCATAAACAGGTCCTCCCACTCCGTTGATTTCTCCGTTTTAAAGTAACACAAGTGTCACTTTCGGCGAAAAAGAATGCAATGCGACACTGCGCTTGCCATTCTCCATTATGTCCGCGCCAGGTGGTTCTGTCAATTCGGGAAAATCTTCAGGCCATGATGCCGCGGCGGATGATGTCCTCGATCGCCGCCGCCCACTCTTCGTACGGGATGCCCGAATGGTTCGGGATCATGATCGACTGGAAGATGAAGCCGAGCACGAGCCCGTCGGGCAGATGGGAACGGATCTTCCCTTCCCGCCGTCCCTGCCCGATGAACGAGCCGAGATGCGCGTACATGTCGAGATGCAACTGATCCAGCCGCGCAAGGTTCGCTTTCACTTTCGGGTTCGCGGACCTCGGAATCTGCTGGACGCTTCCGATCAATTGATGGATCGTCCTCCGCTTGAAAATGAGATCGAGCAGAAACCGGAACTGGGATTCGAAGTCCGGACGGCCGTCGATCTCCCGGAGTTCGGCCAGAAAACCGTTCATCTCGTGAATCATGAAATCGGTGATGAGCTCGTCCTTGTTGTCGTAGTATTTGTACAGCGCGCCTCTCGAAACCTGCAGCCGTTCGGCCAGGGTGCTGAAGGTGAAGCCTTCGTAGCCCTGCGCGAGCAGCACGTGCCCGGTCTCCCGGAACAGGTCGTCGGTTGTAAACTTGCGTTCCCTTGCGATGTCAATCACCTCATCGAAGTGGTTACTTCGACAAGCCCCGGCCTATTCCTCCTTCGCGCTATCCGAACCACCAGCGCTTGAAATCTTCCCACCATGAGCGGCGGATTTCACTGTCCGCCCGGGCGGAGTCCGGCGTCTCATCGTTCGCTTCTTCATGCGCGTCGCAAATTTCGACCGGCTCGGTGCCCGCGATGAACGTTTCCGGCCGCCGCAGCGGGCATTGCCCGCCCGCAAGTTTGCCGGTTTCGGGGTCGATGTAGACCGTCACGACGCCTTCCGGCATCGGGAACATCTTCGGCGGCACGCCGGCGAGCGCCCGCTCGATGAAGTCGGCGAAGATCGGCGCCGCGCGGTGCGCCTCGGCCTGCGTGATCGCGCGCGCTTTGTCGTAGCCGACCCAGACGGCGGCCGACAGCTCCGGCGTGTAGCCGACGAGCCAGGCGTCGTAGGCGGTCGTGCCGGTCTTGCCGGCCACGGGGCGCCTGATGGCGGCCGACACGCGGTGCGCCGTGCCGCCCGGCTCGAACACGCTCTCGAGCAGCCGCGTCAAGACGTACGCATGCGCGGGCGACGTCGCCTGCACGGGCGACGGCTTCGCCTCGTACAGCACGCGGCCGTTGCGATCCTCGATCCGCAAGACAGCGACCGGCTCGTGCCGGATGCCGCCGGCGGCCAGCGCGCCGAACGCGGACGCCATTTCGAACGGGCTGACGGGGAACGTGCCGAGCGCCAGCGAAGGCACCGGCTGCATCGGGCTGGCGATGCCGAAGCGGCGCGCCGTCGCCACGACGTTCTCCGGCCCGACCGACATGATCGTATGGACGGCGTAGATGTTGTCCGAGCTTGCAATCGCCGTCCGCATGTCGATCTCGTCCATGAAATAATGGTCGTTATGGTTGCGCGGCTCGTATGTCTTGCGTCCCTCGTCGTACGTGAAGACGGTCGGCTCGCTCCGGAACCGGGTGACCGGGGTCAAGCCGCGCTCGAGCGCCGTCAGATAGACGAACGGCTTGAAGGAGGACCCCGGCTGGCGCGTCGTCGCGAAGACGCGGTTGTATTGGTTCGTGTTGTAGTCGCGGCCGCCGACCATCGCCTTGATATGGCCGTTCCGCGGATCGATCGCGATGAGCGCCGCCTGCTGTCCGGAGCCGGCCGGAATGCCGTTCTTCACCGCTTCTTCGGCGGCCGCCTGAATGTCGGGATCGAGCGTCGTGTAGATGCGGATGCCGCCTTCGGTAAGCAGCCGCTCGTCGATGCCGAGCCGGAGGGCGGCGACCATACGCACGTAGTCGCGGAAATACGGCGCGTACCCGTCGTCCGCGTCCGATTCGAGCGGCCGGAAGCCCAGCTGCTCGTGAAAGGCGGCGTCGGCTTCCTCCCGCGAGATGACGCCCTGCTCGACCATCGCGTTCAGCACGAGGCGCTGCCGGTCCTTCGCGTTCTTCATGTCCCGGTATGGCGAGTAATACCGCGGCCCCTTGGGCACGCCGGCGAGCATCGCGCTTTCCGCCAGCGTCAGTTCGGATGCGCGCTTGCCGAAGTAGCGCTCCGCGGCGGCCTCGGCGCCGTAGGCGCCGTGGCCGTAGTAGATCTGGTTCAGGTACATCGTCAGGATTTCCGTCTTGTCGTACTTCATCTCGAGCTGCGCCGCGTAGACGGCTTCCCGCAGCTTCCGGGACCAGGTTCGCTCATGGGACAGCCAGAGGTTGCGCGCGAGCTGCTGCGTCAGCGTGCTCGCGCCCTGCTTCGCCGACAGGCTGCTCAGGTTGACGAACGCCGCGCGGGCGAGCCCGCGCAGATCGATGCCGTGGTGTTCGAAGAAGCGGCGGTCTTCGATGGCGAGCGTCGCCTGCACGAGGTACGGCGAGATTTCCGACAGCCCGACGGAACGCCGGTGGCCGCCGGCATGCAGCGTGTCGATGATGCCTCCCCGGCTGTCATAGATATACGTGGTCTGGCTGATGACGGCGGCGGGCAGCGTCTGCGCGCTCAGCCAGATCCAGCCGGCGATCAGTCCGCCGGCGGCGAGCAGCAGGAGGAAAGCGAACACCGCGGCCCAGACGCGGAGGCGGGCAAGGCGGATCACGCGCCGCTCCGCTCGAAGCGACCGCTTCTTCTGCTTTTCCCGCTCTTCCGGCGTCTGCGGGCGGGCATTCGACCGATCCGTCACGCTCGCCACCGTCCTTTCCGCTCGCATTCTCTCATGTTCCTTAGTATGGAAATCGCAAGGAGCCGTTATTCATGCCGGCCGGGAGGCGGAAGGCAGCCGGCGCTGCGGGAACGTTTCGGCGGTGGAGCGGGGCGCTTTTCGGCGGGGCGGCGGGAACATTTTGGAGACGGGCGGGGAGCATGTTGCTTTTTCCCATTGAAGCTCTATAATACAGGTTGAAATCCTACAGGAAGAAGGGATCGTCCTCGTGACGGAGATCTGGTTTACGGAGAAACAGACCGACCATTACGGCATCACGATGAAGCTGAAGGAGACGTATGTCCGCGAACAGACGGACTTCCAGGATCTCGCCATGGTCGAGACCGAGGAATGGGGCACGATGCTGCTCCTCGACGGCATGGTGATGACCACGGACAAAGACGAGTTCGTGTACCACGAGATGGTGGCGCACCCGGCGCTGTTCACGCATCCGAACCCGGAGCATGTGCTGGTGGTCGGCGGCGGCGACGGCGGCGTCATCCGCGAAATTCTGAANCATCCGAAAGTGAAGCGGGCCGTTCTGGTCGACATNGACGNCAAGGTNATCGANTATTCGAAGCGNTACCTGCCGCAAATCGCGTCCGGGCTGGACGATCCCCGCGTTCGAAGTGATCGTGAACGACGGNTTCATGCACATCCACGATCACAAGAACACGTACGACGTCATCATGGTCGATTCGACCGAACCGGTAGGGCCGGCGGTGCAGCTCTTCACGCGCGGGTTCTANCAGGGCATCTACGANGCGCTGAAGGAAGACGGCCTGTTCGTCGCGCAGACGGACAACCCGTGGTTCAAGGCGGATCTCATCCGCAACGTGAANCGNGACGTCAAGGNNGTGTTCCCGATCGTGCGCACCTTCTGGGCGAACGTGCCGACCTATCCGAGCGGACTGTGGACGTTCACGATGGGCAGCAAGAAGTACGATCCGCTCGAGGTGGACGAATCGGCGATCCCCGAGCTCGATACGAAATATTATTCGCCCCGGCTGCACAAGGCGGCGTTCGTGCTGCCGAAGTTCGTCGAGGATCTGGTGAAATAAAGCGAGGTTGGACGGCCGTCCCGCTTTGCGGGGCGGCGTTCTTGATGAAAGGGGACAATCGGTGTGAAGCTGGATCAAAAGTATTCCGGCAACGTGTTCATTCTGAGCTCGGACGATTACGAAGCGGCGAAGGCGGTCATCTACGGCATGCCGATGGACTTCACCGTCTCGTTCCGTCCGGGCTCGCGCTTCGGCCCGCCGCGCATCCGCGAGGCGTCGGTCGGCCTGGAGGAATACAGTCCGTATCTGGACCGCAGCCTCGAGGACATCGTTTATTTTGACGCCGGGGATCTGCTCTTGCCGTTCGGCAACGCGGCGCGCAGCCTGGAGCTGATCGGCGAGTTCGTGCGGGGCGTGCTGGCGGACGGGAAGCTGCCGGTCGGCCTCGGCGGCGAGCATCTCGTCTCGTGGCCGATCATCCGCGAGTTCCACGCGAAGTATACGGACCTCGCGGTCATCCACATCGACGCGCATGCGGATTTGCGCGAGCAGTACGAGGGCGAGCCGCTGTCGCACTCGACGCCGATCCGCAAGGCGGCGGAGCTGATCGGCGGGAAGAACGTGTACCAGTTCGGCATCCGCTCCGGCTCGCGCGAGGAGTGGACGTACGGGCGGGAGAACGTGAACTTCCACCCGTTCGAGGTGCTGGAGCCGCTTAAGCGGGCGCTGCCCGAACTGGCGGGACGGCCCGTGTATTTGACGATCGACATCGACGTGCTCGATCCGTCCTGCGCGCCCGGCACCGGCACGGCCGAAGCGGGCGGCATCACCTCGAAGGAACTGCTCGATGCCGTGCACGCGATCGCGCGTTCCGACGCGCGGGTCGTCGGCTGCGACCTGGTGGAAGTCGCGCCCGCCTACGACCCGACGGAGCAGACGCAGATCGTCGCGTCGAAGATTGTGCGGGAGATGCTGCTCGGATTTGTGAAGTAAGAC